>Ga0068871_100002505_pt1 | contig 12533 bp, 4 predicted proteins | sample KBSMisM72_FD_72750 | JGI IMG/M metagenome (GOLD analysis project Ga0068871, IMG submission 72750) | Miscanthus rhizosphere microbial communities from Kellogg Biological Station, Michigan, USA - KBS Miscanthus M7-2 | ecosystem: Host-associated > Plants > Roots > Rhizosphere > Soil ... | reverse complement strand
TAGTTAAAGAAGAAGAATAGTCTATCCTTGCCGCTTTTAAAGAATGGGTCAGACGGTGGGTGATCGCCGAAGTTAAAGAACGGCAAAGGGCCGCCTAAACTTCCGCCAAACTGATTGCGGACCAGATGCGGCCGCGGCTGCTTTTGTGTACCGGCCTGGAGAATTCCGCCGCTAAGAGCTTGATCCGTCGCTGTGTAGGTACCAGCTCTATTCGCAAAGAAGCTGTTGGCCGCGAACGTTTCGCTGCGATTATATTCATATAAGGAGCCGTGAAGCGTGTTTGTACCAGGCTTGGTGAAGATCTCCACCTGACCGCCAGCGCTTCGGCCTTCGGACGCATTCGGGTTTGTTGATACCGCCCGAAACTCCTGCACGGAATCGATCGGCGCGTTGCCGGTCGTGGCCGCGAATTGACCCGTCGCCTGGTCGTTCGCGTCGAAACCATCAATGGTTATGTTTCCCTGGTCGGCGCGCGAACCCGTCACAGAACCCACGCGGTTGCCAGAGCTAGTACCTACATTGTTGCCTACAACTCCTGGTTGTAAACCAATAAGAGCGGCCGGCGAGCTTCGGATCTGGATCGGCAACTCTCTAAGCTGCCGAGTATCAATAACGTTTCCGATACTGGCGTCCGTCGTATTTAACGTATCGCCGGACCCAGGCGCTACGACGTCGACCGTCGCTGAAATATCGCCCGCGGTCAGCGAGGCATTATATGTTTCTGTCTTGGCTACACCTAAGGTTACATCCGACACGACCAGTGTTTGAAATCCCTTGATCGAGAAGGCAAGTTTGTAGCCCTGTCCCGGAACAACGTTTTGAAAGTTGTAGACACCCTTGTCATCGGACTTGGTTGTCAACTCCCTCGCCGTTCTAGTATCCGTTAACGTAATATCCACTCCGGGTACGATCGCTCCCGTAGAATCCGTGACGACTCCCGTCACACCTGAAACCGACTGCGCTGAAACCATGATCGGCAAAGCAAAAGCCGTAAGCGCAGCCAAAAATATTAAAATTCCCACCTTTTTCTTAAAACCATCGCGATTTTTAGAAATATGTTGATCAACAGTCGTTCGAACAGCAGTACGACATGCTGAATCGCCATTTAGGGAATTCAAAGACCTAAGTCCTGAAAATCTTTGCATAAAGCACTCCCTATCTATTGAAATTCAAATTATTGAACGCGGGTGTGGGCTTTGTAAGAACACGTCCTACACCAACTGTTGGTAAGGCAACCTACGTTCCCATCGATATTTTGCAGGCAATGACGGTCTCTGGAAGGGGTTTTAATACTAGAATTGATTGGAATTTTTGAATATTATCCACGTTTACGATGAACAGAAATATGGGCAGATGAGAGGTGGGAGGTCAAAAATATTCAAAATTTTGAACATTTTGACGATGGTTTTCCGCTTGTTTAATAAAAAAGGCCGGAAGCGATCGCTCCCGGCCGAAGTGTTGGTCATACACGAAAGTTCTCAGAACGAGTAACGCAATCCAAATTGCATCCGTCGGGGATTGCCCTGGATGCTGGAAAAAATCTGCCCGAAACTTGGAGGAGCAGTAGTGTCAGTTGAGTTGGAGTCGGTTGGCAAGCCGTAACTCTCTCGTGTGAACGAGTCGGGATTAAGATATTGAAAATTCATCACGTTGAAAACCTCCCAACGTATCGCCAGTTTGTGATTCTCGTTCCAAGGCATCGAGAACGCCTTAGAAAGTCCCAGATCCAACGTCGAGTATCCAGGACCGCGGAAAACATTTCTCTGTCCGGTCTCGCCAGGAAGAGCATTTCTAAACGAATTCAATGCTGCCTGAGGGTCGGCAAATACATTCTGCGTTGAGCGAACTGAATGTACCTTAAGAGCTTTGATCAAAGTACCACTTGACTGTACGTTCCAGTTCGTCGCCCATTGAGCGGCATCGAAGGGTGCCGAAAGCGGCAGCCCTGAATTCCAGCGATAAATGCCAGCAATCTGCCAACCGCCCAGGACGGCATCAGCATATTTATTCATTTCACTGAACATTTTTCGCCCCCTACCGACCGGGATATCAACTATAAAATTGGCGTTTATCGAGTGCCGGACATCGAAATCCGAGTACGCGTAGTTATCATCTGGCCGCAAAGCGTTCAGGATAAACTGAGAACCGTAATTACCCCCGGTTTGAAGTCCGGATGCATTGTCGAATGATTTCGACCAAGTATAGTTAAAATCCCACGTGACAGAGTTGCCAAGACGCTGCCGCACCGAGAACACTGCGCCGTTATAATTGGCATAGGCAACTGAGCTATAGGACGAGAAAGCCGCATATTGCGGGTGAAAGAACATATTCGGCGTCACACCAAGGTCGTCGATTAGGTCTTGAACAAATGTCCAGTCCTGAATGTTGTTGAAGCCGCACCCAACCGGATTTCCGTCGTCGTCAGTACAAACGCCAAACGGCTGTGTGAAATCCTGATGTGAGACGATCTGGTACAGCGCCTGAGTTGAAGACCACTGAGGAATTCCCCAGAAGTTTGCACCGAGGTTTGGGAAGAGGTGCTCAAAGTACGGAATGGGCTGAACTGCGTTAATATTCGGATTTGCATCCCTGACCGCGCTAAGCTGCCGAGCCGCCGTATACCAATCGACACCAGTCGGCAGATCGACGATGTCATTAAGGGCATTTACGTCTCGAGCCGCCAGCAGATGTCGTCCCATTCTGCCGATATACGAAGCCTCGACATAGATTCCCTTCGGCAACCTGCGGCCCCAGGAAACAGTCCATGTGTATTGAGTTGGTGTTTTGATCGTGGCGTCCAACGAACTTTCGATACGCTCGGGACACTGTACAAATCCAGCCAGGCACGCCGGATCTACGTCGGTCGAAAACCTTTGGGCCGGAGGCGGTATGCCGGGTAAAGCCCTGACATTCTGGTTGAAACCCGTGAATAACGGTGCGAGATTATCCGTTACGTTATAGGTATTAGCGGAGATCGTCGTCGATGACGTAAAGCCGATCGGTGACAGGCCATCAAAATCAACCGCCAGTTCCTCGCCGAAATGGTCACTGATCTTTCTGAAACCTGCTCGGATGACCGATTCGTCATTGGAACCAAAGATCGTCTTTAGGAATCCGTGTTTGAAATTAGGCGTCCATGCGCCTGCAAATGACGGCTGCCAGTTTCCCCAGTCCATCTTATAGAAACCCGGGCCATTATTTACCGGTCCCCCTTTTTCAAACTCGATCAATCCGTTGTATGGCTGGCCCACAGAAGCGGATTGTTTCCGAGCCTCGAAGAAGTCCCCCATAGGGACGGTCGGAACAACCTGAAATCCGTTTTTTTCATATACCGGCCTGTCAAAGGCGTAACGAAGTCCAAAAGTGATCGTTAAGTTCCGAAGCGGCTTCCATTGGTCCTGAGCGTAGGGTTCGTATTCTTCAGTAGCAAAAACCCTCTCAGTTGGCGTACCGCTAGACACAACATTGCCGTTAATATCAAACGTGAAATTGCCACTATATTGCGAATAGCGGCCTATTAACGCCGTAGCTGCGTTTTGCACGATCGATGACTGTCCCCCCGCGATACCATATCCAGCGTCCTCAAACGCTTGATCTATAACGCGTCCGGAATTGTCATAAAATGACGGGTTCGTGATAGCCGAGTCGAATGCATTAGCAAAATCGACGCGTTCATTTTGAATAAGCCGGATGTTCACCCCCATCTGAATCGTATGTTTGCCAATAGTCCACGTGAAGTCGTCCGTGAAATTGTGCGTCGGCGTGATCCGACTCAACGTCCGAGAAAACAGGAAAGGAGAGTAAACAAATCGGAAGCTGATGCTATTTGCACTTGAATCTCCCTGATTACTGAAGGATTGCCTGGTAAGGCCATAGCGAAAGTTATTGATCATCGTTGGGCTAAGCGTCCAATCATGGCCAACCACAAAACCATAAGGATGCACCCAAGCGGATGTCAGCGGGGTATCGGGAAATGCTCCCGCGCCGGTCGCTACGTCAAACTGTTTGTTAAGCCGCGCAAAAAAGAGCTGTTTGCTGTTTATGTTCCAGTCAAACCGGGCAATGTGCGTATTCTCTTTGACCGTCGTATCGGCGTTAAAGCGAAATCCGCCCGTATTGACTCCGTCCCCCCCTCCGTCGGCCCCGGCGCAAGAATTCGTGTTTGAAGCATATTTTGACGAGGCATTTGCAAATACCCCGATGGCCGTTTGGTTCATGCCTGTCGGTATCTGATCAAAGATCTGATTAAGCTGTGCCGTTGACAACGTAATTGGGTGAGCCGCTATGGCCTCCTGGTCCTCACCCGGCAGCCAACCGGTAAATTTTAGCTGTCCTTGTCCCATGCTGGGCAGAGGGACAACGGAGCATGTTGATACACCGAGCTTTTCATGTTGTCCCTCGTATGCGTAAAAGAAAAAGAGCTTGTCCTTTATGATCGGTCCGCCGATCGCGCCGCCATAAACATGGCGGGCAAGGCTGGGACGTTCTACGCCGGCAAGATTGTTGAAGAAAGTATTCGCCGAGAAGGCTGTCGGACGGTAAAAATAATAAGCCGCTCCATGGAAATTATTTGTCCCCGGCTTTGTTATGAGTGATATCTGCGCTCCCGAAGACCGCCCCTGATTTGCATTAGGGTTGGTGGTGATAATCCTGAATTCCTCAACAGACTCGGCAGTAGATCTAAGGACGGTATCCTGAGTTGTCTGAAATTGAGTCCCGCGTCCCCCCGTTTGCTGGTCGTTGATATCGATACCATCCAGAATGACATTAGCTTGGTCGCTTCGACCACCAGCTACGTACCCTTCGCGTGTAACACCCGGCTGCAGAGTAAGGAGATCAGCAACGCGTCGCAGATCCGTTGGGAGTTGAGTGATCTGTTTCGGCTCGAAGTTGTTGCCGATACTCGCATCCTGATTATTTATAACTGCGTCAATCGAGTTTGAGGTTACGTCGACAACAACCGAGACATCTCCCGGTTCCATTGTCAGATTCAACTCGTTTGGCGAATCAACTAGAGCCTTTACGTTTGAGTTGATGAGTTTCTTGAAACCTTTTGCGGTTACCTCGATCTTGTAGGTCGCCGGTTGAAGTCCTGGAAAATTATAAGCGCCGTTCGAATCGGCTACGATCGTTCGGGTAAAGCCCGATGCTGGATTGGATAAGACAACGGTCGCTCCGGGGATCACAGCCCCGTTGTTGTCCGTAACTGTTCCGTGAACACCAGTCGTTCCCTGGGCGCTAACCTCAATTACCAAAAAGACAAAACATAAAACCGCAAAAAACGCCGTCAATGCACGTGTTTGTACAACGGTTGAACCCATATCTCCTCCTTATAGCAGTAAAAAAAGGTAAGTCTAAAGAAAAGCAACTATCCCTTTGAGGCATTTTTCGTTCCAATGCGCCTGCTGATCGAAACAGACGCAAATACCTCAATTTAAGCGAATTAGGGCAGGCCTGTTTTCAGAAAAATCTTAGGGTATTTTGGATAAAATTCAAAATTCTGAATCATTGGCGCGGGTGACTTCATTTTCGGGCAGAAGTCCCAACCCTCCCTGAAATTTGGACACCTAGAGAAGGAACATGTAGAAAATGTTTAGACACTTAATCGATGGCTTGCAAAGAAAAATTGGTTCGTGAGATTGCAACGGGATCGATCCGTATCCTTATCTTAATGAAGTGGAAGTCCCTTGACTCGCAAATAGGTTTGAGATAAGAATCAGACTGGCAGATCGCCATAATTGAAGGTCGCAACAAAGATGAAACACATTTTCCTCTTCGCGTGTCTATTGTCGGTTGCATTGTTTTTCCCAGCGTCCTTAGGTGCCCAGACTGATGACGTCCGCCAGGCAACCGGGTTACCCATTCCTATTGGCGCTCCGGTCATTTACGGTCAAGTCACATTACAGGGGCAGCCTTCAGGTGAGAGAAAGCCGTTGATCTTTGTTTCGCTTTTTGTCGGCGGAGCCCAAATCGACCGGCGCCAAACCAATGACGCCGGATACTATTATTTCTTAACAAGACCCGTCGACGGCGCGACACTCGTATTCGAAGCAAATAATATGGAAGTCGGGAGGGTTGTTCTGACTTCGAGCTCTAGTTCGAGCGTTCGCCAGGATGTGACGATCGATTGGAATCAAGCCAAACGGAACCTGGCTCCACCTGGCGTGATCTCAGCAAAGGATTCATACACGCGCTCGCCTGGAGCGGAAAAAGAGTTTGAAAAAGCCCTCGATGCCGAGAAGCAGAAACTGTCCGAGGCCGGAAAACTATTTGAACAGGTCGTCGCAAAAGATCCGAAAGATTTTGTTGCCTGGACCGAGCTGGGCTCGGTTTATTTTGCGAACCAGAGGCTTGGAGATGCGGAATCGGCATATTCAAAAGCTCTGGCTCTCAAAGCAGATTTCGTCCCGGCCCTTATGAATCTCGGAAAGCTTTATTTGGCGCAAAAGAACTACGAAAAGTCGATCGCAACACTTTTCAATGCAGTGAGTGCGGACAGTTCGTCGGCCGACGCATTTTACTACCTGGGCGAGGCATATCTCGGCGCCAAGCAGGGATCGAAGGCAGTAATTTCATTGAATGAAGCTATCCGGCTTGCTCCGCAGGCGAAAGCGGAGTTACACCTCAGACTCGCGGCCCTTTACAATGCGGCCGGAGCGAAAGATCGAGCGGTAAATGAATATAAACTCTTTCTTGAGAAGAAACCGGACTATCCTGACAGGCTAAAGTTGGAGGCCTATATAAAAGCAAACGGCAAATAAAAAAAACGAGTTGAGCAGGGCCCAACTCGTCCTCCAATGGTTATTCAAAGGCTAGAAGTCGTATCGAATAGCGAACTGCATCACTCGAGCCGAGCTCTTTGTTCGAGTAAAGTTCCCAAACCCTATAGGCGCCTGTGTTGCCGTGTTTGGATTATAACCTAGCGCGGTATTCGAAATACCCGTAAAGACCGGCGTATTAGTTACATTGAATACTTCCCACTTAATGTTGAGACGGCTAGTTTCTATCCACGGCATCCTGAAAGACTTCTGCAGGCCCGCATCCCAGTCCACATAAGACGGAAATCGGATCTGATTACGGTCACCCGTCTCACCCGGGTAAGGACTGCGGAAGCTGGCATAAGCACTAGTTGGGTTAGAAAACATGTTTGGGCAGGTGCCCAACTGGCCGTTTGGACCTGTACACTTGCCAGAATTTCGATCCACCGTGGTAGGTATATCAAAGATCTGAACTACCGCGCTCTTTAGCTGCCAGTTTGTTACCCACCCGGCGTTATCGAAATACTTGCTGCCTGTGCCGATAGGCTCGCCGCTGTTGTAGCGAATGATGTTGGAGAACTGCCATCCACCCAAAATGGCATCAACGATCGGATTCATATCCGAAAAGAGCTTTTGCCCGCGGCCGACCGGTATTTGCCACACACTGTTGAAATTGAATATGTGGCGCATATCAAAGTCGGACACAGAATAATTGTCCTTCTGCAAGATCGGATTGAGGATGAACGCGGTTCCGTATGCTGTTGAGGTCTGCAGACCCGACGTATCATCCATAGACTTGGAAAACGTATAGTTAAGATCCCAGGTTAAGCCGCCTAATCGTTGTCGAAGCGAGATCGCACCGGCATGGTAGTCCGAATTCGCGACGGTTCCGAAGGAGCTCAAGGCTCCATACTGCGACTGGTAAAACAACTGCCGATCAGTAAATGCATCCAGGAACAGCTGCATCGTCGTCCAGTCGGTTCCACCCATATCCTCTATAGCTGCTTTATAAATTGCCTGAGTGTTCGTCAATCCCGATCCAGGACCGTAAAACGAATCGGCAATGTTTCCAGCGCCCCATAGATTATCGAAGTACGGAATGGTTGCAACGGAACCGATCGGAACACCCGCTCGCCGCTGTTGTTCGACAAGCGTTGCCGCCTGGTACCAGGTCATGTCGGTTTTCGGATCACGCAAATTGTTCGGCATCATCACGTCGCGTGTTGCCAAGAGATGTCTTGCGGCCCGTCCAATATACGATGCTTCAACATACATCCTGAACGGCAGCTCCCTGCCATAGGTAACGTTCCATGAATAGTTGATCGGAGACTGTACACCCCTATCCAACGAGGACTCGATCCTAAGGGCAAGATCCTGTGGCTGCTGAAGAGGAAAAGTCAGATTCCCCGGCACGGTTACACCCGGAAGGTTCCTGATATTCATTCCCAGCCCGGTGATCAAAGGTGCAGGATTATTGGTGATATTGAACGTATTCGCCGGCGTAGTGTAGTTTGACGTAAATCCCAGCGTATTTGCGGCGTCAAACTGCACGGCCAACTGTTGACCGAAATAGTCATTTGTTATCGCGAAGCCACCTCGCAATACCGAAGCCCTGTTAGTTCCGAAAACTTTCGCGAGCCAACCGCCCTTGAAGTTTGGGGACCATGCTGCCGAAACGCGCGGCTGGAAATTATTCTTGTCCCACGAATAAAAGTTAGGAGCACCATTTGCGGGTCCGGCCTTTTCGATCTTCAACGGTTCATCATAATTCTTGCCTTGCAAAGCCGCATCTAAGCGTCGTTGGAAGTAAACATCCAACGGGATATTGGGGGCCGCCTGGAAGCCCTGCGTTTCATAAACGGGTCGGCTAAGACCGTATCGAAGGCCAAAGTTTATTGTTAAGCTCTGACTAAACTTCCAGCTATCCTGGCCGTAAAAGTCATATTCCTCCGTGGCCCATTCCCGAACAGTCGGTTTACCATTGACCGGTTTACCATCTACATCAAAAATAAAGTTGGCTGTATATTGATTCAGGCGACCAAGAACTGCGGTAAGAGACGATTGCGCCGCACGAAGCGAGCTCGAGGCGACAGTTGTTCCAAAATTGGCCGTCAAATATTGGTTCAACGGAGTAAGAAGTGAATTTCCGGAACCAGGATAGAATCCGAAATTAGTCGTACCGTTGTCGAAAGCCGAGGCCAGACTTGTCCGCTTATTCCGAATAATGCGGATGTTTGTACCAAACTGTATCGTGTGGTTTCCCTCGATCCAGGTGAAATCGTCCGTAAAGTTATGGGTAGGATTTACACGACTAAAGGTTCTTGCGAAATTAAGAGGAGAATAAATATCGCGGAAGGTAATGGCATTTTCCCCCGAGTCGCCCTGATTACTGTACGCAAGACGGGTAAGACCATAGCTGAACCGGTTTGTCATATTGGTACGAACCAGCCATGTATAAGTAGCCGCCAATCCAAGGGGATGACTCCAGCGATTAGTTCCAGGTGTATCGGGAAATGCTGACGCCTGTCCAATAAGGTCCTGTTGGTAGTTGCCGCGGAAAGAAAGTTGATGCTTTTGATTCTCGGTGGCCGTCCAGTCAATTCGAGCCGTATGCGTATTCTGATCTACCGGCAAAGGGGCGTTAAACCGAAATCCGCTAGAGTTAAAACCGTCGCCGCCACCGAAATTCGCCGGATAGCGAGCTGCGGCTGACGCAAATATTCCAACCACGGTCGGATTGACATCGACAACTGGCGATCCATTGCTTGTCAAACCATTGATCTGAGCCGTTGTTAGTGTCCGAAGTGTCCCGCTCGAATCAACAAACCGTATGGATCCTTGTCCCAAGCTTGCTAGGGGGACGGTGGCCGTGACAGGCTGGTCTTTGGCTTCTCGCATCCCTTCATAATTGTAGAAAAAGAAAAGCCTGTCCTTCAGAATTGGCCCTCCCAAGCTACCTCCGAACAGGTTTCTGATAAGTTTTGGCCGCGCCACGGCTGCCGAGTTGTTAAACCAGTCGTTTGCGCTTGTTGCGTCGTTTCTGTGGTATTCAAATACATTGCCGTGAAACTTGTTAGTTCCGCTTTTCGTGATAAGCGAGACCTGAGCTCCCGCCGAACGCCCTTTTGTTGCGTCCGGGTTTGCCGTTGTAACGCGAAACTCCTCAATCGAGTCCGGCGTAACGCGCAATACCGGCGTGAACGCAGCGGTCTGATCGATATTGAGACCGGTTTGCTGATCGTTTACATCGACACCGTCAAGCGTAATATTTGCCTGGTCTCGACGGCCCCCCGTTACTGAACCATCTTGGGTAACTCCAGGCTGTAAACTCAGAAGGGTAACAACATTTCGCGAGTCAATCGGAAGCTGCTGGATCTGGTGAGATTCAAAGTTGTTGCCAAGACTCGCGTCTTGGGTATTTACGATGTTCTCAATTCCCGCAGCGTTAACTTCGACCACCGCGGAAACATCGCCAACCTCTAGGTTGATGGCCACAGTCGTTGGTTTATCTGTGAGTGCCCGAACATCTGCTACTGATGTTTTCTTAAAGCCTTTGGCTTCTACTTCGATCGAATAGGCCCCTGGCATCACCGCCGAGAAACTGAAACTGCCGTTACTGTCGGTACTTGCGGTCCGCTGAGCGTTCTGGCCGATACTTGTAAGTTTCACTGAAGCCCCAGGTATCGCATTTCGCTGGCCATCGGTAACGGATCCCGTAATTGAAGAAGATCCCGCCTGCGAATAGACATTTACGGCCAAGATTCCAACAAACACGACGGACAACAGACACCAAAAGCCTCGATTATTTGAATCGCGTAATCTCATTTTCCCTCCTAACATGGACTAACTTGAAGACAAAACCGTGGTAAATATTAGTTTCGGGGTGGAATGCACAACTTTCCACCAATACAACGCATTTTTCGTTCCAAGGCGCCGGCTGTAGGAAACAGACGCAAATACCTCAATTTAAGCGAATTAGGACAGGTCTGATTCAGGAAAATCTTAGGTTATTTTGGATGAAATTCAAAATTTTGAATCAACGGGGCTAACTTAAATTTGGGACCGGATCGTCTTTACGGCCGTCGCGGCCATCCCAATGGCTGAAGCAAGCGTGGGAGCGGTAGGATTGGCAACATCGCCAATTGCAAAAACGAGTTTGGCGGATGTTTCGCCGAGGTGGTTTACCGTTACGTAACCGCGTGAGTCCAGCTCCAAACTATCCCGGAAAAACTCGGTGTTGGGCTCTACGCCTATTCGGATCAAAGCTGCGTCAATAGCAAGCGAGTGCGAATTGCCGTTCGCGTCAACATATTCCAAGCTTTCCAGGTGGTCGCTGCCTCCGAATTCTTTAACGCGAGCCTCCGTTGTTAATTCGATCTTTGGATCTCCCGACACTCTTTCAATAAAAGACGTTCGCGCGGAAAAGGTCGAACGCCGGTGAAGCAAATAAACAGTGTCGGCGTATCGGCTCAGAGCATCCGCGTTTTCAAATGCCGCATCACCCCCGCCGACAATTGCGACGCTCTTCCCTTTCAATAGTTCGCGGCCTATTTGCCCAGTTTCAAGAATTCCCTTTCCGACAAATTCATCTTCCCCCGGCACTACAAGTTTTCGACGCCGGACGCCGGTCGCGATAACAATAGCCTTTGCGTTCAGCCTTTGACCGTTTTTAAGGACAATCACTCTTTCGACCACATCAGCGGCCGCAACGGCGGAGCTCGTCTGAATGTCAGTCGCGAGTTTGGCCACCTGGTCCAAAAGCCTCTTCAGAAAGTCCTTTCCGTTCGAAGCTTCGATCGCCGGGTAGTTCAGGATCGGAGTATGGATCCAACGAAGCTGGCCGCCTGGCGCTTCGTTCTTTTCAAGCACGATGGATTTGATCCCAAGATCGGCGCACCAAAGCGCTGCGGATAATCCGGCCGCTCCGCCGCCCACAATTATGACGTCAAACTCAGTCAGATCTGTTTTCATCGCTGTCAGGGCATTCTAAAGTCCGATTCACTACAAATTGTCAGGCTTTGCAGTGTCGCTTTGTGTCACATTGCCAGAAAATGGCATGAAAAGGCAAGGAAAAGGCGAAGACGTTGTTTCATTAACTCACTGAATCATATAGAGTTGTCGCTTTACTCCAAATAGAGCGAAGGCGATCTAGTCTGGCATCCATTTTGCTAGCGATTAGCGACGCACGCGCGCGTCGCGCCCTTCCACATGCCAGAAACTCAACCTTTCCAGCCTTAGTTTTAGCACAACCAGTATGAGATTAGAATTGGAACAGACTGCCACCGCTTTCGTCCCACCTAATAGTCAAATGACGTTTTCAGCAATGAATGTCGGGGCTAACTTTGAACAGATTCTTGCCCAGGGAATCGCTGCGGCCCAAGCTGGCAACCGCCCGCAAGCCAGGATCCTTCTTCAATACGCAGTCGAACTCGATAAAAGCAGCGAGGCCGGCTGGCTTTGGCTCGCGTCGATCAGCGAATACCCCGAGGAGTTGCTCAGCTTTCTCGACCACGTGCTTAAGATCAATCCGGGAAATACGCGGGCCAGCGAATGGAAAACTGCGACAAATCAATTGATGGCAAAGACCTTTGTTCAGCGAGGAATCGACGCCTCAAAAGAAGGAAGGAACGATTATGCCACGGAGTGTTTTGATCGAGCACTCTCATTCGATGAACAAAACCAGCTCGCATGGTTCTGGAAAGACTCATTGTCGAAAGAAGGGACGATTGAAGTCGAAACCACGGCCGCTGCCGAGGAAGTTGAGGCTAATGATAT
>Ga0068871_100002503_pt1 | contig 12536 bp, 10 predicted proteins | sample KBSMisM72_FD_72750 | JGI IMG/M metagenome (GOLD analysis project Ga0068871, IMG submission 72750) | Miscanthus rhizosphere microbial communities from Kellogg Biological Station, Michigan, USA - KBS Miscanthus M7-2 | ecosystem: Host-associated > Plants > Roots > Rhizosphere > Soil ... | reverse complement strand
CGTCGAGCTGATTACGCCGCTCCATCACGCCCAGCTTCTCAGCTACATGAGAGTGGCGCACAAACGAGCTGGGCTATTGATGAACTTCAATGTCGCTGTATTGAAAGATGGCCTGGCGAGAAAGATCCTCTGACCAAACTATCTTCTTCGTGCGTCTTCGTGTCTTCGTGCCTTCGTGGTCAATGTAGCCCGTCCAGCTGGTAGTCCTGCGTGAACGCAGACGAGGATGATATGGCGACTGAAACGCTGAAGAAGCCGATGACCGGCGACGAGATGATTGCGCTGTCGAAGAAGCACACGCTCTTCGAGTGGTCGGCGCAGTCGAAGGTCGATCCGATTCCGGTCGAGCGGGCGAAGGGGATTTATTTCTGGACGCCCGAGGGCAAGCGGTTCATCGACTTCAACAGCCAGCTGATGTGCGTCAACATCGGGCACGGCGACGAACGGGTGATCCGCGCGATCCACGAGCAGGCGTCGGTGCTGGCCTACGCCAACCCGTTCATGGCGACCGAAGCGCGGGCGCGGCTGGGCGCCAAGCTCGCCGAGATCACCCCGGGCGACATCGACGTCTTCTTCTTCACCAACGGCGGCGCCGAGGCGAACGAGAACGCGATCAAGCTGGCGCGGATGGCGACCGGCCGCCACAAGATCCTCGCGCGCTACCGCTCCTATCACGGCGCCACGGCCGGCAGCATCACGCTGACCGGCGATCCGCGGCGCTGGGCCGCCGAGCCCGGCATCCCCGGCGTCGTCCACGTCCTCGATCCGTACCACGGCATCGCGCGCGGCTGGGACACCGCCGAGGAATCGCTGGCGATGCTCGACGAGGTGATCCAGCTCGAGGGTCCGCAGACGATCGCGGCGTTCATCCTCGAGACGGTGACCGGCACGAACGGGATTCTGGTGCCGCCCGACGGCTACATGCAGGGCGTGCGCGAGCTGTGCACCAAACACGGCATCCTGATGATCTGCGACGAAGTGATGGCCGGCTTCGGCCGCACCGGCGAGTGGTTCGCCGTCGATCACTGGAAGGTCGTGCCCGACATCATCACGATGGCGAAAGGGCTGACCGCCGCGTATGTGCAGCTGGGCGCTGTCGGCATGCGCCGGGAGCTCGCTGACAAGTTCAACGACAAGGTGTTCTACGGCGGGTTGACCTACAACAGCCATCCGCTCGCCTGTGCGGCCGCGCTCGCGACGATTCAGGTCTACGAGGACGACAAGCTGCTGGAGAACGCGCGGAAGATGGGCGCGGTGATGACGCAGCTGATGGCGGATCTCGGCCGCAAGCATCCGTCGGTCGGCGCGGCGCGATCGATCGGTCTCTTCGGCCTGGTCGAGCTCGTGCGCGACAAGGCGAAGAAGGTGCCGATGGCGCCGTTCAACGGCACGTCGGAAGAGATGGCGGCGCTCGGGAAATTCTTCCGCCAGGAAGGGCTCTATACCTTCGTGCGCTGGAACACCTTCTTCACGAACCCGCCGCTGTGCATCACCGAAGAGCAACTGCGCGAGGCGTTCGCGATCATCGATCGCGGGCTCGAGATCACCGACCGGGCGGTGAGTTAGCGGTCAGAATGAATGCCGGGTTTCCGGCAGACGAGCGGGCGCACTGCCCGGCGGACGTGGAATCACAGCAGCCGTCGCCGGTACGACAATTGCCTCTTCTGATGAAGAGGTGATCCATGGCCACGGTTCCCGAATCGGTCGCCAGATTCCTGCAGGGACGGCGCCTTGCCGTCGCCGGCGTGTCGCGCGATTCACGGCAGCCGGCGAATGCGATCTTCCGGAAGTTGAAGGGCGCAGGCTACGAAGTCTTTCCGATCAATCCGCGCGCGAAGACCGTCGAGGGCACGGCATGCTATGCCGATCTGGCGGCGGTGCCCGTGCCGGTTGACGGCGTCGTCATCGTCACGGCGCCGGGCGCGGCACTGGACATCGTCCACCAATGCGCCAGCCGCGGCGTGCCGCGGGTGTGGTTCCACCGCTCGTTCGGCGACGGCAGCGTGTCGGACGCCGCGGTCCGCGAGTGCAAGGCGAAGGGGATCGACGCCATCGTCGGGGGCTGTCCGATGATGTTCTGTGAGCCGGTCGACTTCGGCCACAAGTGCATGAAGTGGTGGCTTCAGCACCAGGACCGGGTACCCGCGTAGCCGAGGCGGCTGCCTTCAGGCCTTCGGCGCCGGCGCGGCGTATCCGAGGACGGCTTTCGTCTCCAGGAATTCCTCGAAGCCGTTGACGCCCCACTCGCGGCCGTTGCCCGATTGCTTGTAGCCGCCAAACGGCGCATCGAAGGCCGCCTGCGCGCCGTTCAGGTGCACGTTGCCCGTGCGCAGCCGTGAGGCAACCCGCCGCGCGTGGTCGAGATCGCCGGACGAGACATAGCCGGACAACCCGTACGGCGTGTCGTTCGCAATCTGAATCGCTTCCTCTTCGTTCTCGTACGGCAGGATCGCGAGGACCGGTCCGAAGATCTCTTCCCGCGCGATCGTCATGCTGTTCTTCACGCCGGCGAACACGGTCGGCTTCACGTAGAAGCCGGTGTTGAGCCCCTCGGGCCGGCCGACGCCGCCGGTGACGAGCTCGGCCCCCTCGTCGATGCCCTTCTGGATCAGGCCCTGAATCTTGTTGAACTGGATCTCGCTGACGACCGGCCCGAGCTTGATCCCTTCCTGAAACGGATCGCCGACCTTCATCCGTTCCGCGGCCGCCTTCGCGATCGCGACCGCTTCGGCGTGCCGGCCGGCCGGCACCAGCATCCGCGTCGGCGCGTTGCACGACTGGCCGCTGTTCGTGAAGCAGCCCGTGACGCCGCCCGCCACCGCGGTCTGAAAGTCCGCATCGTCGAGGATGATGTTGGCCGACTTGCCGCCGAGCTCCTGGGTTACGCGCTTGACCGTCGGGGCCGCGTTGATCGCGACCTGCACGCCCGCGCGGGTCGAGCCGGTGAACGAGACCATGTCGATGCCGGGGTGCGAGGCGATCGCGGCACCCACGGTCGGACCATCACCGTTCACCAGGTTGAAGACCCCGGGAGGCACGCCGGCCTCGTGCAGGATCTGGGTGAAAAGAATTGCGTTCAACGGCGCGACTTCCGTCGGCTTCAGCACGATGGTGCAGCCCGCCGCGAGCGCCGGCGCGACCTTGCAGGCGATCTGGTTGATCGGCCAGTTCCACGGCGTGATCATTCCGACGACGCCGACCGGCTCGCGGACGATCATCGTTCGCCCTCGTGCTTCTTCGAACTCGAACGTCTTCAGCACGGCGAGCGCCTGCGCGAAGTGGCCGACCCCGGCCGCTGCCTGCGCCGCCTTCGACAGCCACATCGGCGCGCCGACCTCGGTCGAGATCGTGGTCGCGAGCTCCTCCTGCTTCGTCTTGAACACCCGGATGATGCTCTCGAGCAGCGCGACGCGTTCCTCGCGGGTCGTCCGCGAATAGGTCTCGAACGCCCTGCGCGCGGCCATGACCGCGCGGTCGACGTCCTTGGCGCTGCCCATCGAGATCCTGCCGATCGGCTGCTCGGTCGCCGGGTTGATGACGTCGCGCGTCGCCGGTGTTGCGGGCGGAACCCAGGCGCCGTCGATATAAAAGTCGAGATGATCAGCCATGAGATCGATGTTAACCCAAGGGGCCCGCGGGGCCGGCAACAGTCGCGGCGAAGAGTCCTCGATCGCTGAGGCCCTGGGGATCGTGAGTCACGTCGAGCCCGGCGGTCCGAAACGCCTGCATCAGCTCGGCGGTGGTGAAGAGCCCGAGCTCGTGCACTTCGTGTGCGCGGCGAGTCCCCGTCCGATCGGTGATCTCGTAGTCGAAAATGAATCGGGAGAGGCGGCCCTCGACCTCGATGCGGCTGACGCGGGACACGCGTATCCCGTTCGCCTCGCCGGCGTGTCGCGCCACGCGCGTCGCGTCGAGGGTGTCGGGCGGATACCAGGGCTCGACGACGATCACCCCCCCGGGTTCCAGATGTTCACGAAAGCGGATCAGCGTGCGGGTGACCAGGTCGAGCGTCTTGAGATAGGCGATCGAGCTGAACAGGCACAGCACCGCGTCGTACCGGTGCGGCAGCCGGAAGTCGCTCATGTTCGCTTCGAAGAATCGGCCGGCCGGGTGCTTCTGCGACGCAATACGGACGAATGCTGGATCGAGATCCAGGCCGTCCACGACGAAGCCCAGCCTGGCCAGCTGCCTCGCATGCTCGCCCGTCCCGGAGGCCACGTCGAGGATGGTTCGGCACCGCGGCTGGAGCTTGCGCAACAGCGCCGCGATGCGCGCCGCTTCGCCCGGGTAGTCCTTGAACGTCGAGTAGACGAGATCGTAGAACTCCGCTGACTCGGTATACATCTCGAGGCACTCAGCCCAGGCTAGGCCGATGACCGCGCGACGTCGATCCCCGACGGGTTGCGGTGGGTCCCGACCATGAACACGACGATGCGGCACGGTTCCGCGCCTTCGTTGCGCCACCGATGCCGCGTTCCGTTCTGTACCACCGTGTCCCCCGCGCGCAGCTGCACCGTGGCGCCGTCGTCCAGATCCAGCCAGACCTCGCCGGAGATGATGTACTCGAAGTCGATCGTGTCCGTCGTGTGCATGCCGGGGTTGTTCGGCTCCATGTGCGTGGCGAGGCCGGGAAGCCTGGCTTCCATCTCGGCGAGCAGCTCGTGCCGATCGACCGCGGCCCGGCGCGACATGGTGCGCGGCGCCACCGTGAACATCATGAAACGGAAGCCGCCCAGCGGCGGGAAGTAGCTCGGGCCGGCGGGTTGAGTGCCTGCATCGGGAAAGCGCGGCGGGACGTCTGCGCCCCAGAGGCGGTGGAACTCGGCACCCGGCAGCAGCGAGAGCGGCGTGCCGTCCACTTCAGCGTCGCTCGCCACGATCGCCTTTCCCTGCTCGTTGTGTCCGGTGGTGACGCGTCGCACTTTCATCGGTCCAGTTTACTCGCACCTTCCGTGTATCATCCTCAGACCGTTGACCGTTCTCGTTTCGCTTCTGGCCCTCGGGTTCCTGATGCTGGTCGCGTATCGCGGCTACAGCGTCATCCTCTTCGCGCCGGTCGCGGCGCTCGGCGCCGTCCTGCTGACGATGCCCGGCGCGGTGCTCCCGGCTTACAGCGCCCTGTTCATGGAGAACATGGCGACGTTCGTCCGCAATTACTTTCCGGTCTTCATGCTCGGCGCGCTCTTCGGCAAGATGATCGAGATCTCCGGCTTCGCCAAGGCGCTCGCCGCGGGCATCACCCACGTCGCCGGTCCGCACCGCGCGATGCTCGGCGTCGTCGTCATCTGCGCGCTGATGGTCTACGGCGGCGTCTCCGTCTTCGTCGTCGGCTTCGCCGTGTATCCGTTCGCCGCCGAGCTCTTTCGTGAAGCGCGGATCCCCAAGCGCCTGATTCCGGCCACCATGTCGCTCGGCACCTTCACCTTCGCCATGGACGCGCTGCCCGGCAGCCCGCAGATCCAGAACATCATCCCCACCACGTTCTTCGGCACGACGACGATGGCGGCGCCGATTCTCGGGCCGATCGGCGGGGTCTTCATCTTCGGCGTCGGGATGGCATACCTCGAATGGCGGCGCCGCGCGGCGGCGGCCGCGGGAGAAACCTACGGCACCGGTCATCTGAACGAGCCGGAAGAGATCGATGCCCGTGCGCTCGTCTCGCCGTTTCTCGCCTTCACCCCGCTCGCGGTCGTCGCCGCCGCCAACATCGCGTTCACCGAGCTGATCCCGAAATGGTACGGCCCGACCGCGACGCTGGCGTTGACGCCTGCGGCCCGGCCCATTGCCATCGAGGTGTCGAGACAGGTCGGCGTGTGGGCGGTCGAAGCCGCGCTGGTGCTCGGCATCCTCACGGTCGCGCTCTTCGCGTGGCGGCGGCTGGTGCCGACGTTCGTCAAAGGCAGTCACGCAGCGCTGGCCGGCTGCTTGTTGGCGTCGATGAACACGGCGTCGGAGTTCGGGTTCGGCGCGGTGATGGCCGCGCTGCCAGGGTTCGCCGCGATTCAGGCGGCGCTGTCGGCGATCCCGAACCCGCTCGTCAACGAGGCGATCACCGTGACGACGCTGGCAGGGGTCACCGGGTCGGCGTCGGGCGGGCTGAGCCTGGCGCTGGCGGCGATGGCGGAACAGTTCAAGACCGCGGCGCTGGCCGCGCACATTCCGTTCGAGGTGCTGCACCGGGTGTCGGCGATGGCGGCAGGCGGCATGGATACCTTGCCGCACAACGGCGCGATCATCACCCTGCTGGCGATTACCGGGCTGACGCACCGCCAGTCCTACGGCGACATCTTCGCGATTACCTGCATCAAGACGACGGCCGTGTTTGTGGTAATCGCTGTTTATTACCTCACGGGAATCGTTTAAGGTTCGGGGTTCAAGGTTCTAGGTTCAAGGTTCTGGGTTCTGGAGGCTGCATGACGCGCAAACAGATTCTCGTGGTCCTCGCCGTCGTCGTCGCATCGCTGGTCAGGCCCCTGGCGCAGGACAACCCACAGGCCACCACCGGGAGCTGGCGCCCGACCATCGTCGCGCAGCATGGGATGGTCGCGGCAGGGCATCCGCTCGCAGCGGAAGCGGGCATGCGAATCCTCAAAGCCGGCGGCAACGCGATGGACGCGGCGATCGCGACCTGGGCGGTGCAGGGCGAAGTCGAGCCCGGCATGACCGGCCTCGGCGCCGACATGTTCGTCCTCTACTACAACGCCAAAACGCGCGAGGTGAAGTTCATCAACGGCACCGGCTTCGCGCCGCAGGCGGCGACGATCGACTTCTACAAGTCGAAAGGCGGGATTCCGGACGAAGGGCCGTTGTCGATTGCCGTGCCCGGCGCGGTCGCCGGCGCGGCCTACGCGGTGAAGACTTACGGCACCAAACCGCTCGCCGAGGTCCTGAAGCCGGCGATCGAGATCGCGGACGAAGGCTTCCCGGTCTCGGAGGCGCTCGCCGACGGCATCAGGAGCTCGAAAGCCAAGATCGAGAAATTCCCGTCCACCACCAAGATCTATTTCAAGGACGGCAAGCCGCTGGTGATGGGCGACATCATCCGCAACCCCGATCTGGCGCGCACGCTGCGCGCGATTGCGGCGCAGGGCCCCGACGCGTTCTACAAGGGCGAGATCGCGAAGAACACCGCGGCGTTCCTGAAGGCCAACGGCGGGATCATCGGCGAGGCGGATCTGGCCAGCTACCAGCCGTACGAGGACGCGGCAATTCACGTGAATTACCACGGCGTCGAAGTTTACGAGTGTCCGCCGAACTCGCAGGGGTTCGTGATGCTCGAGGCGCTCAACATCCTCGAGGGCTACAAGCTGAAAGAGATGGGGCGCAACAGCGCGCCGTACCTGCACGCGGTCACCGAATCGCTGAAGCTGTCGTTCGCCGACCGCAACGCGTTTGTCGGGGATCCGAAGTTCGTGCCGAACATCCCGATGCAGGCGCTGCTCTCGAAGGAGTACGCCGCGATCCGGCGCTCGCAGATCGATCCCAACCGCGCCATCGTCGGCGAGCCTGCGCCCGGCGATCCGCGCGGGATGAAGGCGACCGCGGCGGGGCAGGCGCAGGTCTACGCTTCGCCGCAGGCGCGGCCGACCGACGTCAAGCCGTTCGATCCGAACGAGATCCTCAACCTGACGACGTATCTTGCCGTCGTGGACAAGGATCACAACATGGTGTCGATCACCTCGAGCCTGCTGAGCGGCTTCGGCAGCGGGATGGTCGTCGACAAGGGCGGATTCGTGATGAACGACCGCATGCGCTATTTCTATCTCGATCCCAAGAACGTCAACTCGCTGCAGCCCGGCAAGCGGACGCGCCAGACGATCAACCCGGCGATGGCGCTCAAGGACGGCAAGCCGTGGATCGCCTTCGGCACGCCGGGATCCGACACCCAGCCGCAGACCCAGCTGCAGTTCTTCCTCAACGTCGCCGAGTTCGGGATGAACGTGCAGGAAGCGCTGGAGCAGCCGACGGTGATCAGCAACAGCTTCCAGGATTCGTATCAGCCGCACGACGTCAAAGGGAAGCTGCTCACCCCGGCGCTGCTGCCGAAGAGCGTGCAGGAGGCGCTGGCGGCGAAGGGCCATCAGCTCGACATCCGCAATGTGAAAGGCGTCGGCTCGGTGAAGGCGATCCTGATCGATCCGCGGACGGGCGTCCTGATGGGCGGCGTGAGCCCGACGGGCGACAGCTACGTCATGGCATGGTGAGAGTTCAGATTTAAGAATTCAGATTTCAGATTGATTTCAGATTGGTAAGGAACTCGAGATGCGCAAGGCACTGACGCTGTTCTTGCTGGTGGCGGCAGCGATCGCGATACCGACGGCGGCCGACAACCCGGCGTGGTTCGGGACGCCGGGGCCGGCGCCGCTGAGCGACCCTCGCAAGCCGGTCATGAAGTACGACGATACGTTCGCGCCGGTGCCGGCGCAGTTCCCGCATCGTCCCGGCAAGTCCGACGAGCTGCTCGACGCGGCGGCGCTGAAAGCCGATCAGCGGAAGATCGTCGGTTTCTCGCTCGAGAGCCTCGGCGCCGGCGACAAGCTCTGGGGCCGGCGGGCGGGAACGCCGGCCTTCATGCACACGATCGAGTGGACCGTGGACGCGTTCAAGACGGCGGGCCTGAAGGACGCTCGCGTGGAAACCTTCGCGGTTCCCGCGCCGATGTGGGTGCCCAGGTCGTGGCAGGTGCAGCTGGTCGGCGATGCCGCCTTCGGCGCCGGTACGCAGACGGTGACGCTGGCGTCGGCGTTTCCGCAGCCGGGCGGTGCGTCGATTCCCGGCGGCAGCCTGACCGCGCCGGTCATCTACGTCGGGCACGGAACCGACGCGGATCTCGCGGGGCGGGACGTCAAGGGCAAGATCGCCATCGTCCGCGTGCGCCCCGAGCCGTCGCTGTTCGGCGCGGGTGAGCAGGGTGTGGCGCTGAAGATTGCGAAGCTCGGTGCGGCCGGCGTCGTCAACGCGATCGAAGGGCCGGGCAACGCGCAATATGTCGATCCGCGATTCGCCTGCGGCGCGGCGCCCTGCTTCATGATCGGCGGTCAGGACGCGTGGTTCCTGCAGACGGTGATCGGCAAGGCGGCGGCCGCCGGCATGCTCGACAAGCTGAAGATGACGCTGGCGCTGACGTCGGAAGAGCAGGGCGGCATCACGTCCGCCAACGGCATCGCCACGCTGCCCGGCAAATCCGCGAGGCGAATCATCATCAACGCGCATGCGGACGGCTACTTCCAGGGCGGCGACGACAACGCGAGCGGCCTCGCGGTGCTCGTCGGCCTGGCCAAATACTTCGCGAAGCAGCCGCAGCCGGCTCACACGTTGATGTTCGTCGCCAGCGGCGGCCATCACGGCCCGGGGAACGGTCCAACGTCGCTGGTCGCGGCGCATCCCGAGCTGAAAGACGGCACGGTGCTGATCCTGAACCTCGAGCACGTGGCGTATGCCGACATCGTGCGCGGCAAGGTGCGCGCGCCGGACAACATCGGAATGACCTGGGAGACCAGCGTGACGGAGGCGGCCAAGGCCGTGGGCGTCACGAACGAATCGCCGTTCCTGTTCGATCTCTGGAAGCGGGCGTCGCGCTGTTATGGCGTCGCAACCTACCAGTCGGCCGGTACCACCGTCTCCGGCGATCTCGGCGGCTACCGTCCGTTGAACGTGCCGATGACGCAGATGATTCAGTCGGGCACCTTCTACCACGCCTCGGGCGACGTGCTCGAAGCCGTTCCGGCCGAAGGGCTGGAGCGTGCGGCCCGCTTCCACGCCTTCATGATCGAGCAGGCCGATCAGGCGCCGGAAGCGCTGATCGCTGCCGGCAAAGGCACACCCTATCAGCCGATCAAACAGTCATGCCCATGACGTCGTACTTCAGACTTCGTACTTCGTACTTCTTCCTGCTCCTGGCTGTTTCCGTCCTGCAGGGCTCGGCGCAGAGCCCGGCGTTCACCTATCGCAAGGTGATGGTGCCGGTCCGTGACGGCGTGAAGCTCGAGACCGTCATCGCCGCGCCGGCGAACGCCGCCGGCCCGCTTCCGATTCTGGTGCGCCGGACACCGTACGGCGTGCCCGAGAACGCGGAGTTCGCCAGCAGTCCGACGCTGAAGGATCTGGCGCGCGACGGCTATATCTTCGTCGTCCAGAATCTTCGCGGCCGATTCGGCTCGGAAGGCACGTTCGAGCTGACGTCGAAGGCCGATCTGGAAAACCCCAAAGCGACGAGCGAGACCACCGACGCGTACGACACGATCGACTGGCTGGTCAAGAACGTGCCGAACAACAACGGCAAGGTCGGCATCTTCGGCGTGTCCTACGACGGCCTGACTGCGGCGATGACGCTGCTGCACCCGCATCCCGCGCTCAAGGCGATCTCCGAGCAGGCCTCGCCCGCCGATCAGTGGATGAACGACGACGATCACCGCTACGGTGCGCTGCGGGAGAGCTACGCCTTCGAGTACGCCGTGCTCGAGCAAGCCGACAAGCACGCCAACACCAACTTCAAGTTCGAGACCTACGACACCTACTCCTGGTATCTCAACCTCGGCCCGCTGTCGAACATCAACGACAGGTATCTCCACGGTTCGCTGCCGTACTGGAATTCGATCGTCGCGCACCCGGACTACGATGCGTTCTGGAAGGACGAAGCGTGGGTGACCCAGGTGAAGGGGGCGTTCGTGCCGAACCTGAACGTCGCCGGCTTCTGGGATCAGGAAGATCCATGGGGACCGTGGGAGATCTACCGCCGGTCCGAGCAAAGCGATCCGAACCGGCACAACCTGATGGTGGCCGGGCCGTGGTTCCACGGCCAGTGGCACAACACCCAGGCCGAGTCGATCGGCGCGATTTCATTCGGCGGCCACGACACCGCGGTGGAGTTTCGCGAGAAGATCGAGGCGCCCTGGTTCCGCTACTGGCTGCACGGAAAAGGTGAGAGGTTTCCCTGGAAGGCGTCGACCTTCCAGACCGGCTCGAACAGCTGGCGCACCTATGCTGCGTGGCCGCCCCCAGCCACGGCGACCAAGGTCTATCTGCTACCGAACCACACGCTCTCGTTCGATCCGCCGCCGCCCGGCGATCAGTTCGTGCAGTACGTGTCCGACCCGGCCAGCCCTGTTCCGTATCGCCAGCGGCCGATCTCGCCGACCTATCCCGCCGGCGACTGGCGGCGCTGGGAGGTCGCGGATCAACGGTTCGCCGACAATCGCCCCGACGTCGCCACCTGGGTCAGCGCGCCGCTCGATCGTGACCTGACCGTGACCGGCGAGCTCGCGGCGCAGCTGTTTGCGTCGACATCCGGAACGGACAGCGACTTCGTGGTCAAGCTGATCGACGTGTATCCGGAAAATGCGCAGGCGAATGCCTGGAGCGAACAGGCCGGCCCACAGCCGGGACAATACGCGCAGTCGCTCAACGGCTACGAGCTGCCGATCGCGATGGAAGTCCGCCGCGGACGGTACCTCAAGAGCTACGAGCATCCTGAGCCGATGGTCGCCGGCCAGCCGACCGAGATCCCGGTTCCGCTGCGCAGCCACGACCACGTGTTCCTGAAGGGACACCGGCTGATGGTGCAGGTGCAATCGACCTGGTTCCCGCTGATCGATCGCAACCCGCAGAAGTTCGTGCCGAGCATCTACGCCGCCAAGGCGGAGGATTTCGTCACGGCCACACAACACATCTACACGTCACGCGAGCGGCCGTCTCACATCGTGCTGCCTGTCGTGCGATAGGACGCTACTTCTTCTTGAGGACGGTCGTGGTGCTGAAATCGCCCTGTGGCGTCTTGAGCTGACGATTGATCGTCAGCACCTGTCCGTCGGCGGACAGCTCCCAGACGTCGTCGATCCCGATCGACATGCCTTGAGCTTCGACCGTTCGCGCTGTCGCCAGCGTCTTCCCGTTCCATTTCGACGTCGACTTCACGTCCTGGTCGCCTTGCGGTGACCGCATCTTGTTGACGTTGTCCTTGCCGTCGGTGGTGTAGGTGCTCTCGTTCGAGACCTCGCCCATCGGCCCCGTCTGGGTGATGACCACTTTGATGGTCGGTTCCTTGTGGTCGATGACCATGACGATGGACTGAGGAGCCGGCATCGGTCCAAAGTCGCTTTTCGCGGCGTCGAGAGTCCAGGTGCCGGAAAAGTTCGGCTGGCCGCCCTGCGCGGCGGCCACCGCGACGAGGAGAAGTACCGCACCGGCAATAGACGTGATCTTTTTCATGGAGTGCCCTTTCCCTTTCCACCTACGAGAGCCCAGTCATAATGTTCCACCGCGTGCTTCAACAGGTCCGCCACATCGTCGGCCAGCAGGTAGCCGCGCTCCACCAGATCGATCGCGGCGACGGCAAACCGGCCGACGTACTCGTCGCGGTTGCGGTAGCGCTCTTCGATCGATAGACGCGGATCGCCCGACCGGTCGCGCTCGGCTTTCGTGCGCGCGAAGGGGATGTACGACCCGATTTCTCCAGCCAGCCGATCCGGCGCGCCGATCGACGCGTCGCGATAGTTCCAGCCGGCCTGGGTCGCGAGCGGAACGGCGATGTCGGGCAG
>Ga0068871_100002502_pt1 | contig 12541 bp, 11 predicted proteins | sample KBSMisM72_FD_72750 | JGI IMG/M metagenome (GOLD analysis project Ga0068871, IMG submission 72750) | Miscanthus rhizosphere microbial communities from Kellogg Biological Station, Michigan, USA - KBS Miscanthus M7-2 | ecosystem: Host-associated > Plants > Roots > Rhizosphere > Soil ... | reverse complement strand
AGCGCCGCGATGGTCGCCAGCAGACCGCAGCGGACGACGACGAACGTCAGCAGCACGCCGCGAGCAATTGGGAACAGCCACACCCACTGCGTACCGGCGCCACCCAGTCCGGCCGCAGACGCGAGCGTCATGAGCACGATGCCGACGGCGATGGCAAGCGAGGCTCGCCGCAGCACGAGCCGGAGCACGACGAACACCAGCACCGTCAACAGCGCGCCTTCGAGCGCGCCGACGCCGCCGCCGAGAATCGCCGCGATGAGCTTTCCGCCGCGCGTGACGACATTCACGGCCCCGCCGTACCTCGGGAGCTGCGCGGGAAAACCGAACTGAGGAAGGATCGTCGCCCGGCCGAGCGCGACGAACGCGATCGCCACGCCAAAGGCCGCGCCGGTCAGCATGTCGCGTCCCACGCGAGGGTCACGTACGTGGCCGGCGACAAGCCGCGACCAGCCGAGCAGACTGTCCGGCCAGAATCTGCGCACGTACGGTTCGAGCGCGAGATAGATGACGCACATCGCGGCGGCCACCAGGACGAAAATGGCGGACGCATTTAGCAGACTCTCGGCTTCGCCATCGATGCTTCCCGCGTGATGGCCGGCAATCGCCCACACGGCAAACCCGGACGCGATGATGAACACGCCCACGCTCGCGGCGCCGCGGCGATCGGCACGGCCGGTGCGGACGTTGTGTCGCGCGAGCAGAATCGCGGCGACGAACAGCGCGAGCAGCAGGATGATCAAGACGGCGTTCGCGACGCGGTCGATGTCCGATATTTTTTCCGGACCCATTCGCGACGTCTGCGTCCACGGTCCGACGATGGAGAACCAGATCGGCCGGCCGCCGTACGCCGCCGCTTCCACACGCACCATCAGGTCCGCTCGATCGGGCAGCCGTCCTTCCCATGCCTTGCGAACGTCGGCGAAATCCGGCGGCGTCCACGCGGGCGACACTTCCGAAAACGCGGCCATCGGCAGCCCAGCGGCGTCGAACAGCGTCTCCCAATGCGGTGATTCGGCGAGAGGCGGGAGGTCTTTTTGCGGCGGGACCGAGCGAAACTGCTGGAGCCGTCCGCGAGTGTCGAGCACGACGAGGCGCATGTCGGTGACCGAGAGCGGCGGATCCTCGACGTCGATCGTGTAGTCGAGCGACTCGGGCGTCATGGCGCGCGGGCTCGTCCGGTACCAGAAGACGACGGCCGGCGGACTGCCCGAGGGCAACTCGTCCCATCGGTGCGGGTCGATGCGCGTGTTTCGCAGCCAGTCGATGTAGTCGTCCTCCAGCATCAGGCCGTATTCCATGTCGCGAGGCGCATCGGTGTAGCCGAGAGACGCCACGATTTGCTCCGCGCGGTCGATGAGCACGGCCGGTGGTTTGTCCAGCGGCACGCGACCGAGAATCGATGTGCGGCCCGCCACTCCCGCAAAGACCAGCAGACCGACGACGACGACGGCGAGGGCCGGGAGCGCACGACGGAGCGGGAGCGCCTCGGTTTCCGCGGCGGCAGCCAGCATGTCGGGCGACGGCGTTTCTCCAGCGGCCAGCGCGGCCGCGACAGGATCGCCGCCTGGCAACGCGGCCGCGATCGTCAGCGCCGACGCCGGCCGTTTTTCTGGGTCCTTCTCCAGGCATCGCAAGATGACGCGCTCGACGACGGGATCGAGATCGGGCACGATCGCCGACGGCGTGGTCAGCGTCTGCGTGTCGTGCAGCTGTCGCAGCTCGCCGATCGTCGTCGCCTCGTACGCGCGCTTTCCCGTGAACACTTCGAACAGAATCAGCCCGAGCGCATACACGTCGCTCTTGATCGACGCCGGCTTCCCTGCCAGCAGCTCCGGCGCCATGTACTGCGGCGTCCCGGCCAACTCCGCGTTCCCGCCGCCCGCCGTGGCGATCCCGAAGTCCGCGATGCGCACGTCGCCGGCGCCGTCGAGCATCACGTTCGCCGGCTTCAGATCCCGATGCAGTACGCCTTTCTCATGCGCCGCCGCGACGCCCGCGCACAGTTGCCGCGCGATCTGCACGGCCTTGTCGGGCGGCATCCGGCCGAACCGGCGCAGCGACGCCGCGAGATCTTCCCCATCCACGTACTCCATGGTGAGAAACCGGCGGCCCTCGGCGTCGCCGAGGTCGTACAGCCGGCACACGTTCTTGTGGGAGATCTGCCGCGCGATGCGCAGCTCGTTGTGGAATTGCGCGAGCCGTGCGTCGTTCGCGGCGACGCCGGCGGGGAGGAATTTCAGGGCGACCGGTTGATCGAGCGTCAGGTCGTCGGCGCGATAGACCTCGCCCATCCCGCCGCGGCCGAGGAGCGACACCAGGCGATAGCGTCCCGCGACGATCGCGCCCGGCATAAAGCGATCGGAGCCCGCCGGACGCGGCGGGGCGCTCGTCAGCACGTCGAGTGTGAGGTCGTCGTCGCCTGGAATCATGAAAAGCGAGCACACCTTACACGAAAACGCTCGATCTCACGAGTCGGTGCGACTCAGACGGGTCAACGGGATTCAGTACGGGTCTATGCGATCCAGAACGGGTCACGTACGAGTCGGAACGGGTCACATACGAGTCGGCGCGGCCGGCGACCGTCCTATGACGATGGCCGCTTACTACAGGCGGCGACGGCGATACCGCGTCACAAGGCCAGTCAGTCCGAGCGTGATCAATGTCAGCGTTGCGGGTTCAGGCACTGCGGCGCTCGTTGTCGCGCTGAATGTGGAAGTGTTACCAGAGACTGACGTCAGTGCGAAGTTGCCCATCGTGGTTGGGAACAATGCCCCGGGATTGAATGCGACCGGGCCGGCGAGCGGTCCAATCGAAGTGCGCAAATCATATGTCGTAAACGCCACGTTGTTCGTGTCAGCGATCAAGAGGCTCGCCGTAATATCCGAAATGCCTGCGACCGGCGTGCTGCCAGAACCGGCAAATGGATTGTCGAATGCCCACACTTGCGGGTCTGTGAAGGTCGCAGTGCCAAAGCCAAAGATAGTGACGGTCGCCGTTCCAAAGTTTCTTTCGAAGGATCCTGGCGAGCCGCTCACGGCGGATGTGTCGCTAAACAGATTGATCGTCACGAGCGCGTTCGTGAAGGCCGATCCTCCGATCGTGCCGGTTCCGGTGAGTTGCTCCGTATAGGTGATTGGAGTCGCTCGCGCCGGAGTGACCCACGCCAAGACGACGCACGTTGCTGTCGCTACGAGAAGCCGCTTCATAAGGCCACTCCTTCGCTGATAGACGCTCTGATAGAGCCAGAGCCGCCAGCGCAGGCTACTCCAAGACCGCAGCACGCATCTTGTTTTTGAAGCAGTTCTCGAAAAGACTGCGAAACGCAATAGATAGCGGCCAACCCGTGGTCGTCTCGCTCACGCGAATACGACTACGGGTTGACACCTTGCCGGTCACTACGGAAGAGGGGCGTTTGGTAGGAAGTTCTTCGAGGACAAGACTGTCGCTCCAGCCTGGCCGTCTCCATCGAACGGCGTAACTGGTCCGCCTCCAAGTCCAAAACACACGTCGTCGTCCTTTTGGTCAGCGAACCACACGACCACGTGGTTCAGATCCTTGCGAACCCGAGTGTTCCCATCAAACGCGAAAGCCTCCTCGATCACGGCATCCACGCGCACAGACCCTCGGCCTGCCTTATTCGTCGTGAACTCGGCGATATACTCGGACGCGCCGAAAGGGATCTCAGCGAGTTCAGTCAGGAAGACAGTAAAACTTGTATTGCGCGGCAGCCCCTCTGCTTTCAAATCCAGGGTATCTACGCCACGGACTTCCTCCTTGGGGAAAACAGTGACCGTGGCCGACGCATTCGGGAAGCATGTCGTTGAAGTCGCCACCAAGCCAAACCTGAAGGGTTCAGCGCTCTGAGCGTGAGCGGTGGACGTGAACACCAATCCAGCGAGAATCATCAACATCGGCACCGCAAGCGTGTATCTCCCTCTCTCGAACATCTTTGGCCTTCTTTCTCTACGAAATCTTCACGACCGCGCTGCGGGAATCGCAGGCACTCTGATTTCGTAGGACGAAGACCCGCGTTTTCTTTCAAGCGCGCAACGCCAACTTCCTCGCATGGCAGGAATCTCGGCCGAGACGCTACTCGGCCGCACGCGGATCGACTGCGGCCAACATCGCGTCAGAGAGCAGCGTGCCGATCGCAAGAAAGATCGAGCCCGCCGCGGCGCAGCCGGCGACGAGATACACGTCGCGCGCGCGCAGCGCGCCGAGCATCAGCTGACCGAGACCCGGCCACGCCGTGATTACTTCGACGGCGAACGACCCGCTGAGCAGCGTCCCCGCGACCAGACCGTAGAGCGACGCGATCGGACGCAGCGCATTGCGGAACGCGCCGCGCCAGATGACGCGCCGAATCGGCACCCCGCGCGCGAATGTCGCAAGCACGTACGGCTGCCCCACCACTTCGCTCATCGCCTGCGACTGCAGCCGCTCGAACATCGCCGCCAGCGGCAATGCGAGCGCGGCGACGGGGACGATCATGTGCCGCAGCAGCTCGCCGCCGGACGTGGACGTCATGCCGCCGACTGGCAGCACGCCGCTCTTCGCCGCGAGAAACACAAGAAACAGCGACGTGAGCAGCGGCGGCAGCGACAGGAGAATCAGCGACACGCCGCGAATCGTCGCAGGCACGACGCCGCTGCGGCGCGTGCCGGTGAGCACGCCGAGCGGCAGGCCGATGAGCGTCGCAAGCGCAAGCGCAGTAAGAGAAAGGATGCCGGTGTTGAGCGCGCGCTCGGGAATCAGCTCGACGACCGGACGGTCGTACTGCATCGAGCGGCCGAAGTCGAGCCGCACGACGCCGGCCAGCCACGCGCGGTACTGCTCGCCGATCGATCGATTCAGCCCGTACCGCTCGCGCGCGGCCGCGATCTGCTCGGGCCGCGCTGTCGCCCCGAGCGACTCGGCGACGTAGTCGCCCGGCGCCAGCCGCGCCAGCAGCATCGACGCCGACGACACGGCGAAGACGAGCACCACGGCGAACACGAGCCGCCGCGCGACATAAGCCATCATCGTTTAACGTCCCGCAAGACCGAGGAAAAGCACAACGGCACGGTTCACGCGAATCATGTCGTCGTCCGCGAGTGTGCCGACGCGCTTCTGCAGCTTCGACTTCGCCACGGTGGTGATCTTGTCGACCATCGCGTGGCTGACGACGTGGAGTCCATTCTGTTTCGTGGGCGCGATTGGCAGTCGGATGAGCGGCGCGTCCACGGCGACGCTCGTCAGCGGACACATCGTGATGGAGGCGGTGCCGGCGAAGGCATCATCCTGCAGAATGACCGCCGGACGGGGCTTCCCCGCGTCGTCGGGACCGCCCGAAACGGTCCACACCTCTGCCCGCTTCATTCGGCATTCCACTCGGAGACCGAATCGACGAATGCCTGTTCGTCGGCCTCGAATGGACTGGCGGCGACGAGCCGTGCCTGCCGGCGAGCCTCGCGGACGAACGTCCGCGAGCGTACGTCGGGCACCCAAATCTGCACCGGGCGCAGCCCGCGGAGGCGCAGGCGCTCGCGGTGGGCGCGCACTTTGTCTCGGGAACTCGACTTGCGGGAACGTGTCCTGGCCATCGGCGGCGGTTACATGTAACCTACCACGCGCAGATGGACGTCGTCCAGGCAATCATCGGACCGCGTCTACGATGTGTGACAAGAATCCTTCAATCACGTTCGCAAACCCACATCAAAGCGTGCGAACGTTTCGGCCGATATCTTCAAGCATGACACCTCCCCTTTCAAACCAACCGAGGCGGTAGGTGGATGTCCATCAAGAGCCTCGGCAAACGCCTGTTGAGTGGTGCGGGCTATGAAATGCGTGCCCAGCAGCGGGCCGGCAGCGTCTTGCGCGAGATCGGCCGTCAGGACAGCGTGTTTGCTGACTTCAGAGCGCGCGGCTTCAGACCGTCGCTCGTCTTCGATGTTGGGGCGGCGAATGGCACGTGGACGAGAGATGTGCGGCCGATCTTCCCGGAGGCACGTTTCGTGTTGGTCGAACCGAGGACGACCTCGATCGAGCCGACCGTGCGGGCGGCGATTGGCGCACAGACGGGTACGCTGACGCTCACCGATTGGGACACAGGATCGACGCTCATACCGCAGACTGATCCAGCAGGCGCCGCCCAGTATCAGGTGCCAGTGACAACCCTCGATGTATTGGCGCAGCAGTTCGGCATGCCGGATTTCGTCAAGCTCGATGTCGAAGGATTCGAACTCGAAGCGTTACGCGGTGCGACGACGTTGTTCGGCAAGACCGATCTGTTTGTGATCGAGGTCGCACTCTATCGATTCACGGAGCGTCCCATCTTTCACGAGGTCGTCGCCTTTATGGCGGAGCGTGAGTACTTCGTCTACGACATCGCCGGGTTTATTCGGCGGCCCTATGACGGGGCGGTCGGCCTGATGGATTTGTGTTTTGCCCGAAAGCTGCGTGGTCGTGAGCGTGAATGGCACGCGCGGCCCTGACGCGCTATCGAAAAGAAGGTCGCAGGCGAAATGGTTTACTCGCTGATCAGCTTCCCGAACAGCGGCTCTCCCGCGCGCGCCGCATAGTAGGCAAACGCCGTCGCGCCGATCAGCATGATCAGCGTCAGCGTCGTCGGCATCGCCCACCACGCCGAGAAATCCGATGTCACCGGAAATTCGTGGAGGATGTTCGATCCGATCAGTGCCGCGGCCGTCGCCAGGAGTCCAAACCGGTACGTCGCGACGACCAGCACCGCGGTGAACACGACGTTGTTGATGATGGTCATCCAGGTGCCGGTGAGGACGCTGCCGCCGTTCATGAGGGCCAGCAGCACGACGAAGCCGGTCAGCATCGAGAGAACCGGACGCCGCATGAAGAACTTCGAAAAGAACACTCTCGGAATCAGCAGCAGCAGCGCAATCGCCAGCGCGTCACCGAGCGAGTTCACGAGCATGTTCAGCCACTGATAGAACACCAACGAGGTCGACGCAAGCGGCGCAAACGCCCAGCCGAATTGAATCGGCACGAGCTTCTGTCCCAGCACCTTCGGAAGGAACACGATCGCGTCGAGCAGGAGCTGCGACATGCTGCCGAGCGCCAGCCCGATCAGAATCTCCCGGCCCACGCGAGAGTCGCGCAGGTGCCCCGACACCAGCCGGCTCCAGCCAAGGAGCGCGTCGGGCCACACGCGGCGGGCATACGGTTCGATCGCCAGGTAGTAGATCCACATCATGCCGCCCAAGCCTGCGGCGATGTTCAAGCATCCCATCACTTGCTGATAGAACTCCGCTCTCGGGTTTGTCAGATGTGTCATCCACCACATCCTGACGATGAAGGTCAGGGCCGTGATCGCGATCGCAAACCGGGCGGCGCCACGGCGATCCGCGCGATGGGTCCGCACGTTGTGAACAGCCAGCACCAATCCGCCGCCGATCATCAGCAGCCATACGGCGAGGCTCACGCCATCCGCGATTTTTTGCATCGCCGTCTTCGCGCTTGCGCTTCCGCGCGCCGGCTCGGTCCACGGCCATACGAGCTCGAACGAGACCAGCCGATTCCTGAGTGCGGCGGCTTCGACGCGCACATGAATGTCGGGCCGGCCCGGCAGCGATCCATCCCACGCCGCCGTACTGTCCGCGAATAGCGGAGGCGTCCACTGCGGAGTGGACGACGTGAACGATTTCGGATCCAGACCGGCCAATTCGAACATCGTCGGCCACGGCGGTGCAGATGCGGCCGGCTCGCTCTCGACTTGCGGCGGCACGCTGTGGAATTGGATGAGACGTCCTTCCGTGTCCAGAAAGACCTCATGCATGCCAGGCAGGATCGTCGGCGGGTTGTCCGCGCTGACGCGTCCGGCTTGACTCGTGGGGATCATCTCCTCCGGGCTGGTGCGGAACCAGAACAGCAACCCAGGCGGGCGGCCGGCGCGCAGCTCGTTCCACCAGTCGCGCGGGCCGTTCTTCTCCAGCCACGGGAGGTAGGGGCCGGCCGATGAGAATCCCATCGCGCGATCGGCGAAGTCGGTCGAATATCCGAGGCGCTTGATCGTGTCTTCCGCTCGGTACGCAAGCACGTCCCGCGGAATCGTCAGCGGCACGAGGCCCGCGAGAGACGCTCGCGAGACGATGAACGGCGTCGCGAGGAAGACCGCGACGAGCGCGATCGCCAGCGGCAAGGCGAGCGCGACCGGCATCGCTTGACTCTCCGCCGCCGCGATCAGCATCTCCGGCGACGGCGTTTCGCCGCTGGCGAGTGCGGCCGCGAGCGGATCGCCACCGGGCAGCGACGCAGCGACCGTGAGCGCCGACGCGGGCCGCCGTTCCGGATCCTTTTCGAGGCACCGGAGGATGACGCGCTCGACGGCAGGATCCAAATCACGCACGATCGACGACGGCGTCGTCACCGTACCCGTGTCGTCCAGCGCCCTCAGCTCGCCGATCGTCTTCGCGTCGCGCGCACGCTTGCCGGTGAAGATCTCGAACAGGATCAGGCCGAGTGCGTAGATGTCGCTCTTGACGGACGCCGGCTTCCCAGCGAGAAGCTCGGGCGCCATGTACTGCGGCGTGCCGGCAATGTCGGCCCCGGCGTCCGCGGCCGCCGTGGCGATCCCGAAATCGGTGATCCGGACGTCGCCGTTGCCGTCGAGCATGACGTTGGCCGGCTTCAGATCGCGATGGATCACGTCCTTCTCGTGCGCGGCCGCAACGCCCGCGCAGAGCTGCCGCGCGATCTGCACGGCCTTGTCCGGCGGCATCCGTCCAAACCGTCGCAGAGACGACGACAGATCCTCGCCGTCCACGTACTCCATTGTGAGGAAACGGCGGCCGCCCGCTTCACCGAGGTCGTAGAGCCGGCAGACGTTTTTGTGCGACACCTGCCGCGCCACACGCAGTTCGTTGTGGAATTGCGCGAGCCGCGCGTCGTTGACCGCGATGCCCTCCGGGAGGAATTTCAGCGCGACGGGCTGATCGAGCGTCAGGTCATCGGCGCGATAGACCTCCCCCATTCCGCCTTTGCCGAGCAGCGCGACGAGCCGATAGCGGCCTGCCACGATTGCGCCGGTCCCGAAGCGCGACGATGCCAGCGCTGGGAACACGCCGCCGGTCGTCGCGAGACGAGGATCGATCGTGACGTCGTCAAATGGCGTCGGCATCGCTGCTAGGACTTCACGCGGTCGTAGATCTTCTTCGCGAGCGTTTTGATCGCGTCGGTCGGATCGCCGTTCCGCCGGAGCTCAATCGAAAAGAAGGTTGTGCCCTTCATCGCCTGGAGCTCTTCGTGCTTGTCGTTGTACCAGCACGCCGTGTCGCCGAGGCCGGTCAGTCCTTCTTTGCCCTTCTTGGCGCATATGGCCTTGTACGCCGCGGCGGTCGACGCGTCGAAGACCCTTACGACGACGTTCACCCTGTGAATCCCCGATCCCTCGTACTCGCAGCCCGACACCTTCCGGTCCGGCATCGCGGTGGCCTTGGGGCCCGTGACGGCGTCACCGAGCGCGGCGGCCGCGTCGTCCTTCGTGAAATACGAACAGGCCGCGCTCGCCGCGGGATCCTTTGAGGGGGCCTGCGCTGAGGCGACGAGCGCCGGCGCCAGAAACATCGCCACGAAACAGACCGTGAGTCGCATATGCCCTCCTCGAAAGCGCGAGATGTTATCACTCGTCGTGAACGCCACGGAGACGAAACGCGAGCCGCGATCACAGTGACGGGTCGATGCGATTGACCGACGAGTCAGTGCGATCCAGCACGCAGGGGCTCGCTCGACCCATCTCGACGAGCCACGCAGCCTGTCTTGAAGATTTCTTCAAGAACAGCATTCATGAGACACACGATAACAGAACGTTGACGCGTGTCTGCGCTCGGCGCGCGCCGAGCCGCAAAACGGAACGTCAGTCGAAGCGCGGTGCATAATGACGGCTACCCGAAAGGCATCTATGCGATATGCCGTGGCAGTGACCGTTCTCGTTATGTGCTTCCTCGCTCCATCCGTTGAGACGCAGTCTGCGTGCGACTGCACTGGAAAGGCGCCAGTGCAGGATCGCCGCGACGGCGGTGACGGCCGGCCGCTGCGATGGTCGTCGCTGATGCGACAGATTGCGTCGACTCCCGAGGGCCCGCTCTATTGTTACGAGCGGCAGGTCGACAATCGTTCCGACCGTGAGGTCACGGACGTGTACTGGCCGGCGGCCGACTTTCGGCGCGCCTGGATCGACAAGATGACGCCGATCTGCGATCCCGTTTCCATCCTGGGTCCCGTCAAACAGCCGGATCCGATGGGACCTCTCTCGTACAACACCGGAACGAATTCCTATGCGACGACCGTCCGGGCGCCCTCCACCGGATGGCAGCAGCTGGTCATGATGCTCGACAAAGGACCGGCGCCGGTGTTGACGTCAAGGATGCAGGTTCCGGTTCGCGGCGCGGGCGCGGCGACGATTGCGTTCACATCGAGTGTCAGGCGTGAGGGCGCAACGGCGGTGTTTCATTTCGAAATCGCGAACAACGGACCCGACGTGCGGGTGTTCTGGAACGTGCCTATCGGTGAGGGCTTTGCGGCGCTGGAATTCGTGCCTGCGGCGCCGCAAACCGTTGGGGCCGGGAGGCCGTTCGCTCGCGATATTCGTTCGACCGAGCCGGTCGCGTTTGCCGTCGCCGACGTCCATGTGTACTCGCGGGAGATGGTGTGGCTTGGCTCGGGAGTGGCGAGTGCATATGTCTCGCTGAAGGGCACGCGCCAGACGCCGATCAATGTCCCGCCTTCGCCGCCGCGAGGCCGCGGTTGACGGGCAAAGACATCGTCGACGTCCTCAAGAACTTTGTCGGCGCGATCAGCGCCGTGATCGCGCAGCTCGAGGCGTGGAGGGGACTCCTGCCGATCAACCCCGTGATCCGCGTCGATCTGCTCAACGTCTCCAGCATCGGCGCGGTGATCTGCGGAATTTGCGCCCACCAGTACACCACGCGCCGATCTGGGCCCGTCGGCGGGGTGGCCGCTGCCATCGCCGTCGCCGCGCTCGTCGTCGTCATTGCCGCCGGCGTCGGCGGCCTGGACGCGCTGAACGCGCGGCTCGTCTCGGCCGCCGTGCGCGTGTCGTATGTGGCGTTCTTTTCCGCGCTGGGCGCGGCGCTCGGCGCGTTCACAGCCTGATCGCTCCCACGCGCGGTCGAACCCTTCGTGGTTCCGCGCTTACCGCCCGTTCACCTAAACCCCCAAAGCCAAAAGGCGGCAAATGCAACCAATACGGCCGCAGTCGCGATGCCCAGTCTTTTCCTGCTCGTCCCGTCGAAGGCTGACAGGCGATAGCCAAGAATAATCACGACGATCGATGCAGCCACGGAATATGGGGGAGGCGATATTTGTAGCTCATGTCGCCAATCTTCACATAACGTGAAGCGCGATCATTTCATTTCCGGATCGACTCGATACCTGATCGACACCGCGTTCCAGCGACTCTCCGTCCGGCTGTCGGTTTCGAGCGGTGAGTAGGTGATCTCCAACTCGGCGCTGCTTTTCCACGCCACCCGCACCAATCGACCAGGGGCGCTCTTGAAGACGAAATCGGAACGCAGCCCAAAGGGCTCGCCACTCGGTCGGATTTGCACGAAGCCCACTGAACCGCTCGTGGCGCCTTCTCCGACGAGTTGATACCGCTCGGCGATCAGCGCGCCGCCGGGAGATACGAGCGTGTCGAGCCGCACGACGTGGCTGCCGCAGCCTGCGAAACACGCAGCCGCGGCACCCAGGACCAACGCAACCCTTACAATCCCGCGCACAGATTGCCGCTGATTGTACGTGACGGCATGTCCGATGCCGCCGCTTGCGCCGATACGACATCGGGGTGCCAGCGGCGATCCTCGTCCTCACGGCGTGCTTCTTTGCGATTCCCACGACGTCGTTGGCGTCGTTCGATGGACTCCCATTCGACACGATTCCCAAGTTTGCTGTCTGCTTCCTGCTCCTGACGCTCATCGCGCCGTCGGTCCGGAGGCAAGCCTTCGCCAGCAAACGCATCGCCGCCGCTGTGGCAATCGCGGCGACGCTCGGGATCGGGATGAAATTGGTGCTCGTCGGGCGCGGTGCCTACCAGGGCTTTCTCGCCTGCTACCAGGTGGGCTCGACGCCGACAGCCACGTGCGATCGCTCGTTCGACAACATCTTTGGACAGCACGGCGTCACGCGAGTCGACGAGACGATCGACTTCGACGGCACACGCTGGCGCCTGGGCGCCGTCAATTCGCGACGCTTCGATGCCCAACGGCGCGACCACGTCACACCGCCGGTGCAGTTCGCGGCACGCTGGACGAGCGTGGCAGTCGTGCCGTCTCAGAGCCGACTGTCGGTCACCTACACTGGCAGCGGCCGGATTCAGGTCGACGATGTCGCGTCGGAATTGCCTGCGTCGTCTGGCAGTGCGCCGCGATCCGCGGAGGTTTCGCTCGCGGCGGGAACGCACCGTGTCGTCGTCGAATATCGCTTTATTCCTACCGCCGCGGATGTGCACGGGCGCGGTGCTGTGCTGACGCTCGCGTCGGCCGATCGCGTTCGCTGGGGTGTGGCGACATCC
>Ga0068871_100002499_pt1 | contig 12546 bp, 10 predicted proteins | sample KBSMisM72_FD_72750 | JGI IMG/M metagenome (GOLD analysis project Ga0068871, IMG submission 72750) | Miscanthus rhizosphere microbial communities from Kellogg Biological Station, Michigan, USA - KBS Miscanthus M7-2 | ecosystem: Host-associated > Plants > Roots > Rhizosphere > Soil ... | reverse complement strand
GGAAGGCCTGGCGCGCCGCCTGACGGGCGCCAAGCTGGCGGCCGAGCGCAACGTCTATGACGAGCGGCTCGCCTACGAGCTGGGCATCATCAACCGCATGGGCTTTCCCGGCTATTTTTTGATTGTGTCCGATTTCATGAAATGGACCCGGGCGCGCGGCATTCCGGTGGGCGTGCGCGGGTCCGGAGCGTCCTCGCTGGTGGCCTGGGCGCTGGACATCACCAATCTCGATCCGCTGCGCTTTGGCCTGTTCTTCGAGCGTTTCCTTAATCCCGAACGCCTGTCGATGCCGGACTTCGATATCGATTTCTGCCAGGAACGGCGCGACGAAGTGGTGCGCTATGTCCGCGATAAATATGGCGCCGACCGGGTGGCGCAGATCATCGCGCTGGGATCGCTGCAGGCGCGCGCCGCGGTGCGTGACGCAGGCCGCGTCTTGCAGATGCCGCTGGGGCTGGTGGACCGTATCGCCAAGCTGATCCCCAATCCTCCGGGCAAGAGCATTTCCTTGCGCGAAGCGGTGGACAGCGAGCCGCGCCTGCAGAATATCGCCGAGCAGGAGCCCATCGCCCAGCGCTTGTTCGAGATCACCGAAAAGATCGAGGGTCTGTACCGCCACGCTTCCACCCATCCCGCCGGCGTGGTGATCGGCGACCGGCCGCTGGACGAGATCTTGCCGCTTTATCGCGATCCGCGCTCCGACATGCCGGTGACCCAGTTCGATTATGAGGATGCGGAAAAAGCCGGGCTGGTGAAGTTCGACTTTCTGGGCCTCAAGACCCTGACGGTGATCGCCAAGGCCGAGGAGCTGCTGAAAAAGCGCGGCATCCAGCTTCATACCCAGACCATAGATTTCGACGATGTGAACACCTTCGAGATGCTCAGCCATGGCGACAGTGTGGGCGTGTTCCAGCTGGAAGGCGCCGGCATGCGCGATCTGCTGCGCAAGATGAAGCCGGACCATATCAACGACCTGGTGGCGCTGGTGGCGCTGTACCGGCCCGGTCCGATGGATTCGATTCCCAAATACATCGCCTGCAAGAACGGCAAGGAGGCGCCGGAATATCTGCATCCACTGCTGGAGCCGATCCTGAAGGAAAGCTATGGCGTGATGACCTATCAGGACGATGTGATGCGCATCGCCCGCGAACTGGCCGGTTACACCATGGGCGAGGCCGATATTCTGCGCCGCGCCATGGGCAAGAAGATACCGGCGGAAATGATTCCCCAGCGCGAGAAATTTCTCAAGGGCGCGGGCGAAAAGGGCATCGTCAAATCGGTGGCGGAGCAGATTTTCGAACAGGCCGAGAAATTCGCCGGCTATGGTTTCAACAAGGGCCATGCCGCAGCCTATGCCCAGGTCGCCTATCAGACCGCGTTCCTGAAGGCGAATTACCCGGTCGAATTCCTGGCCGCATCGATGACGCTCGATATCGGCAATACCGACCGGCTCAATATTTTCCGGCAAGAGGCGCAGCGTCTGGGCGTGAAGGTCGCCCCGCCCGACATCAACCGCAGCGAAGCGGTGTTCACCTGCGACGCGGCGGCCAACACGGTGTTCTACGCGCTGGCGGCTGTCAAAGGCGTGGGCCGCCAGGCGATGGATCATGTGGTCGAGGTCCGCCATGCCGGCGGCAAGTTCAAATCGCTGTCGGATTTCGCCCGGCGGGTCGATCCGCGCCTGGTCAACAAGCGCGCTTTTGAGAATCTGGCGCGGGCCGGTGCTTTCGACAGCCTCAATCCCAACCGCCGCCAGGTGGTGGAGAATTCCGACCGCATCCTGGGCGGGGCGCAGGCCGCCCAGCGCGAGCGCGAAAGCGGGCAGGTCTCCTTGTTCGGCGGGGACGGCGGCCAGGCCGAAGAGCTGCGGCTGCAGGCGACGCCCGATTGGCCGGTGCATGAGCGGCTGGGTGAGGAATTTTCCGCCATGGGCTTTTATCTGTCCGGCCATCCGCTGGATTCCTACGGCCCGGCGCTGAAACGGCTGGGGGCGGCAACCTATGCGGCGCTGCTGGAAGACCGCCGCCGCGGCGGCTTCAAGGCCAAGATTGCCGGAACGCTTATCAAAAAGTCGGAACGGCGCGGGCGCAACGACCAGATGTATGCCTTTGTTTCTTTCTCCGATCCCACCGGCATGTTCGAAGTGATGCTGTTTCCCGAAGTGTTGGCCGCCTGCCGCCCCCTGCTGGAAGCGGGCAAGTCGTTGCTGATCACGGCATCGGCGGAATGGGACGGCGAGGAGCTGAAATTGCGCGCCGCCTCGATCATCGATCTGGATGCGGCGGCGGCGCAAGCCGGCGAGGGCATGGTGGTGCGGCTGTCGGATACCGCGGCCCTGGGCGCGCTTTATGCGGAACTGGCGCAGGCGGGCAAAGGCTTGGTGAATATCGTGGTGCCGGGCGGAGCGGGCGAGGAAGTGGAGATCGAACTCAAGAAACGCATCGCGGTGAATGCCACCTTGCGCAACCGTGTGGCCGCGCTGCCGGGGGTGGCGTCGGTTGAAGCCGTCTAGGCGCGGGTTTTTTTGCGTCGTGAGTTCGTCGCGTTCGCACGCTGTCGCTACGAACCGCTTGTGTACGTCTTGTACACGTCGCTCGGCGCTCCTGCTCGCGCCGCAAAACTTCTCGCGCGCTCGGAATTACAGGAGGTGTCCATGGATGATTCCGGTTACGAGGGAAAGCCGCTGCTGAGATTGCTGGAGCTTTATGTCCTGAAGGCGCTGGGTGAGCTGCCTGTTCCGGAACAGGAGACCTTGAACAGAATGGCGCCCAAGCTGCAAGCCGTATATGGCGGCAACGGCACCTGGCATGGCGCGCTTGAGGCAGCCGTTCACATGCCGGCGGACATGCCGCAAGTGATCCGCGACATGTGGGACAAAAATCTCGAAATAGCCCGCACCAACAATATTCCGGCGCTGTCTGCGCAGAAGTTTGCGGAATTGTTTGTGGACGAGAATTTGACTACTTGATGGGCGTCACAGTTTCCCAATCGCACCTTCCAGCCGTTCCAGCGCCTGTTCCAGCCGCGCTGTATCCTGGGCAAAGCAGATACGCAGATAAGAATCGTCGCGCGCATCGCCCAGGCTGAAGGCCCAGCCGGGCGAGACGCCGACATGATCGTCCTTCACCATGCGCTGGCAGAAGCCCAGACTGTCTTTCAGTCCCTCGACATGCAGGAAACCGTAGAAGGCTCCGTCAGGCTTGAACCAGCGCACCCGGTTCTGGCGGCTGATCCAGCCTTGCACCACATCGCGCCCCGCACGGCAGCGCTCCAGCAATGTGGCGCGGAACGCGTCGCCTTCGGGCGACAAGGCGGCCAGCGCGCCATACTGGGCGAAATGGGTTGAACCCGTGTTGTTGCACTGGGCCATGGCGGCAGCGGCGGCTTCCACGCTTTTGGGATGCACCAACCAGCCGATACGCCAGCCGGTCATCGCCCAGGGCTTGGAAAAGCTGTTGATCGCGAACACCGCATCTTCGTCATCGGCGATGGAAAGAAAGGACGGTGCATGACGCGTCCCGTCATAGATCAAGGTGCCATAGACCTCGTCGGCCAGGATGGCGATGCCGCGGCGGCGGCAAAAGTCCAGAATCTTTTTCTGCTCCTCCGCTGTCAGCATCCAGCCGGTGGGGTTGCCGGGCGAGGCCAGGAACATCGCCTTGGTGCGCTCGTCGCAGGCGTCGAACAGTTTGTTCAGGTCCAGGTGCCAGCGTCCCGCCTGCCAATCTTCTTCCAGCCGCACCAGCCGGGGCTCGGCGCCCACCACCTTGCTGGCCTGAAAAATGTTGGGCCAGATCGGCGAGACGATCACCACATTGTCGCCGCTCTCGCAGCACATTTGCAGGGCGGTCACCACCGCCAGCATGGCGCCGCCGGGAACGGTGATGCGTTCCAGTGCGATATCGGCGCCCACGGTGCGGGCGTGAAAATCGCGGATTGCTTCGCGCAGCTGCGGAATGCCGCGCGCATTGGTATAAAAAGTGCGCCCGTCTTCCAAGGCGGTGATCGCGGCCTGGCGAATGAAGGGCGGCGTCACCAGATCGGTCTCGCCGAACCACAAAGGCAGGATGTCGGGATTGCCCAGCCCCAGGGCGGTCACCTGGCTGATGCCCGAGGGCGCCAGATCGCGGATGGCGGGACGGATGGGATTTTTCGAGGCCATGGCGGTGATTAGCACGGTTTTTGCTGCCGTCCATCAGCCTCTTCCCGCCATTTGGCCACCATTTGGTAAGCATATTGGCCGAAATTGGCGGGATGGGAAAAACGCGTTTCACCAGCCTGGATGGCCTGCGCGGTGTCTGCGCCCTGGCCATTGTGCTCGAGCATTGCGAGCGGCTGTTCCGGCCCGGCGTGATCTTCTGTCACGGCTGGCTGGCGGTCGACATGTTTTTCATTCTCAGCGGTTTTGTGATCGCGGCCGGTTATGACCGGCGCCTGGCCGACGGCCTGACGGCACGGCAGTTCGCATTATTGCGCATCCGGCGATTGGCGCCGGTCTATTGGGCGGGGCTGGCGTTGTGCGCCGCTGCCTCCCTGGCGCATCTCCATTTCGGAGGGTCCGGCTCCGCATGGGGAGTGTTGGGCTCCACCGCCATGGCGGCGATGCTTGTACCGCACCTTGGCGATTCCAGTTTTGCCTATCCCGCAAATCCGGTGGCCTGGACTCTGGCTTGGGAATTGGTGGTCAACATCCTGTACGCGGCCGGGCTGTGGCGCGCACGCACGCGATCCTTGCTAGCGATGATCGCATTGCTGTTGGCGGGCGCGGTGGTGACGAGTTTTTCCACCCATAGCGGCTGGTCGTTCGGCATGTCGGGCCTGGATGTGGGGCTGGGCGGGCTGCGCGCCCTTCCCGAATTTCTGATGGGCGCACTGCTGTTCCGTGCTTTCCGCGCCGGCGCTTTTGCCGCGCTTCCCGCCGTCACGCCCTTGTTGCCGCTGGGCGTATGGCTGGTCATGGCCGTCCAGCCCCAGGGCCTGTCGCCGCTGCTGGATTTCGCCATGGTGGTGCTGACCTTCCCACTGCTGGTCGCGCTGTTGGTGCGGGGCGAGGCTGCCGCACCGGCCTGGTTCGCGCCGCTGGGCGCGATTTCCTATCCGCTTTATGCCTCCCATTTGGCCCCGATCTGGCTGGCCTGGTACACGCCCTGGCTGGGCCTGGATCATGGCCCCCGGCCGGTTCTGGCGGCCGGATTGGTCCTGGCGGCCATGGGCCTGGCCTGGCTGCTCTATCGGCGGGTCGATCCGGCGGCAAAAGCCCGGATTTCCGCGGATTTTGCGACCCACAAAGCGCCGCTTGGCGCTTGCGATCCCACGCCCAAGTCCGTATAAGCCCGCCATCTCGCATGCGCGGGTGGCTTTCGGCAGGTGTTCTGCTGTCGCCGTCCGGTGTTCCTCCAGGGGGATAACCCGCGCATCTGGCCAACCGGTAAAGGAGACTGAACTTATGGCTTTGCCAGAATTTTCCATGCGCCAACTGCTCGAGTCGGGCGCCCATTTCGGCCACCGCCAGCAGCGCTGGAACCCGAAGATGGCGTCCTACATCTATGGACAGCGCAACGACATTCACATTCTCGACCTCACCCAGACGGTGCCGCTGCTGCACCGCGCTTTGGTGACCTTGCGCGAAGTCGCCGCCGGCGGCGGACGCATCCTGTTTGTGGGCACCAAGCGCCAGGCCAGCGAGCCGATCGCCGCCGCCGCCAAGCGCTGCGCCCAGTATTATGTCAATCATCGCTGGCTGGGCGGCACGCTCACCAACTGGCAGACCATTTCCCATTCGATCCGCCGCTTGCGCACCATCGAAGAGACCCTGACCAGCGCCGGCGAGTCCGGCCTGACCAAGAAGGAATTGCTGGGTCTGTTGCGCGAGCAGGACAAGCTGGAACGCTCGCTGGGCGGCATCAAGGAAATGGGCGGCGTGCCCAACCTGTTGTTCGTGATCGACACCAACAAGGAAGCCATCGCCATTGCCGAAGCCAAGAAGCTGGGCATCCCGGTCATGGCGGTGCTGGATTCCAACAGCGATCCCGATGGCATCGCCTTCCCGATTCCCGGTAATGACGACGCCGCCCGCGCCATCGCGCTTTATTGCGACCTGGCGGCCCGTGCGGTGATCGACGGTCTGGGCCAAAGCCAGACCGCCGCCGGTGTTGACCTGGGCGCGGCCGAAGAAATCGTGGACGCCGGCCCCCAGCCTGTCGAAGCCGAACCAGCGACCGCCTAAGCGTTACACGTATGCCGCCTGGGCGCGCTCCAATGGGCGCGCTCTCGCACAGATGGAGACTGACATGGCCAACATCACCGCTTCCATGGTGAAAGACCTGCGCGACAAGACCGGCGCGGGCATGATGGATTGCAAGAACGCCTTGAATGAAACCGGTGGCGACATGGAAGCCGCCATCGATTGGCTGCGCAAGAAGGGTATCTCCAAGGCGGCCAAGAAGGCCGGACGCGCCGCCGCCGAAGGCCTGGTGGGCGTGGCGGTGGACGCGAACACCGGCGTGCTGCTGGAAGTCAATGCCGAGACCGACTTCGTCGCCCGCAATGAAGAGTTCAAGAGTTTCGTCAAGGACGCTTCCAAGCTGGCCTTGAGGGAAGGCGGCGATCTGGAAAAGCTGCTCGCCGCGCCGATGGGTTCGTCCAGCGTGCAGCAGACCCTGACGGAGATGGTCGCCAAGATCGGCGAGAATATGTCGGTGCGCCGAGCCGCCGCTTTGACGGTCAATCCCGGCGTAGTCGCCGCCTATGTCCACAATCCCGCCTCGCCGGAGTTGGGCAAGATCGGTGTTCTGGTCGGACTGAAATCCACCGCCGACAAGGACAAGCTTTCGGCCCTGGCCAAGCAGCTTGCCATGCATGTCGCCGCCGCCGCGCCGCTGGCGCTGACCCAGGCGCACCTGTCCAAGGATGTGGTGGACCGCGAATATGCCATCCAGAAGGATCTCGCCATGCAATCGGGCAAGCCCGAAGCGGTGGTCGAGAAGATGATGGAAGGCCGGATGCGCAAATATTACGAGGAGACGGTGCTGATGCAGCAGACCTTCGTGATTGACGGCGAAACCCAGATTGCCAAGCTGATCGAAAGGGCCTCCAAGGACCTTGGTGCCCCGGTCGAGATCGAAGGCTTTGTCCGCTTCCAAGTGGGCGAGGGCATCGAGAAGGCGCAAGGCGATTTCGCCGACGAAGTCGCCCAGATGGCGGGCGGCCGCTAACCGACAAGGAATCACCTGATGCCCACAGCGCCGAAATACCGCCGGGTCCTGCTCAAGGTCTCCGGTGAGGCGTTGATGGGCGCGGGCAGCTTCGGCATCGACATCGATGTGGTGGATCGCATCGCCCAGGATGTGAAGGAAGCCCATTTCGCCGGCACCCAGATCTGCATGGTGGTGGGCGGCGGCAATATTTTTCGCGGGCTGGCGGGTTCGGCCAAGGGCATCGACCGTTCCACCGCCGACTATATGGGCATGCTGGCCACGGTGATGAATGCCCTGGCCCTGCAGGCCGGACTGGAACGGGTGGGCCTGGCCTGCCGGGTCCAGTCGGCCATCGCCATGAACAATGTCTGCGAGCCCTATATCCGGCGGCGGGCGGCCCGGCACATGGAAAAGGGCCGGGTGGTGATCTTCGGCGCGGGCACCGGCAATCCCTTTTTCACCACCGACACGGCCGCGGCGCTGCGGGCGGCGGAGATGAGCTGCGACGCCCTCCTCAAGGCGACCCAGGTGGATGGTGTTTACAGCGCCGATCCCAAAAAGGTTCCCGATGCCATACGCTATGATTCTCTCAGCTATCACGAGGTGTTAGCCAAGAATCTTCAGGTTATGGATGCGGCGGCCATCTCCCTTTCCCGGGAAAACCGCATTCCGATCCTGGTGTTTTCTTTAGGGGAACCAGGCGGTTTGGCCCAAGTCCTGCGGGGCGAAGGCCGGGCAACCATTATCGAAGAAAAATAAAGCAGGACCGGGGTCTTAAGGTAATCTCGCCCGGTCAGAGGACATTCGGGGGTTGGAGCGACAGGATGGCTGACGTTTATAGCAAGGATGAATTGAGCCGGCGCATGGACGGCGCGATCGCCACTCTCAAAAGCGAATTGGGAGGCTTGCGCACGGGCCGGGCCAGCGCCGCGCTGCTGGACCCCGTCAAGGTGGAGGCTTACGGCAATGCCGTGCCGATCAACCAGGTGGGCAGTATCGCCACGCCCGAAGCCCGCATGATCACCGTACAGGTGTGGGACAAGGGCCTGGCCAAGGCGGTGGACAAGGCGATCCGCGATGCCGGGTTGGGGCTGAACCCGCAGATGGACGGCCAGTTGCTGCGCATTCCGTTGCCCGAACTCAACCAGGAACGCCGCAAGGAATTGTCCAAGCTGGCGGCCAAATATGCCGAAGCCGCCCGCGTTGCGGTGCGCAATGTGCGCCGCGACGGCATGGACCTGCTCAAGCGGCTGGAGAAGGACCACAAGATCAGCCAGGACGACCAGCACAGCAAGGGCGACGAGCTGCAGAAGTTGACCGACGCCCATATCAAAAATATCGACGATGCGCTCCACGCCAAGGAGCAGGAAATCATGCAGGTATGACGGACGTGTCCGAGTTGCCGACCCCGCTTCCCAAGCATGTCGCCATCATCATGGACGGCAATGGCCGCTGGGCGAAGAAGCGCTACCTGCCGCGCGAGGCGGGGCACTATGCCGGCATGAAGGCGGTGCGCGAGACGGTGCGGGCGGCTTGCGACATGGGCCTGGAGAATCTGACCCTGTTCGCCTTTTCCAGCGAAAACTGGAAACGGCCCAAGACCGAAGTGGGCGCGCTGATGGGCCTGTTCCGCGCCTATTTCCGCAGCGACATGGACGAGCTGGTGGAGCGCAATGTCCGCATGCGCATCATCGGCCATCGCGGCCGCGTCGCCGCCGACATCCAGCAAATGATCCAGGATTCCGAAAGCCGCACCGCCAGGAATGACGGCATGAACCTGACTTTCGCCTTCGATTATGGCGGCCAGGAAGAAATAGCCGCCGCCGCCCAGGAGCTGGCGCGCGCCGCCAAGGACGGAAGGCTGGACCCCGAGACCATCACGCCCGAACTGTTCGCCGCCCGCCTGTTCACCAGTGCGCTGCCGGCACCGGACCTGGTGATCCGCACCTCGGGTGAGCACCGGCTGTCCAACTTCCTGCTCTGGCAGTCGGCCTATGCCGAGCTTCTGTTCCTCGACACCTTGTGGCCGGATTTCGACCGCGACGTGCTGACGGCGGCGCTGAACCAGTTCGCGGCGCGGGAACGCCGTTTCGGCGCGCTGGATTCGGAAGCCGTGGCGTGACCATGAGCCAGCAGCATTCCGGGCAGTTGCGCAGTGCCAGCGAGGGCGTGCTGCGCGTGCTGTTCGGCGTGTTCCTGGCGGTGATCGCCATTGCGCTGGTGCTCTACAACGCCGAATGGTTCGCCGCCGTCACCGTGCTCATGACCTTGTTCGCGGCGCGCGAATGGCATCGCATGGTCCGTGCACCAGACAAGGCCGAACAGGCCGACCACCAAGCGCTTCACATTCAGACCATCATTACTGGCGCCACCACCGCCTGCGCCCTGACTGCGCTGGTGTTGCACCTTGTGCCGGCCGCCTTTGCCTGCCTGGTGCTGGGGACGGTTGCTTCCTACATCTGGGCGAACCGGCATGACGACAATCCGCTCTGGCATGCCGGAGGCGTGCTCTATATCGGCCTTCCGTCCATGGCGTTGGTGGGCTTGCGGGTTTTTCCCTTGCAGCCCGCGCTGATCGTGCTGGGGCTATTCATGATTGTCTGGGCCACCGATACCGGGGCGCTGGTGTTCGGAAAATTGATCGGCGGCCCCAAACTCGCGCCGCGCCTGTCGCCCGGAAAAACCTGGGCCGGGACCATCGGCGGCAGCATCACCGCCGCGATGGTGTTCGGTCTTTATATCGCTTTGTTCGGTTTCGACGCCGTAACGGCGATGATGTTCGCCTTCGTCTTCAGTTTCGTGGCTCACGCCGGCGACCTGTTCGAAAGCCTGGTCAAGCGCCGTTTCGGGTTGAAGAATTCCGGCGGCTTGATCCCGGGCCATGGCGGGATGCTGGACCGGGTGGATTCGTTGTTCGCCGCCAGCCTGGTGATGGCCGTGCTGGTGTTCTGCTTTCACTTCAACCCCCTGTTCGGGGGGCGCGTCTTATGAAGCCCATCGCCGCCACCCGGATTTTTGACGAACTGCCGCCGATGGACGAAGTCCTGGGGCGCCGCGTGACGGTGCTGGGCTCCACCGGCTCCATCGGCGTCAACACCCTGGATGTGATCGCCCATGTCAGGAAACTGCATGGGGCGGACGCGCTTCCCATCACCGCCTTGACCGCGGGCGACAATGTCAAAACCCTGATCGAGCAGGCCAAGGCGATGAAGCCGAAGCTGGCGGTGATCGGCAATGAGCAATTGTTGGGCGAATTGAAAGCGGGCCTGGCCGGCACCGGCGTCGAAGCTGCCGCGGGCCGCTATGCGGTGATCGACGCGGCGGCGCGGCCCAGCGAGTTTGTGATGGTCGCGATCATGGGTGCGGCCGCAATCGAACCCGCTTTGGCGGCCATTGCGCGCGGCGTGGTGGTGGCATTGGCCAACAAGGAATGCGTGGTGGCGGCTGGTGCGGTATTCCGCGCCGCCATCGAGAAGTCCGGCGCCCAGGTCTTGCCGGTGGACAGCGAGCATAACGCCATTTTCCAGGTGCTGGGTTCGGGCGATGCGTCCGAGGCCGATCTGGTCACCATCACCGCCTCGGGCGGGCCGTTCCGCGAATGGACGCTTGAGAGAATGCGCGGCGCCACGGTGGAAGAAGCCGTCGCCCATCCCAACTGGGCGATGGGCCGCAAGATCAGCCTCGACAGCGCCACCCTGATGAACAAGGGTCTGGAACTGATCGAAGCGCATTTCCTTTTCGCCTTGCCGCCGGAAAAGCTGGGCGTGGTGGTGCATCCCCAATCCATCGTGCACTGCCTGGTGAGCTACGAGGACGGCACCACCATGGCGCATCTGTCGGCGCCGGACATGCGCACCCCCATCGCCCATGCCCTGGGCTGGCCGCGCCGCATTCCTTCGCCGTCGCGGCGCCTGGATCTGGCGAAGCTGGGCAGCCTGGTGTTTCAGGAGCCGGCGCATGACCGTTTTCCGGCGCTCAATCTTGCCATCGACTCGATGCGCTCGGGCGGGTTGGCGCCGACCATACTCAATGCCGCCAACGAGATCGCGGTGCAGGCCTTTTTGGATCGCCGCATCGGTTTTCTCGATATCCCCCGCGTGGTCGCCGCCGCGCTAGACCAGGATGTCGGCAGCAACGGGATAGCTGGGGATTTGCAAAGCGTGCTGGGCATCGACGCCCGCGCGCGTCTGTTGGCAGAGGAAATCTGCCAAAGAGTAGGAAACTAGATGTTGGATGCGATTCACGGCCTGATTTCCTGGACCCCGCTGGGACTTCCCGCCTTTCTTTTTGTCATCACCCTGGTGGTGTTCTTCCATGAGCTGGGTCACTTCCTGGTGGCGCGGTATTTTGGCGTGACGGTGGAAGTCTTCTCGGTCGGCTTCGGCAAGGAAATTTTCGGCTGGACCGACCGGCGCGGCACCCGCTGGAAGGTGAGCTGGCTGCCCATCGGCGGTTATGTGAAATTCGCCGGCGACGCCGACGCCGCCTCGCGCCCCGATGTCGAGGCTGCCTCAAATATGAGTGCGGAGGAGCGCAAGGGCGCGCTGCAGCTCAAGCCCCTGCACCAGCGTGCCTGGGTTGCCGCCAGCGGGCCTTTGGCCAATTTCATCCTGGCGATCGTGATCCTGACCGGCCTGTCGCTTTATTCCGGACACACGATCGTGACCCCGGTGATCGGCCAGGTCACCGCCGGCAGCCCCGCCGCCATGGCGGGAATCAGGACAGGCGACCTGGTCACCAGGGTGGACGACACGGTGATCACCGATTTCCAGCAGTTGCCGCAGATCATCTCGGTCGGTGGCGGCTCGCCGCTGGCCGTCGGCATCCGCCGCGCCGGCCAGGACCTGACACTCTGGATCACGCCGCGGCTGATGAAGACCCGTGATCTGCTGGGCAACAATACCAGCCAGATGGTGATTGGGGTGCGTCCCGACCCGCATGCCCCTATACGGCATGAGAGCTATGGGCCGGTGGGCGCCTTTGCCGCCGCCTGCTCGGAAACCTGGAACATCGCCAGGGGCACGGTTCTGGGAATCGCCCAGATGATCCGGGGACATGCGTCGGCCGACCAGCTCAGCGGTCCCGTTGGAATCGCCAAAATGACCCGCCAGGTCGCGGATTTCGGCTTTCTGGCCCTGCTCAATCTGGCGGCTATACTTTCTGTAAGCATCGGGCTGGCCAATCTTTTTCCGATTCCGCTCCTCGACGGGGGACATCTTCTGTACTATGCATGCGAAGCTGTTTTGGGGCGTCCGCTTGGTGCGCGGGCCCAGGACGTTGGATTTCGGCTTGGGCTGGTTTTGGTGCTGGGGCTGATGCTCCTGACGACCTGGAATGACCTGGTCCGGCT
>Ga0068871_100002498_pt1 | contig 12547 bp, 13 predicted proteins | sample KBSMisM72_FD_72750 | JGI IMG/M metagenome (GOLD analysis project Ga0068871, IMG submission 72750) | Miscanthus rhizosphere microbial communities from Kellogg Biological Station, Michigan, USA - KBS Miscanthus M7-2 | ecosystem: Host-associated > Plants > Roots > Rhizosphere > Soil ... | reverse complement strand
CACTTCCTGGTCCTGCTTGTGCGCGTAGCTGATGAACACGTCGTACCTGGCGCCGGCCGCGGCCACCGCGGCCTGTGCCTTCGAAGGAGACACGGGCGGTTGGTCTCGATCACGGTCGAGGCGTTCGAACAGCGCCTCGATCGTCGCTCTCTCGTCGTCCCGCGCCACGCCGAGCAACTGGTTGCGAAGCTGCCGGGTGCACGTCTCGATCACCTGGCTCGCAATCGTCCCGGCCAGGTCCGCCTCCCACGCTGAACCCGCGATCGACGCCGGCGCCGGCGCGTGCACGTCGCCGGCCGACCGCCGCGCGGAAGCGACCGCCGAGAAGATCCGCGTGGCGACGACGGTCTCTGCCGGCGAGAAGGCGACGATCTTCAATTGCTGGATGGGCAGCCCCTGTTCCAGCCAGAAAATGGCGGCCTGCAACAGCCTGGGAAGCATCACCTCCACCGGCACGCGCTGGTTGCCGGTGGCCAGCAGCGGCATCGCGATGCGCGTGAGATCGAACCGTCTGGCGCCGCTGCCTTCAACCCCTTCGGGAATGACGAAGTTGTTCAGGCACCGGAAGACGAAGCCGACCGTCTCCTCGATGTTGCCGCCGTCGAAGCCGGAATTCTCGACGAACTCGGGATAGCTGGGCTCGAAGCAGACCACCCGGGTGAAGTTGAACGCGCGCGCCACGTCCGGCGGCAGCGGCTGGGAAATCCAGCAGCCGAGACGGCTGCGTTGATCCTCCTGCTTGCGGCGCGCGACCTCGCGCATGTCGAGGCCGCGCGCGAGCAGATCCTCGAACAGCGTCCCTGGATTCGGCGTATAGCTGTTCGGAAAGGCGGAGACCACCAGCGCGTCCACGGCATGCTCCGGCGGAATTGCCGAGAGGTCGCCCTTCAGCAGCTCGATGGTCGCCGGCGTCTCCGTTCCGCGCCGTCTCGGTACGCTGAACCGATCGATGATCTCCATATCCAGGCCGCGCCCGCGCGCGGCCGCAAGGATACTCCAGCCTCAGGACGACAGAGACAGCGCGGGCCTGTCGTTCAGGTATTCCGCGATGATCACCCCCGCCTTCACGGCCGGCTCGAAGAATCGGCGCCGGATCTCGAGGTACCGCGGATCCGAGAACAATCGCTCCTTGCTCGGCTGGTCCGGAAACTGAAGGACGAACAGCCGGTTGATCTCGTGTCCGCCTTCAGCGAGCAGCACGCGCGCGACGATGACGTCGTATCGGAACGCGCCGCCGAACTCCTCGAGCAGCGGCCGTATCCCGCTTCGATACTGCGCGTAGCTCGCCTGATCCTCCACCCACAATCCCACGGTCATTTCGTACGACATCGTCGTTTCCTCCTCACCAACGGCCCGCGTGCGCGCCGCCGTCGACATGGAGGATCTCTCCGGTCACGAACGCCGCCTTGGTCAGATACAGCACCGCGTCCACCACTTCGCCCACGGTCGCCAGCCGCTGGATTGGATGCAGGGCCTGCAGGAACCCGTGGGACTCGGACGCGTGCATCGGCGTATCGACAATACCGGGCGCGACGGCGTTGACGCGGATGCCTTCCTTGGCGTACTCGATCGCCAGGGCGCGCGTGATCGCGTTGAGCCCTCCCTTGGTGAGAATCGGGAGAGACGAGGGCAGCACCTGCACGGGCTGGCTGGCGAGCGTCGTCGAAATCGACACGACGTGGCCTGAGCCCTGGGTCCGCATCTGGCGCAGCGCGGCCTGGGTGACGTGGAAGAAGCCGGCCAGGTTGGTCGCCGCCAGTTGCTGGAATTCCTGCGCGGTGTAGTCGGTGAACGGCTTGGCGATGAAGAGGCCGGCGTTGTTCACCAGCAGATCGACCGAGCCGAAGCGCTCGACCGCGGTTCGAGTCAGCGACGCTGCCGTCGCGGAATCGGCGACGTCGCCGTCGACCAGGACGAGGTTGCGCGACGGCGCCAGCGTTCCGGCGGTGGACGCGTGGCGGGCGTTGGCGACCACGCGGTAGCCGCTGTCGAGGAGAGTCCGGGTCAGGGCGAGCCCGATGCCGCTCGAGGCGCCGGTGACGATTGCAGTCTGTGTCGTGTCCATCTTGGTAGCTCCTTGTTTAAGTTGCGTCTGGTAACTAAGACGCGAGCAGCTACCTGGGGTCGCACGGTGAGTTGATTTCCATGTTTCCGATTGGTAACCTCCGGTGCATGGTCCCCCGCCGCAAGAGCACGGTCGCGCCGCCCGAGTGTCCGCTCACCGCCTGCCTGAAGATCGTCGGCGGCGCGTGGACGCCCAACGTCGTCTGGTACCTCAAGGAACAGCCCCGCAGATTCACGGAGCTGAAATCGGATCTCGCCGGCGTCTCGGCCAAGACGCTGACCGAACGCCTCCGCCGTCTGGAGCGCGACGGCGTCGTCTACCGGAAGGTGATTCCGAGCTCGCCGCCGACCGTCGAATACGGCTTGTCGCCGCTCGGCAGAAAGCTGGTCCCCGCGGTCGAAGCGATCGCCCGGGTCGGCCTCGAGCTGAAGCGCCTCCGCGCCCGCGGGTAGCACCACCGAGGCAGCCGACAGCGACCTCTCTTGACAGATGCCGCACGAGGGGCTATTGTACCGTTCGTTCGGTACAATAACGTCTCAGATGGAGCAGACAGATGAAAACAGCAGTGATCGTCCTCTCGGATCCCGGAAATGGTGACGAGGCCCTTGGCCGCGTCTTCAACGCCCTCGCCTTCGCCTACGACTTGAAGCAGCGGAAGCAGCACGTCGAGGTGCTCTTCCAGGGGGCCGGCACCCGCTGGGCCGCGCAGTTGACCAGCGGCGATCACCCGGTGCACGGCCTCTATAAGGCGGTCGAGGACACGATCGTGGGCGCCTCTAGCGCGTGCTCGGACTTCTTCGGCGCGAGACTGGACGCCGAACGGAGCGGATTCGACCTGGTGAGCGAAAACAAGGTGCCCGGAACCAGCGGCCTGCCGAGCCTCGCGCGCCTGGCGGCCGAGGGCTATACGGTGCTGACCTTCTGATGGCGGCGATCGGCGAGGAGGGCGCGTTTCACGACGGTGAGCGCGCCCTCCAGGAGCGGACGGGAGAGCGGGCGCAGGCGGTTCGCAACGGCGCCATGATCGCCGGTTCGATCATGGAGCCGGCGCGCACTTTCCTTTCCGCCCAGCGGATGCTGATCGTCGGCAGCCGTGGCGCCGATGGCTATCCACGCGTCTCGATCGTCTTCGGCGACGCCGGGTTCGTCAACACGCCGCAGAACGACCTCGTGGAGATCGAGTTGGATCCATCGTTCGTCGATCGCGAAGAAGCCGTTCTTCGAGGTCTCCGCAGGGGTGCCGAGGTCGGGCTGCTGGCGATCGACCTCGAGCGTCGAAGACGGTTTCGCGTCAACGGATTCGTCGAGCGCGCGGACGATACGGCAATCCTGGTGCGGGTTCGCGAGGCGTACCCGAACTGCCCGAAGTACATTCACCGCCGCAGGCTGATCTCGGTCGAGCCTCGACCAGCCGGCGGTGCGGCGCGCCAGTCCGGGCAGTCCCTCGACGCCGCGCACCGGGCAGTCATCGAGGCCAGCGACCTCTTCTTCATGGCGAGCATGCACCCGCAGCGTGGCGCCGACGTGTCCCATCGCGGCGGCCCAGCCGGCTTCGTTCGCGTGCTGAACGATCGCACGCTGCGCTTTCCCGACTACGCGGGAAACGCGATGTTCAACTCGCTCGGCAACCTGATGGTCGACGATCGCGTGGGGCTGGCGTTTGTGGATTTTGCCAGGACGCGTGTGCTGAGGATTTCCGGCCGCGCCGACATACAATTCGATGCCGGCGTGGCGGCACCGCCGGCCGCGGGCACGCGCCGCTTCGTAGAGGTGTCGATCGATGCATGGAGCGACCTGCCGCTCGACGCCGCGGCGCACTGGGAGGATCTTGAACGCGCAGGCTGAAGCATCGATCGACGTGATCGACACGAAGAGAGAGGAAGCCGCGTGCCTCGGGCGCTGATGAGCAAAGACGAGGTCATCGCGATCCTCGTCGAAACCTTCCGACGCGACGGCTACGACGGGGCGTCGATCGCGACGCTGTCGAAGGCGACGGGCCTCGGCAAGTCGAGCCTCTATCACTATTTCCCGGGCGGCAAGGTCGACATGGCGACCCAGGTGCTGGCCGCGGTCCAGGCCTGGATCGAGAGTCAGATGGTGGCGACGCTCACCGGCGCGGGCACGCCGCGCGCCAGGCTCACGCGCACGCTCGCGCTCATCTCGGAGTTCTACGACCACGGCTCCAAGGCCTGCGTCGTCGGCCACTTGTGCGCCAGCGTCGATCGCCGGCAGTTTCAGAAGCCGCTGGATCGGGTGCTTCGCACCTGGATTGGCGCGATCGGCGCGCTGCTCGAGGAGGCCGGCCTGCCGCAACGACTCGCGCGAGAGCGGGCCGAAGACGCCGTGGTACGGATCCAGGGAGCGCTCGTGCTCAGCGGTGGGCTCGGAGACCCGGCGCCGTTTCAGCGGGCGATCAAAAGACTGGGGACGGACCTGCTCGGAGACGCACCCGCCGGCGACCGCACTCGACCTGGACGAGCGCGCCGGCCTGCCTGAGATCGATCCTCGCGTGTTCAGGCCGCGGCCACCGCCACGGCGCGCAATAGCTGGCGTATCCGGCCTCCCGTCATCGAGTCCAGCCTGAAGACGCCGGCGAGGTGGTCGCCGAGCTTTTCGGCGAGCAGCGTTTCGTCGGTGCGTCGATCGATCACGAACACGACACGCTCGAGCGGCACGAACTGGGCCAGCTCGTGAAGTTCGAAGATGCAGCCGGCGTTGTCGCGCGAGAATCCTCGCAGATCCATCATGACCACGTCACTGTCGTGGACGAGCCGCGACAGCACCGTCTTCCACGTGTCGTCGTAGCAGAAGAACTCGTTGACGCGAAAACGACCGTCGCGATCCGGGGCGGTGTCGCGCTCACGCATGCGTTGGTCGAGGCTCTCCTCTCCGTCGATGAAACGGCGGGACAGCCTGCCGGACACGAAATCGAGAAATTCGTGCGGTTCTACCGTCCGGCTCACCAGGTCGACGCCGGCAATCATCTGGATGCTGCCGATGCGCCGCCAGTATCTGCCGACGATGTCGAACAGCCGTTCGCTGTCGCTCCCGATCGAGAACGATCGCAGCAGCAGCATGGTCGGCGTGGCCTGCGACCGGCTCGTCGCCGCGCTCAGCCACCGGGACCCGAGGCGGGCGATGACTGTGTAGGCCGCCAACGCCGCCAGACCACCGAACATCCAGAGCGGACGCCCGAACACCAGGTTCACCGAGTGCACGAGGGTGAAGAGCATCCAGACCGCGTCGACCGTCACCGACTCGTCGCTGATCTTCTTGGCCTGATACCGGCGGCCGATCCAGCTCAGCGCCGCCCATCCCACCACCGTGAAGAGCAGGAAGCCCAGTACCAGCATCGCGATGAACGTGCCGGTGCCGCCGAGGCCGAACCGCGAGGTCGCGACGATCACCTCGCGAAGGTAGCGTTCCCGGACGCCGACGACCGAAACCAGCACGTCGCTCCCGATCAGGGCGAGCAGCATGAAGGTGAGAATCAGCGGGCCGACCGCCCGAACCCTGCGCGACAGGAACGTGAGGAGGAGGAGGGTCGGCGGCAGGTCGTACAACGCCCACGACAGGAAGACCTGCGACCAGGTCAGGTCGGGACTCCTCGACATCGCGAACCCGCCGATCGCCATCAACACCAGAAAATAGGCGCCGGTCACCATTCCCTTGGCGCGCCGGGTCGTCGCCGCAACGATGCCGATGGTCAGGACGAGGGGCCACGTGAAAATCCAGACGAGAAACAGAAAGCGAACCGGCAGGATCTCCAGACCATCGGCGAGCAGGCTTGAAGTCGCCATCACGACCCCGTACCCAAGACCGGCAACGGCGTACACGAGAGCAGCACGCCACGGTCCGGCAAGGAGTCGGGCAAGGAGCGCGTCGGCGGCAGGGTTGGCCGGAGGCGCGGATAGGTCGCGCAGCACCGCGGCACGCGAGTCCGTCGGGCCGCTGTCGATCGCCGGCGCATCGGGTGCGCGAGGTGCCGTCGCGACGCCGTGCGCCTGGCTGCGCATCGAGCGGCGCACGGCTCGCGCGTACAGCCGCAGCACCGCCAGCGCAATCGGAAACGTCAGGGCAGCCGCGAGCAGCAGGTAGAAAGGGAGCTTTCCGGTCAGCGCGGTCGTGACGGGATCGATCGACTCAGCCATGCCGCTCGCTATGCACAGCTCACGGCCGGTAGACGCTGAGAATCAACCCGTCCTTCTTCAGCCGGTTGTGACACGCGAAGCAGTCTTGCGGCGTCGGCGTCTCGGCGAGCTCCGTCTTGCTGTCCTTGACGAAGCGCTGAAATCCCCATCCGCCGGTGGCCGCAAACTTCGCCGAGTCTTTCACCATCACATCCACCTGGCGGCGGGGACCTTCCTCGAATGCGCCGGCCTTCTCACGCATCTCGAGCCAGTCGAACACGACGATGGAGCCTTCCGGAAACGCCCGGGTGCGGTAGCCGACCATCGCTTGAGCATTGGCATAGATGTGTTGAAAGCCGCCGATCGTCGAATACTGGCTGCTGGCGGGGCCGATCGCGCCGCTCTTCACGTGTGTCCAGCCGCGATATCCCTCGGGATAGGCGACCGGCCCCTCGGCAGCGACGAAGGTCAACAGCAGGAGCAGCGTAGCGAGCTTCATGACGGCAGCATTCTAGCCTCGCTCGCGCTCTCCAGCGAGAGCAGATATGCCTTGGTGTCCAGGCCGCCGGCAAATCCGGTCAACGCCCCGGACGATCCGATGACCCGATGGCACGGCGCGACGATCGACACGGGGTTGCGGCCGTTCGCGGCGCCGACCGCGCGGACCGCGGCGGGGCTCCCGATCTGCCTCGCAATCTGCAGGTAGGATCGCGTTTCGCCGAACGGGATCGTCAGGAGCGCGTGCCACACCTTGCGCTGAAACGCGGTGCCTTCGAAGTCCAGCGGGAGATCGAACGTTGTCCGCCGCCCGGCAAAGTACTCCTCGAGCTGCCGGGCCGTCTCCACGAGCACCGGGTGATCGTCGTCTTCGCTCTCGATCGGCAAGCGGACGCGGCCCGGACGATCGTTCGCCCACAGGATCGCGGCCAGCTCCCCGCCGGTCGCAACCAGCGTGAGCTTCCCGACGGGGGAATCCACTACCTTGTACACGTAGCGCTTTGGTGTGTCGTGTCTGGCCATGTCGCCCTCCTCTTCCTCCACTGACGATAGGTCCCACGGCTCGCCGCTGCTCGCCGTTTTCGGACATGAATGCAAGACGGCGACGATGTCCGAAAATGGCTAGATCGCGGCCACCGCGTGTCGTATCGTGGACGGATGGACCAGGACGATCGCCGCCTCTATCGCGCCCTGACGTCGCGCGACGCGCGATTCGACGGCATCTTCTTCGTCGGCGTCACCTCGACAGACATCTATTGCCGGCCGATCTGCCCGGTGAAGACGCCGAAGGCGGCGAACTGCCGCTTCTTCGACACGCCTCAGCAAGCCGAGCGGGCCGGATTCCGGCCGTGCCTGCGCTGCCGCCCGGAGCTGGCGCCCGGGAACGCGCCGGTGGACGATGCCCAGCGCATCGCGCGGCTGATCGTGCAGCGGCTCGAGGAAGGCAAACTCGACGAAGCGGCCGGCCTCGAGGAGATCGCCGATCAGTTCGAGCTCAGCTCGCGGCAGATTCGCCGCATCGTTCACAAGGAGCTGGGTGTACCGCCGATTCAGCTGCTGCTCACACGCCGGTTGCTGTTGGCCAAACAACTGTTGACGGAAACCACGCTGCCGATCACCGACATCGCCTTCGCGAGCGGTTTCTCGAGCCTGCGCCGGTTCAACGACGCCTTCAACACGCGCTACGGCATGGCGCCCAGCCGCCTGCGCAAGAGTGCCGGCGAAGACGGCGGGACCATCGCGGAGACCCGGACGTCTACGCTGCAGCTCGTGTATCGTCCGCCGTACAACTGGAAGGGCGTGCTCGCGTTTCTGGCGGCTCGCGCGCTCAAAGGGGTCGAGCACGTAACCGATGACGCGTACGCGCGAACGGTGCGCCTGGGTGATGCAACGGGCTGGATCCGGGTGACGCAGTCGAAGAAGAAGCACGCGCTGATGGTCGAGTTCACGCACAGCCTGACTCCGGCGCTGCCGGCGCTGCTCAGCCGCGTGCGGGCGCTGTTCGATCTCGATGCACGGCCCGATCTGATCGCGAAGCATCTCGGCAAAGACGCCGGCCTGGCGTCCGCCGTCAAGGCCAACCCTGGTTTGCGCGTCCCGGGCGCCTTCAACGGATTCGAGATGGGCCTGCGCGCCATCCTCGGACAGCAGGTGACGGTGAAGGCCGCGACGACAATCGCCGGCCGGTTCGCGCAGGCGTTTGGCGAGCCGATCGTCACGCCGTTTGCGGAGCTGGATAGACTCACACCGGCGTCGGCGCGGGTCGCGGCGCTGCGCGTCGACGACATCGCACGGCAGGGCATCATCGCCGCACGCGCCAGGAGCATCATCGCCCTGGCGGCGGCGCAGCGATCGGGCGCCCTCTGCCTGGACGGTGGCGCGCATCACGATCCTGACGGCTCGATCCGGCGGCTCACCGGGTTGCCGGGCATCGGTCCCTGGACCGCGCACTACATCGCGATGCGCGCGCTGCGATGGCCCGACGCCTTCCCCAAGGAAGACATCGTCGTCCGCAACAACCTCGGAGGCCTCACGGCCAGGGATGCCGAGGCGCGATCGCAATCCTGGCGGCCATGGCGCAGCTACGCGGTCATGCACATCTGGGGCATGAAGAGCGTTCAGCCACCGGCGGCAGAAAATTGAGTGACGGTGCTACGCAACCGCGTCGGCGGAATCCACGGGCGCGTGGAGAACTCTCGCTGATGCGAGCCGGTCCGCCACAATCCGCGCCAGCGCCAGATCCCATTCGGTCGACGGCGCGCGCCGCTCGTTCACGACCTCAATCCTGAACGCGACCGGTCCCGAATACCGCACCGGCACGACGAGAATGGACGACACGGTCGGCGGCCACTGGACCGCGCTCACCTGCGCCACGCGCGAGGCGTCGTTATGGACGAGCGTGACCCGGCTGTCTCCAGGGCCTGTGCTCGGCGGTCCGCCCGGTTTCCCGCTTGCCACCGGCTGCAGGCCCGCGGCGGCGACGATGCGCGTCGAAGCCCGGCCGACGCGGACGAGCGCGACGCCCTCCGCTCTCAGCGCGGAGCGAAGCCGATCGAGGAGATCGTCGACCCCGGCACTGCCGGCCACGACGCTGACCGCCGGATCGGTCAACGCCTCGAGCGTTTCGAGCTGGGCTCGCGCTTCGTCGGCGGCCAGCTGGAGGGCCGTCTGTGCGCGCAGCGCCGCCTCGCGGAATGCGTCGGTTTCGCGCCGCCTGGCGAGGTCCTCCACCGCCACGGTGAAGTGCTCGCGATCGTGGAGACCGCACCGCTTGATGGCGAACTCGGCATGCAGCGGCGTTCCGTCGGCGCGCCGGTGCACGCCCGCGCGGCGCGTCGATGCCTCTCGATCGTCCCCGGCCAGCAGGTCGTCGAGCGCCGCTGGACGCCACGATTCTTCAAGAACGGCGCTCACGTGCGATCCGAGCATGTGCGCCTCGGTGAAGCCATACAGCCGCACCGCACTCCTGGGCCACTCGACGATGAGCCCCTGGGCGTTCACGACGAAGGCCGCGGTGTCGGCTGCCATCTCACCGAGATGCTCGAACGCATCATGCGAGATGCGGGCTCGCCTCACCTCTTCCGTGAGCGCCTGATTGGCGCTCTCGGCGGCCCCGAGGTCGGTAGACGTCTCACGCAGCCGGCGCCTGATCCCGGCGACCATCACCGTCAGACCGAGGCCTTCGAGCGCAAACATCATGCGCGCGGCGGAGAAGACGCTCGCCGGCGCGTCTGCATTCACCAGCAGCACAGCCGCCATCGTCGCCACGGCGCCGGGCGCGAGGCCGCCGGCCATCGCGGCCAGCGCGATCGTGAACCCATACACCGTGTACAGTGCACTGCCGTCTGTCAGCCCGGTGACGTGTTTGGCGCTCCAGACGACGGCGACCAGCAGCAGCGCCACGAGATGACCGCGGCGGCGTTCGAGCTCGTCCTGCGTCTTCGGCGTGAATAAATGCGCGACCTGTGAGACGAACGGGCGGCCGCCCATGGCCTGAACGGATCGTTTGAGACGATCGGAAACAGGTACTGAAGAGCTCATGGGTTTCTCGCCATTTACAAGACGTCTGCCACCCGCGCGGCCGGTCCTGATAAGCTCGACGGGATCAATGGCGCCGATGATTCCTGATCCCGGAAAGATCAAGAGCTTCCGCACCGAGGCGGCGTTCGCGGCGTGGATGAAAGCGAACCATGCCCGCGAGACCGAGCTGTGGCTGAAGATCCACAAGAAAGGCTCGGGCCTGCCGACCGTGACCAGTGCACAGGCGCTCGACGTCGCCTTGTGCTGGGGATGGATCGACGGCATCCGCAAGTCGTTCGACGATCGGTCGTTTCTACAGCGCTACACGCCCCGGCGGGCGCGGAGCATCTGGAGCCAGATCAATCGCGATCATGTGGCCCGGTTGACGGCGGCCGGCCGCATGACGCCGCACGGCCGGAAGCAGGTGGATGCCGCCAAGGCCGACGGCCGGTGGGACGCGGCCTATGCCCCGATGCGCAGCGCGAGCGCAGCGACGATTCCCGACGATCTGCGCGCGGCCATCGAGGCCAACCCACGGGCACGCAAGACCTTCCGCACGCTCGGGCGGCGGAACCTGTTCGCGCTGGCGTTTCGGACCAACCACATGAAGACGCCGGCCGGACGCGCGAAGAAGATCGCGACGCTGGTCGCCATGCTCGCGCGCGGCGAGGCCATCGTTCCGGAACCCGGCCTCACTCGAGGGTGAAGGAGACGTACATCAGCCGGCCCTCGCGCTGAATCTGCAGGGTGCCGGAGGTGCCCGGCTTCATTGCGTGCACCGCGTCCCTGAGCGCCTGCAGCGTGGCCGTCGGCCGGTTGTTCAAGCTCCGGATCACGTCCCTCGGCAGAATCGCCACGTCGCTCGTCCCGCCCGCGGCGCGGGCGACGACGATGATGCCCTGCGGATCTCTGAGGCCGGTCGCGGCGGCGGCAATGCGTCGATCGATCTCAACGCCAAGGATGCCGAGCTCGGGCACCAGGCTCTTCTGTGGGTCGGCCATGGCGGCCACGGAATCGAATTCGCTCCGTTCTTCGACCGGCGCAATACTCAGGCGCTGCTCCGCCCCGGCCCGAAGGACGACCACCTGCACCTTTTCGGCAGAGTCTCTGAGGCGGAAGAAATAGCTGACGGTCGGCAGGTTGTCGGCGGGTTGACCGTCGATCGACACCAGGATGTCGCCGATCTTCATACCGGCCGCCTCCGCCGGGCCGCCCGGCCAGACGTCGGACACAATCACCCCGTAGCTTCTGACCAGGTCGAGGCCCGCAGCCATGCCGGCGGTGATGCTCTGCATGCTCATGCCCACTTCCTGGCGCCGCAGTTGACCGAACTTTTTCAGTTGGTTGAACACCGTTCTCGTCGTCGCGCTGGGAATCGCGAACCCCAGGCCTTCGTTTCCCCCGGACTGCGACATGATGAACGTGTTGACGCCGACGACTTCACCGCGGATGTTGACCAACGGGCCGCCGGAATTTCCGGGGTTGATGGGCGCGTCCGTCTGGACGTAGATGAGCGGCGAATCGGGGTCCACTTGTCTCGCCACCGCGGACACGAGGCCGTGCGTCAAACTGTTGCGCAATCCGATCGGACTTCCGAAGGCAAACACGGTCTCGCCCTGCCGGACTTGTGTATAGGTCGCAAGAGGAAGGGGCGGCAGCTTCATGCCGTCGATCTTCAGCAGCGCCAGATCCAATTCGGCGGCGATGCCCACGATGCGGGCGGCGACCAGATAGGTTTTTCCCGACAGGGCCGTGGCCAGTGTGCCGTCCGCGTTGTCGGCGGGCAGCACGACCTCGACCCGCTGCGCACCGTTGACCACGTGTGCGTTGGTCATGATGTAGCCGTCCGCGTCGATCGCAAACCCCGACCCGGTCGAACGCTGGCGGCCGACGACCACGCTGGCGTCGCCCCGGGCGGTCTCTTCGCGCGCACCGTAACTCGTGACCTGGATCTGCACCACGCTGGGCCAGACCTTTCTGGTCAACGCGTCGATCGCCTCATTCATCCGGACCAGCGGATCCTGAGACGGCGCCTGCTTGGACGCCGGCTGGGCCGAGGCGGCGGACGCCGCGGAGAGCAGCCACAAGAGAACGGCCACGACATGTCGTGGGTCGCAGCGGTGAGACATCGTCAGCTCCCGTATATGGAGGAACGCTCGAGTCGCAGCGATATCTTGTCCGAGGCCGAAACGGACCGATATGCGGTTTTGCTCTTGTGAAGGGGGGCAGGCAGCCCTGAAGGGCTGCGCTAGGCGGCAGCCGATCAGAGTAGCGGAGCGCTCTTGATTCGCTGGAACGCGTCACGCGCCGCCCGCTCCGCGCCTTCGGCGTTCCC
>Ga0068871_100002495_pt1 | contig 12562 bp, 13 predicted proteins | sample KBSMisM72_FD_72750 | JGI IMG/M metagenome (GOLD analysis project Ga0068871, IMG submission 72750) | Miscanthus rhizosphere microbial communities from Kellogg Biological Station, Michigan, USA - KBS Miscanthus M7-2 | ecosystem: Host-associated > Plants > Roots > Rhizosphere > Soil ... | reverse complement strand
ACGACCCTCTCGTCGAATTCATCGGCGAAATCGGCGACCAAGAAAAAAATGAGTTTCTCGGCAATGCGCTCGCACTGCTCTTCCCTATCGACTGGCCGGAACCGTTTGGTCTCGTCATGATCGAAGCCATGGCGACGGGTACGCCGGTTATCGCCTGGCGCAAAGGTTCGGTTCCAAAGGTCATCGACGAAGACGTGACCGGATTTGTTGTGGACTCGATTGAAGGCGCGGTGCGGGCAGTAGAACAGATTGGCGGTTTGGACCGAACGGCGGTCCGCCGGCAATTTGAGGCACGCTTTACGTCATCCCAAATGGCTTCTAAGTATCTCGCTGTTTATGAGGAGCTAGTCGGATCTAAGCGCAGAAAACTTGTTAAACGTGTACCCGTCGCGATCTCCATGCTTACTGCGGGTGACCATCCCTTGCAGCCTCTTCAGGTAAACAGTCTGTGACGCCCCGGTAGGTATCAACGAAATTCAAGGATCAAAAAGCGAGACTTGTTTGATGTCCGCTATTGGCACAAAGCGGACACGCGGAGTTGCACCGCCCATGTCCGCTATTGGGGTAAAGCGGACATGGGAAACACAATTAATTTTACGAAATTGCTTCACGTTCAGCCAACTCGTCATTGCTAGTCTGCCGACCTTTCCACGAAGGCGGCGCAAATGAACGTCGTTAAATTTCAACCGACCAGCCGCAATTCGTCGCCTTGGTTGTATCGTCCGTCGTGGACTTTAGGGCTGTCGCGATATCGGCTCATCAAATACTCCGTCATCATCGGTGCATTTGCTGTTTTGTTTGTTGCATCAATCTTGAACGGATCGATTGATGCCACCCCACCGATATCGATAGGTGTTGCATCAATAACGGTCGTGGACGGCGATACAGTTCGCGCCAACGGACAAACATATCGGCTTGTCGGATTTGATACTCCGGAATCCGGCTCTCTCGCACGCTGCGAACGTGAGCGGAAACTCGCTGACTCGGCAACCACCCGCCTCCGCCAACTCGTTGCCAATGGTCAACCGGCTCTGGAGCGTGTCCCTTGTAGTTGTCCGCCGGGGACCGAAGGGACGCAACAATGCAACCACGGTCGTCTGTGTGCGCGCTTGCGGGCAGAGGGGCGCGACGTGGGTACAATTTTGATCAACGAAGGGATTGCTCGCCCATACGTGTGCGGTCAAACCGGTTGCCCAAGACGACAAAGCTGGTGTGGCTAGGTCATGTCCGCTTTCGGGGGTAAAGCGGACATAACGTTTTGCACCGCACGTGTCCGCTTTTGACCCAAAGCGGACATCGGTCTTCCCGCCGGCCTTCGGCCGCATTGGCGCTGATGCGGCAATTGCAATAGCTGATCAGTTGATAAGAATTCTAGTAGTGATTCAGACGATTGGGTGCACAGTCGTTGTTTGCATTCGGCTGCGGACCGAATCCGTGCTCCGCGATGGAACTAGTTCAGAAAATTGCCATCGCTGTTGAGGGGTAGTGTGGGCGTCCCGGAAAATTAATTGGCGTGTTAAGATGCGACTTTCTCTGCCGGGGGAGGAGCCCATGAGGCGGCGGGAATTCATTGCGCTCATTAGTGGAGCGGTGGCTGCATGGCCGCTCGTGGCAAATGCGCAGCAGGCCAAAGGGTCGACCAGAATTGGTCTGCTGCCGTTCGGTTCACCATCCAACGCCTATGACCAGTCGCTGGTCGATGCGTTTCGATCAGGTTTGCGCCAAGCGGGCCTGATTGAAGATCGCGACATCGTGCTCGATATTGTGTGGACTTCCGGCAGCGATGCCGACACGGATAAAGCCGTGACGGAACTCATCCGCCGCGGCGCTGAAGTGTTGGTACCCACCGGCTCAACTGCATCGGTGGCTGCGAAGCGCCATACTTCCACAATCCCCATTGTGTTCATCAGTGTAGGCAATCCCGTCGCCATGGGGTTGGTCGAGAACCTTGCGCACCCGGGCGGGAACGCCACTGGTTTTAGCGACGTCTATTCTGAGTTGAGTGCCAAGTTGGTGGAGCTAGGCACGACGGTAAACAAGCAAGATACAATTTATTACCTCTGGCACACCGCGTGGCCAGACGGAAAAAATCGGTTGCAAGCCACCGAGCAGGCCGCTCAATCAGCCGGCGTAAAGTTGCGGGCAAGAGGAATTGCCGAAAGCGCCGAGATCGACCAGGCCATTACGGCCTTGAAGTTGGACGGCGCGACGACGATCATCGTTCAACCGAGCCCTTTCACTTATCGGCAGCGCGCTCGTATCATAGATAGTGCGTCCCATAATGGTTTGACGACGATATTTGGTTTTCCAGCAGCAGCGAGAGATGGCGCGTTGATTTCATACGGCCCGGACTATCTCACGATGAATCAGCGGGCTCCGCTTTATGTCAACCGAATTGTCAAAGGGACCAAGCCGGCTGATCTCCCTGTCGAGTTGCCCACCAAGATCAGCTTGCTTGTAAATCTTAAGACCGCCAAGGCGCTTGGGGTTCACGTGCCACTGCAACTTCTCATTCGTGCCGATGAGTTGATCGAATAACGACATTTTTATTGCACGGGATGAGTCCGCTATTGGCACTTAGCGGACATCGGCTTGTGCGATGCACATGTCTGCTTTTGACCCAAAGCGGACACTGGCTGCCTAGCGCACCCACCCCTTCCAAAGTGCTAGTTTCAATCTGTACAATACCTTGTCCGGGCCTCAAGGTGAGCAATGAAGCGCAAGTTCATCGCACTTCTTGGTGCTGCCGCAGTGGCTTGGCCGCTCGTGGCGCACGCTCAACACTCTAAAGGAATTCCTCGTCTCTGCTTCCTGACCTTCGACCCGGGCACGTTGCAGTCGCGATCTCCACGGTTTGACGTTTTCTTCGATAGCCTGCGTGATCTGGGTTATGTCGACGGAAAGACAATTGTCATCGACTATTTATCCGCCGATGGGAAGGACGATCGATTTCCGGCTCTCGTTTCAGAATGTCTGCGGCTCAAAGCGGATATTATCGCTGTGAGTACGACTCCCGCAGCTCAGGCTGCGAAGAGAGGAACCCGCACGGTGCCAATTGTCATGATTGCGCTTGGCGATCCTGTTGGGACCGGCCTCGTAGAAAGCATCGTCCGACCGGGGGGTAACGTGACCGGTATGTCCCTGATGGTTCCTGAGCTTGGTGTGAAGCGTCTTGAGCTACTGAAGGAAGCAGTTCCGAAAGTTTCGCGGGTGCTCGTTTTGTCATACCTCTCCGATCCGATTGCGCCATTGCAGGTGGCAGCTCTGGACAGAGTGGCTCCTTCGCTCGGAGTGACGCTACTTGTCCGGGATATCCGTTCCGGGGCCGATCTTGCGGCAGCATTCGACGCTGGGATGAGTGAACACGTCGACGGCCTCATTATGACGGCCGAAAGCGTCCTCGTTGTTCATAGCGCTGAGATTGGTGAATTCGCTGCGCGGCTCAGACTACCGGCGATTTATCCTTTCGCAATTCAAGTCAGAAATGGCGGCCTGATGGCCTATGAGGCGAATACCCCCGAACTCCATAAGAATGCCGCCCTTTATGTTGATAAAATCTTGAAAGGTGCCAAGCCATCCGACCTCCCCATTCAGCAACCGACGAAGTTGAGTCTGTTCATCAACCTGAAGGCCGCCAAGGCGCTCGGCCTGGAGCTACCTCAATCCCTTCTCACCCGAGCGGATGAGGTGATCGAATAAGCGGCCATGTCCGCTCTTGGCACTAAGCGGACATCGCTAGTTGCAACGCACATGTCCGCTTTCGGGGGCAAAGCGGACATGCCTTTTTGCACTGCACATGTCTGCTTTTGACACATCATTCAGGTCATAGGCAGATATTTCTTTTCCTTCACGCCGCTTAGCTCACCGAGGCGCTGCGGTGGTCATCGCCTTTCCGCGACTGGTGAACGAGTAGCCCTGCGTACCAGTCGTGCCTATCATGACAGCCTCGATAAGCGGTTCAGTAATTTGCCCAACAGCCGCCCATTCGACAATGAAGTTCGCCCCGGTTCCTCCGCGCGTATCCTCAGCGGGAACGAAGGTCTCCGCCGAACCAAGTGGGCGGATCGCAATGGGGGCTGCCAAGTAGCTGTGAATCAGATTGCCTGCAGTGCCAAAGTAGTCAATGCGCAGAAGGATCAACGGCTCCTTCTCGGAGGTATTGTTGACAGTCAGTGTGGTGGCAAGGTCGATCTTGCCTTTGCCGGTCCCCAACCTAACCGTTGAATAGGCGGCAACATATACGGTCTGCCGTGTCCTCAGAACTTTGAGGGATGGAACCTCCGTTGATGGAGCAGTGAACGGAGCTTGGGGATCAGCTTTTGTTTGCGCCCGTGCAGAACTGACCACCGAAATTGTTTGCGAGTTGATTATCGGACGCACGGCCCAGATCGCGCCCACGAGCAGGGTACCGAAAAGCACTACAATGACACGACGAGACATCTGCGCGCTCTCCCTCTTGCTCCGGCAAGCATAGCCGGGACACAGGGCGCTGTCGTCGCCCCCTCACGTCCGTCTGCCATTGGGGATGCAGCATAGACTGACCAAGGCGACCTTTCTGTTTTGGGCTCTATGTCCGCTTTTGGCACAAAGCGGACATCGCCTAGCGCACTGCACATGTCCGCTTTGGGGGGCAAAGCGGACATGCCGTTTTGCGCCGCACATGTCTGCTTTTGACCCAAAGCGGACATTGAGCTGATCAACGTCGGGCGCAGGTTTCCCCGGTCGCAAAGTGCTAGACTGCACCGACTGGTTATCCAACGCGTATGTGGGCCCGACTCAGTGCGGAGGGCGCTTCTATGAGACAAACCAACTCGGTTGCGGCGCTTGTTTTCATCATCGTTCTCGCAATCGGCGCAGGCCTCGCCTACGCGATGTATGGTGTTTCAACCAGTTGGGCGAGCAACTGGCTTATCATTGCCGCCCTTCTCGTCGCCTTTGTCGTTTCCTTCGCCACCAAGGTCGCGGATCAATGGGACCGGGCCGTTGTCTTGCGGCTCGGGCGCTTCCACGTGTTGCGGGGACCGGGGCTGTTTTTCATCATACCAATCATCGACACCATCCCCTATTGGATCGATACCCGGGTGATCGCCTCGTCATTTACCGCGGAACGCACGCTCACCAAGGACACCGTGCCCGTGAATGTCGACGCCGTGCTGTTTTGGAAAGTCGTGGACCCGATGAAAGCGGCGCTCGACGTCGCAGATTACCGAGGTGCCATCAATTGGGCGGCGCAAACCGCACTACGCGACGTTATCGGTAAGACTGTCTTGTCTGACATGCTGGAAGGCCGAGAAAAGATCAGCACGGAATTGCAGAAGATCATCGACGAGCGCACAGAGCCGTGGGGCATCAACGTCATTTCGGTGGAGGTCAAAGACGTGTTGATTCCGCCCGCCCTGGAGGATGCTATGTCGATGCAGGCGCAAGCCGAACGTGAGCGTCAGGCTCGTGTCATCCTGGGCGATTCAGAGCGGCAGATTGCGGAGAAATTCGTCGACGCTGCGAACACCTATGCCAGCAATCCGAACGCGTTCCATTTGCGGGCGATGAACATGCTGTACGAGGGGCTGAAGCAGAATTCCACCATCGTCATTGTGCCTAGCACGGCGGTGGAAAGCATGCAGCTCGGCAGCATTGCCGGACTGACGGCGCTAACGATGGGGCTTGGCCAGAAACCGCCATCCGCGGAACCCGCGCCGCAAGCGTAATGTCCGTCTACGTTGACACACCGGCTGTACCGTCCAATGTCCGCTTATGACCCAAAGCGGACATCAGGCAACCTGTGCTGCTCGGCTTCGCGCATCGGCGGATGCCAAATGAGTGCGGGTACGATCAATGTGGGATCTTAGGTCAAAAAAGAGTTCAGAACTTCGCATCGGAACGATGTTTGCCGCCCTCGCGATACTTTCCAGCTCGCCGTGAAGCGCTTGAACCTGAGAAGTATTAGGCCCCGACAGCAGCGTATTATCAACGATCCTGAGACGACGATATAATCTACGCACGCGTTCGTGGAGGAGCCATAGAAAAAGCTTCGGCGCATAATTGAACAGTGGAACGATGATTGCGATGACCGCCACGAGCACCGCGATGACTCGTTGCGCGTAGCTGGTCATCCAGAACGGCAAATACCTGTTCAGGAAAGAAGGCCCACTTTTGTAGAAATCACGGGCACCTTGGGAAATGGGATATTCCGGGTCGGTCTCTGTAGGGAATTCGCCAACCTTATGAAAAAGCCCCGGCATGCTGTGCGCCTGCGAAATTGCCACTGCAAGAAGGTCGACAATCGCCGGATGAACGTCCTTGCGCGCCATCAAGACGTTGGTCGTCGCAACAAGAGTTGTGTCTGAAACAGGCAATTTCCGTGCAAGATCGACGGCGCCCCTCGGCAACACGACACGAACCAGGTAAGGAAAAATACGGGTCAACGCCTCCGCCTCCGTAAAGTTCATGAGGCGATACTGTGGGCCTTTCAGCAATGCATCGAGAATTGGCGAATCCGGAGAAAAGTTGCGGAAGACCGCATCAATCTTTCCATCATCAAGTGCTTTGACTACGTCCTGTGGCGCGACGCTCAGCAGCGTGGCGTTGTCGTAAGTTATGCCAGCTACGGCAAGTATCTTTTCGCACACGACTCGATCGCCGCTGCCCTCGGCCCCTAAGGCAATGCGCTTGCCCTTGAGTTGCGCCAGATCGCTCAAGAGATCACCAGTGGGATAAAAGAGCCAAAAAATCTGATGGTCGATGCGTCCGAGCGACATTAAGTCAGGTGCCAGCCTGCCGTTGGAGATACCTCCCTGCATGAATCCGATCTGAACGCCAGAATTTGGATCGTTCAGAAGCCTGAGGTTCTCTTTTGCTCCATCGGTCGGGCGCAACTCCACCTTAACTTCAGATCCTGCCAATATACCCTGATAGCGGTTACCCAGATCGTGGTAGTGCTCACCTTTGGGCGAGGTGGCGATTACGATCTGCGAGGGTGGCGCGGGAATGAGGTACGCAACTCCAAGCCACGCGAGACCGGCGATACAAAATATCGCGGCCAGTATCTTGAACGCGTGCCAACGCGTAACCCCCAGCATGAACGTTTCCGTTCGACTCCAGGTGAAGCTTTTCGAAGCTGCAAACCCACCAATTGAAGTTAAGGCTACACTTGCGGCCCGCTTTTTTGAAAGGGCCAAATGGCGCATGCCTGCTTGGGCAAATCCAGGCTCGCGCTGACGACTATAGGGTTCTTGGAAAGCTAAGATCGTGGCGATGTCCGCTATTGGCACAAAGCGGACATCCCTAGTTGCACTGCACATGTCCGCTTTTGACCCAAAGCGGACATCGGGGTCGTAAGGTGCTAGCCTTACATATCGGCCTTTTTGGCCAAGGGACACATCATGAAAACCAAGGTGTTTGAAACCGGCGCGGTCTGCGCCGCAGTAGCATTGTTAGTTGTGTTCTCGTTGCCTGCTTACGCGAAGAATGGCCGGTCATCTTCTGCGCACACGCGTGTCAGCAAGACGCCTTCGAACGCCCCGTTGGTGAAGCCAGTGACTTCATCGCGAAAGACGCAATCAGGAACATTGCAAAAGTCAGGGACAGCGGCAAATAAAACAAAAAAGGAAGCGGATGCGCTTAAACCTCAGCTCGGTAATGTTCAGAACGACACTAAAGAACTTTTGCAGAAGATGGAAAATAAGAGAGGACAAGAGACCGACACGGCGGACAGAATAAAGGGCCAACAGGATAAGTCAGGAAGCATCCAAAAAAACCTGGATGCTGCCGCCGAACGTTCACGCGAAATGGGTAATACAATTAATTGTCTAGCGAATTGCTGACGCAACATGGGTCTGCGCCCAAGAGGTATATTGTGAAAACCAAGGTGTTTGAACTCGGCGCAATCTGCGCCGCGGTAGCATTGTTAGTTGTGTTCTCGTTGCCTGCTTACGCGAAGAATGGCGGGTCATCTTCTGCGCACACGCGTGTCAGCAAAACGCCTTCGAACGCCACCTCGGTAAAGCCAGTGACTTCATCGGGAAAGACACAATCAGGAACATCGCAAAAGTATCAACTAAAGTCCGACACAAAGCGGGTCAGCCAGCAGGACACAAAGGCAAACCGCCAGCAGATCAACGTGAACGAAAGCGAGAAGGCGGCACAACAGGCGGATGATCAACGGAAGAGCGTAAGTGATCGCAACCAAACTATTAAAGACAATCTTCGGAAAACCATCGATCAGTATAAGAATTCCGATCCATGCCGCGGCGGCGGATGTTAATAGTATGACCGTGTTGCTCGCTATGTCCGCTATTGGCACAAAGCGGACATCGGCTTGTGCGCTGCACATGTCCGCTTTCGGGGGTAGAGCGGACACGCCGTTATGCAACGCTCCATTCGTCGGCGCTGATTTCGCTTTTCGGCGCATCCTATGACCGTCCAGTTTCCCCCCAGCGAGAAAGAGACGTAGGTTCAAACACCATCGCAGCTTTCCCCTCAGGCGTGCTAAGCCATTCCTCTAGCTCTTCAAGTGACTTCGGACGACGACCCTTGATCCCCTCAAAAATATCATGCGGCGTTAGGGCTTGAGGTACCTCCGCTTCCTCTTTTTCGCTCGTGGCAACAGCACGAAGAACGGGTTTGCGGGAGGACCGCTTTTTAGGATTATTTCTCTTCGCCGTTCGCTTGCGTTTGATTTTGGCTTTTTTTGCCTTTCGCTTTTTGGCCATATTGCCCCCTTTATTCCATTTCAGGCAGGACCGTGACCCAGAGTCCAGCGGCAGACGAATTGTTCTGCTAGATCCTGTAACCGTACTTTTTCATGCAGCCCGCGCCGCGGGTATGGCGCTCATTGGCCTGCGTGCCTGTCCCAGGAGCTCCGGACTTGTCGAGCTCGGCCTTGCATAACTTCCATGCCTCGTCATACGTAACCTTTTTTTTGGCAGCAGACGCAGCGTCAACAAGTGGTGTCGCAAGAGTAACAGCTAGAAACGCGATCAACATTCTTCTTTTCGACATTGTCTCTCTCCCTAAACTGATTTCCACAAAGGAATATTGTCTTCGGATGCGCGGTAGCAAATTGATCTAAATCAACCAAGTGAAAGTGACCCGCACTGCCAAGTCGAACACCCGTCTGCTTAGTCATCCCCTTAGAAGCCATCGCTGCACCGTAGTGTGCGTGGTGAGGCCTCGACACCGCCATTGCGAGAACATGACAGTGTAATTTGACGTAGGACCTTTGGGCAATTCGAAATCAAAACGCCGGGAGCAATAATTACCGATCAGCACAAATGCCGAGAGTGCGATAACTCGGCTTCGGGAAGGGCCTTAAGGAGGAAAAGATGCGTGACACATTACGGAAATCAGTGATGGCTGCGATGGCTTTACTCATCGTCGCAGGCACTACGGTAGCCGTTCCAAATTCGGCCGGCGCTCGTTGGGGTGGCGGCTGGCATGGCGGAGGTTGGCACGGTGGCGGCTGGCATGGCGGAGGTTGGCACGGTGGCGGCTGGCATGGCGGCTGGCGCGGTGGTGGCTGGGGTTGGGGCGGTGTCGGCCTCGGCATCGGGACCGGGTTGCTTATCGCCGCTGCTGCTAGCGCTCCTTACTACGGCGGCTACGGCTACTACGATGATCCCTACTATGGCTACGGGCCTGCTTACGGCTACCGTCGCGCCTATTATGGCTACGGCGGCTACTACCCGCGCTACCGATACGCAGCCTACCCCTATCGTCGTCATTACTATCGCTATGGTGGGTACTACCCATATCGCGGGTACGCCTATCGTTGAGAACCGCGCGGCGTTAGATCATCAGGGAAAGACCGCCGTGAAAGCGGTCTTTCTTTTTTGCTCGTTGCTGGCTTTTCGACAGCGCAAAAAACACGCGGGCCTCCCATCGCGACACATCCGAGTTGGTGGAGGTGTGTCACCTTGGTCCAATATTATCGGTCAACCGTGAGATGAGAGAGTAACGGAACGCCAACTTGGGGCACCGCCGTTATGCAGAAAAAGCAAGCGCTCAAGCCTGACTGCAGCCAGAGTTTTTCTGACATTTTACAGCATCGATCTTTCGACGCCTCAAAAACACTTTTACAAGGTTGCGATCAGCGACCTGTAAGGGACAGCATTTTCGCGCTTCGGCGAGGTCCTGTCCGTTACAGGCGCGGCGCGATGATCGCCTGCGAAGGTGACCCTACCGATTACATCTACGCGGTCGTCAGCGGCGTAGTCCGAAGTTGCAGGACCTATCGGGACGGTAGCCGCGGCATCGTCGGGTTTCACTTGCAAGGCGAGTTTTTTGGATGGAGCGGCGACCTAGTCCATTCGCTGGCTCTGGAGGCTGCTGCACATACACTCGTGTTGTTTTTCAAACGCAGCGCCTTGCTTGCTGCCGCCATGCAGGATAGCAGAATGGCAAATTATCTTTTGATCGCTACGACAAATGAACTTCGACGCATACAAGAGCATTCCTTGCTGATGAGCAGGAGTGCCGAATGCCGCGTGACAACATTCTTGCTCGACCTATCCAAGCGATTGGGAAAAACGAAGTATCTCGACCTGCCGATGTCTCACCAAGACATTGCTGATCATCTTGGGCTTACAATCGAGACCCTCAGTCGGACCATCACCAAGCTGGAAAAATCCGGATTAGTTACGCGTGCATCGTGTCGAACTTTGGTTCTGACAAACCGTGCCTCGCTCACATCACATTGACGATGAAAATTATTTGTCGTCATTGGATTTGATAACGTAGCCAAGGCCAAAAATATTTCGGCAATACAAAAGAGACTAGCGCGCATGAAAGCGACGAAGAATGTCCCCTGTTGGGGTCAAGTGGTCATCATCGGCTCCAAACAAAAAACATGATATCAGCGTGACATAACAGGTCCGGCACGGATAAGCAGGTAATGCCGGGATCTGGCCGTTGGCCAAGAAGCTGCGGAAAAGAAAACTATGACCCGTGATGTCTCCCGGTATCTAGCACCGGATTTCCTATCGCTTACCATCGGCCTCGTGGTCTATTTTGTCGGCGTTCTGACCACGCAGCGCGTGAAGTTTTTGCGAGATTTCAGTATTCCCGAACCAGTGAGCGGAGGGTTTATAGCGGTCGCCGTTATTTCGTTGATTTACTTTGTTTTCAACCTCGAAATTGGCTTCGACCTCACGACGCGCGACCGGCTGCTAGTAATTTTTTTCGCCACCGTCGGCATCAATGCGCGGCTCGCCGATCTTGTGGCGGGCGGGCGGACTTTGGTTGTCCTGTGTGTGATCACAGCGGCGTTTCTATTTATTCAGAACATCGTCGGCACCGTTGGCGCGCTCGCCTTCGGCATGCCCTCTGCAGCGGGGGTGGTCATCGGCTCCCTGGCCTTGTCCGGCGGTCATGGGACCACCATCGCTTGGGCCTCCCTCATTGCAACTGAGCATGGTTTTCCAGCGGCGATGGAAACTGGCATCGCGGTGGCAACGCTCGGGCTAATTATTTCCTGCGTATTGGGCGGCCCACTCGCAAAATACCTTATCGAAAAGTACAGCCTCCATCCTTCGTCGGCGCACCCAGTGCCAATCGAGCTAGCGCCGGAAGACGACAAAGCCCCAATAGACAAAATGGGAGTGATGCGGGCGATACTTGTTGTAAACATCGCCGTCATCCTTGGCTATCTGGTGCACGACTGGATTTCCAACGCTACGACCATAAAGGTGCCGCTGTTTGTGCCATGTTTAATAATGGGCATGGTCCTGTCCAATACTGTTCCGAAACTTTTCCCCCGTTGGCCTTGGCCAGCACGAACTGCGTCGCTCGATCTTATTTCAAGCTATTCGCTATCAGTCTTCCTCGCGATGTCGCTCATGAGCATGGAGGTTTGGACTTTGGCTAAGGTTGCAGGGCCGCTGCTTGCTATCGTGGGAGTACAGACGGTGCTGGCAGCGATATATACCTTGCTTGTAGTCTTTCCTGCACTTGCGAAGGACTATCAGGCTTCGGTGCTGAGCGCTGGGTTCATCGGCATATCGCTTGGCTCAACGCCGACGGCCATCGCAGCCATGACGGCGGTTACCAAACATTACGGACCGTCGCCCGATGCTTTCGTTATTCTGCCGCTGGCATCAGCTTTGTTTATCAGTCTCGTCAATGTCGCCGCGATTACGTTGTTTTTATCTCTATAGTGGGACGTAATGGACATGTGGGAGGAGCAGCTTAAAATTGCCGGATCCAGCCGCCGCTTCGATCCGTGCGCAGTTTCCCGGTTGCAATCCTCAGTCGGCTAGCCCGACGCTGCTCGCCCGCGCCGACGAGGTGATCCATTTTGTTGCGGTGCATGCGTCCGCTGTTGGCGCAAAACGGACATGCGGGAACCACCGCTAAATGTCCGCTGGCGGGGTAAAACGGACATTGGGGGCCGGGGGGCATGATTGCAAACAGTCCTTAATGGGCGACGGCAACGCGGGCTTATCAAAACTTTCAAAAAGCCCGCCAAATAAGGACTTCTGAGCGTACAAAATGCAGCGTGGAAAAAAGACAGCAGCGGCGATAGCGGCTGCGATGGCAGCGCCGACAGTTATCGATGGCGGATTTT
>Ga0068871_100002491_pt1 | contig 12564 bp, 10 predicted proteins | sample KBSMisM72_FD_72750 | JGI IMG/M metagenome (GOLD analysis project Ga0068871, IMG submission 72750) | Miscanthus rhizosphere microbial communities from Kellogg Biological Station, Michigan, USA - KBS Miscanthus M7-2 | ecosystem: Host-associated > Plants > Roots > Rhizosphere > Soil ... | reverse complement strand
TGGTGGACCAGACCGGGATCGAACCGGTGACCTCATGAATGCCATTCATGCGCGCTCCCAACTGCGCTACTGGCCCACTCGATGGGATGAGGACTGTCTAGTTTACCGCAAGGGACTCATTGCTTGGTCAACACCCTGTTTGGGTTCGGCATTGGCGAGAGCCACTCGACGGCGCCGACGAGGCTTCGAAAGACTCGAATCTCCTCGAACAGTCGGTTCACGAGGACTTCGAACATCTGCATCGAATCACGCAGAAGTTCGCGATCCGCGACCACCGCACAACGGCCGAATCGATGCGCGCCGATCTGGGTTTCAATCTCCGCGGCCACTGTTTCCAACTCGGCCACCGTGGGAAGCGACGTCAGCTCCGCCAGGTCCAGCAGCACGTCGAGCCGGTCGACCTCTGGCCAGACGCGAGCCAATTCCCGGAAGTGCTGCACGACGTCGCCCACAGTGACGTGGCCGACACAGCGCGTCATGATCAGGGCAAGGGGGACATCGATCTTGTATTCGATCGGCACGTTGGCAGCCTCTGACTTGAGGATACCCCTTTGTGCCCGCGAGGGCTTCACTCTAGTGCTGCAGAGCCCGAGCCGCCTGGTCGCGAGGATGTGCTGACGCCGAGGCCGATCGGGCCGGCCACGATTCGACGTTGACGTTCAACGTCAGTCCAAGAAAATTCCAGATCCGCTTCCACGAATCGACTTGCTCGGGGTTGTTCTCGGGCTCCCACGTGTCGTGGTTGACCCGCCGATCGAACGTGTGACCGCCCATCGGATGGTCGTACACCTTGGTGACCGCCAGCTGTGGCTTCTCTACGCGCAGTGCCTCGACCAGCGGCATGTCCTCGTCGATCTCGACGTCCTGATCGTTCCGCGCGACATGCACGAGCAGCGGAATGCGCAGCTTGTCCACCTGGAACAGCGGCGACCGCTCCTTGTAGATCTCCGGCTTGGATTGCGGCGACGTGCCGAAGACGCGGTGGGCGGGATCGATCAGCGCGAGCTGCCGCTCGACGCCTTTACGCTCGACGCGTTCGATTAGGTTCGAGACGGGGACGATCGCCGCGGCCGAGCGGAACGTCGAGGGATTTCTGAAGACGGCGAGCAGCGCGATCATCCCGCCGTGACTCCAGCCGATGACGCCGACGCGCCGCCGGTCGACTTCCTGATATCGCGCCCGCAGCACGTCGACGGCAGTGACGACGTCGTCGACTTCTGCGCCGCCATAGTCGATGGCGTCGTAGTGCTTCTCGCCGTAGCCGATGCTGCCGCGATACTCCGGGGCAATGATCACGTAGCCGCGCGCGATCGCCTCACGGACGTACGGGATGTAGTGTTCGTACAGGTGTCCGCGGACGTCCTCGTGCACCCAGACGAGGGCCGGACGGCTCGCCGGCGCCGCGTCGCCCAGGGGGCGGAACACGAACGCCGGGATGTCGAGATCGCCGGCGCGGCTGCGATAGGAGATCTTCTCCATGCGCATGTAGCCGTCGCTGGCGTCACGCCACGCACGATCGGTGGCCGCCTGCAGGTGCAGTTGTCGATCGAAGTCGCGCGGTTCGGCGCGCAACATGACCGAGGCAAGCAGCAGCACTGCCGCGGCGAAGAGTAGTCGTTTCAACGCGTCAATCGGGGGAGGAAGGATTCTAAACGGATCCGCCGGGTTTTGAAACACGTTCGTGCGCGCGGGTCAGCCAACTGCTGAGCTGCCGCGCGGCTTCCGCCGGCGTCGGCCCATAAAAAGGCATTAACGCGGTCGGCACTCCCGGCAGGCGCACAATGTACGCGCGCCATCGATCGTGCGCGACCGATTTGACCTCGATCAAATACGGCCGGCCGCCAATGGTCTCTTCGAAACGATGAACGGAAATGTTCACGTGTGTTGCGAGTGAAAAAGTGTTGGGAGCGGGCACAAGTGTATGCACGCGCGGGTGACGATCAAGCGAAGCGCCGTACGAAAGCGCGTGCACAAAACTGATCGCGCGGGATTTGTTCGCGCAGTTTTTGAAAAAATATTTTGCGCGACAGATCATCAACAGGAAATGCACCGATCATCCACAGGATTTCCACAGGGTGCGGGCTTGACGCGTGTCGAGCCCCGCACTACGCTTGAAACTCCATGAAAACGAGGACGTTAGCAGGCGTCCTGCTGCTTTCAGGCCTGCTAATGCACGGCGGCACGGCGGCCGCGCAGCCCGCGGACGGCGGCGCGACGCTGTTTCGCGTGTTCTTGAAAGACGGCGGCACGCTCGTCAGCTACGGCGAAGTCGCGCGCGTCGGCGATCGCGTCGTGTTCTCGATGCCGGTCGGCGTCGGCAATCCGCCCACGCTTCATCTGACGACACTTGCCGCCACCCGCGTCGATTGGGATCGCACCGAGCGTTACGCGATGTCCGCTCGAGCCGGCCGCTACATCGAAACCCAGGCCGAAAACGACTACATCGAGTTGTCGAATCAAGTCGCGCAGACGCTCAACGACGTCGGCCAGATCAGCGAACCGGCCAAGCGGCTCGAAGCGGTCGAACGTGCCCGCCGGATGCTGCTGGGCTGGCCCATCGAGCACTTCAACTATCGCGAAGCCGACATTCATCAGCTGGTCACGATGCTCGATGCCGCCATCGCCGACCTCAGGACGTCGGCGCTGCCCGGCTCGCCGGCCTCGCGAGGTGAGTTCGCGTTCAATCTGGTGGCGTTTTCCACGCCGCCACCGGTGCTCGAGCCTCTGCTGCCGGCGCCGACGCTGCGCGAGTCGATCGAACAGGTGCTCCTTGCCGCCCGGTCGTCGGACTCCTCGTTCGATCGCGTGCAGCTCTACAAGTCGGCACTTGTTGAACTCGACCGCAGCAAGGCTGCCAACGACGCCTCCGTGCCCACCGAATGGGCCGATGCGACGCGCGCGAGCATCAGCGCAGCCGTCGCGACGGAAGTGAGAATCGATCGCAGTTACCGGTCGCTCACGCAGCGGTTGATGCGAATCGCCGACCTGCGGGCGCGCGAGGGCGACGTCCACGCCATCGAACGGCTGATCGTCCGCGTCCACACAAACGACAACATTCTGGGCAACGCCCGTCCCGACGTCGTCGCGTCGCTAGTGTCCAATATCGAAGCGAAGCTCGACGCCGCCCGGCGGCTGCAGCTGGCGCGCGACCGCTGGGCGCTGCGCGCGCCGGTGCTGGTCGAATACCGCACCGCAATGCAGGGCTCCCTCGAGCAGTTCGCGAACCTGAAGGCGGCGCTCGAAGACATCAAATCTCTGGCTGGGACGCCACCCGCGACGCTGAGTTTCATCGAGCGGGCGATGAAGGCCGTCGGGTCGGCGGCGGGCGCAGTACAGCCTCCATCCGAGCTCGTCGACGCGCATGCCTTGTTCATCAGCGCGGTCAACCTCGCGCTGAATGCGGCTGTCATCCGCCGCGAAGCGACCATGTCCGAGAACCTGGCGCGGGCATGGGATGCGTCGTCGGCGGCGGCGGGGGCGTTGATGCTCGGCGCTAAGGCGAGAACGGACATTCAGAAAGCGCTTCGACGGCCTCAACTGCAGTGATTACACCCCGGCGGACCAGGCTGGTCCGCGTTCCCGACCTGAGCGCGTTCCGTCGCACGATCGCAGTGCTGACGTCGCACGCCCCTCGCGATCTTTTCGATTCTGCCGCCGTCATCGTCCCGACGCGTGGCGCCGCACATCAGCTCGGGCTGACTCTGTCGACGCTTGGCGGTGGTTCGCTGCCGGAGCTTTTGACGCGTGACGAGCTTTACGCAAACCTCAACAGCCGGCTCGGCTCGCCGCGCCGAATGCTCACGTCGTGCGAGCGCGAGGTGCTTCTTCGTTCGGCGGCGGCGCGCGCCATCGAGTTAGGACGGACGCCGCCGTTCGACGTTCGTCCTGGGCTCATCGCCGAGATGCTGCGCTTTTACGATCAGCTCCGCCGGCAGCGACAGAGCGTTCAGCGGTTCGAGGAATTGATCGGCGAGCGTCTCGACGGCGACGAAGACCGCGGCGCCGTGCGATTGCTCGAGCAGACGCGGTTTCTCGCAGGCGCATTTCGCGAGTACGAGAGTCGGCTGGCGGAGAGCGATGCGGTCGACGAGCACGCGCTCAGAGAACACCTCATCGCCGCACCTGCGGCGAATCCGCTGACACATCTTGTAATCGCTGTCAGCGACTGGATCGCCGACCCAGGGGGACTTGCGGCCGTCGATTTCGATCTGCTAACGCGCATCAGCGGTCTCGAACGGATCGACCTCGTGACGACGGAGCGTGTGCTGCGATCAGGATTCCACCAGCGGGTTCATGACTGGCTGCCTGGGCTGGACGAAGTCGACGCCGCGTCGTTTGGCGTCAACGCATTTCCTCCGCCGCGAGAGCTTGTCGTGCCCGTCAGCCGCGATCGCCAGGAGGAGCTCGTCGCCGTCGTCCGACGTGTGCAGACGGAGCACGGTGGCGTCGATCGAAGCGCGGTCGTCTTCGAACGTCCGCTGCCGTATCTGTATCTCGCTCGCGAGGTATTCGGCAGCGCGCGCATGCCGTACCAAACGACCGACGCGCTTCCGCTTGCCGCCGAGCCGGTTGCGGCGGCGCTCGATTTGATCATCGAGTTCGTCTCGTCACAGTTCAGCCGCGATGCGACGCTGTCGCTGCTCGCCTCGCCCCACTTCAGCTTCGATCCTCCCGAGTCTTGTTCGCGCGCTCACTTGGAGGCGCTCGACGCCGCGATGCTCGACGAACGGTACCTGGGAGAGATCGACAAGCTGCGGGCGCTCGATCTCCACAACCCCGCGTTTGCTGCGGCCGTTGCCGCGGCAGAACAACTGCTGCCATTGCTGGCGAAGGCGTCCGCATCGGCGCAGTTAAAGACGCTGCTGACATTTTTCACGGCGCATGCCAACGATGCGACTGACGCTCGCGCGCGGCGCGGACGCGCCGGGCTAGCCGAGATCCTCCGCGGAATGGCCTCGGCATACACGTCGCACGGCGATAGAGCGCTGACGATCGACGACCTTGCTCCAGAGATCCGCCGCTGGATTGAGGACGCGACGTTTTCGCCTGAACCCGCCGGGCACGGCGTGCACCTGCTGGACTCCCAGGCGGCCCGGTTCGGCGAGTTCGACGACATCACGCTCGTGGGGCTGGTCGAAGGCGAATGGCCTGAACGCACCAAACGCAACATCTTTTATGCACCGAGCGTGCTCGGCGCGCTGGGCTGGCCGCCGGAGCGCGATCGCCGGAGCGCGGCCACCGCCGCGTTTCTCGACCTGGTCACCTCCGCCTCGCGGCACGTCGTCATCTCGACTTTTACGCTCGACGACGAGGCGCTGGTCGAGCCGTCGTCGCTGCTCGAGGACGTCGCCGGGCTTCCGCTCACGCGAGTGGAGTGGACGCCCCCGGCCGAACGCGTCTTTACCGACGAGGCGTTATCGCTCGATCCCGTCGATATGGAGCGACTCGACGCCGACGCTCGTGGGTGGGCGGCGATGCGCATGCGTCGCGGCGACGGAAGCGACTCGCGATTCCATGGCGGCGCCGGTTCGCAGACACCAGGGCCGATTTCCGTGAGCGCCGTCGAGAGCTACCTCACGTGCCCATTCAAGTACTTCGCGCAGTACGTCCTGAAGCTGGAAGAAGAGCGCGACGAAGAAGAGGTGATGGATCCGAAGACTCAGGGCCGGTTCGTCCATGCGGTCTTCGAGGCGTTTTTCAAAACGTGGCAAGAGAGCGGGCGCCGGGGAATCACGCCCGACAACCTGGACGACGCACGCGCTCTTTTTGCCCAGGTCGTCGAGGAAAAAGTTCGACCGCTTCCTGAAGCGGAGGCCGCGCTCGAGCGGACGCGGCTGCTGGGCTCGCCGGTCGCTGCGGGTCTGGGTGAGGTGGTGTTTCAGATGGAAGCCGAACGGCCGACGCCTGTTCGCGAGCGGCTCCTCGAATATCGCCTGAAGGGTGAGTTCGAATTCGCCGGCGCGAACGGCATGCGGCGCATCGCGTTGAAGGGCGTCGCGGATCGGATTGATCTCCTCGAGGACGGCACGCTCCGCCTGGTCGACTACAAGTTGTCGTCGGCGCCGAACAAGTCGCGCGCGCTGCAGCTGCCTATCTACGGACTTTGCGCCGAGCAGCGCCTCAAGGCGCACGCCGGCCGCGACTGGACGCTCGGCGAGGCCGCGTACATCGCGTTCCGCGGGGCCAAACGTGTGACGCCGCTGTTCACGGCCCGTTCCGACCGAACCCAAGTACTGGCCGACGCGCAGGAAAAGCTCATCGACGCCGTCGATCGCATCGACCGCGGCGAGTTTCCGCCGACACCCGAAGATGTCTTCCTCTGCGGCTTCTGCAGCTACGGCGCGGTCTGCCGCAAGGACTATGTCGGCGATGTTTGACGCCGAGGCCCGTCGCGCCGCCGTCGATCCGACACAGAACGTCGTCCTCGAAGCGTCGGCCGGCACTGGAAAGACGCGCGTGCTCGTGGAGCGCTACGTCAATCTGCTGCTGGCCGGCGTCGACCCCGATTCCATTCTCGCCATCACGTTCACCCGGAAGGCCGCGACAGAGATGCGTCAGCGCATCATCGAACGCCTCAAGGAGGCCGGCCGCACGTCGCAGTTGTCCGCGGCCAAGTGGAAAGAGCTGCGCGAGCGTCTCGGCGACGTCGCCATCTCGACGATCGACGCGTTCTGTCTGTCCCTCTTGCGTGAGTTTCCGCTCGAGGCCGGCGTCGAGCCCGGCTTTGATCTCGCCGATGAGACCCAGATTCCCCGATTGATTGGCGAATCGCTCGATCGTTCGCTCCGCATTGGGCGGCATCTCGCGCAAACCGACCCAGACGTCGCGATGGTGTTCATTCAGCTGCGGGAGCGCCGGCTGCGCACCGGTCTGGCGGCGCTCCTCGATCGGCGGCTCGTCGCTGCCAATGTGCTCCGGCGGTTCCTGCAGTCGGGTCCGAAAGATCTGACGCCGGAACGGGCGTGCGCGGGGGCGTCACGTCGGCTCGCCGACGCGCTCGGTTCGGCGCCGAACGGGCTCGAGGCGTTCCTTCGTGAAGGGCCGCTGGGACATCCGCAGTTCGCGATGCTCGCAGGAGATCTCCGCGCGCTCTGTACCGCCGCCCCGTGCGACTACGCTGATCTGCGGGAGCAGGCGGCGTTCAGGATGCTGGTCGATCGCATTCGCGGCTACTTCCTGACCCAGGACGGAGCGCCGCGCAAGGCGCGCGGATTCGGATCGTCGGAGTTCAAGAAGGAGCACTGCGGGTCCGAAGGGGGATGGAAGCGCCATCGCGAGGCCGTCGAGGTTGTCTCTCCAGCCATCGAACAGGCTGTGCGCGCGTTCCGGCGCGACCTCAACGTAATCGTGTCGCGCGGTGTGTGGCGCCTCTTCATGCTGTCGCTGGCGCAGTACCACAAGACGCTCGAGTCGTACGCGGTGCTCGATTTCGCCGGCCTCCTCGAACGCGCGGTCAATCTCCTGAAACAGATGGAGGAGTTCTCGCAAAGCCGCTACAAACTCGAGGCTCGCTATCAGCACGTGCTCGTTGACGAGTTCCAGGACACCAATCGCGCGCAATGGGAGCTCGTCTCGCTGCTCGTGCGCAGTTGGGGCGAGGGGTTCGGCGCTTCGGAAGGCGCGCTCGCGCCGTCGATCTTCGTGGTCGGCGATCGCAAGCAGTCGATTTACGGGTTTCGTGACGCGGAAGTCGCCGTGCTCGACGACGCCGCGGGGTTCGTGGCCGCACTGCGTCCCGACGGACAGCCGCGTCAGGCGATCTCCACCAGCTTCCGCGCGGTGCCGGAACTGCTCGCGTTCGTCAACGAGGTGTTTGCCGAGATCGCCAGGACGACCGACCCGCAGCGGCGCGACGCGTTTCGGTACGACGAACACGACAGATTCCCGATCGACGAGGAGTTCCACGGTGAAGCCGTGATCCTCCTCGCGGCGCCGACGCTCGAAGGCGCGGCCAACCGGGTCGCTGACGAAATCGCGGGGTTGCTGTCGTCGGAAGCGGTCGTCAGAGATCCCAAGACAGGCGTCGCTCGAGCGGTGCGCCCGGCAGATATCGCCGTTCTGTTTCGATCGCGCGATAGCCATCGCGAGTACGAAGCCGCGATCGATCGGCGCGGCATTCCGACCTACGTCTACAAAGGACTCGGCTTCTTCGAAGCCGACGAGATCCAGGACGCCCTCGCGCTGTTGCGATATCTCGCGAGGCCGACCTCCAATTTGCGCGCGGTGTCGCTGCTCCGATCGCGCTTCGTGCGTCTCTCTGATCCCGGCCTGGTCGTCCTTGGCCCGGCGTACGCAGACGCGCTGACGAACGTCACATTGCCGCTGGCGTTCGATCAGCTCGACGCCGAGGATCGCGAAGTTCTCGAGAAGCTCAGAGCCGCGCTGCCTCGATGGCTCGCACTCGTCGATCGGGTCATGCCGTCGGAGTTGCTCGAGGCGGTTCTTGGAGAAACCGCATACGCGTACGAGATGCGCGGCCCGCGGCGCGTCCAGGCGCGAGAAAACGTGAAGAAACTTCGCGCGTTGATTCGGAAGGCGGAAAACCGCGGATACGCGACGCTCGCGCGCATCGCCGAGTTTCTGGACGACCTTGCCGTCGGCGACGAATCGAACGCCGCGATCGACGCACTCGACGCCGTCAATCTCATGACCGTCCACGCCGCAAAGGGCCTGGAGTTCCCTGTCGTGTTCGTGGTCAACATGAATCGCGGCACCGGCGGACCGCGCGCGCCGATTCGCGTCATGGTCGACGGCTACGACACGCCGTCGGTGTCGATTGGCGACTTCGAATCCGAGGCCGACGAGGACGCGACCGCCCGCGAACGGGAGGAAACGAAGCGGCTGCTCTACGTCGCGCTGACGCGCGCGCGCGATCGGCTGTATCTGAGTGCGGTCGTGAAAGAGGGTGCGTTCAAGCCGGGCCGCGGCAGCCTCGGTGAAGTGCTGCCGACCGCAGTGAAATCGCGATTCGCCATCGCGGGAGAACCCCTACAGCTGTGAATCCGCCCACTGCCGGGCCGCGGCTTCCGCCTCTGCCTGTGTGGCCCCGACGACGATGACGGAGCGCTCGGGCTTGACGTTGCCGCCTCTTGTGATCCACGCGACCCAGTGCGCGCCCCGTGCCTCGCTGTGCACCTCGTACGCTCCCGCTTGTGTCATGGCGCGCACAAAGTTAGCAGAAAATAAATTCCTTTGCGCCGGCGCGGGCATCCAATAGAATCAAGATTTTGGAGGTCCTATCGGTGACACTGACTTGTCCGAACTGCGGCAACGACCGGAATTTCCAGGTAAAGACGCTTCAAATGCACGTTGTGCACCTGGAAGACGGCCGGGTCGAAGTGTCGGATGAAGATCGTCCCACGGTGCTCGAAGTGCTGTGCGACGAATGTGAAACGGCGCTGAATTTCGAAGAGTTCGAAGAAACGCTGCGGAAGGAAGTCCTGCTGACGATCGGCGCGCGCTAGGTCATTCATCTTCTCCGGCTTCTTCAAAGTAATCGCACTCGGGACACACCCACTCGCGCAGCGGATGCGTGGTCGGCTTGGGATTGCCGGGAGTGTGGACGGTGGAAGTGGATTCCTTCAACTGCATCGTCGTGCCGCACAGCGGACACTCTTTCGTCGGCATACACGCGTCAGCACACTAACACAATCTTGACATCGCGCGACCGCGCTCCTATCGTACGGGCGTGGCGTACGAATGCTTCGCCGATGAGATCGCGATCGACTTTCCGTCCGCGGGACGGGTGGTCGAGCGGATGCGCGACGCGTTTCTCGGCGAATCGACATCGCACGATCTGTTCGAAGCGGAACTGCCGCTGTCGCCGCGCGACGCGTTCGACGGCCGCGTCATGCCGCTCGTCATCCCGATTCGCGGCGCGTGCCCGTGTTGCGGCGGGCGCGGTGAGTCGTGGGCCGAGCCCTGCCTGCGCTGCGCCGGGTCGGGTGAAGCGTTGTTCCATCACACCGTCAGCGTCGCCGTGCCTCCCGGCGTCAGCGACGGCGCCACGTTCCGTTTTCGCGTCACCTCGCCGCATACCGGGTCGGTGCGTGTGAACATCCGCATCGCCATTCAGCCGTCACTCGTGTGATCCAGAGCCAGGTCGGGGGATGACGACTCACGTCGAGTTCGTCGCCATCCTGTTCGTCGTGTGGGGCGCCCTGACGGCCATCGTCGGCGTCTCGACGTTCGCCCTTGGCATCGGCGCGGCCTCGCTCGCGACGTCCGACAACGGCAGCGCGCAGGTCGCCGCCGGCCTTACCGCCGGAGCGTTCATCACGCTGGCGGTCATCGCGATCCTGTGGGGCGCAGGCCACGTGTTCATCGGTTTGCCCCTGCGGAAGCGCAGCCCTCAAGCCCGCATGCTCGCGATTGTGGCCGCATCAATCGATCTGATTCTGCTGCCGTTCGGCACGCCGCTCGGTATTTACGCCCTTTGGGTGCTGCTCAACGAACGCGGCAAGGCGTTGTTCGGCGTACGGTATTCTTGATGAATCATGGCTGTTGAACAGGCGCGCGTCCTCGACGCCCTCAAGGTGGTCCAGGATCCCGACCTTCATCGAGATATCGTCAGCCTCGGCTTCATCAAAGATCTCAACGTCAGCGGCGGCAAGGTCGCCTTCACTATCGAGCTCACCACGCCGGCGTGTCCGGTCAAGGATCAGATGCGCGATCAGGCGCGCGCGGCCGTGCTGGCGGTGCCTGGCGTCACCGACGTGAACGTCAACATGAGCGCGAGCGTTCGCGCCACCGGAATCGGCGGCGAAGGCCCGCGTGCCCCGCTGCCGGGCGTGAAGAACATCATCGCCGTCGGCGCCGGCAAAGGCGGCGTCGGCAAGACGACCGTCGCCGTGAATCTGGCCATCGCGCTCGCGAAGGCGGGCGGCCGCGTCGGCATCATCGACGGCGACATCTACGGGCCCAACGTGCCGATCATGCTCGGCATGAAATCGCAGCTCACGACCGACGGCCAGAAGATTCTGCCGGCCGAGAAGTACGGCCTGCAGGTTATCTCGATGGGCTTCATGACCGGCGACGACGCGCCGATCATCTGGCGAGGGCCGATGCTGCACGGCGCCTTGCAGCAATTCTTCCGGGAAGTGCGCTGGGTGGATCTCGACTACCTCATCATCGACATGCCGCCTGGAACAGGGGACGTCGCGCTCAGCCTCAGCCAGACCGTTCCCGTCGCCGGCGCGATCGTCGTGACGACGCCGCAAAAAGTGTCGCTCGCGGACAGCCGCCGGGCCGCCGCCATGTATAAGAAGCTCAACATCCCGACACTCGGCATCGTCGAGAACATGAGCTACTTCGTGTGTCCGAACTGCAGCCACGAATCCGACATCTTCGGCAAGAGTGGCGGCGAGAAAATGGCGGACGAGCTCGGGGTGCCGTTCCTGGGCGGAATTCCCATTTATCAGCCGATCCGCGAAGGTGGAGACGCCGGTGTCCCGTTGCTCATCAGCGAGCCTGACGCACCGGCGGCGAGAGCCATCGTCGACGTCGCCGCGCGTGCCGCGGCTCAAGTTTCGATTGCCGCGTACAAACAACCGACCATTCCGCTCACTGTCGTGAGGTAGGCGCGCTGGACATCCCGTTCAGCAAGCACACACTCGCCAACGGACTTGACGTGCTGCTGCACGAGGCGCACGGGTGTCCGATTGTCGCTGTCAACATCTGGTATCACGTCGGATCGAAGAACGAAACGCCCGGCCATACCGGTTTCGCGCATCTGTTCGAGCATCTGATGTTCGAAGGATCGCAGCACCACGACAAGGGGTTCTTCCAGCCGCTTCAGGCGGCCGGCGCCTCGCTCAACGGATCGACGAATGCCGATCGCACCAACTACTGGGAAGTCGTGCCCGCAACCGCGCTGGAACTGGCGCTGTGGATGGAATCCGATCGCATGGGCTATCTGCTGCCGGCGCTCACCGAGCAGAAGTTCGTCAATCAGCGCGACGTCGTGTTGAACGAGCGGCGGCAAAACTATGAAAACCGCCCGTACGGACTCGCCTCGATGGCGATGCTCGCGACCCTGTTTCCCGACGACCATCCCTATCACTGGACGACGATCGGCGAAATCGCCGATCTGAAAGCGGCGAAGGTCGACGAGGCGCACGACTTCTTCCGGCGGTTCTACCATCCAGCAAACGCGTCGATTGCCTTGGCCGGCGATTTCGACGCCGAATCTACGCTCGCGCTCGTGCGCGCTTACTTCGAAGGCATCGCGCCGGGGCCTGGTGTCGAACGCGTGAGACGCACGGCGGCGCTGGACGAGGAGCGGCGGATCTTCCTCGAAGACCGTGTCGAGCTGCCGCGCCTTTATCTCGCGTGGCTGACACCTGCGATGTTTGCCTCCGGGGACGCCGAACTTGATCTCGCGACAGACCTGCTGGCCCACGGGAAGACCTCGAGGCTCTATCGGCGTCTCGTCTATCAAGATCGAATTGCCACGGACATCTCCGCGTCACAAAGCTCACGGGAGATGTCGAGCTTTGTGCAGATGTCTGCCACGGCCGCGCCTGGCCACACGCTCCTGGAACTGCAAGACGCGCTTCTCCAAGA
>Ga0068871_100002484_pt1 | contig 12578 bp, 8 predicted proteins | sample KBSMisM72_FD_72750 | JGI IMG/M metagenome (GOLD analysis project Ga0068871, IMG submission 72750) | Miscanthus rhizosphere microbial communities from Kellogg Biological Station, Michigan, USA - KBS Miscanthus M7-2 | ecosystem: Host-associated > Plants > Roots > Rhizosphere > Soil ... | reverse complement strand
TGGAGGCCTGCCTGTCGTTACCCATCGAGGACTACGCAATTATCGGGGATTGCCATACCGCTGCTCTGATATCGAAACAAGGTTCAATTGATTGGCTTTGCTTTCCACACTTTGACTCCGGGGCATGCTTCGCCGCATTGCTGGGAACCGCCGAACATGGGCACTGGTCGATTGCTCCCGCCGAATCAATTCGAAATATCCACCGCACATACCGCGGCGACACTTTGATTCTTGAAACGGAATTCGAGACCGAAAATGGATCGGTAGTACTAGTCGATTGCATGACCCCGCGGGACGACGTACCACAGGTCGTGCGCATGATAGTGGGTAAGCGCGGACAAGTTCGGATGAGGATGGACCTTGTAATGCGCTTTGACTATGGCTCGGTAGTCCCATGGGTGCGGAAGAGCGAGCGTGGGATCACTGCCATTGCAGGGCCAGACAAATTGACGTTGTGCACTGAAGTACCTTTGCACGGTGAGGGTTTCACGACGGTAGGAGACTTCACCATCAACCAGGGTCAACAGATTTCGTTCGACCTTGCATGGTGCCCTTCGCATCAAAAGGCTTCCAAGCCAGTTGATCCCGCTCGCGCCATTCAAGAAACACAACAATGGTGGGAGCAGTGGTCGTCTCGTTGTTCCTACCAGGGCAAATGGCGCGATGCGGTCGTGCGCTCTTTGATCGTGCTCAAGGCCTTGACGTTCTTGCCCACGGGTGGAATTGTCGCGGCCCCGACAACTTCTCTACCCGAGAAGCTTGGAGGAGTACGCAACTGGGATTACCGGTTTTGCTGGGTACGGGACGCTACCCTCACGCTTTACTCGATGGTGAGTGCCGGCTATCTGGACGAAGCACGCGACTGGAGGGAATGGTTATTGCGAACGGTCGCGGGCAGCCCTTCGGATCTAAGCATCGTTTATGGATTGCACGGAGAGCGCAGGCTCACAGAACTCGAACTTGACTGGCTTCCCGGATACCAGGAATCGGCGCCGGTGCGGACCGGCAATGCAGCCTACCAGCAATTTCAGTTGGATATTTTTGGAGAGCTTATCAATACATTGTTCCAATGCCGGCAGGCGGGGTTGGAACCAAGAGACGGGAGTGAGGGCGTAGCCCTGGCGCTGCTCGAATTTCTTGAAGGAGCATGGAACAAACCCGATGAGGGCATTTGGGAGATGCGGGGTCCACGCCGCCACTTCGTTCACTCCAAAGTGATGGCCTGGGTAGCTTTGGACCGCGCGGTGCGTGCGGTGGATAAAGGGTGGGTTCGTGCCGACGCCACCCGCTGGCGGACCCTGAGAAATGAGATACATGACCAGGTCTGTCAGTCAGGGTTCGATTCCGGGCTCAATTCTTTTGTGCAGTTTTACGGTTCACAACATCTCGACGCCAGTTTGCTCATGATGCCGCTGGTGGGCTTCCTGCCGGCCGACGATCCCCGCATGCTTGGCACTGTGAAAGCCATCGAGGAAAACCTCATCCAAAATGATTTCGTTGGAAGGTACACAATTGATCCTGCCGTCGACGGCTTGCCGCACGGCGAGGGCGAGTTCCTGGCCTGCTCTTTCTGGCTGGCAGATAACTACATTTTGCAGGGCCGCCGAAAAGACGGCGAGCGCTTGTTCGAGAGGCTGCTATCGATTCGCAACGACGTCGGATTGCTGTCGGAAGAATACGACCCCGTCAAGAAGCGTCTGCTAGGGAACTTTCCTCAGGCATTCTCCCACGTAGGACTGGTGAACACCGCTTTCAACCTGAGGAAGGATGTCAAGCATCCACCCGTGGGATCGAAAAAGGACCCTACCTCATGAATGGAGCTGCCGTTATTGCAGTTTGGCGTACTCTGCTTTGCCTTGCTTCAGAATAGGCAGATCGGGGTCCGCATTTTTCCATACGCCAAAGAAATCCTGGTATGCGGTACGCGCCTTGGGGGTGTCCCCTTGTGTGACGTAAGCTCTGGCCAATTGCAACCGAGAAAGCGGAAATATCATATTCAACGGATCAATGCTGCGGTGAGCAAGAAGTTTCTGAAATTCAGCAGCTGCTTTGACGCCATCGCGCTGGCGGAGGTAGGCTTCCCCGCGAATGAACGCCGGCCATCCATCGACGCCATTAGGCGGGGATCCAAGCTCATAGGGCACGGCGATCTCCAAAAGACGAACCGCCTCCGCGGGTTGGTTGCGGTGCAGTGCTTGAAGCGCCCGAATCAGCGGAACCCATTCCTGATTGAGGATTAGATCTTTCGGATATTGCCGGATTAGCTCGTCCGCCAACTTCTGTGATGGAGCCAGGTCTCCGATTGTGGCGAGCGTGGCAGCCGCTGCCACGCGTGTATCTCTATCAGCGGAAAGCGCGAGAGCTTCCGCTACGCCGCGTCTAGCCTCATTCTCGAATCCCATTTGACCGTCGCACCAGGCCCGCATCAAGCGCACGTTGCCCGCAAGCTCCTTCTGCTGTTGCAGCCGGGCTGCGTTCAGCGCCGTGGTAAAAGTTAACCGCGCGTTGATCACCTTTCCATTGGCGCACTCCCCCAATCCCATAAGCATCATCATGATCGCCTCGAAAGGAGTGCCGACAGAAGATTTCAATGCCGACTGCATGCCGGCGTCGTCCCCACGGGCGAAAGCCATCATGTAATTTCCGAATTGCCCTTCTTTCGCGATCGAACCCTGGGCCATTCCCTTGTCAAAAACCGCCTTGGCCTCGTCGTATCGATTCAGGCGTATGTATGAATCCGTCAAATTTTGAAAGGCGAAGAAGTCCTTCGGATCAATCTTCAACGCCTGCGTGGCATTGCTCATTGCCTTCTCGAACTGGCCGAGAGAAGGATAAATTAAGGCGAGATTATCCCAGGGAACGGTATCGCGAGGATAAATCTCTTTCCAATGTTCGTAGATGTCGATGGCTTGCAGAGAATCCCGCTGTACTTCGCTGTAGTAGTGGGATGAGATGTACAGCTTTTCGCGTTCGCTGGTTCGGTCTTTCAGCTCGAAAGCCTTGGTAAGATTTTCCGTCTGGTCTGAGAGGCGCGACAGATTTCCAGACACCACCCCGAGGGTAGCGTAAGCCATGGCAAAATTCGGATCCAATTCGATGGCGCGCTTTAAGTGTGGAACTGCTTGCTCATCGTTCAACTTGTGATGCTCGACCTGGCCAAGCGAGTAAGCTTTTAAAGCTTCCAGCGACGAGGTAGTCGCCTGTTCCAGCGGAGTCGCGAATTGCCGCACTGAATTGATCGACTCGCCTAATTTCCGCCGCAAGTTCGATGCTGCCTGGTCAAGCGATTTCAGTACCTTTTCTTTACTTTCCGCCTCCACCTGATCGCGGGCCAGTGAGTCGCCGGTCTGGGCGTTGATGGCATCCAGATCAATCACATAATGACTGCCCAACGGAGCGATGGACCCCGCTAACATCGCCTTCGTTCCCTGGCGCAGGCATATCTCCTTCGCCACGTCGTTGGTAATGCGCTCATCCGGCGAACGCCCCATGAGATGCAGGGCTTCCTGTATCCGTGATTCAGGCAAGACATTCAAATAAGGCGACTGCTCCAGCTGCACGGCCAGCGCCTGTTTCAGCGTGCCATCAAATACAGGATCGCCGGTGGTATTGACGAAATCGGCGAGCAGAATGGTGTCCTTCTCGGTGAGTGCCTGAGATCTGTGGCTGTACAGAAAAATCACTACGGCAACGGCGGCAACCGCCAATGATGCGGCGGCTGCTATCCAGATTTTGCCGGGTCTGCCGGTTGGCCTGGCATCGCTCGATTTTGCATCATGTGCAGGCTGAGTTTTGGATCCGCTCTTTCGTTCTCCGGGCGGCACGGGAACGAAATTTTCATCTTTATCCGCGGGGAGCACCGCCGAGCGGCTTGACTCTGTATCTCTTTTCAGCCGCTGCAGCTCTGCCCGCATCTCCGACGCATGCTGGTAGCGAAGATTGCGATCCTTTTCCAACGCGCGATTAATAATGCGCTCGAGCTCCGCCGGCAGATCAGGATTCAGCCGTACAGGCGAAACCGGGCTGCGTGACAGAATCGATTCAAAGATTACTGCCGAAGTGTCTCCGCGAAACGGAACCGTGCCGGTAGACATTTCGTAGAGAACCGCACCGAAAGAAAACAGGTCAGTACGCGGATCGAGTTCTTTGCCGCGAGCCTGCTCCGGCGACATGTAAGCGACCGTGCCCAAAGCTGTGCCGGGGCTGGTGAGGTGGGCCTCACTCACCGCCGTTGGCATGGATATGTTGGGGTCAGGCTGCTTGCTTTCAGTCGTGAGCTTGGCCAATCCAAAGTCGAGGATCTTGGCGTGACCGCGTTTGGTAACGAAAATATTTGCGGGCTTGATGTCGCGATGGATGATGCCTTCGACGTGGGCCGCGTCAAGCGCGTCGGCGATCTCAATCGCCACACCGAGAAGAACTTCCAACTCTATGGGGCGACCCGCGATGCGGTGCTTCAGGGTCACGCCGTCGAGGTATTCCATGGCGATAAACGCCTGGCCGGTCTGCTCGTCAATCTCATAAATGGTACAGATGTTGGGATGATTCAGAGCCGATGCGGCTTTCGCCTCCCGCTGGAAGCGCCCGAGCGCTTGAGGATCTTTAGCCACGTCGTCGGGCAGAAACTTCAACGCCACGAACCGCCCCAGCTTGAGATCTTCGGCCTTGTAGACCACGCCCATCCCACCGCCCCCGAGTTTGTCGACGATGCGGTAGTGAGAGACAGTTTGGCCGACCATATTTAGGAAGGCCCAATCTTAGTGGGTGAGAAATGGGGCGTCAATGCAGGACCCGAGCCCGGCTCCCGGCACGGATTTGCTTTGAGTTGCTTCGTGTCCTCAGCGGCTAATCGATTCCAGAGATCCTTATGGACGAAGTGATTTCTCGAGTGCCCGACAGATGCTCATTCCTACGCCTAAGGCGCGACGCTAAGACCGCCCGTCTCCCTCTGCGATGGACATCTCGCTCAATTTCAAGCTACCCTCTAGGCCATGAATCGCCGACATTTCTTGCTGGGTACCGCTGCAACCGCCACCGCTCTTTCCACTTCGCGCCTCTTGCTTGGCGCTGAGGCTGACCTGCGACCGGTGCACAATGAAATCGAGAAACGTCATGACGAGGCGGTGAAGCGTCTACAAACCTGGATACGCCAGCCCTCGATCGCCGCCGAAAATCGCGGCATGAATGAAGGTTGCGAACTCACCATGCAGATGCTGCGTGACGCCGGCTTTCAAACAGCCACCAAAATCCCAACCGACGGACAACCTGGTATCTTTGCCGCCCTTGACGCGGGCGCGCCACGTACGCTCGGCGTCTATTTCATGTACGACGTTAAGCAGGTGATTCCAGCGGAGTGGTCTTCCCCGCCCTTCGACGCCGCGTTGGTCGACAAGCCCGGTGTCGGCAAAGTCATAGTGGGGCGCGGCGCGGTAAATCAAAAAGGACCGCAGGCTACATTCCTGGCGGCCCTCCATGCCATTCAAGGCAGCGGCCGCAAGCTTCCTATCAATCTGGTCTTGATAGCAGAAGGCGAAGAAGAAATCGCTTCCCCGCACTTCCCCCAGGTCGTCCACCGCCCCGAGGTTCTCGCGGCTTTGAAAAATTCGCAAGGCATGTTGATCACCGATGCCTCCCAGGACCTTGATGGTTCCATCACCATGCAACTCGGGGCCAAAGGCGTAGTCGAGCTAGAGTTGGTTTCGAGCGGCGAGCATTGGGGACGCGGCCCCGCCGCCGATCTCCACTCCAGCGAAAAGGCCCGTGTCGATAGTCCGGCATGGCGATTGGTGCACGCGTTGAACACGCTGGTTTCGGCGGACGGCAATGATCCCGCGATTGCCGGCTTCGCCGACAAGGCACGGCCGATGTCCGCCGCCGAGAAGAAAATGATCGAGGTCGCCGCCAAACGTCTTAACGAAGACAGCGCCAAGAAAGCCATGGGCGTGCAGCACTGGGTTCATGACGTGAGCTGGCAGGAGTCGCTCGAACTGCTGATGTCGCGGCCCACGGTGAATATCGAAGGCCTGGTCGGCGGATACACCGGCCCTGGCGGGAAGACAATCCTGCCGCATCGCGCCGTCGCCAAACTGGATCTGCGCCTGGTCCCCGACATGACCGCCAAAGACGCGCTGGCCGCATTGAAGGCTCATCTGATCAAACAGGGATATCCCGATATCGAGGTAAACATGACCGGGGGATATGACCCCAATAGCACGTCAATCGAGGCGCCCTTCATTCAGAAACAACTAGGCATTTACAAAGCCGCAGGCATCGATCCCATCGTGATGCCGCGCAGCGCGGGTTCGTGGCCAGGCTACGTCTTCACCGGCGATCCATTGCGCTTGCCCGCGGGCGGCTTCGGCCTGGGACACGGCGACGGCGCGCACGCGCCCAACGAATATTTCCTGATCGAGTCCACCAATCCCAAGGTGCAAGGCATGGACGGCGGCGTGCGATCCTACGTGGAGTTCTTGTACGCTATGGCCAGCTAGCCGCAATGAGGTGGGTGGACAGTCTTGTCCCCCAAGTAAAGGTTCTGTCGCAATTTTCGGATTTTGAGCGCAACTGCCTGGTTCGTCACTCAGCAGACACCGCTTTGAAAGGCACTGCCCATGATAGAGAATGAACCCCTTTCATCGTCAAAGTCAGAAATTGCTTTTCCTGAACAAGGGTTTGAGCACAACCCATTATTGAGTTACAAGTAGAGTAGTGAAGGCTACGCGCAAAGGAGAAATGACATGGCAAGTCTGAAACAGGAAGTCCGCAGTAACGACGGCAGCGCCGCCAGCACAGCGAAAATCGACATGAAGTTCGAACTGGTCGTCATCCCCGTATCGGATCCCGACCGCGCCAAGGAATTCTATGGAAGGCTCGGGTGGCGGCTTGATGCCGATTTTGCCCATGGTGATGACATTCGTATCCTCCAGTTCACCCCACCTGGTTCTGGAGGCTCGATCATCTTCGGCAAGAACATCACCGCGGCGGCGCCTGGTTCCGCCCAGGGCCTGTACTTGATCGTCTCCGACATCGACGCAGCCCGCGTTGAGCTTCTCGCTCGCGGCATCGAGGTCAGCGAGGTGTTCCACGGCGGCACCGAGTACTCCGGCAGCGACGAGCCTTACATATTTGGGCGGGTGCGGGTCATGGGGCCGGATCCCCAGCACGGCAGCTACCGCTCCTTCGCCTCGTTCCGTGATCCGGACGGTAACGGCTGGCTGATGCAGGAGGTCACTACCCGTCTTCCCGGACGCGGCCTCAGCCTGGACGTCGCGACGCTGACAGAGCTTCTGCGAGAGACAGAGGCGCGCCATGGGCAGTACGAACCCACCGCTCCGAAGCATCACTGGTCGCAATGGTATGCCGCCTATATCGCCGCGAGAGAGAACGGGAAGACTCCTGACGACGCAGCGGCCGATGCCGCGCTTAACGTAGAAAGTGTCCGCAACGCCGCTTAACGATTGGCATGCGCACCGGCGGGACTGCACTCGATCACGGATTCTTTAGAGGGATCATGAGTACGGCAACCAAAACCGGTCGCATGGAGCGTCAACCGGAACTTTCCGGGCAAACCGTCGTCGTGATCGGCGGCAGCACGGGCATCGGAGTCGAACTGCAGGAAAAGCTCGCACCAATTGTTGTTTACGCCTTCTGTGCGATCTGCGAGGGCGCCCTCGCGAGGCGTCAGATACGCTGGCAATATTTCCTGGCGCAACGCCAAACCGTAGCCGCTAGATCAACTCCCGCACACGATCCCCCAGCGCCTTAGCAATGATCTTTCCTCCGTCGGGCTCTCCCCGCGCCAACGATTCGGCGAATTTCAACGCCTGATCTGCGGTGATTTTCGCTGGCAAGGGCGCTTCCAGCGGATCGACGACTGCTTCCAGAATTGCCGGCCCGGGGGCAGCCAAAAATTGATCCATAACCGCTGCACACTGAGCCGGATCATCCACGGTGTAGCCCACGCCTCCGCAGGCGTGGGCGAATGCAGCAAAATCGATGGGCTGCAACTCCACCCCATACTCCGGATTCCCTAAAAAAACCATTTGCTCCCACTTGATTTGTCCCAAAGTGTTGTTCTTGATGATGACAATTTTGATCGGCAGCCGATACTTCACCGCCGTAACGAAGTCCGCCATCAACATCGAGAATCCGCCGTCGCCCACAAACGCCACCACTTGCCGCTCGGGGTAAGCGATCTGCGCGGCTAATGCATAGGGCAGCCCCGCCGCCATACTGGCTAGCGTTCCTGACAAACTGTGCATCTGCCCGCGTCTCACGGGAATTTGGCGCGCCCACCAGGTGGTGATGGTGCCGCTGTCACAGCTTACAATCGCGTTGGAGCTCAGCCGTTTTCCCAGCTCCCAGGCCACTACTTGGGGCTTCAGCGGCTGGTCAGGCCTGGTACCCCGCTTCTCCATTAACTGCCACCAATCTTTCATTCCCTTCTGTGCTTTCTCCAGAAAACTGCGCTCCGTCTTCTTCTTTATTAGCGGAGCCAATGCTTCCAGAGTCCTTGCGCTGTCACCGATCAGCCCAACTTCAACTGGGTAACGCAATCCAATCCGTTTGGGATCGAAATCAATTTGGACGCCGCGAGCCTGATCCGGCTTGGGCATAAACTCGATGTAAGGAAACGAGCTGCCCACAATAAAAAGCGTGTCACAATTTTCCATCGCCTCCTGCGAGGGCAAAGTACCAAGGAGTCCGATCCCCCCTGTGGTGTAAGGACTATCGTCTGGAACGCAAGCCTTCCCTAACAGCGCCTTGATAATCGGTGCGCCCAACAATTCCGCCACTCGTTCTAACTGCGGACCGGCATGCAGGGCGCCACGGCCGGCGAGGATGGTGACTTTCTTGCCTCCGTTCAAAATGTCGGCGGCAGTGTGCAACTCACCCAGGCTGGGCAATTCTGGTAATTCTGCCTGCGCATGCGAGGTGTGGTGGGGCACATTTCGTTTAGAGCGATGCTTGCTTTTGACTTCATGTTCTTGAAGGTCGACCGGAAAAGTGATGTGGGCCACGCTGCGGTAACCGAGCGCGGTCCGGCACGCCAGATCCACAATGTTTTCGACGTGGTTGGGTCCCATAATTCTTTCGTTGAATACGGCAACATCAAGGAAGGTCCTGTCCAAGGCGACATCTTGTTGGGTATAGGTTCCGATCAAATCATGGAACTGCATTCCGGTAATTGCCAACACCGGCTGCCCATCGAGCTTGGCGTCGTACAAACCATTCAGCAGATGTATGCCACCCGGGCCCGAAGTAGCCAGACACACGCCGAGTTTCCCCGTGTACTTCGCGTAGGCGCAGGCCATAAATGCAGCCGACTCTTCATGGCGAACCTGGACAAATCGAATTTTCTCTTGGCGCGTGCGCAACGCCTCCATGATTCCGTTGATGCCGTCTCCCGGCAAACCAAAAACAATTTCCACTCCCCAATCGATCAAGGAGTCGACCAGCGCCTCTCCAGCAGTCATTCAAATCCCTCGAGCGCAATAATTTACGACATGGCTAGGATGCGGCGGGCCTGGCTTGAGCAATCAGGGATTTCCACAAAGACCTAAGATAGATTTCGTAGCCCACTCATTGGCTCCTTTACGAATCGCTGTTTTTGAACCCCCTTTTTGCACATTAGGGCCATGTAGATCGACAAGTCGGGGGCCTTCGAATCGCATATGGGATCGCAAACCGCTTCGCGTTCCCATTGGTGCAACTAGTACAATAGTTTCTGTAGCGCAGGGTTCACTTCCAGCCAACCGCGCTCTAGATCCTGTCCTCTAACCAGCCGAACAGATCGAAAATCAGTTAGGATACCGCAGTCGGTGGTGGGTATTCGAGTAGTTGCCGACAAAGCGCCGGCAAGATAAGCGCCCCAAAGCAGGACTAAAAGCATCTCGTAATGGCAAGACCAAAACCAATATCGGAGCGGAGTGCCACGGGTGAAGTGGAGCGCGTTTACCACGAGATCAAAGAAACCCTGCGGGTCACCGGTGTCCCACTAAGCTTCCGCACGTTGGCGGGATACGAAAATGTTCTGCCGCTATTTTGGGATCAGCTTCATTCGAACCTTCAGACCCGGGACTTTGAAAGCAGCGCCGACCGGATTCGCGTTCGCGCAGCACAAGCCTCTGCCCTTCTGGTGCCCTCGCGAGGTCAGGCGCGTGTAATGCTTGGAGAGAGCCAGCGCTTTCAGATTCAGCGCGCCCTCAGTCTCTATCACTACGTAAACCCCAAAATACTTTTGCTCATGTCGGCCTTGAAGATCAGTCTGCATGGAGAAAACATAGGCCGGGCTGATGCAAATCTCGGATCGGTACCGCTGATAGCTCGCGGGGTTCCACGCAAGATGTATCCCATGGAACTCGCCAGTGATCCTCCGGAAGATCAACGGGTTCAAGAGGTTTACGAAGACATCAAGCGGACTCTTTCCTTACCCGCAGTGTTCAGTGAGTACCGTACCCTCGCACTCTGGCCTGAATACCTGACGTCAGCCTGGGAACGTCTGAAGCCACTGCTTCGACTTTCGGCTTATCGCGAGGCTTCCGAAGAGGTTCGCCAGCTGAGTGTTCACTTGGCTCGCGAACTCCCCTTCCCGGTCAAAGTTTCTTTGCGCACCATCGAGGCCGCTGGGCAGGAACCGGAGCTAGTTCTCCGGGTCGTGGAACGCTTCGAAACTCTCTTACCGTCTCTGATTTTGAATAACTGTTTCATGCTGTATGACTGGTTCAACGAACAAGAACTGAAAGAGTCTCCCTATCCCGCGCCCGATCGTTACTACACCCCTCTCCGTGAGGCGCAGGCCGTATGAACTGGTCGGAATTCCAGAGAAAACAGCGCGTTGCAGAAATTGGAGACTCATTCCTCAGTTATGTCGATGAGGGTAGCGGTTCTCCAATCGTGCTTTTGCACGGCATGCCAAGCTGGGGATATGTATGGTCATCCGTTCTGCCGATGTTGACGAACCGTTTTCGCGTGCTCATCCCCGACCTTGCCGGATTTGGTTACTCCGACAAGCGGGATTGCTTCGATCGCTCGGTGAGCAGACAAGCAACTTTAATTGAAAGTTGGATGGATTCTATCGGTTTGAGCCGAGCTGCATTTGCGGGCCATGACATCGGCGGCGGAATCGCGCTGCGCCTCTCTACCCTTAGTCCCGGGAGAATCGAGCGCCTGACTCTCATCAATAGCGTCTGTTACGACTCATGGCCTGGCAGCCTGATGCTCACTCTGAGCCATCCCGAGTCCCACCGACGGTTGTCCTCGCGGCGGACGAATCTACTTTTGCGCCGCGGACTAAAAAAGGGATTTTCACAACCGCAGGAGGAATATTTATCGGGAATGCTGGCGCCTTACACCACAGAGATCGGGAAGCTCTCGCTTATCCGCAATGCTGTGGCACTCAATACCAGTCTCACCATGGAGATCTCCGCTCTCCTGCATCACTTGCGCGTACCCACCCTCATCATCTGCGGAGAAGATGACCCCTTTCATCCGATCAAGTACGGTACCCGTTTGGCCAATGATATTCCCGGCGCTCAATTGGTGCGCTTGCAAAAAGCCAGGCACTTTGTGATGCTCGATCGTCCTGAAATCATCGCCAGCTGCCTGACTCAGTTCCTGGGTCCGGAAGGGCGAGTAATGCCGCTGCCGCAAGCCGTCCACATGCCTGGACCGGAAGCGGCCGTCCGGCCACAGTTCCTGCTGACCGAACAGCCGTAGCGCCGATTGCCGGTTGCTACCGTGATTCGAGGTGCAACGGCTGATCTAATTTGAAATTCAGCACCGTCTCTGACGGCACCTTAACTTCCTTACCCCTGGTCAATACTTGCGCCGTACCACCCACGGCGGCGCCGCTCACCGCTCCTATAGCAGCTCCTTTTCCGCCACCAGCAATGGCCCCGAGCAAGGTCCCGAGAACTGCACCACCCCCGACCATGGTCGCGGTGCGCTTATTCTTGCCGAGTCCTTTATTGTTGCCCTCTTGTAAATCAGTGGTGCTGACCTCGTAGCGATGTCCGCGAATGGTTACCGATTGCAAATCCAAGGTCAGCTCCGGGCTACCCGTAGTGCCTCCGCTGGAAACTTGCCGCAACACCAACTCGGCATCGGCGCTCTTCGGAATCAGCACCTCGCCCGAGGTCCCGGTCACATCGCCGGCAATGACGGCAGAAAATGTCTGCCCTTCACTGGCCTCGCTGGAATCGATCTTGTCGTTGTTCCTGACCGAAATCTCCGTACCGCTGGGCACGACCATCTCAGTTCCAGAAACGGACGGGACTGACCGGTAGCTGGGACTGGCCGTCCCACTCGCATTCGGAATACTGTCAGAAAAATCGATGCCCTGGATCTCGCTTTTGTCGAAGGTGCGTTCAACTCCCGAAGTGTCGCGTACCACGACCGATGTCGCCGTCTCCGACATCAAGGTGCCGACGATCTGGGTGCCATTCTTAAATTTTAAGGTGGATCCCCAGGCTGCCGCGCTCGCTAGAGCAATTATGCAAAAAAGCGATCCAAATCTCGTCAATTCACACCCCCTTGAAGTCATTAGATGCCGCAAACTAGCCCAAATTTTCAGCTAA
>Ga0068871_100002483_pt1 | contig 12580 bp, 11 predicted proteins | sample KBSMisM72_FD_72750 | JGI IMG/M metagenome (GOLD analysis project Ga0068871, IMG submission 72750) | Miscanthus rhizosphere microbial communities from Kellogg Biological Station, Michigan, USA - KBS Miscanthus M7-2 | ecosystem: Host-associated > Plants > Roots > Rhizosphere > Soil ... | reverse complement strand
TTGGGCAGCAGCGCGGCCAGATCCGTCTTCAGCGTCTTCTCGGAGACCGGCGCCGATTTCACCGTGTAGTGGAGGACATTCTGCGCGAAGCCGGCCGGGTCGCCGTAGGTCGGCGAGGGGATGACCAGGTGCTTGGTCGGCGACATGAAGACGCGCGCGGCGTTCTTCAGCAGCTCCTGGGAGCCGACGCCGAGGACGACGTTCTCGCGCTTGGCGGCGTTCAGCTTCGCAAGCAGGATTTCCAGGTCGGCGTCCAGCGGCGTGCTGTTGAACGGGTAGCGGTTCGCCTCGGGAAACTTGCCGAGGATTGCGTCGATCGCCGCCTTACCGGGACCGAGCGGGTTCTCATTGCTGCTGATGCGAATGGCTTCGACTCCAGGCGGGAGCGCCGGACGCCGCATGCCGCCGCCCTGGCGACCCTGCTGCTGCATCGCTTCGGCAACCAGCTCTTCATGACCGCGAGCGGCGATGAAAGCAGACGCGTGCGATGTCCGACCGACTCCCAAGCCCTGAAGGAAACCGCGGCGCGATACCGACATGGGGATCCCTCCTTCAGCTACAGACTACCGACAGATCGTGGACAGAACCGACGTGGACGACACAAGAGCAACCTGTTTGGGGAAGGCGAGCTGTATCGTGACAGGTCAATCGGGCGGATTCTACGCCGTTCGTCACAGAAGTGTCAACGAACGATAACGCTTGAATCCGCCAAAAGTACTGAAAACGCAGGGACTTGTCACAGACTGTCACCGCTTGGAGACGCCGGTCTACAGCTTGCTCGCCAAAACGCCGATATGCGCACTTGTATGAAGAGACTCGACCTTCGTGTGTACTGTTGGGCTGCGCTCACGGCCGCCCTCGTTTGCCTCGCCGCCCCTGCCTCCGCCCAGTACAAGCCGCGGACGCTGGACGACCCGGCCACCGGTGAGAAGTACCACATCGAAGGTGGCGCCGACTTCTGGTTCCCGACCGCGGACATGGTCGTCGAGAGCGAGCAGCTCGGCATCGTGGGCTCGCAGATCAACCTCAAGCGCGACCTGGGCCTGGTCGACACCCGCTTCCGCGCGCTGCAGGTCCAGCTGCGCCCGGCACGGAGCCACAAGATCCGGTTCGAGTACCTGCCGGTCACCTACACCCAGTCGGCCGTGCTGAACCAGGACATCGTGTTCAACGGGATCCGCTACCGCCTCGGCCTGCCGGTGAACTCGACGCTCGACTGGAAGACCTACGAGTTCGCCTACGAGTACGACTTCGTCGTCAAGAACTGGGGCTTCGTCGGATTCGATCTCGAGGCCAAGTACACCGACGTCTCGGTCCAGCTCGCCAGCCCGGTGGCCAGCGAGTTCGCGCGCGCGCGCGGCCCGATTCCGGCGATCGGCGGCATCGGGCGCTACTACGTCGTCCCCAACATCTCGATCACCGGCGAGCTCACCGCCTTCAAGATTCCCGACAGCATCGACGATCGCTACAACGCGCACTACGTCGACCTGGACATCTACGGCACGGTGAACTTCACGAACAACGTCGGGGTGAAGGGCGGCTTTCGATCGCGCGACGTCGGCTATTTGATCAAGACGGACACGGGATCGCTGACGCTGAAGGGCATCTACATCGGGGCCGTGGTGAGGTACTGAAAAGTCCTTTAGTGAAGCGTCACACCCGCCGGCACGAGCAGCTGCAGCCTGCGGTCGGCTTCCGCCAGCGTCTCATCTTTCTTGCAGAAACAGAACCGCAGCTTCGTGCGGCCTTCAGCGGTCTTGTAGAAGCTGCTGCCGGGCACGGTGGCCACGCCCACGTCCTTCACCAGATACCGCGCGAACTCGACGTCGTCGGCAAAGCCGAACGCGCTGATGTCGGTCATGATGTAGTACGCGCCTGACGGCTTGTAGGTCGTGAAGTGGTGCCGTTCGAGGATGCCGACGAGCGTGTCGCGGCGGGTCTGGTAGTGCGCCGCGAGCGACGTGTAGTAGTCCTCGGCGAACCCCAGCGCCACGGCGCCCGCTTCCTGCAGCGGCGCGGGCGCACCGACCGTGAGGAAGTCGTGCACCTTGCGGATCGCGCCGGTGAGCGACGGCGGCGAGATCGTCCAGCCGACGCGCCAGCCGGTCACGCTGAAGGTCTTCGAGAGGCCGTTGAGCGTGACCGTGCGGTCGGCCATCCCCTCGAGCGTCGCGATCGGAATGTGCTGCCGGCCGTCGTAGATGATGTGCTCGTAGATCTCGTCGGAGATGGCGATGGCGTCCCATTTGCGGCAGAGCGTGGCGATCATCTCGAGCTCGTCTCGAGAGAACACCTTGCCGGTCGGGTTGTTCGGGGTGTTGATGATGATCGCCTTGGTCCTGGCGTTGAACGCCGCGGCGAGCTCGTCCGGATCGAAGGACCAGTCGGCCGCCGGTGAGCCGGCCGGCGCCGAGGGATCCGGCGCGTGCAGGGTGACGTAGCGCGGCGTCGCACCCGACAGGATCGCGTCCGGCCCGTAGTTCTCGTAGAACGGCTCGAAGATGACGACCTCGTCGCCGGGATCGATGATCGCCATCATCGTCGACATCATCGCTTCCGTCGTGCCGCAGCAGACGGTCACCTGTTCGTCGGCGACGATCTCCAGGCCGTAGCGCTTCGTGAACTCACGCGCGATCGCTTCGCGCAGCGGGCGCGCGCCCCAGGTCACCGCGTACTGGTTGACGTCGGCGTTGATCGCCGCGCAGGCGGCCTCCTTGATCGCGGCCGGCGCCGGAAAGTCCGGAAAGCCCTGCGACAGGTTGACGCCGCCGTAGAGCTGATTGAGCCGGGTCATCTCGCGGATGACCGACTCGGTGAACTGCGTGGCTTTCTTCGATCCCGTCAGCTTGGACATGTCGATGGTCTCTTATGCCGCTTTCTTCTTGTGCGCGGCCGTCTTCTTCTTCGCCGGCACCGGCTTCTTCTTGGCGGCGCTCGCCTTCGCCGGCGCCGCCTTGCTGCTCGCCGCGGCAGGCGCTTCGGCCACTGCGGGGATGGCGTCGGTGGCGTCGGCCGTGCCGTCCGGCCCGTACAGGCGCCGGTAGTCTTCCGCCGTCCCGAGGATCCGCTTCACGTAGTTCTGCGTCTCGGGAAACGGGATGTCGTCGATGAACTCGTCCCGCTCCAGCCCGGGCTTCGCGGCAATCCACTTGGAGATCCGGCTCGGACCGGCGTTGTAGGTGGCCAGCGCGAAGTGCAGCCCGCCGAACTGCTTCACCAGGTCGGCGAAGTACGCCGTCCCCATCTTGATGTTCGCTTCCGCCGTGGTGAGCATGCTGACCGAGAAGCGCGGCAGGCTGAGGCGCTTGGCGTATTGGCGGCCGGTTGACGGCAGCAGCTGCATCAGGCCGTACGCGTTCGCGGCCGACTTGACGTCCGCCGTAAAGGTCGACTCCTGCGCGATCAGCGCGGCGACCACATAGGGATCCAGCTGGTGCTCGTTCGAGTACCGGCGGATGAGCGACCAGTAGTTGATCGGAAACAGGACCTTCAGCAGTTCGGGCGGCAGCTGCTCGCCGCCGGCGGCCAGGTACTGCGGGTAGGCGCGCTTCATGACGTTGATGCCGGCGCGCAGCTCGCCTCGTCGGTAGTAGATCCAGCCGATCGTCGCCTGAATCGCCGAGGAATCACCCCACAGCTTCTGCGCGTAGTGCAGCTCGTCGAGCGCCTGATCGTACAGGTCCAGGCTGAGCAGCGCGCGCACGACCGCCTCGTTGGGCGGCAGCTTCGCGAATTCTGAATTCTGAGTGCCGGGTTCCGAATTCGCCTCCGCCGGCGGCGCGAGCGGCCTCGCCGTATCGAGCCGCTTCATCGCCAGCCGGCCGTAGTAGCTGTTGCGGTAGTCGGTCTCGACCAGCGAATAGCGCGCCTCGGCGAGCGCCGGCTCGCGCAGCGACTCGTGCGCGCGCGCCGACCAGTAAAGCCACGGCGGACGATAGTCGGAGCGCGGGAAGTTCGCCGCCGCGCCTTCGAAGACGCGCACGGTCTCGGCGTAGTTGCCGTTCTTGTACGCCCACCAGCCGATCTTCCACGCCGCACGCTCGGCGTAGTGGCCGGTCGGAAACTTGGTGTACATCTCGCGGAACGTCTGCTCCGCGCTCTCGTCGTCGCTCTGCAGGATGTAGTAGGTCGCGAGGTTGTTGAGCGCTTCCTCCGCCCAGCTCTGAGACGGGAACTCGTCGACGATCCGCCGGACGACGCGGAGGTATTCCTCGTGGCCGCCGAGCTCACGGGTGGCGACCGCGTAGAAAAAGAGCGCCTCACCCTGCCGCGCGCCGCTGTCGAGAAACGGCTTCACGCCGTCCCGCGCGTTGCGCGCGCGTTTCAGGAAGTAGTCGCACTCGGCGATCCGCAGCTGGACGACCTCGCGGTCGTCGTCTCGCGCGGTTGGCCGAAGCCCTTCGAAGACCGGCCGCGCCTGGGCGTAGCGCTTGGCGCCGAACAGCCGTTCGCCGCGGCCGAGCTCGAGCTTGAAGCGATTGGAACCGGCCGCAATCGGCGCAATCGGCAGGTTCTCGAGCTCGCCGCCGGCGATCGGCGCCAGATCGCTGAACGGAAACTCATAGACCAGCCGCGAGTACGCCTCGGTGGCTTTGTCCGGGTGGCCGGCGGCCTTCGCCGCGCGGCCGAAGCGCATCAGCACCTCGTCGGGCGCCGTCGTCTTCGTCTTCGAGAGGCGCTCGTACACCTGCATCGCGGCGCCCGGATCGTTCAGCGCCTCGTCGCATTCGGCCTCCCGCAACGCGGCCGCCTCGAGAAGGTAGCCGACCGGGTTCTTCGCGGCGAGCGCCTGAAACGTCTGGCGTGCGTCTGACGGGCGGCCGAGCCGAAGTTCGGCGAGCCCCTGGTAGTACTCCGCGTAGTGGCCGAGCGTGCCCTGCCGGACCGCCGGCTGCATGAAGATCGGCAGCGCCTTCGCGAAATTCGAATCGACCTCGAGCTTGACCCCGGTCGCGAAGTCGTTCAGCGCCGCGCTGCGCGCCGGCATGCGGCTGGGCGGCGCGAGCCAGAGCTGCGACAACTCGCTGGGCAGCCGCGGATGGCTGGTCGGCTTCAGCACGACGTCGCCGCCGCCCGGCGCCGGCGCCTGCGCGCGCGGCGCCGCAGCCGGCGCGAGCACCGCCGCGACGAGAGCAAACCAGAAGAACGTCTGTCTAGGTTTCACTTCGTAATTCCAACAGGCTTGCATCGCCGTTCGCGAGCGTGCGCACCAGCTCGTCCTGGAAAAAATCCGTCCGCTCCCTCACATGGGACGGCACGCGCTGCTCGAACATCACCCGCGCGCGCGCGATCTCGCCACCGAGGCGCGTCGCCAGATCGCGATCGCGGCGCCCCTCCACGACGGCCTCCTCGTGATAGAGCTTGATCTCGGAGACGAGCAGCCGGGCGTAGCGCCGCGCCGACGTGTCTTCTTCCGCGTTGGCTTCGTCCGCGGCCGCCGGCGGGAGTTCCTCGACCGCTGGCTCCGGCCGGTGCGTGAGCGCGCGCGCCGTCTTGAACGCGGTCAGCGCCTCGAGCGAGCGGGCGGCGAAACGGGTCAGGAGCTCGACGTTCGCCGTTCGGCGCTCGTCGTTCGACCTGGGTGCGTCGGACGGCTGGGCGACGAGGACGGCGACCACGTCACCGCCGATCGCGATCGGGACGGCGAGGGCGCCATCCGCGGAGGCGACCGCGTTCATGCGCGCGGCATCGGCGATGATGCGATGGACTTCGGAGGATGTCGCGGGCTCTGCCGGCCCTTCATCGGTGGTCGCCGCAGCGCGCCAACGATGGAGGCCGCCGCCGCGAAGCAGCCAGACGTCGGCCCGGCATGCGTCCGAAGTGGCGCCGCCGACCAGCGCGTCGAGAATCTCGGTGAGCGACCGCGCCCGTTCGATCCTGCGGACGACGTCCAGCAAGGGCTGGTCGTCTGACGCCGACTCGGTCGGCTGCGGCGGGCGCGCCGCGATCTCCTCGAGCGCGGCGGCCCGGCCGGCCGCCGTGCCCTCGGCGAGCCCCGCATCGATGCCCGCCGCGAGGCCCGCGCCGTGCGCCTCCTGGCGCGCGGCGGCGACCGCCGATTCCAGTTCGGTCCGAGCGGCGCTGCGTGCCGCTTCCGCACCCGCGCTGTGTCCCGCCTGGTGCGCCTCCTGCCGAGCGGCAGCAACCGCTGCTTCCAATTCGGCGATCGCCGCCAGGCGTGCCGCCGCTTCACCAGCGGTGTGCCCGGCCTGATGGGCGTCCTGGCGCGCCGCAGCCACGGCGCGCTCCAGTTCAGCGCGGGCGGCCTCGACCACGGCGGGATCGCGATCGTAGGGCGCCGCCGCAATCAGATCGGCGCTCGCCCGCCGCACGTGCGAGTCGATCTCTGCGCGGAGACGGTCGGTCAGCGTGTCGAAAGCTCGGGTGAGCTGTTCTTCAAAGGTCATGGGCGACGGGGAGCACCATCAGGTTTATCGGCTGAAAGGGGCTGACGCCAACAGGTCCGCCTTCGCCCTTCGGGCTACGGCGGGACAGACTTCGCATTTGCACTGACTCGCTTGCCAAGACGAAGCTCGGCGAAGCCGAGCGAAGTCTGGAGGCGGGGGGATTCGCACCCCCGTCCGAAGATGTAAGACCGAAGGCATACTACGTTGCGTAGCCGCTCCTGTTATTTCGCCCCTGGCGTGAAGGAGCGACGGAAACCGCCAGGGACTAGCCCCGAAACATCTCATCGCCGCCGTCCGAGACAGCCAGCGGCGACCAGCCTACTGAATGACGTTCAATTTCCAGCCCGTAGGTTGACTAGAGTGAACGCTCGCGGGGATTAAGCCGCGAGAGCGAGCTGCGTGTTCGCAGTTGTGGTTTTCCACCGGATTTACGAGTCAGTGGGGCTCGGCAACGCATCCTTCGACCATCAACCTCCGTCGAAACTAGTCGCCCCCGTGCGAGATTCAATTGTACGGCTCCGGACGAATGCGGTCAAACGATTCTGTCCGTTGAAGTTGTTGGGCTTTGGCGACGTCCGTACTACAATCCTCCGCCGTGCACTTCGTCTATATCGTCCGCTGCGCGGACGGCACGCTCTACACCGGCTACGCACGCGACCCGAACGCGCGGGTCAAGGTCCACAACGCCGGACGCGGTGCGCGGTACACGTCAGGCCGGCGGCCGGTCCAATTGATGTACTCGGAGTCGTTCGAGTCGGTGGGGGATGCGTTGAGACGGGAGCGCGTACTGAAGCGACGAAGCCGCGCGCAGAAGGAAGCGCTGATAGGCCGCCGCGTCCCCTACAAACGTAGAGGACGCAGCGGATCGAACTAGGCGACGCGAACGTTCTCGCCGCGCGGTCCCTTGGGACCCTGGCCCTTTTCGAACGTCACGGCCTGACCTTCACGCAGGTCGTCGAACCGGGTGTCGGCGCAGGCCGAGTTGTGGAAGAAGTACTCGTTGCCGTCGCTCGCCAGGATGAAGCCGAAACCCTTGTCGCTGACGAGCCGCTTGATCGTGCCGTTCATAGGTGCCATTGCGAATCTCTCCTTGAGACGTATGCTCTGTAATTGATCTGCGCAGGACGGGATGTTTCCGAGGTGTCCGGCCCGCGTTGAAGGCCGGTAGCGCTTTGTGAAAAGCTGGCTGGCCTAGATCTAGAGCGAACTAACTATACCTCATTTGGGTCGACGTCAGTCAACCCCGAAGGCGAGCAGAACGTTTCCCGGCCTCAGCCCGAAAACCCCGTACCCCGAGCTGACGTAGACCAGCCCCCCGGCCACGACCGGAGCTGGACCGTTCATCGAGCCGCCTCGTGCCCGTAACCCGTTGATAGTAGAGAACTCCTTGTTGGTATCCGCCGTCCAGACCACCCGCCCATCGGTGGTCGAATGGGCCCGCACCGCCCCATCATTGGAGGGCGAAAACACGATGCCGGGAATCGCCGTGACCGCGGAGAATTGCGCCCCGCTGCAGGCCCGGCTCGGCTTCCCGCAGACCGGCGGTTCGGGCGGCGAATACCAGGCGCGTGCGCCGGTCGCGAGGTCCACCGCGTGGAGGCCGCCCGGCGCCGGGTTGTAGATCTCCGCCACCGGCACGTAGACGCGCTCGGCGTCCGCCGCGATGCCCCATTGAATCCCGCCGAGGCCGCTGCCGCCGCCCGCGCGATAGCGCCACACCTGTTCGCCCTTCCGGTCCGGATCGAGCGCATACACCACGCCCGATTTCTGGCCCGCGACGATCAACTGGCGTCCGCCAGGCAGCGTCGCGAGAACCGGTGACGCGCCGAAATCGAAATCCGGTCCCGCGCGCTCGCCGCAGTTCACGTCGCCAGGCGTGCAACCGAACACGTCCGGCGTAGCCGGCGCCATCTGCCGCGTCCATCGAATCTTTCCGCTCTTGAGATCGAAGGCCAGGACGGCGTCGGTCGTCGGTTGCGCCGCACCGCTGTAGGTGTTGCCGACGCCGACATACAGCGCGCCGCGCCGCGCGTCGATCGTCGGCGCCGACCAGATCGCGCCGCCTGCCGGTCCGCGCAACTCGGTGCCGTCCGCATACTGCCGCAGCAGCCGTGGTTCCTCGGCGATCGTGTAGCTCTTCCAGACGACGTCGCCCGTTTTCGCGTCGAGCGCGACGATACTGCCGCGGAAGGTGCAGCAGGCGTAGCCGGGCGGCTTGCCGCCTTCTTCGTACGACGAGGTCGGGACGTAAAGACGATCCTCGAACAGCGTCGGTGAGCCGGTCAGGCGGACCAGCGGATGATCGTCAACCTTGCGCGACCACAGCGGCCGGCCCGTCGCCGCGTCCACCGCGTAGACGAACCCTTTCTGATCGGAGAAGTAGGCGGTATAGGCCGCGCCGGAGCTCGCCCGAGACTCCCGCGGGCGAAGGCGGGGGCCGATCGAGATCGACGCGCGCACGCCGCCGCTGGCCGCGAACGTCCACACGACGCAGCCGCTCGCGGCGTCCAGCGAGTAGACGGTGCCGTTCTGGCTGCCGACGTACAAGCGGCCGCCGGCGATGGTCGGCTGCGCCCACGCCGAGGTCGCGTCGGGAAACCCGAATGCCCATTTGAGATGAAGCCGCGGCACCTGCTCCGCGGTCAGGCCGGCCTGATCGGCCGGCTGAAAATGCGTGTTGTCGATCGACGGTCCCCAGCCGTTCCACTGCGGACCGGCCCGCGGGTCGCCCGGCGGCGGCCGCTTTGCGCAGTTCCCGATCGGGTTGCCGGAGAGCGGCGCGCGCACCCTGCGCCCGGTGAGGTACTCGGCGATCGCGCGCCGTTCCTCGCCGCTGAGCGCGAGCCCCTGATACTTCATCGATCCGGCGGTGAGGGCGTCGATGATCGCCTGCGGCGATCGCCCGCGCAGCACCTCGGGCGACGGCGCACGCGCATCGTCGCCGCTGTGACACCCGGCGCAGTTGGCGGAGAACAACGCAGCCGCCGGCGCGGTTGCTGGAGGGTCGGATGACTGGGTCCCGACCGACCTCGCGAGGAGGCCAGTCAGGAGGAGCGCGGTAATAGCGGCCGCGGCCGCGAGGCGTGAGATGGCGATCCTAAGCGAGCCGGACGTTCTCGCCGCGCGGCCCCTTCGGACCTTGCCCCTTGTCGAAGGTCACTTGCTGTCCTTCGCGCAGCTCGTTGAACGGCGTCTGGCAGCTCGACTGATGGAAGAAGTATTCGTTGCCGTCGCTCGCCGCGATGAAGCCGAAGCCCTTGTCGTGGACGAGCCGTTTGATGGTGCCGGTAGCTGCGGGCATAGCGCCTCCTTGTCGATCGATCGGCCGGTCTCCTACTGCTTCTGTTGTCCCGTCTTGGTCACGGTCATGTCGCTCAGCACCTGGCTGTCGACCGAGTAGAGCGTGAAGGGCTGGTACATCTCGTCCCAGCTCTGCTCCGACCAGTACACCTCGAGGTTCGGCGCCGGGTTCCACTTGTTCTTCGGCGAGTTGTCGTACTTGCCGATGCCGAGGATCTTGCTGCCGGCCGGAATCTTGAACGGCTCCTCGAGCTCGTATTCGATCTGCCAGTTGAAGTCGAACTTCGGCACGTCGAGGATGGTCTGCTCGCGGCCGTCGGGGAACACGACCACCCAGCGCAGGCTCTTGCCGCGCAGGTGCATGTGGGGGGACATCGCGTACAGCGTGATGTCCTCGGTCACCGGCGTGATCCCGGTGAGCGACCAGTCCTCCGCGTACGGCGGGATGTTCGGCGTCTTGCTGCGGCGCCGCGTGCTGCCTTCGTCCGCGGTGTACTCGACTTCCTTGCCCTCGGCGCGGTAGAGCGAGAGGCCGCCCTTGGTCGTCGCCAGCGCGTCCCCCGCCTGACGGATCAGCAGCTCGTGCGTCACCGCCGCCTTGTTGAACCAGATGCCAAGGCGCGTGCGATCGGTCGTCGCCTTGCCGATCGGGTTGTAGTGGATCTGCCAGTTGATGTACTTGCCGGCTGGAATGCGCTTGCCGATATCGGCGCGGTGCGAGTCGACGCCGCGGCCCGGCACCCACGACAGCAGCTTGTTCGCGCCAGGCAGCGCGGTATCGTCGGCGCGGCCGGCGGCGCCGGCGCCGCGATCGGTCGACGCCTTGCCGTCGGGCATCACCAGGCGGCCCTTGACGATGGTCGCGCCTTCGGGGATGTCGACGACGAAGACGCCGGCGTGGTGGACGACGGCGCGGTTGCCGGGACGAATCTCGAGCGTTTCAGCGAAGCGGTCCTCGCTCCACGGCACCTTCGAGTAGAACATCTGCACGCCGAGCTCGCCTTCCGCGGGAATCGTAAAGTCGACCGGCATCTCGAGGATCGCGTCGGGCTCGCGGCCGAACGTCCAGCCTTCGGCGAACTTCGGCATCGGCGGGAGATCGGCATCGCTGCCCTTCGGCGCGCCGCCGTCGACCCAGGCCACGATGGTCTCGATCTGCGTCTGGGTCAGGCTGCGATCGTTGCGCATCTTGAGCGAGTGCGCGGGGTCGGCGCCCCACGGCGGCATCTCGCGCGAGACGACCTTGTTCTTGATCACCTTCGCCCACGGCCGCACGTCCTCGTACGACGTGAGGGTCATCGGCGCGACTTCACCCGCGCGATGACAGCTCGCGCAGTTGTTGAAGACGATCGGCGCCACGTCTTTGGTGAAGGTCGGAACACTGGCGGGGGCCGCGTGGGCGCCGGCGGCGACCGCGAGCAACCCGGCGAGCAGACAGGCAACGCGTTTCATGAGGCCTCCGGTCGACGGATTCTATCTTATTTGGGGGCCGGGGCACACGACGGAGACACGGTGGTGACAGAGGTCATATTGACCCGGCTCATCGGCGTCGCCTTGATGAACAGGCCCTTGATCACGACCGTGTGGTCGCGGTGGGCCGGGAGGTTGAATTCGGAGACCCCGATCAGGCGGTACGTGCCGGTGCCGGCCGGCGGCGTCGCGGGGATCTCCTTGGCCGTCGGGGCGTTCGCGCTGCTCGGCACCGGCGTCGTCGCGCTGGTCAGGGTCCAGGTGTTCGGCGTCGTTTCCTTCAGACAGCCCGTCACGCTGACGATCTCGACCTTGGCGGGCGCCGCCTGAGCCTTGCCTGCGCCCTGCGCAAGGGCGAAAGCGAGGAGCAAGAACCACGATGTCATGGGACCGTATGATACCGCCTGTGTCACGACCAGCAACACCGACCGTGTCACGACGATCAACGCAGAAACCGCGGAAACCGCAGAGCGCAAGAATTTCTCGGCGGGTTCTGCGAGTTCTGCGTTGTACGTCGTTGGTGCTGCTGGTACTGGGCGCCTCCGTTCTGGCGCACGATCTCGAAAAGACACAAGTCTCGATCGTCTTTTCCCCCGACGGATCGTTCGTGGCCGACGTCGCCAACGACCCGAGCTGGCTGAAGCTCCGGCTCGAGTCGATCCCGGGGCCGTTCGCGGATCGCGTGGTGTTCTGGGTGGATGGCCGCGAGATCCGGCCGGAGTCGGTGGAGCTCATCGCGCCGGCTCGCCCCGAGCTCACCGGCGGGCCGGCCGTGCACCGGCTGCGTGGGCACATGCCGATGAACTCCCGGACGCTCAGGTGGTTCTACGGCCTCGTCATCGATCCGTATCCGCTGACGATTCGCCGCGCCGACGGCCGGATGGTGGTCGAGGAAGTGCAGGGCGACGCGTGGAGCCGGACCATCGATCTGTCCGGCCAGTTCCGTGAACCAGCGATCGACGGTCGCCTGACGGGCGTGTTGGTCGCCCTTCTCTTGCTGTTGCCCGTCGCGCTCCGATTCCGATCGCGCGTGCGTCAGCGCTAGTCTGTCGCTCCGCCTGATCGCACGAATTTCTGAATCCGTTGCCCGTAGGTGTCGGCCGCGTAGACCGCGCCCTTCGAGTCGACCACGATCCCGTGGACCCAGTCGAACTCACTGGGACCCCAGCCCTGCTTGCCCCAGACCGCGGTGATCTTGCCGCTCTTCAGATCGAATCGCAGGACGCGCTCGTCCTTGTGATCGGCAATCCAGCCGATGCCGTCGGTGCCCTTGCGCGAGATGTTGATGTCCCAGGGGTTCCAGTCGTTCTTGATCTCGCGCAGGTAGTTCAGGTTCTTGTCGAACACCTCGACGCGGTGCCCCTCGCGATCGATGATGTAGAGGTTCTCGGCGGCATCGACCG
>Ga0068871_100002482_pt1 | contig 12582 bp, 10 predicted proteins | sample KBSMisM72_FD_72750 | JGI IMG/M metagenome (GOLD analysis project Ga0068871, IMG submission 72750) | Miscanthus rhizosphere microbial communities from Kellogg Biological Station, Michigan, USA - KBS Miscanthus M7-2 | ecosystem: Host-associated > Plants > Roots > Rhizosphere > Soil ... | reverse complement strand
ATCCTTCGTACCGCCGACCTCGGGCAAACCTGGCAAAGCGTGGCAGGAGAAGGTCTTCCGCCTAACGACCCGGTGGAAGTCGTGCGGCAAGATCCGGTCAATCCCAGTCTCCTCTACGCCGGAACGCATTTCGGTTTATTCGCCTCTTTTGATGGCGGCGGGCGCTGGGTGCAAATCGGCGATATGCCTAATGTCCGCGTCGATGACCTCCAGATTCAGCCGCGCACGAACGATCTCGTCATCGCGACGCATGGGCGCAGCCTTGCGATCCTCAACGACACACGACCATTTCGCGAGCTGACCCCGCAGGTGTTGGCCGAGCCCGCGCATCTCTTTCCCATCACGACGACACGAGGTTTCTATCTTCTCTCCGGCGGTGTCGATTGGAACGGCAAAGGCGTGTATCGCGGCGAAAATCCTCCGGAGGGTGCGCTCATCACCTTTTGGGTGCAAAAATTCACCGGAGACGAAGTGAAGATCGCGATCACTAACTCAGCGGGCCAGCCGGTGGCAAACCTCAAGACGCCGGGGTCACCCGGCATGAATCGGCTGAGCTGGGACCTGCGACCGACGGAAGATGTCCGGATCAAATACGGGGGCGACGATCCGAAGAAATTTGTTCCGAGCGGTGATTACACCGCCGAACTGAGCTACGGCAGGGAAAAGTCGAAACAAACTTTTCGCGTCGAGATCGCGCAAGGAATTACGACTCGTTAGGCGCATTTTGCGGGTGCTCAGACTCGCTCTTCAGAACTAGGACTTTTTCCTAGGTCACGATGCACTGCCGTCCCAATTGTTCGCCTCGGACCACATCACGAGGTTAACGCCGCTCGGCCGCGAGGGTCGCGGTCTGGACAATCGTAACCGCTATGATTCAACCGCTTATTGACACGGCCGGTCTGGCCGAGGTGTCCGACGAAACCCTGATGAAAGCGATCACGGATCGCCATCAAACCGCCCTGCGCGAGCTTTACGATCGTTACGGCAAAACGGTCAAAGCCGTCGTCGTGCGTGTCGTGCACGAGGAGGCGGAAGCGGATGACGTTCTCCAGGAAATCTTTCTCCAAATTTGGAAGGAAGCTGAAAATTATTCTCCCAAGGCTGGGCGCCCACTTGGCTGGGTGGTGACCCTGGCGCGGCGTCGGGCGATCGATCGTCTGCGCCGCCGCCAGGCATACTGCCGGGCGAAGGATCGCTTTGAGACGCATGTCGAACGGCAGCCTGATTCCTGGGTCCACAACCGGATCGACGATGATCTGGTGCAGTCCGATTTACGGCGTTTCCTCGAGAGGCAAATGAATTTGCTCCCGAGTTACCAGCGTGAAGTGATTGCCCTTTCGTTTTTCGAAGGGCGCAGCCATCGCGAGATCGCCGCCCTCACCAGGACGCCGTTAGGCACGGTGAAGACTCGACTCGAACTGGGCCTGCGGAAATTGGTCAACTCGATCCGTCCGCTCCGCCGCAAGGTTTAGCGTCGGGTCATTCTTCTTCGCTTTCGTCTTCCGGCATTGGCTCAACCGGGGGAGCGTAACGACGCTTCCGTTTGTTCGCCGGCAACGGCGAAAGCGTCATGGTAATGTTGCGCCCGGCAGTCTTCGGTTCCATCTCCACTTGAGCCATCGTGGCAAGGTCGTCGCGGACCTTGTACATGAGCTGCATGCCAAATTCCTGGTGCGCCATTTCGCGTCCACGGAATTGCAACTGGACGCGCACTTTGTTTCCCTTATCCAGGAATTCTTCCCCGTGCCGGATTTTCGTCAGGTAATCGTGGTCGTCGATGTTTACGCGGAATTTGATCTCCTTCAGTTTTGCGCCAGAGGAGCGTTTATCTTTGATCTGCTTCGAAATGTCGTAACGGAATTTTCCGAAGTCGACGATCTTGCAGACCGGCGGGTTGGCGGTGGGCGCGACTTCCACCAGATCGAGACCCATGCTCTGGGCTCGCTTCAGCGCCTCGGACAGTTTCATGACTCCGAGCTGCTCGCTCGTCGAGGCGAGAATGACGCGGACTTCGCGTGCGCGAATCCGACCGTTTACACGAATTTGTTGTTGCAGAGTAAGGTATTCTCCGGCCGGCGCCGAGAGAGTGAGGACGACGCCGTGGTTTTTGTTCTCGCAATTCCTCGCCGCGCACTTCCCCGATGGAACCGCGTGGCGCACTCATTAATCTCCCCGCCTGCGATCAGCGCGAAGATTGGCCCGTGGTATGACCCGAACCGAGGGGAAGTTGTATCCGACAACACGAATAGTCGCAAGGGGTTTCTCTGCCGTTACGCTGACGGCGGTGTCGCGCCGAAATGTGCTGCATGCGCTTCGTAGTCAACAATGTCGCCGAGCATGGCCTCGATTGTCGAGATAATTGGCGCGGCTTTGGCGAAGCCGGAAAAAATCGCGCGGTCTCCGATCGGCGAATCGATAACGAAAGTCGGCCGTTGCGTCACCTGCATGGAGTGAAATTCCGCGGTCGACTGGCGAACACGAACCTCGATCTCCGGCGACTTGGCGCGCTGCAACAATTCGTTAGGCGAAAGCCCGCTCGCTTTCGCAGCAATCTCGGCTGCGGTCTCCCAGTCGCCGATCTTTTTTCCCTCGCGTAATTCCGCATGGCTCAGCGCCATCCAGACGCGATCGTCTTCGACGCCCAAATCGCGGGCCGCTTCCGCGACGCAATTGGGTTCGAGATATTCGGCGCGACCGGCTTCGATCCAGCTTGCGTTGAGCATAAAGGGCGAACGCATCAGCATGCCGCTGCGGCGATAATACCACTCGGTGTGCTCGAGCGTCGGCGGTAAACCGCTCTTGTCCATGAGCGCGATCTTCCAGCGAAAATCCACCCGATCATGATAACGGTTTCGCAGTTCCTGCCAGGCAGGTGTGGCCCAGAAGCACCACGAAGAAATGACGTCGAGGTAGTTGGTGGCAATGAGTCGCATGATCTATAGGTCGCATACGTGTCGGCGACCGCATAGCTCTTGATCGATCTCAATCACATCCTGCTTTTTCTTGCGGCTGTTTCACCGCTCATTCTGCTGGTGCGGATCGCGCGTCTGCGAAATCCGCGCAATCGCGGCTGGCTCATCGCCTCACTCATCGTGCTGGCGGTTTGCGCGTTCGCGTGGGCGATCATTCCCTCGCTCGCTGGATTTTTTGGGGGAGCGGCCTGGATCTGCTTGCTTCTCTTTCCACCCTTCGCGGAACACGCTATTGCCCAGGCCCTCATCGAACAGCGCCCTGGCCGGGCGCGCCGTCTTGCTGTCGTTAGGCACGTCCTCCATCCATGGAACGATTCGCCCTATCGTCCGGAAGTGATCCACTCTCTGGAGCTGGCGGAAAAGAGCCAACTCGGTCTTGCTTTGGATCAACTCGCGAAGGAGCGCGATGAACGTACTCCAGGAGGACACTACGCAACGGCGCTCACCTTTGCCCTGACGGAAAATTGGGCCGGTCTAGTGCAATGGTGCCGGCGCGATCCTAGCCTACCAAGCGATCTCGCCGTCTACCCACTCTACCTTCGAGCCCTGGGCGAGACTGGCCTGGTCGACGACCTTGTCTTCGACTTCGAATCGCATACCGCCGGTTCCGAAGCGGCCGGGCTGCTAAACGCACCGTCGAGTTTCAATCTCGCGCTCGTTTTCGCCTTCAGCGGGCAAACCGATCGACTCGTTAGGCTATTGGCTGCCCGGCTCGGGCGCATGCCGTTGCAGCATCAGCAATTCTGGCTCGCCACCTCGGAGTGGGCCGAAGGTAAATCGAAGCTTGCGCAGCAGCGCCTGGAGAAATTGGGCCCGATGACATCAGATGCCGTTCTGCGACGATCGATCGATCGCCGCCTTGCCGTGGGGCAAAAACCGGCCCTGCTAAGTTCGAGCGCCAAGATGATGCTGGCCCATCTTGCCACCGAAGCCACCGGGACTAGTAGCATCGAAGCCTCAAGCGTGCGCCGCGGCGCTCCCGCTGTCTGGGCATTAATCGTCATCAATCTGATCATGTTTGGGGTCGAGATACTCCTGGGCGGGGCAACGAACGATCGCACCCTCGACTGGCTGGGAGCGCTTGACCCGGACGCGGTGATCGTTAGGCACGAGTATTGGCGGCTGCTTACTGCGCTTTTTCTGCACTACGGCCTGCTTCATATCGTGATCAACCTTTATGCACTTTACCTCCTTGGGCCGGAGGTGGAACGACTCATCGGCTCTTTTAAGTTCATCATGAGTTATCTCATCGCCGGCCTTGGTTCGAGCGTGGGGGTCGTTCTTTTACGCGCGTTGAATCTCAATCATGCCGATCAACTTGTTGGTGCTTCCGGTTGCATCATGGGCGTGATCGGCGTCTCCGCCGGTTTGCTCTTGCGCCATCGTCGTAGGCCGCTTGCCGGCCGCCGGCTGCGCGACATTATCCTCATTGTCGCTATTCAAACCGCTTTTGATCTTTGGACTCCACAGGTCAGTCTTTCCGCGCACCTGAGCGGCTTCGCGACTGGCTTGCTCGTGGGAGCTATTCTGGCTTCGCACCCGCAAAGCCATTCCTAGCTCTCGCTTCAAAGGGAACGCTTGCTGCTATTGTTTTTGCTGCGACACTTTTCGCTTTCTTCAGAACGAGCTGATTTACGTCATGCCGAACATTCAGACTTATAACGTCATCCCTAATCTGCCGGCCAAACTCGAACCCCTGCGAGAGATGGTTTTCAATCTTTGGTGGACCTGGGAACCCTCGGCGCGCCGGCTCTTTCGTCATCTCGATCCGCTCCTGTGGGATCGGACGAATCATAATCCGCTGCGCATGCTCCAGCTCGTGCGCCAGGCGCGACTGGTCGAGGTAGCGCAGGACGAAGTTTTCTTACGCGATCTCGCGGAGGTGCACACTGCTTATAAGAAATATCTCTCTCGCAAAGACACCTATGGGAAGAAAGGTCCTGGGAGCGAGATCAAGAAGCCGATTGCTTATTTCTCGGCCGAGTTTGGCTTTCATGAATCCATTCCCAATTACTCTGGCGGGCTTGGCATTCTTTCAGGCGATCACTGCAAGTCGGCGAGCGATCTTGACCTGAACTTTGTCGCGGTCGGATTGCTCTACCGTCACGGCTATTTCAAGCAACTGATCAACAAGGATGGTTGGCAGGAAGCCGTTAACCTGAACCAGAACTTTCACCATCTTCCGCTCCGCGAAGTCATGCGCAACGATCAGATTCTGCTCGTGGCGGTGCCGCTTCTCGGTCGCGAAGTCTTTGCCAAGATCTGGGAGCTGCATGTCGGGAGAATCAACCTTTATCTGCTAGATACAGATATTCAGGAAAATACCCCGGAAGACCGACTCATTACGGCCGAGTTATATGGCGGCGATCTCGAGATGCGCATGCGCCAGGAGGTCGTCCTCGGTATCGGTGGGGTAAAAGCGCTTAGCGCGCTCGGGTTCGAGGCGGAGGTGTTTCACATGAACGAAGGTCACTCGGCCTTTCTCGCCCTCGAACGCATCCGGCTTCATGTAACGCAGCACGATCTCGACTTTTATTCCGCACTCCAGGTCGTGGCCTCGGCAAATGTCTTTACCACTCACACGCCTGTGCCGGCAGGGAATGACTCCTTCCCCCGGGAAATGATGGTGCGCTACTTCAGCGACTTCGCCGCACAACTCAAGATTCCTTTCGATGAGCTTTTCCGTTTCGGGCAAACGACCACCGATCCAGTGGCAAGCTTTAGCATGACCATTCTTGCCTTGCGCATGAGTCGGCATGCGAATGGTGTAAGCAAATTGCACGGCGCAGTCAGTCAGGCACTCTGGAAAGATGTCTGGGCGGGCGTGCCAACTCACGAAGTCCCGATTACCAGTATCACCAACGGGATTCATACCAAGACTTGGATGGCGCCGGAATTTTCCGCGCTTTATACAAAGTATCTCGGCGATTGGGAGGAACATCTTGCCGAGCCAGACTTCTGGCGGGGGGTAATCGATATTCCCGATGTTGAGCTATGGGAGACTCATCAAAAGCTCAAGCTGCGCCTGGTAACCTTTGTCCGGGATCGGGTGCGCGCGCGCCGGACGCGGATTGGCGAATCACCGGAAGCAATCCGTTCGGTCAACTCCATTCTCGATCCGGAGATTCTGACGATTGGCTTCGCCCGCCGCTTTGCCACTTACAAACGCGGGGCATTACTTTTCAGCGATCCCGACCGGCTCCTTCGCCTACTCAACGACCTGGCACGCCCCGTGCAATTCATCTTTGCCGGGAAAGCTCATCCACGCGACGAAGGTGGCAAAGCACTCATCCAGCAAGTGTACAAGCTGACGCGCGAAACCGGTTTCCACAATCGAATCGTCTTTGTCGAGGACTACGATACTTACATTGCTCGCCGCCTCGTCCAGGGGGTTGACCTTTGGCTTAACAATCCACTTCGTCCTTTGGAAGCCAGCGGCACGAGCGGGATGAAACTTCCTCCCAACGGCGGCCTTAACTTGAGCGTGCTCGATGGCTGGTGGTGTGAAAGTTACAACGGCAAAAATGGTTGGGCGATCGGGGCGGAGATAACGGAAGGCGATGCCGACTTCCAAAATGAAGTGGATGCCGCCAGCCTTTATCAGGTGCTCGAAAACCAGATCATTCCGCTCTATTACGCAAAGCCGGATGGCAAGCTTCCTCTCGCCTGGCTACAACTTATGCGGGAATCCATCCGCAGTGTGACACCAGTCTTCAACACTCATCGGATGGTGAAAGATTACACCGAAAAGCTCTACATTCCGGCGGCGAAAGCTCACAGCGAATTCTCGCGCGACGGCTGGCGGACTGCGACCTTGGTAAGTCAATGGAAGGGCGAGATGCGAAAAGATTGGCCGCAAGTCCGCATCAGCGACGTGCAGGTGGCAAACAAGGATCGCCATCGCATTCCTGTAGGTGACTCGCTTCAAGTCTCGGCTCGCGTCCATCTCGGCCCGGTGGATCCCAAATACGTCCGGGTGGAAGCTTATCATGGCGCGGCTGAAAATGACATTTTGCGCAATCCGACGGTGACGATGCTGGCAGAAAGTCATCGGATTGGCGAGGACGGCGACTACATCTACAAGGGATTCATTCCTGCTTCGGAGAGTGGCACCTACGGCTTCAGCGTGCGGGTTATCCCGATCTATGAGAATCTGCCTCAAGCCCACGAGCTGCGGCTCATCACCTGGGATTGAGTCTTTTTCCCGTTAGTTAGCGACATCGGTTAGGAAAAGACCGGGCTAATCGAGTAACAAAATTCTTTGCACTTAGCGCAAAGAGTGCTTGCTCTATCTCGAACATCGCTTATAACTGCGCCATGGACGTATCTCTAAAACAACTGGAAGAGGCGGTTGATCTCAAAAGACAGATCAATCAGCTCCAAACCCGACTCAACAGCATCCTGGGCAGTTCGTCTGCTTCAGGCGGCACCTCGGCGGCGGTTAGCACTCCTAGCTCCTCTGCTCCGAGCAGCGGACGCCGCGGACGCCGTCGCGGACTTTCGGCCGCAGGCCGTGCCCGCATCGCCGCGGCTGCTCGCGCGCGCTGGGCTCGGGCTAAAGCTGCCGGTGGCGGGACATCCGCCGCTGCTAGCACCGCCGCTAAGAAGTCCGGCGGTAAGAAAAAAGGCGGAATCAGCGCCGCTGGCCGCAAAAAGCTTTCGCAGATGATGAAGGCCCGCTGGGCGGCTCGTCGCAGAGCGCAAGGCGGCTAACTCATTCAATAGAGCTTTCGTCCTGCCGGCGGTGCCGATATCTACAGCGTCGCCACCGTGCGGATAAACTCTGGATAATCCGCGGCCTCGCGTGCGGCTGCATTCAGCGCCGCGAGCCGCGGATTGTCATTGGGTTGCGTCAACTGCACACGCTGACTCAATCCACCATCGCTAAAGACGATTTCATCCCACTGGATCGACTTGATCTGCGAGTTAAAGCGCGCAACTGATCGCCCACGGAAGTAAGCCCGCGTATCTGTCGGCGGCGCAAATATCGCTTCCTTGATCTGCGCCTCATTCACAAAGCGGCGCATGGTTCCCTGCCGGAGCAACTCGTAATAGAGCCCGGTCTCTGGAGCGATGTTGTGATACTCAAGATCGATTGCTTGGAGCCACGGATCGTTCCAGGATAAGTTTTCCCCGCGACGCAAAGTCTCAAGCAATTCCTTTTTCGCCACCCAATCGACCCGGTCACGACAAAGCAAGACATCGCGCTCAAGATCATTCAGGACGCTTTCCCATTCTCGCAGCACCCATTCCACATCTTCATCTACTTGCCTGAGTGCTTTTCGCACCGCAGCCAGGTAGATGCGTTGCACTTGAATGGCGGAGATCTTGCGACCGTCGCTTAGCTCAATAATCCAGTCATAGGTCTGATCGCGACTGATCGATTTGGTGGCATCGATCGGTTGTGCGATCTCAATTTGTGGCGCCATCTCTCGCTCGATTAAGTCGAGCACCAAAGCCGTCGTGCCGATCTTCAAGGCGGTCGCCCATTCGCTCATGTTTGCGTCGCCCAGGATAATGTGGAAACGCCGATAAATTCGCGGATCCGCGTGAGGCTCGTCACGCGTATTTACCAGCGGCCGCCGATTCATCGTGTCGATGCTTACCAGAACACTGAAGAAATCTGCGCGCTGCGATATCTGATAAGTCCCCGGCTGCCCGCCGGCGCTTTCGGTCTCGATACCCATCTTTCCGGCGCCGGCAAAGATTTGCCGAGTAATCAAGAATGGCAGAACGCCGGAGACGATTCGGTCCCAGGGCACATCGCGCCGCATGAGGTAGTTGTCGTGACAGCCGTAGCTATGGCCTGAAAAGTCGGTGTTGTTTTTGTAAAGCCGGACGGCGCCAGTCTCAGCCAACTTTTCGTTTCGGCGCCGCGCGCATTCGGTCAGGATTCGCTCGCCAGCCTTATCCTGCGCGACAATCTCCTGCAAGGTCGCGCATTCCGGAGTGGAATACTCCGGATGCGCATGATCGTTGTAAAAGCGCGCGCCATTACTCAGAACGAGATCGCTTTTGATTTCTTCGAAGCTTAGTGGCCGGTTGCGATCGATCTCAAAGTAAGCTGACTCATCCGTGTCCTGCAATAACTCGCGGGCGCGAAAGCCGCGTGCGTCGCGATGCGGGTCTTCCAAGTCGTAATCCCATTTCATATGCGCGCCATGCTCGGTATAGCCGCGCACCAGCTCGATCGACTCCGCTACCACGTCGACCGATTCCACTCCATCGCGCGTGATCCCAAACTCTGTCTCCAGTCCAAAGACCCGTTTCATCCTTGGCTAACATACACGCAGGCGGGACGCGCGACCGGCGTGAGAATAGTGAGGCGAAGAGCAGCCTAACAAATGCGAGGCAGTTGTTCGCCCGAAAGCATGTCGACCACCCGCGTGCCACCCACGCGCGTCTTCATAACCACGAAGCCCGGATGATCATCCGTAATTTCGCCAATAATGGCGGCTTCCTTGCCTAACGGAAATCGACTCAATGTCGCCAAAGCTTTTTCCGCGTCCGCCGCCGCGACGATAGCAATCATTTTTCCTTCATTGGCGACATAGAGCGGGTCGAGCCCCAGAATCTCGCAGGCTCCTTTTACCTCTTCGCTGATTGGAATGCATGCTTCGCGCAAGACGACTCCTACTTGAGCGGCTTGCGCAATTTCGGTTAGCGCGCTCGTCACACCGCCACGGGTCGGATCGCGCAAGACGTGCACATCCGGACAGGCATTGAGTAACTCACTCACCAAGCCGTGAAGTGCGGCTGTGTCGCTCGCAATCTCGGTCTCGAACTCAAGGCCTTCGCGGACCGACATGATGGCGATGCCGTGCACAGCAATAGGTCCGTTGATAATCACCTTGTAGCCCGGTTGCGCGCGCGCCGGACCGATCCTTGTCTCCTCGGCGATAAGACCAATCCCGGCAGTATTGACGAAGATCCTATCGGCCTTGCCGCGATCCACCACCTTGGTATCACCGGTGACTAGCTGCACGCCGGCTGCATGTGCCGCCGCGCGCATCGATTGTACAACGCGCCAAAAGTCTTCCATCGGCAGTCCTTCTTCGAGAATAAAGCCGACCGAAAGATAAAGTGGTTTCGCGCCGCACATGGCGAGGTCGTTCACTGTCCCATGCACCGCGAGCTTTCCAATGTCGCCACCCGGAAAAAAGATCGGATTAACGACATAGGAATCAGTGCTGAAAGCCACGCGTTCCTTGCCTAACGAAAAAACGGCCCCATCGTGCAACGGAGCCAGAAAATCGTTCGTGAATTGCGGCAGAACGATCTTTGAGATGAGCTGATGACTCAGTTTCCCGCCGCTGCCATGAGCGAGCACGATCTCCTTGTAGTCGGTAATCGGGAGCGGACAGCTCGCGCTTAATAAGTCGCCTGCGTCAGTATCTCGAGAGTCGTCAGGTGACATCCTCTGCCCCTAGCGCGATATGGACCAAATCCCAGATGATGTGCACGGCAGTGGCGTGCGCTTCCTGAATGCGATGGATACTGTAAGAGGGCACGATGTAGCAGTAATCGGAGACATCGGGAAAGCGGCCGCCGTCCTTTCCGGAGAATGCAACCGTCAACATCTCTTTTTCCCGTGCGGCTTCGAGGGCATAGATAAGATTCGGGGACTTCCCGCTCGTGCTGAAGACCATCGCGATATCATGGGACGTGGCTTGTAAGCGAAGTTGGTTCACAAAGACACGCGTGAAATCCAGATCGTTGCTGATGGCCGTCATGGTCGCGATATCGGTCATGAGCGGAATGGCGGGAAAGGCGAGTCGCTTCTCGATAATGGGATGATTGAACTCGACCGCGATGTGCAGCGCATCGCAAAGGCTGCCGCCGTTTCCCATGGCAAAGAGTCGACCACCATTTCGGAAACGTTCGGCCATCGCACGAGACATCTGGTCGAGTGAATCAGCATATGTCGCGAAGAACTGTTCCTTCGTTTCCATGCTTTCATGGCATTTACGAAGCACTTTCGCCGAAAAGGCCTCGTCGAATTTGCTAGTCGTGCTCATCCTAAAGCCAGCGAATCGGCTAACCTGCCACAGCGCACGGCTAGGAAGTCAATGCGTTCTCGGGGCGCTTGCGCGCTTCGAGATGGCGGCCGTAGGCATAATAAGCGGCGCAGGCGCCTTCCGCGGAAACCATGGTCGCGCCCAACGGATGTTCGGGCGTGCAAAGATTCCCGAAGGCAGGACAGTCGTGCGGTTTCTTCACCCCACGCAGAACCAGCCCGCTAATACAAATCTCGGGTTCCTTCGTGTCGATCTCGCGCGTGTCGAAGATGCGGTCGGCATCATAATCTCGAAACTCATAGCGCAGTTTGTAACCACTCTTGGGAATTGAACCCACCCCGCGCCATTTGCGGTCGCCGACTTCGAAAACCTTGTTCACCAAGTCCTGGGCAACCTTATTACCCTCACGACTAACGACTCTCGGATATTGATTCTGGACTTCCGCTTTGCCTCCTTCCAGTTGGCGGATAGTCATCAGCGTTCCTTCTAGAATATCGATCGGTTCGAAACCGGTGATGACGATCGGTACCTTGTAGCGAGCCGCGATCGGCTCGTATTCGCGGTAACCCATAACGGTACAAACGTGCCCGGGACCGAGAAAACCCTGCACGCGATTGAACGGCGATTGCAGAATCGAGGCGATCGAAGGCGGAACAAGAACATGCGAAACGAGGATGGAATAATTGGTGATTCCTTGCTGATGTGCCTGCCAGACTGACATCGCGTTCGCTGGTGCCGTGGTCTCAAAGCCGATCGCGAAAAAGACGACCTTCTTTTGGGGATTGGCGCGCGCAATCTTAAGACAATCGATCGGAGAATAGACCACCCGCACATCCGCACCGCGAGACTTCAAGACGAGCAGGTCATCCTTCGAACCGGGCACACGCAACATGTCGCCAAAGGAGCAAAAGATCACCTCTGGCCGGCGCGCGATCTCGAGCGCCTTGTCGATCATCTCCAGCGATGTCACGCAAACCGGACAACCCGGCCCATGCACCAATTCGACCTTGTCAGGCAAGAGCCGATCGATCCCGTACTTGACGATGGAGTGAGTCTGTCCTCCGCAGACTTCCATTAAGACCCATGGCTTTGTCACCGTGCGACGAATCTCTTCGACGATTTTTTGGGCGAGCGCCTCGTCGCGGTATTCGTCCAGGTATTTCATGCCACCCTGGGAATCGCGAAGGGTTCGTCCGGCACATCAGGAATATCCAGCTCGGCCAGCTGTTGCATGCGCTCGAGTGCCTGATAAGTGCGGGCCGCCTCCGCTTCGTCTACTTTGCTCAAAGCAAAGCCGACGTGGACCAGGACATAATCTCCCTTCTCGACTTCGGGCGTGTATTCGAGGCAGACCTGTTTCACTATTCCGCCGAAGTTAGCCTTACCCATCCGCACGCCGTTAGGATCGGTCGCAATTTCGATCAACTTTCCCGGAATCGCGAGACACATCGTTAGGGCTTCGCTTCAAAGATCAGGTTGAATGGCGTCTGAGTCGCGCGCCGGAAGCTGCTAAAACCGCCACTCATCACCACCTCGCCCAAACGCTTTTCGCCAGCCTGAGCTCCGAGTGCAAGACCGACTTCCTGATCGCG
>Ga0068871_100002478_pt1 | contig 12591 bp, 10 predicted proteins | sample KBSMisM72_FD_72750 | JGI IMG/M metagenome (GOLD analysis project Ga0068871, IMG submission 72750) | Miscanthus rhizosphere microbial communities from Kellogg Biological Station, Michigan, USA - KBS Miscanthus M7-2 | ecosystem: Host-associated > Plants > Roots > Rhizosphere > Soil ... | reverse complement strand
GGGTGAAACGGGTGCTGACGTCGACCTGATAGGGCAGCACCATCGAGTGCTGCGGGACGAGCAGCACATCGTCGAATGTCAGGGCGGTGGCCAGATCGGCGCCAATGGCCAGGAGCGGTTCGGTTTTTACATCCATAGGCTATGCCGCCGTGCCGTGACACTTCTTGTATTTTTTTCCGCTCCCGCAGGGGCACGGGTCGTTGCGTCCGACCTTCGGCTCGTCGCGGCGGATGGTCTTGACCGCCGCATCGTCCCCTCCGACGCGAGGAGGCTGCCTGCCTGCCGCCGCGGCCGATCCGGCTGCGGCTGTCTGTCCGCCGCCGGCTGACCGCGCGGCACCGGCGAACGCGGGTACCGGTTCCTCGCTCGGGCCGCTCAGAATCAGCGGCGTCCTCGGGCGCCGCACGGGACGAGCGGCAATCGGCGGCTCGCCCCCGCCTTCGGTCAGGACCGGCCGGAGCCGCCACAGGAAGCGGACGATTTCGTCGTCCACCCGCAGCTTCATGGCCTGGAACATCTCGAAGCTTTCTTTCTTGTACTCGACGAGCGGGTCGCGCTGGCCGTAGCCGCGCAGGCCGATCCCTTCCTTCAGGTGATCCAGGCTGTAGAGGTGGTCTTTCCACTGCTGATCGACCATCTGCAGCATGACGTCGCGTTCGACGCGCTCCATCACCTCGCGCCCGACCAACCCCTCTTTTTCCTGGTACGACGCCTTCGCCTGCTCCCAGATCAGGTCGCCGATCTCGTCGGACGTCCGATCCGAGAAGTCCAGCTCGGAAAGGTCGATCGCAAAGGCATTGCCGGCCTCGCGCTTCAGGGCATCCAGATCCCACTCGTCGAAGTCGGCTTCCTTCGCCGCGTACATGTTCACGAGCAAGTCGAGCGTGTCTTCCGCCAGCGACATGAGGTACTCGCGCGTGCCGACGACCTCTTCGTGGCCTTCCTCGTCCTCGAACTTGATCTTGCCCTCGAGGATCTGGCGACGCAGCGTGTAGATGTTCTCACGCTGCTTGTTCATCACGTCGTCGTACTCGAGCAGGTGTTTGCGGACCGAGAAGTTCTGCGCCTCCACCTGTTTCTGCGCGCGCTCGATCGCCTTGCTGACCATCCCGTGCTCGATCGGCACGCCCTCTTCCATGCCCAGGCGCTGCATCAGCCCGGCGATGCGATCGGATCCGAAGATCCGCATCAGGTCGTCTTCGAGCGACAGGTAGAAACGCGACGACCCGGGATCGCCCTGCCGGCCCGCGCGTCCCCGGAGCTGGTTGTCGATGCGGCGGGCCTCGTGGCGCTCGGTTCCGAGAATGTGGAGACCGCTCGCCGCGACCACGTCGTCGTGCTCGGCGTCCGTCTGGGTCTTGAAGTGCTGGTAGATGCGGTCGTAGTCAGGCTTCAAGACGCGGTAGAAGCCGTCCAGGTGGTAGTAGTAGACGAACTGCTCGTCTTCCACGAAGCGTTCTTCACCCTTCGGGAGCCGCTCAGCAATCTGTTCGGCGAGGCATTGCTGCCGCGTCATGAACTCGGGGTTGCCCCCGAGGAGGATGTCGGTGCCGCGGCCGGCCATGTTGGTCGCGATCGTGACGGAGCCCTTCCGCCCGGCCTGCGCGACGAACTCGGCTTCCTGCGCGTGGTACTTGGCGTTCAGGACGACGTGCTTGCCCGAGCCACCACCCGTCGTCGTGCCTCGCTTGAGGCCGCGCCGGTCGAGCATGGTGGACAGCCGCTCCGATTTCTCGATCGAAACGGTTCCGACGAGAACGGGACGTCCCTTCTCGTGCTCCGTCACGATTTCTGTGACGATGGCGTCCCACTTTTCCTTCTCGGTGCGATATACCAGGTCCGGGTTCTCGATGCGGAGAAGCTTCCGGTTCGGCGGGATGACGATGACGTCGAGCTTGTAGATCTTGGCGAATTCCTCGGCCTCGGTGTCGGCCGTGCCGGTCATCCCGGAGAGCTTCTTGTACTTGCGGAAGTAGTTCTGGAACGTGACCGTCGCGAGCGTCTGGTTTTCGCGCTCGATCTTCACCTCGGGATGCCGGCCGTTGTGTTCCTTGGCTTCGACGGCCTGGTGCAGGCCATCGCTCCAGCGGCGCCCCGGCATCAGACGGCCGGTGAACTCGTCCACGATGACGACCTCGCCGTCCTTCACCATGTAGTCCACGTCGTAATGGAACAGCGTGTGCGCGCGCAACGCCTGGTCCACGTGGTGCTTGATGTGGGCGTTCTCAAGGTCGTAGATGTGGCCGCCCTTGAGGTGGCCCATCAGCATCTGCTCGGCCTTGGCGGTTCCGCTCTCCGTCAGCGTCACCGTCTTGTGCTTCTCGTCGACGATGTAGTCGCCCGTGGCTTCGAGCGCTTCGCGCTCTTCCGCCTTGGTATCACCGCGAACCACCGCGCCGGCCTTCAGCTTCGGGATGATCCGATCGACTTCGTAGTAGAGATCGGTGGAGACTTCCGCCGGCCCCGAGATGATGAGCGGCGTCCGGGCTTCGTCGATGAGGATGCTGTCGACTTCGTCCACGATCGCGAAGTGGTGCCCGCGCTGGACGTAGTGCGCCAGCTCGAACTTCATGTTGTCGCGCAGGTAGTCGAAGCCGAACTCGTTATTGGTGCCGTAGGTGATGTCGGCTGCGTACGCGACCTGGCGCTCCATGTCGTTCAGGTCGTGCTGGATCACGCCGACGGTCATCCCGAGCGCCCGGTAGATCCGTCCCATCCACTCCGAGTCGCGCCGCGCCAGGTAGTCGTTGACGGTGACCACGTGAACGCCCTTGCCTTCGAGCGCGTTCAGGTAGGCGGGAAGGGTCGCGACGAGCGTCTTGCCCTCGCCGGTCTTCATCTCGGCGATGTTGCCCGAGTGCAGGACCGCGCCGCCGATGAGCTGCACGTCGAAATGGCGCATGTTCAACACGCGCCGGCCGACTTCCCGGACCACGGCAAAGGCCTCGGGCAGCAGGTCAGTCAGGGTCTCACCCTGGGCGAGGCGCTGGCGGAACTCGTCCGTCTTGGCCCGCAGTGCGTCGTCGCTCAGGGGCTTGATGGAGGCCTCGAACGCGTTCACCTGGCCCACGATCGGACGCAGACGCTTCAGTTCACGTTCGTTTTGGGTACCGACGACCTTGGCGAGGAGGGTTTGGATCATCTACTGGGTGACAATCCGGATACTTCGACCGGGGATATCTACTGATTGTAGCAGGAAACCGGCGAAACCCTGGCAGTTCTGGCGGGGAAAAACGTGGCGATTCAGCGGGCGGCCGGCTGCGTCAGGAGTTGCAGCGGGTTGATCAGGCGGCCGTTGACGAGGATTTCGTAGTGCAGGTGCGCGCCCGTCGACCGGCCCGTGGACCCGACATACCCGATGACGTCCCCGCGCTTCACGTTCTGTCCGGGCACCACCCCAAACGCGCTCAAGTGCCCGAACCGCGTCGCGAGCCCGAACGCGTGCTTCACGACCACGAGGTTGCCGTAGTCGCCCGAGTAGGCCGCCGCCTCGACGACGCCGTCGGCGGTGGCCAGCACGGCCTGGCCTTTCTCCGTCGAGATGTCGATGCCCTGGTGATAGGCCGGTTCACCCGTGAACGGGTCGCTGCGGCCGCCGAAAAAGCCGGTCAGGCCGCCGTGGGTGGGCCAGATGGACGGTGTCGCGCTGGCCAGCGCCTCGCGCCGCTCGACGTCGTGGCGCACGAAGTTGAGACGGCTTTCGAGGCCCTGGAGCAGGTCGCGCAGCGCGCCGAACGTATCTTCCGGAGAGGTGAGTGAGCTCGAGAGCACGCTCGACAGCATGCTCGCCGCCATCGGGCCGCCGGCCGCGCGCTGACGCACCGTGGCCGGAAGTTTCCGGATGGCATTCGCCGCCGCGGGGTCGAGCTTCGCGCGCGAGCCCAAGTCGTCGACGACGCCTTCGAGCGACTGGATTTGCGACGTGAGCTCGCCGGTCGCCGTTCGGTAGCTGGAGTTCTCGACTTCGAGCGCGGTGTTTTCCGCTCGCAGCTGATCGATGGCGTATTGCGCTTTCCACTTTGCGCCCAGACCCATCAGGATCGGCAGGGCGGCGAGCCCCGCGCAGACGAGAATGGCGGGTCGCAGGCTGAGCGTGAACCGGCGCACCGATCCCGAGGATCGGTCGGCGACGATTACGGTGTAGCGGCGCGCACGCATAGTATTCAGGTTCCGCCGGATGTATCGGCGTTTCCGACCAGAATCAACAACAGATGGGGGTTAACCGCGGCGTGACGACGCCGCCGTCGAAAGCTTCCGCACTGTATCACACGCGTTACATCCAACAAACTGGAGAATAACGCGTACGAATATCCAGCGAAGGTTCGAATATTACTTCTTTCTGGCTTGAATCTGCTCCATCACAAAGGTTTTGAGAGCCGGGCTGGACAGGCCCAGCGCCGTGGCCTCCGCCGAGGCGCGATCCACGTCCCATTTGTCGAGTTCGACCCGCTTGATCATCCACAGCGCCGCGGCGCGATTCGCGCTCGCGCAATGGATGAACGCCGGCTGGTTTTTCGGGTCGCTGAGTGCCTTCAGGAAGTTGTCCACCAGCATGGGATCGGGCGCCGCCGCATTGAAGGGCAGGTGCACGTAGTTGAGGTTCGCGGCCTTTGCCGCAGCCGCTTCTGCCTCGATCTCGGCGCCGGCTTCGCTCGCCAATCGCAAATTGACGACCGAGGCATAACCCATGCGCTTCACTTCCGAGAGCGCCGCCGGCGTCGTCGCGCCGGCGCACGCCACCGTCGTCTCGACGCGCGAGAAGTTGACGATGCCGGGAACCGATTCCTTCGTGACCGACTGCGCCGCAAGCAGAGCCGTGCCCACGAACAGGAGGAACGTGAGCGCCATGAAACGCGCGTGTCTTTTCATCATCTTTTCCCCAGCCCCAAGCCTCTAATCCCTAACCTCTAACCTCTAACCTCTAACCCCATCCCCTAGACCGGCGTCGCCAGCGTATAGCCCCGTTCCTGCGCGCGGTTGACCGCCACGATTCCCGCAGACACCACGTGGGAGTTCGGAATCAGGTTCGCGACCACTTCGTTGTAGACCGCGTCGGCGTTGCCGCCCGGTCCGGCCAGCATGCCGGCAAAAAACTTCGTGGCCATCTGGCACACCGCGAAGTGCACGCCGCGTTTGAGCACCGTGTCGACCGTCGTGCCCATGTTGGCGAGGTTGTCGTAGCCGGCCGTGTTGTACAGGTTGACCGTCGGCGGCTGATTGGTCTTCGGGTCGCTCAGGCTGGTCACGCCTGTCAGCGGCGTGCCGTACTTCGCCCAGATGGCGTCCTTGTATGCGAACGGCGTGGCAAAGTGACGCGCGACGATGATAACCGCGGCGTCCGGGTCCTTGAGTCCGTAGCCGGTGTCGCTCGCCACGAAGAAGTTGTTGGCATACGCGAGGGCGGCGCCGAAGGTCGGTGCGGTCGTCGCGTCGAACACGAACCGGTGCTTGCCGGGGAGGGCGTCCATCCAGTCGTCCTGCGTGTGGCGTGCCGGCTGGAACCGTGCGGCGCCGGTCGCGGCCTGCGCCGCAGCCTCGGGCGCGCCGCCGACCAGGGACACGCCGGCCACCGACATGCCCGCGCCCAGACGGGCCAGAAACGAACGGCGTGCAACCGGCGATATCGTGGTGTGGTCAGACATGATGCCCTCGCTCCTTGTGCAGATTTGTCTCGTTGGCCGCGCCAATCGCTGCATGGTAAGCCCCTCTATTGCCCGGGTCAATCGGCTTCGGCCGATGACTGGCGACCGCTGACTGCCGACCGGCGACTGCTGACTGTCGACTGCTGACTGCTGACTGTCGACTGATATCGCGCTAGACTTCCGATCGGCCATGCCGCGCGCTCGCTCGTTTCCGCCGGTCGCCCTTCCGGCCCTTGTCGCCATCGGCCTTCTCGGCGGGGGGCTGACCGCCGTGTCCGGCTGCGCCCGCAAACCCGTGCCGACGACATCGTCCGGCGTGCCGCTGATGGGGCCGCTCATCCCGGCCCGCACGACCATGGTGACGGCGTGGGATTTCCCCAGGAACCCACTGACCGACAAGAGCCTGGACGACTCGCGCCTGTCCGCTGACATCCGATGGGGCTTCCGGCTCTTCACCAATACCCCGGCCGAGGCGCCGCACTTCGCGCCGAGCCGGATGTCCTGCAACAACTGCCACCTGAACGGCGGACAGCGGGAGCGGTCGCTTCCGCTCGTGGGCGTCGCCGCGATGTTCCCGGAGTACAACCGCCGATCGGGCCGCCTCTACAGCCTGACCGACCGCATCGTCGACTGTTTCCTCCGGAGCGAGAACGCGACGGGCGCTCTCGAGGAGGGGGCACCGCGCGGCGAGCACACGGACGGCCCGGCCCCGGCGTCGAAAGAGGTGCTGGCCCTTGCCGCCTACATCACGTGGCTGGCGCGCGGGACCGCCGTCGGCAGCAACCCGACCTGGCGCGGTCAGAACACAATCGCGCCGGCCGCGCTGATCCCGGTCGCCAAGCTCGATGCTCGAAAAGGCGAGGCGGTCTTCCAGGAGCGCTGCATCACGTGTCACGGCATGGACGGCCAGGGCGTCGCGGTCGGTGACAAGAAGCCGGGCCCGCTGTGGGGGCCCGACTCGTGGAACGACGGCGCGGGCGCGGCGCGCGTCTACACGCTCGCCGGCATCATCCGGTACGCGATGCCGTACCTCGACCCGGGCAGCCTGTCGGACGAGGACGCGCAGAACGTCGCGGCGTATATCAACTCGAAGCCGCGGCCCGCCTATCCGTTCAAGGCACAGGACTACCTCACCGAGAAGATCCCGCCCGACAGCGTGTATTACGCCAAACGATAGCCACAAACATGCAAGGTGCTCGGGTGCGAGCACGCAACGTGCACGGGTGGACCATGCAAAGGGCTTGAGCGCGATTGAGCAAGGTGCCGTGGCCGCCCGTTAGCGGAGCGCGGCGGCGACGCTCGCAAAGAGTTCGAGGAGCACGATGCCGGTGAGCGCGGCGAAGAGCCAGTCGCGCCGGCGGGCATAGGTGAACGCGGACACCGCGACGCGGGCGATCGGGGTGGCCATCAGCAGAACCAGGCCCGACGTGAGCAGCGCACGCTGCGCGCCCTCATCCGGGCGGAGAAGCGTCAGGGCGAGGCCCAGGGCGAGACAGGCCGAGCTGGCCAGGACGCCGATGCCCAGCAATCGGCCGAGCGCCGACTCGAAGCCGCGATCGTCAGTCGAGGATGGAGGCGCGGTCATCGGGCGCTCCTGAAGAACATCAGCGCGGCCACCAGCACCAGGACGACGATCAGCAGCACCTTGAGCCACTTGGCCGGGACCCCGCCCGCCAGACGGAGGCCCGCCCACGACCCGAGTTGCACGCCGAGCACGGCAGGGGCGGCGAGCAGGGCGGGCAAGTCCCCGCGCCCGTAATAGATGATGGCGCCGCCGGCAGCCGTCACGCCGATCATGAAAGCGCTGGTCGCCGCGGCCGCACGCACAGGAACACCGCACCAGGTGTTGAGGGCCGGCACTTTCAGGATCCCGCCGCCGATGCCCAGGAGCGACGACAGGTTGCCGGCCGCAAACGAGGCCAGTAAGGCAGCGGGAAGACGCGTCACGCGGTACGTCACGACCCGCTCGCTTTCCTCGTCGAAGAACTGACCACCAAGCCCCCCCGGCTGAGCCATCGGGTCGAAAATCACATTCCGCCGGTTGATGCGGGACAGCACCGCCGCCGCCGTCAGGATGGCGACGACGCCGAAGAGGCGTTGAAGCGCCGATTCAGAAAACAGGTGGGCCGTGAGGCCGCCCAGAAGACTGCCGGCCACGGTCGCCACTTCGAGCACCATGCCAAGCCGGATGTTGATCAACTGGGCCCCCGCCTGGCCGGCCGAGACGGTGCTCGACGTGGCAATGACCGTGCAGAGGCTGATCGCGGCGGCGGTACGCAGCGGCAAACCAAGCGCCACGTTCAGGAGCGGCACGAGAAAGACGCCGCCGCCGAGACCGAGCATCGAGCCGATAGATCCTGCGAGCGCGCCCGATCCGAAAATGATCAACACGAGCGATAGCGTGACGGAAGGCATGCCGGACGGCGACTATCTTAGCCCGACGGCCGATCAGATCGATTGACAGAGATTTTGTCTTCGTATACAACTGCGTCCTCCTCACGAAAAGCCGATCTCCAGATAGTCCGAGGGCAGCGATGGCGGGCGCGCGACGATGGCTGACGGTTTCTGAAGCGGCGACGATCGCCAGCCGGCTGGCCGGACACCCGTGCTCGCCGCGCCAGGTCCGGCACCTGCTGGTCCGCGGCGGCCTCGGCACCGACACCAGAAAGCGCACGCGGGGAGAGACCCGCCTGTACGGCATGCTCGACGTCGCTCTCGTGCGCCTGGCGCTGCGACTTCAGGCGGACGGCGTGTCCCCGTGGGTCGTCCGGGTCGTCCTGACGTACTGCCGCAACGACTTGATCAGAGCCTGGAAGTCCAGCGCGGCGCTCGCGCTGGCGATCAACGGCCTGAAGGGGACGCTCGAGCCGGCGCTCAAACCGCGCCCGGCCGCGGCAGCCGCCTGGGTGCCGCTCCGGGATATCGCGAAAGGCATCGAAGCCGAAATCCGGCGCGTCGGCGACGCGCGCGAAACGGTCTGGATGTGGCGCGACGTCTCGGTCCAGGCGGTGCCCAGGGCCGTGGTGTGACGGCCAGCGAGTTGATACCTACCTGACGGCCAGTCCGCCAACGAGGGCAATCGCCCGATACCATCAGCCACCGGCCGCTGGCAGCGGTTCCAGTTTGCAGAGAATCTTCGGCAGGGACGATTCTCCGCTTGTGTTGGCCCGCGGGCGTGATTAGATTCGCAGCCTCCCGCGGAAAACTCGTTGAATTCGGCGCTGACGGCACTCCGCCGGCGCCAGGAGGCCGCATGCATCTGAAATCCGGAATCGCAGCCTGGGTCCCACGTGTCACCACAATCGTGGCGGTTCTGCTGGCCTCCGCCACGACGGCCGCAGCGGCCACCGCGAACCTCTCGGTGTCGCTCAGCGCGACTTCCGACGCGGAGACCTACACGGCAACGATCAGCAATGCCGGACCGGATACAGCGACGAACGTTTCGCTGACCGCCTCGCTGCCGACGGGCATCATCCCGATCAACGTTACACCGGCCCCGGGTTGCGTGTTCGACCTTCCCGGCACCATGGTCAACTGCACGCTTGGCAGCATTCTGAACGGCGGATCGACAATCGTCACGATCGCCATTCACCCGATCACCGTCGGCGCCAAGACGATGACGGTGCAGGTTTCCGCCGCGGAAACGGATCCCGCTCCGGCCGACAACGCGGCATCGGCGAGCCCGTCCATCAACGCTGTCGGCATCAGCGACGTGCAGGTGACGCTGCTCGACGCGCCTGATCCGATCCGTGTGGGGCAGCCGCTGTACTACATCGCGTCCGTGCTGAACATCCAGGACGACTCGGCCCAGAATGTGATGGTCGAGATCACGGTCCCCGCGGGCGTGACGCTGGTCGGGGCGGTGTCGAGTCGCGGTGCGTGTACCGCCACCGGCAGGCGATTCGCCTGTCCGCTGGGCGTTCTGAACCCATCGGAGACGGCGTATGCACTTGTCGTCGTGGTGCCGACGACGAGCGGCTACATCTGGGCGAGTGCGCTCGCGTCGCTGACGACACCGGATCCAAACCCGGACAACAACAGCGCGGCCGCGCGCACGTGGGTTAATCCATAGCGCCTGGTTAAGGCATTCGAAACTGCAGGGCCTCGGCTATGTGGCCGGCGTCGAGCACATCGGCGCCGGCCAGGTCGGCGATCGTGCGCGCCACCTTGCGCACGCGGTCGTAGCCGCGCGCGCTCAGCGCCATCCGGGCCGCGGCCGTGGCCAGCAGACGGACCCCGGCGTGGTCGAGCGCACAATGCCGGCCGATCAAGGCAGGTGTGAGTTCCGCATTGGTCCGCAGCCCTTCGCTCGCGTAGCGCTGGCGCTGCCGCTCGCGCGCCGAGACGACGCGGGCGCGAACGTGGGCCGAATTTTCGCCCGGCGAGCCCGCGGCGAGCACGTCGGGCGGAAGCGCCGGCACCTCGATCGTGAGGTCCATGCGGTCGCGCAACGGGCCCGATAGCCGCGCGCGGTACCGCTCGACCTGCGGCGGCGTGCAGCGGCAGGGCCGGACACCGTCGCCCATGTAACCGCACGGGCACGGGTTCATCGCGCCGACGAGCATGAAGCGCGCGGGGAAGACGTCGGTGCGCGCCGCACGGGCAATCGTCACCGCACCTTCCTCGAGCGGCTGCCGCAGCACGTCCAGCACGTGGCGGCTGAACTCGGGCATCTCGTCGAGAAACAGCACGCCGTGATGCGCCAGGCTGACTTCTCCGGGCCGGGGCCGCGGTCCGCCGCCGACGAGAGCCGCGTCCGAGATCGTGTGATGGGGCGCCCGGAAGGGCCGGCGCGTCACCAGGCCGGCGCCGGGGGGCAACAGGCCCGCGACCGAGTGCACCGTGGTCACGTCGACCGCCTCGTCGAACGTGAGCGGGGGCAGGATACCCGGTACACGCCGGGCCATCATCGTTTTGCCCGCGCCCGGCGGGCCCACGACGAGCAGGTTGTGGCCGCCCGCGCAGGCGATTTCGATCGCACGGCGGGCGAGGAGCTGACCACGGACGTCCGCGAGATCGGCCCCCCCGGCTCCGTCGGGCAGTTCGCGGACGCCGGCTGGTGGCAGCGGGCGCGGCCGGGGTGAAGCCGCCGGGTTGTTGAGCGCCTGGACGGCGTCGCCGAGCGACGACACCGGAAGAATCGCCAGGCCCGCGACGATCGCGGCCTCGCTGGCGTTGGGAACCGGCAGGAGGATAGCCGACATGCCCTCGCGCCTGGCGGCGGCCGCAATCGGCAGCACGCCACGCGCAGGGTGGATGGAACCATCGAGCGACAGTTCACCGAGCAGCACGACATCGGCGATGTGCCGGCGCTCGACGACTCCCTGGGCGGCCAGGATCCCGAGCGCGATCGGCAGGTCGAACGAGGCGCCGGCCTTGCGGACGTCGGCGGGCGCCAGGTTGACCGTGATCCGGTGGGCGGGGAACTCGAAGCCGGAGTTGCGAATCGCGCTGCGCACACGGTCGCGACTCTCGCGGACGCCGACATCGGGCAGGCCGACCAGCGTGAACCGCGGCATCCCGAACGAGACATCCACCTCGACGTGAACGGGGCAGGCATCCACCCCGAACACGGCGGCCGTCCGCAGGCACGCGAGCATGACCAGACGGTTGCAATCGGCCAGCCCGATATTCGGTCACTCTTACAAAGACTTAGCGGCTCGTTCGCAGAATCTGCGACGCTACACGCATACGTGTGCCGCAGAAATGGCTGTGACGCCTAGCGGCCGGTCAGCCTGGGGCTCATCAATATCTTCTGGCCTTCCGCCAGCGTGATGCGCGAGGCGGCGGAGGAGAGAGCCTCGAGCAGGTCGGGGTTCATCCACTCGCCGTTGTCCTCGCTCGCCAGGCGGCGATCGACGGCGGCGACGAAGTAGTCGCCGGGCGGCAGATCCCTTACGACGAACGCGCCTTCCGCGTCCGACGCCGACATCTTCAAGAAGCGCGACCGGTCGTACCAGAGATCGGAATCGGCGGAGAAAACGACGACGCGGGCGTCTGCGGCGGGCTTGCCGCGAGCGTCGGCGACCCTGCCCCCGATTTCCGTGACCCGACGGGTCAGCACGACCTCGACATCGGCCAGGGACTGATTGTCGGCGCCGAATGGCAAGGGCGTGTCGGTCGCGTCCACGCCGTTCACCAGGATTCGCTCCAGTCCCCAGCCCCGCGGCGCCTGCAGCAGACGCAGCCGCCGGGGACCACTGATGCCTGCCATCTCGAACGACCAGTCGCTGTGCACGTCCGCGCGCGCGAAGTTTCCGTCGAGGGGCGCCAGGTCCGGGTCCGACGGGATCGCCGAGAGCGTGATGTTGCGCGACGACGGTACCTCGGGGTCATCGAACGTGAAACGGCCGGTGATGGTCGAGCCCAGCGAGGCCTGCACCACGAGGCCGTTGATGTCCGAACCGCTGACGGTGACCGGGACGGCGGCGAACTCTCCCTCCTCCGGCGCCTTGCGCCGGCCGCGGTAAGCCTGGATGACGTACTGCCCGGGAGCCACGTTGCGGAACTCGAACGATCCGTCAGGCCGTATGTAGGCGCCGACCGGAGTCGTCGCGAGCGCGCCGGAACGGCGGCTCGAGCTGAGAAGCAGTCCGCCCGTGATCGGATCCCCGCCCGCATCGAGCGCCACGCCCGAGACGGTTGACGTCGCAATCCGCGAGACCGCGAAGTTCAGGCCATCGACATCCTGCGACGCGGCCACTGAAACGAGCCGCGACTCCGGAGGGTTCGGCGTCCCGGGGTAATAGGTCGTGGCGTAGCCCGGAATGTCGGGTGCGCCTGGCTGCCCGAGCACGAGTTGCCCGACGTAGGCGGCGAGCACGTAGGAACCGGGCCGCAAGCCGAAGACACGATAGCGTCCGAGATCGTCGGTGCGCGAACTCGACGCACCCGGCACATCGACCAGCCGCCGGCGTCCTGACGCAAACCGGATCTGATACAGGCGAAT
>Ga0068871_100002477_pt1 | contig 12591 bp, 7 predicted proteins | sample KBSMisM72_FD_72750 | JGI IMG/M metagenome (GOLD analysis project Ga0068871, IMG submission 72750) | Miscanthus rhizosphere microbial communities from Kellogg Biological Station, Michigan, USA - KBS Miscanthus M7-2 | ecosystem: Host-associated > Plants > Roots > Rhizosphere > Soil ... | reverse complement strand
GCGAGTCGAGCTCACGGTACCGGAACAATTCGTCGCGAGCGTCAGCGTGGGACAGCCGGTGTCGTTCGCCGTGGACGCCTTTCCGGGACGCCTGTTCGAGGGAAAAGTGCGCTACGTCTCTCCCGCGCTCCGCGCCGACCAGCGTGCGCTGACGCTTGAAGCCGTGGTGCCGAACGGGGACGCGCAGCTGAAGCCAGGCATGTTCGCGACCGCGCAGATTCAGCAGAACAAGAAAGAGCCTGCGGTGCTCGTGCCGGCGGCCGCCGTCCGCGTCGTCTCGGGCACGGGACGCGTGTTCGTCGTCAACGGCGATCGCGTCGAAGAACGCGTCGTCGCGACCGGACAGAAAGTCGATCCGCTCGTCGAGATTGTGACCGGACTCAAGGCCGGCGAACGCGTCGCGACGGAGAACGTGAATCAGCTCGTTGATGGGACGAAGGTGCGCTAATGCAGTGGCTTGCTGAAATCTGCGTCAAACGGCCGGTCTTCGCGACCGTCCTCATCCTGTCGCTCTCCGTAGTCGGGATCTTCGCGTTCCTCAAGCTCGGCGTCGACCGCTATCCGAAGATCGATCTGCCGACGGTCCTCATCACCACGGTGCAGCCCGGTGCGGCGCCGGAGCAGATCGAAACGGAGATCACGGACAAGATCGAAGAAGCAGTCAACACGATCAGCGGCATCGACGAACTCCGGTCGTCGTCGTCTGAAGGCGTGTCGCAGGTCATCATCTCGTTCCTGCTCGACAAGGACATCGACGTCGCCGCGCAGGAAGTCCGCGACAAGGTGAACAGCGTCCTTCCTCAGCTGCCGAAGACGATTCAGCAGCCGCGCGTCGATCGCATGGATCCGGACGCCTCGCCCGTGCTGAGCCTCGCCCTCACCGCCGACAAACCGGTGCGCGACATCACGGAATACGCGGACAAGGTCCTTCGGCGTCAGTTCGAGAGCCTGAACGGCGTCGGCCAGGTCATCGTCAACGGCGGGCGTGAGCGTCAGGTGAACGTGTGGCTCGACGCCGATCGGCTCCGCGCCTACAACGTCACGGTTACGGACGTCGCTCGCGCAGTGAACACCCAAAACGCCGAGATTCCAGGCGGACGGATGGATCAGGGTGGGAGCTCGGTGACGCTTCGCACGCGCGGACGCGTCCAGTCGGTCGACGAATTCGGCGACATCGTCGTGAAAGCGAACCAGGCGCATCCCGTCAAGATCTCGGACGTCGCTCAGGTCGAAGACGGCATGGCCGACCTGGACACGGTGGCGAACATCAACGGCACGAGCACCGTGCTGTTGAACATCCGCCGTCAGTCGGGCACGAACACCGTCGAAGTGGTCAACGGCATCAAGGAGCAGCTGAAAGAGACCGTCAAAGCACTCCCGCCGGGCTACAAGCTGCGCATCGTCCGTGACGGCGCGGAGTTCATCGAGGCGTCCATCCACAACGTCGAAGAGCACCTGATTGTCGGCTCGCTGCTCGCGGCGTTCGTCGTGATGCTGTTCCTGACGAACCTGCGGTCCACGATCATCTCGGCGATCGCGATTCCGACGTCGATCGTCGCGACGTTCGGTCTCATCTGGTACATGGGCTTCACGCTCAACATGATGACGATGCTCGCGCTGACGCTCTCGGTCGGCATCGTCATCGACGACGCGATCGTCGTGCTCGAGAACATCTACCGGTTCATCGAAGAGAAGCACGACGACCAATTTCAGGCGGCAATCGACGGCACGAAGGAAATCGGCCTCGCCGTCCTCGCGACGACGCTTTCGCTTGTCGCCATTTTCGTCCCCGTCGGGTTCATGGGCGGCATCGTCGGGCGGTTCATGAAGAGCTTCGGGCTCACCATGGCGTTTGCGATCATGGTGTCTCTCCTCGTGAGCTTCACGTTGACGCCGATGCTGGCGGCGCGCTGGCTCAAGGTCAAGAAGCACGGCAGCGACGGACACTCGTCGAAAGACTCGAAAGTGTTCCGCGCGATCGACGGCGTCTACGGGCGAATGCTCGAGTGGTCGATGGCGCACCGCGGGATTGTCGCGGGGATTGCGGTCGGCGTGCTCCTGTCGACGTTCCCGCTGTTCACACTCGTCGACAAGAACTTCTTGAACAACGACGACCAGTCGGAGTTCGAAATCAACCTGCGCGCGCCCGAAGGCACGAGCCTCGAGTCGACGGAAGTGATCACGAATCGCGTCGCGACGGCCATCCGCAGCCAGGTGCCGGAGGTGGATTACACGCTCGTCCAGATCGCCGGCGACGCCGCGAAGACGCGAAACCTCGGGAACATCTACGTCCGGCTGAAATCGATCGAACAGCGGGATCGCGATCAGTTCGCGGTCATGACCGCGATTCGCAGCAAGGTACTGCCACCGCTGACGGCAAACCTGAGGACGTCGGTGCAGCCGATTGCGAATATCGGCGGCGGCGGCAGCCAGAATGCCGACATCCAGTTCATCATCAACGGCACCGACCTGAACAAGCTCGATGCCTACAGCAAGCAGCTCGTGCAGCGGGTGAAGCAAATCCCTGGCGTCGTGGACGTCGACACGTCGATGAATGGCGGCAAGCCCGAGATGTCCGTGCGCGTCGACCGCCCAAAGGCGGCCGACATGGGCGTGCAGATCGCCGACGCGGCCGAAGCGCTGCGGCTGCTGGTCGGCGGCGATCAAGTCACGACGTACAACGAAGGGGGCGAGCAGTACGAGGTCCACCTCCGCGCCCGTCTGGCCGACCGCGGCACGCAGCAGGCGGTGGCGGCGTTGACGGTGCCGTCGGCGCGCCTCGGCGCGGTGTCGCTCGACAACGTCGCGAACTTCTCGCCCGGCTCGGCGCCGTCGGACATCAACCGTCTGAATCGACAGCGTCAGGTGACTGTGTTCGCGAACCTGTTGCCAAAAGCGTCGCAGGCTGAAGTGCAGAACTCGATGATCGCGGAGTTCCAGCGGATGAACGCGGGGTCCGACTACCGGGGCGCCATGACCGGCCGGTCAAAGGAACTGGGCCGCGCCGCGCAGAACTTCGTGCTCGCGTTCCTGCTCTCGCTCATCTTCATGTATCTGATTCTGGCGGCGCAGTTCGAGTCGTGGCTGCATCCGATCACGATTCTGCTCTCGCTGCCGCTGACGCTTCCCTTCGCGCTGCTCTCGCTCATCATCTTCCAGCAGTCGCTGAACATCCTCTCAGCGCTCGGCCTGCTCGTGCTGTTCGGCGTCGTGAAGAAGAACTCGATTCTCCAGATCGACCACGCCAATCAGCTCAAAGAGGCCGGGCTGTCCACGCGTGATGCGATTGTGCAGGCGAGCCGCGATCGCCTGCGACCGATTCTCATGACGACGTTCGCGTTCGTCGCCGGCATGATTCCGCTCATCATGTCGCGCGGGATCGGATCGGGGACGAATCACGCGATCGGCTTCGTCGTGTTCGGCGGCCAGTCGCTGGCCCTGCTGCTCACGCTCCTCGTGACTCCGGTCGCGTACTCGCTGTTTGACGACCTCCAGCAGCGCGTGTTCAAACGAAAGCAGGTTCAGGTTCCAGCCATGGCAAAGACTGTCACGACGGCGGTTGTTCTCCTCGCTCTGACTGCGACCGTCGCGTCCGCGCAAACGACGTCCGTGTCTGCTCCGCTTCGTCTCACCGTCGACGACGCGGTGCGCATGGCGCTCGAACACAATCCCGATCTCGGCGCCGACCGGCTCGATCCGCAAATCAGCGACACCCGCGTCGCCGCGGCGGCCGGCGCATTCCGGCCGTCGATCACGTCGGGCGTGAACCGGAACAACCAGCTGCAGCCACCGACGAGTTTTCTCATTCCGACGCCGACGCGCACCGACGCCCTCACGTCCTCTGCGGGTCTCAGCCAGCGGCTGCCGTGGTTCGGGACGTCGTACAGCGCGTCGTGGAGCGCCGTGCATACGGACACGAACAGCTTCCTGACCAGCTACAACCCGCTGCTGACCTCAGGCCTGTCGCTAGCGGTGTCGCAGCCGCTCGTCCGCGACTTGGCAATCGACACCCCGCGTCAGCAGTTGAAGACCAGCCAGATCAATCGCGACATCGCAGGTACGCGGCTGCGCGAGAGCCTCGTCCACACCACCGCGAGCGTGAAGAGCACCTACTGGAATCTGGTTTCGGCGATTGCGAACGTGGACGCGAGGCAGTCCGCGCTGAATCTCGCGCAGGAGCTGACGCGCGTGAACAAGGCCAAGGTCGACGTCGGTCAGTCGCCGCCGCTCGATCTGCTCTCGGCGCAGGCAGAAGTCGCCGCAGACGAGGAGCAGCTGATCATCGCGCAGACAGCCGTTCGCGAGGCCGAGGATCGCCTGCGCGTCCTCATCTTCGATCCGTCCGACCGGTCGATGTGGAGCGTGCCGATCGAGCCGATCGACGAGCCGCCGGTCGCCACCATCACTCCCGACTTGAACTCGGCCGTGACGCATGCCCTCGACGCGCGCGCCGACCTGACGCGCGCGCGGAAGGACATCGACAACGCGAAGGTCAACGTCCAGTACACGGACAACCAGAAGCTGCCCGACGTCCGCTTCAACCTGAGCTATCAGGCCAACGCGCTCGGCGGCACGCAGATCCTCCGCGACACGACCAACGGCTTCCCCGGCCTCATCGTCGGGCCCGGCAACATCACGAACTTCGGATCGGTGATCAACCAGCTCTTCGCGCACGACTACCCGACGTGGGTGGCCGGCGTGAGCGTCACGTATCCAATCGGCCGCAGCAGTGAGGAAGCGGCGTCGGCCCGCGCGAAGCTCGAGCGGCAGCAGGCGGAGGAACGTCTCAAGAGCAACGAGTCGAAGGCGATTCAGCAGGTGCGGGACGCCGGCTGGAAAATCGACATGAACGCCAAGCGCATCGCGACGACGCGGGTCGCCCGCGAGCTGGCGGATCAGCGGCTCGACGCGGAGCGGAAACGCTTCGAGGTCGGCCTCTCGACGAGCTTCTTCGTCATCCAGGCCCAACGCGATCTGTCGCAAGCCAAGGCGAACGAACTCGCAGCGATTCTCGCCTACGATCTCGCGCTCGTCGACTTCGAGGCGCTCCAGGAAGCCGGTCCGGCCGGACAGCAGTCTGGAGGGTCGAGCGCACCGGCGCAGCCACAGACGGCGACGACGACGGCGTCAACGCCGGCGGCCGCGGCGGCGACCACCGTGCGTCCCGCCACGGGCTTCCTGGGGTTCTGAAGGGAAGACGAATCGAACGATTTAGTGATCTGGTGATTTAGTGATCTTCGTTAGATCGAAAATCACCACGTCACTAAATCGCCAAATGAAGCGATGAACTATCCCAACCGCCGCAATTCGTGAAGCAGGGTCTTCGACCCAGCCAGCCGGCGATTGAGAATCTCCTTCGCGATCTTCAGTAAGTCCGCGATGCGTGGATCGGCGAGCGCGTAGAGCACGGTCGTGCCCTGCTTGCGGCTCGTGACGACGCCGTGGGCGCGCAGTTTCGCAAGCTGCTGCGACACGATCGGCTGATCGACCGCGAGCCGCAGCTGCAGTGCCTGCACGCTCTGTTCGTCGTGCTGCGACAGCATCTCGAGGATCCGGATCCTCGCGGGATGCGCGATCGCCCGGAAGAACTCCGCCTTCATCGACTGTAGTTCTCTTGAGGGTCCGCTCATCATGCGCTCCGCTGCGACGTGTTCGCGAGCGCCTCGAGCGCACGCTGGCGCCCGCGCTCGGCATGCAACTGCTCGGCCCGCGCGATGGCGACGCCGACGTTCGGGCAGATGTTCTCTGCGCCGACGTGACGATGGAAGTCGGCGCGCTCCATCAGCTGCGCCGGTTGTTGACGCGCGCCACACAGGAGGAGCTCGCGGCCCGACGCGTGTAGCGTGTCGGCGAGATCCTCGAACGCCTGCAGCCCGGTGCCGTCGAGCGCGTTCATGTTGCGAAGCCTGAGCACGACAATCTCGGGCAGCGCCTCGATGTCGTCCGTCACGACGCCGAGCTTGTCGGTCGCGCCGAACAGGAACGGCCCGTGGATGCGGAAGATCCGCACGTACGGTGGAATCGTCAGACTGTGCAGGCTGTGATCGAAGCTGTCCCGGATGTAGTCGTCGGTCACCGTGGCAATCGTCGTCGTCTCGGCGACGCGGCGGATGAAGAGCAGCGCGGCGAGGATCATCCCGACTTCGACGGCGACCGTGAGATCCGCGAACACCGTGAGAAAGAACGTCACGAGCCACACGGCGACGTCGGCTTTCGTCAGCCGCAGCACCTCCGGAATTTCACGCCACTCGCCCATGTTGTAGGACACGACCATCAGAATCGCCGCGAGCACGGCCATCGGGATGCCGCTCGCCAGCGGCGCTGCCACAAGGAGAATCGTCAGCAGCGTCAGCGAGTGGACGATGCCAGCCACCGGCGTCTTCGCGCCCGAGCGGATGTTCGTGGCGGTCCGCGCGATGGCGCCCGTCGCGGGAAGTCCGCCGACCATCGGCGACACGATGTTCGCGAGGCCCTGCGCCACGAGCTCGGTGTTCGAATCGTGGCGATCGCCGCTCATCTTGTCCGCGACCACCGCAGACATCAGCGATTCGATGGCGCCGAGCAGCCCCACCGTGATCGCGGGCATGGCCAGCGTCGGCACGAGCGACCAGCGGAAGGCCGGAATCGCGACGTGCGGCAGCCCGCTGGGAATGCCGCCGAATCTCGACCCGATCGTCTCCACGTGGACGCCGAACAGGCGCGCGCCAATCGTGACGCCGATCAGCGCGAGGATCGACCCGGGCAGTCGCGGCACGAATCGCATGACCGCGATGATGATCGCGAGCGTGACAACCGCCACGGCCGTCGCTTGCGGCGAGAACGACCGCGCATGCGACGCGAGCGCGACGAGGCGCGGCCAGAATTCGCCGGGCACCGACGGCAGATCGACGCCAAAGAAATCGCGCAGCTGCGTGCTCGCGATGAGCACCGCGATGCCGTTCGTGAAGCCGATGACGACCGGGCGCGGGATGAACCGCACGGCCGAGCCCATGCCCGTCAATCCCATGACGACCAGCATCACGCCCGCCATCATCGTGCACATGAACAGTCCGTCGACGCCGTACTTGGCGACGATGCCGGCGACGACGACGACGAAGGCGCCGGTCGGTCCGGCAATCTGGACACGCGAGCCGCCGAGCGCCGACACGAGAACGCCGGTCACGACGGCGCAGTAGATGCCGGCCTGCGGCGACAGGCCCGAGGCGATCGCAAACGCCATGGCGAGCGGAAGCGCGACGAGGCCGACCGTGACGCCGGCCGTCAGGTCGGCGACGGCCGTCGATCGATCGTAGCCGCGGAGCGCGGCGATCAGCCGCGGCTGCGGAATCCAGTCGTTCATGACTTCGAGCATATATGAATATAGCTATGTAGTGAATTCACGGCGCTGCACGCCGGTGCATCGCCCCGTGTCGCGCCTCCGGAATATGCTACCTTTGTCGTCTCGAGTCATATCATGTTCTCTCGAAAACCCTTTTCTGGCCTGTTTCGGCGCGGGCGCGTGTGGCTTGGCGCGCTGCTGGTGCTGTGGTTCGCTGGTGTCGGATCGGGGCTCTGGGCCGTGTGGGCCTACGACAACCGGCCGGGCGCGGCCGCGGCAGCGCCGTCACACTGGCCGACGGGCACGGCCCTCGCGTCGAATCCCAGCGGTCCGACGCTGGTCTTCCTCGCGCACCCGCAGTGCACGTGCACGAGCGCGAGCGTCGACGAGCTCGCCGAGATCCTCGCGCGCGCGCGGACCAAGCCGCGGACCTATGTGCTGTTTCTCAAGCCGGCGAATGTGGCGAACGGCTGGGAGCAAACCGATTTGTGGCGCCGTGCCGCCCAACTCCCCGGCGCCAGGGTCCTGCGCGATGACGAGGGCGTCGAAGCGCGCAAGTTCGGCGTCGAGACGTCGGGCCAGACGCTGTTCTACGACAAGCACGGCACGCTGACCTTCAGCGGCGGCATCACCGGCTCGCGCGGCCACGCGGGCGAGAACGCCGGCGAGCTGGCGCTCATCTCGCTGCTCACCGACGGACGCGCGGACCGCCGCGCCACGAACGTGTTCGGCTGTCCCCTTTTCGCGGAGACGGACTGATGGCGTCGCTCGAGCTGCCTCCGCCGCCGGACTCGATTGCCCTTCGAGCCGACGAGCTGTTCGCCAAGCACAAGCACGAAATTTACGTCCACACCGATCGGCTGTTCGCCAGCCTGATGGTCCTTCAGTGGGTCGCGGGCATCCTGTTCGCGCTCTGGATCTCTCCGCTTGCCTGGTTCGGCACGGTCAGCCGGACGCACGTTCACGTGTGGGCGGCCATCTTCCTCGGCGGCGCCATCTGCAGCGTCCCGGCGCTGCTCGGGGTATTTCGCGCCGGCGAGCCGTCGACGCGCTACACCATCGCGGTCGCGCAGATGTTGATGGGCGCGCTGCTCATCCACCTGACCGGCGGACGCATCGAGACGCACTTCCACGTGTTCGGATCGCTGGCGTTTCTTGCCGTCTATCGCGACTGGCGCGTCCTCGTCCCTGCCACGATTGTCGTGGCCGCCGACCACGCGCTGCGCGGGGTGTTCTGGCCGCAGTCGGTCTATGGCGTCCTCGTCGCGAGCCAGTGGCGCTGGCTCGAACACTCCGCCTGGGTCATCTTCGAGGACGTGTTCCTGTTCGTGTCATGCCGGCGCAGCGTCGCCGACATGAAGGACACCGCGCTGCGGACGGCGGCGCTCGAGCACGCCGAACGCGAATCGTCCCTGACTGCCGCGCAGCTGCGGATCACGCAGCAGCAGGCGGAATCGGCGACGCGCGCGAAGAGCGACTTCCTGGCCAGCATGAGCCATGAGCTGCGCACGCCGCTGAACGCGATCATCCTGTACAGCGAGCTCCTGCAGGAAGAGGCGCGCGACCATCAGCAGGCGGGCCCCATGAAAGATCTCGAGCGGATTCACTCCGCCGGCAATCACCTGCTCGGGCTGATCAACGGCATCCTCGACCTCTCGAAGATCGAAGCCGGCAAGATGACGCTGGCGCTCGAGCAGTTCGATGTGCGTGCAGTGGTCACAGACCTGGCGAGCACCGTCGCGCCGCTCGTGCAGAAGAACGCGAACACACTCGTTGTGCACTGTTCAGAGGATGTCGGGCCGATCCACTCGGACCTGCTCAGGACCCGTCAGATTCTGCTGAACCTTCTTGGCAACGCCGCGAAGTTCACGCGCCAGGGCACGATCACGCTCGACGTCGCGCGCCGTGTCGAGGGCGGGGCCGTCAACGTCGTGTTTGTCGTCACCGATACGGGCGTCGGGATGACGGAAGACCAGCAACGCAAGATCTTCGAGCCGTTCACGCAGGCCGACGTCAGGACGACGAGGAAGTACGGAGGCAGCGGCCTCGGCCTGGCGATCGTGGCTCGATTCTGTTCGCTGATGGGCGGGCGAGTCTCGGTGGAGAGCCAGCTCGGACGCGGATCGCAGTTCACCGTCGTCCTCCCTGTCGATGTTGCAGCCGTCGTCGACGCTGCGCTGTACGCCGCCTGATAACCGTAAGGACACCAGGATTCCCGATGCCAAAGATTCTTCTCGTGGAAGACAACGAAGCCAGCGCGGACGCGCTCGCCAGACGACTCGAACGGCGGAATTTCTCGGTCGTGATTGCTCCGGATGGACATCAGGCCGTGTCGCTCGCGCGTTCGACGCAGCCCGATCTCGTGATCATGGACCTCGGCCTGCCGGGCATCGACGGGTGGGACGCCACCGCCATCATCAAGGCGGACGTCGACACCCGGCACATCCCAATCATCGTCCTGAGCGCGCACGCCATGCCCAACGATCGGCATCAGGCGCTCGCGGCTGGCGGCGACGACTTCGACACCAAGCCCGTCCAATTCGAGCGCCTGCTCGAGAAGATCGAAATGCTGCTGACGACTCGCGGCGTCAGCGCGTCAGCTTCCGATATTTGATCCGGTGCGGCTGGTCGGCGTCGGCGCCAAGGCGCCGGTGCCGATCGGCCTCGTAGTCCTGATAATTCCCTTCGAACCACACCACGTCGCTGTCGCCCTCGAAGGCGAGCATGTGCGTCGCGATGCGATCGAGGAACCAGCGGTCGTGGCTGATGACGACCGCGCAGCCCGCGTAGCTGAGGAGCGCCTCTTCGAGCGCCCGTAGCGTGTCGACGTCGAGATCGTTGGTCGGCTCGTCGAGCAGCAGCAGGTTGCTGCCCTTCTTCAGCAGCTTCGCGAGGTGTACGCGGTTGCGTTCGCCGCCCGACAGCGAGCCGACCTTCCGCTGCTGGGCGCCGCCCTTGAAGTTGAACCACGACACGTACGCCCGCGACGCGATCTTCTTCTTGCCCAGCTCGATCTCGTCGTGGCCGCCGGAGATCTCCTCCCACACGGTCTTGTTGGCCTCGAGCGCGTCGCGGCTCTGATCGACGTAGCCGACGGTCACGGTCTCGCCGATCCTCAGCGTGCCGGCGTCGGGCTTTTCCGCGCCGGTGATCATTCTGAAGAGCGTCGTCTTTCCGGCGCCATTCGGTCCGATGACGCCGACGATGCCGCCGCGCGGCAGCGTGAAATTGAGGCCGTCGATCAGCAGGTTGTCGCCGTACCCCTTTTTCAGACCACGCGCTTCGACGACCAGATCGCCGAGACGCGGGCCCGGGGCGATGTAGATCTCGGCGGTATCGATCCGCTTCGCCTGATCTTCCTTGAGGAGCTCCTCGTAGTGATTCAGCCGCGCCTTGCCCTTCGCCTGACGGGCGCGCGGGGACATGCGGACCCATTCGAGCTCGCGTGCCAGCGTCTGCTGACGCTTGGTCTCCGCCTTCTCTTCCTGCGCGAGCCTGTTCTGCTTCTGCTCCAGCCAGGACGAGTAGTTGCCCTCCCACGGGATGCCGCGGCCGCGATCGAGCTCGAGAATCCAGCCGGCCACGTTGTCGAGAAAGTACCGGTCATGCGTCACCGCGACGACGGTGCCGCGGTACTCCTTGAGAAAGCGTTCCAGCCAGGCGACAGATTCCGCGTCCAGATGGTTGGTCGGCTCGTCAAGCAGCAGAAGATCCGGCGACTGCAGGAGGAGCCGGCACAAAGCGACGCGGCGGCGCTCGCCACCCGAGAGCTTGCTGACTTCCGCATCCGGAGGCGGAAGCCGCAGGGCATCCATCGCATGCTCGAGTTGCGAGTCGAGATCCCAGGCGTTGGTGGCGTCGATCTTGTCCTGGATGCGCGACTGCTCCTCGAGCACCTTGTCCATTTCCTCGGGCGAGAGATCCTCGCCGAGCTTGGCGTTCACGTCGTCGTAGCGCGTCAGGAGGGCTTTGATCTCGGCCACGCCCTCTTCGACGTTGCCGAGCACGGTCTTCTTGGGATCGAGCCTCGGTTCCTGATGCAGGAAGCCGACGCTGATGCCGTCAGCGGGAAACGCTTCGCCGAGGAAGGTCGTGTCTTCGCCGGCCATGATCTTCAGAAGCGAGCTCTTTCCCGCGCCGTTCAGGCCGAGCACGCCGATTTTCGCGCCGGGTAAGAAGGACAGCCAGATGTCTTCGAGGACTTTGGCGTCGGGAGGATGCACCTTCCCGAGACCCTTCATTGTGTAGATGAACTGAGGCATAAGAATCTTCTATTGTACCGTCTGTGCGCCGGATACTTCACATCGACATGGACGCGTTCTACGCGTCGGTCGAGCAGCGCGACGATCCGTCGCTCAAAGGGAAGCCTGTAGCCGTCGGCGGCTCTCCGGGCGGGCGCGGCGTCGTCGCCGCCGCGAGCTACGAGGCGCGCACGTTCGGCGTCTACTCGGCGATGTCGATGGCCCGCGCGGTGAGGCTCTGTCCTTCGCTCGTCATCGTCCGTCCCGACTTTCAGAAATACCGGGCCGCCTCCAACGCGGTGTTCTCGATTTTTCGCGAGGTGACGCCGCTCGTCGAGCCGCTCTCGCTCGACGAGGCCTACCTCGACGTGACGGAGAACGCGTGGGGCGAAACCCTGGCGACCAACGTCGCCAAGCGGGTGAAGGCCGAAATCTTCGCGGCGACGCGGCTCACGGCGTCCGCGGGTGTCGCGCCAAACAAGTTCCTGGCGAAAGTGGCGTCAGGCTGGAAGAAGCCAGACGGCCTCACGGTCATCCATCCCGATCGCGTCGAGCCGTTTCTCCGGCAGTTGCCCGTCGACGCGTTGTGGGGCGTCGGCCCGGTCACGGCGAACAAGCTGCGCGCGCGCGGCATCGAACGGCTCGTTGACGTACGCACGACCGACGAGCGGATTCTTCGCGAAGCGGTCGGTAGCATGGCGGACTGGCTGCGTCAGCTGGCGAACGGCGTCGACGACCGTCCGGTGACGCCGCATCGCGAAGCCAAGTCCTCAGGCAGTGAGAACACCTATCCGGAAGATCTCACCGACATCCTCGCCGTCCGCGAGGAGATTGCGGAGATGGCGGCCCGCGCGGTCGGATGGCTCGCGCGCAAGAATCTCATGGCGCGGACGGTCACGATCAAAGTCCGGTACTCGGATTTCACGACGGTAACGCGCAGCCACACGGCGGCGCCGACACGGGATGAAGCCGCCATCATTTCGCGGGCGGTGGCGCTGCTCGACAAGACGGACGCCGGCAGCCGGCCGGTTC
>Ga0068871_100002476_pt1 | contig 12596 bp, 10 predicted proteins | sample KBSMisM72_FD_72750 | JGI IMG/M metagenome (GOLD analysis project Ga0068871, IMG submission 72750) | Miscanthus rhizosphere microbial communities from Kellogg Biological Station, Michigan, USA - KBS Miscanthus M7-2 | ecosystem: Host-associated > Plants > Roots > Rhizosphere > Soil ... | reverse complement strand
CCGCTTCGGGAGCCGCTTCCCGGTCCGCGCGTAGAAGGGCACGCCGGCCCAGCGCCAGTTGTCCACCAGCAGCCGGAGCGCCACGAAGGTCTCGGTGTTGCTCTCCGGCGGGACCTTCTCCTCCTCGCGGTAGCCGGGGACCTTCTTCCCGTCGACGTCCCCCGGACCGTACTGGCCGCGGACCGCCTGCTGGAGGACCTCCTCCGGAGTGAGCGGCTCGATGGATTTCAGCAGCTTCACCTGCTCGTCCCGGACGGCGTCCGCGCTGAACGAGATCGGCGGCTCCATTCCCACCAGGCTCACGAGCTGCGCGATGTGGTTGGGAACCATGTCCCGCATGGCGCCGGCGGTGTCGTAGTACGGGCCGCGCCCCTCGACGCCGAGCTCCTCGCTCACGGTGATCTGCACGTGGTCGATGTAGTTCCGGTTCCAGATCGGCTCGAACATCCCGTTCCCGAACCGGAACACCATGAGGTTCTGGACGGTCTCCTTCCCGAGGTAGTGGTCGATCCGGAAGATCTGCTTCTCGCCGATGACCGCCTTGATGGTCCGGTTCAGCTCCACCGCGCTCGGCAGGTCGTGCCCGAACGGCTTCTCGATGACCACCCGCCTCCAGCGGCCGTTCTCCTCCTTCGCCAGGCCGCACTTGCCGAGGTTCTGGACGATCGGCGCGACCAGGGTCGGGGCGACCGAGAGATAGAAGAGATAGTTGCCCGGTGTCCCCACCTGGGAGTCGGTCTTCTTGAGGAACTCGCCGATGCCGGGGAAGGACTCGGACTTCGTCGCGTCCGCGGCGAAGTAGAAGACCCGCTCCGACAGGCTGGCCCAGGCCGCGCGCATCGGCGCGGCGGAGATGACCTTGTCGTCGGGCTTCACCTCGTCGCGGAACTCGGCGTGGCTCATCTTCGTCCGCGCCACGCCCACCACCGCCAGGTTCTTCGGCAGGAAGCCGCCGTTCTGGAGATTCAGGATGGCCGGGATCAGCTTCCGCTTCGTCAGGTCACCCGAGGCACCGAAGATGACCACCACGCAGGGGTCGGCAGTGCGGTTGTGCTGCGGGGTGGCCGCCGTCTCGAGCTTCTGCACCATGCGCCGGGCTCCAGGGTCCTACTTCGGTTCCACGTGACCGCCGAACTGCTTCCGCATCGCCGAGAGCAGCTTCTCGGCGAAGGTGTGCTGCTGCCGGGACCGGAACCGCACGTACAGCGCGGCGCTCAGCACCTCGGCCGGGACCGCCTCCGCGATCGCGGCCTCGATGGTCCATCGACCCTCGCCGGAGTCCTGGACGTAGCCCTCGTAGCCGTCGAGCTTCGGGTCCTTGGCCAGCGAGATACTGGTCAGGTCCAGGAGCCAGCTCGACACCACGCTGCCCCGGCGCCACAGCTCGGCGATGTCCGCGAGGTTGAGGTCGTAGCGGTAGTCCTCCGGGAGCTGCTCGGAGGTCGCGTTCTTGAAGATGTCGAAGCCCTCGGCGTAGGCCTGCATCAGGCCGTACTCGATGCCGTTGTGGACCATCTTCACGAAGTGTCCCGCGCCGGAAGGGCCGCAGTGGAGGTATCCCAGCTCTGCGGTGCTCTTGCCGTCGCGGCCCGGGGTCGGCTCGATGTCGCCCTTGCCGGGAGCGAGCGTGCGGAGCACCGGCTCGATCCGCGCCACCGCCTCCTTCGGACCGCCCACCATCAGGCAGTAGCCGCGCTCGACGCCCCACACGCCCCCGCTCGTGCCGGCGTCGACGTAGTGGATGCCCTTCTTCCCGACCTCCTTCGAGCGCCGGACGTCGTCCTTGAAGAAGCTGTTCCCGCCATCGATGATCGTGTCGCCGGCCTCGAGCAGCTCCGCCAGCGACTGGACAGTGCTCTCGGTGGGACCGCCAGCCGGCACCATCACCCACACCGCGCGCGGCTTCTGGAGCTTCGCGACCATGTCCTGCAGGCTCTTCGCCGGAGTGGCGCCCTCCTTCGCGTACGCCGCGACGGCGTCCGCGCCCTGGTCGTACACCACGCAGGTGTGGCCGCCCTTCATCAGACGGCGGACCATGTTTCCGCCCATCCTGCCCAGCCCGATCATGCCGATCTGCATCGCTGTCGCTCCTGACTGCCGACTGCCCGCTGAGAACTGCTCTCTCGTCGTCAGACCGCCTGGTCGATCGCCTCGCGCAGCTTCCGCAGCGCCGCGTCCAGCGGTCCGCGCAGGTGGACCCGGAGCGCCCGTCGCTTCCGCGCCGCCAGCACCTCGAAGTCACCCCGCGCCTGCGCCGCCTTCACCACCCCGAACGTGTACTTCTGCCCCGGGACCGGCAGCTGCACCGGATCGTCGCAGGTGACCTGGAGGAACACGCCCGAGTTCGGCCCGCCCTTGTAGGCCTGGCCGGTGGAATGGAGGAACCGCGGCCCGAAGCCGAGGCAGGTGGCGACCTTCTTTCCGTCGCGGACGGCCATCCGCGCCGACTGGAGCACCTCCTCGTTCTCCTGGGTCATCGGGACGTAGGCGAGGAGTCCGAGGTAGTCCCCGGCGCCCAGCCGGCCGAGATGCTGCTTCAGCACCGAGGACAGCGTCTTGCTGCCCTGGAGCGCCAGGGTGTTCGCCGGGTCGGCGAAGAGCGCCACCGGCCCGTCCTCGACGAACGGCCGCTCGTCGGGGAGCGCGCCGGTCTTCTCGTAGGCCTCGGTCAGCTTCCGGGTCTCGATCTTGCTCGCCTCGACATCCGGCTGGTCGAAGGGATTGATACCCAGCACCGAGCCCGCGACCGCGGTGGCGATCTCCCAGCGGAAGAACTCCTGGCCCAGCGCGTAGGGCTCGGTGACCGAGATGCGCACCACGGGCTGACCGGCCTTCGCCAGCGCGTCGACCGCCCGGTCCTGGGCCGCGTCGGGCGCGGACTCCAGGCGCAGGTATGCGAAGAGCCGGTCCTGACCGTACCGGTCCGGAGTGCCGAGCGTCTCGCGGTCCACCGGGATGAGCCCCTTGCCCTGCTTCCCGGTCGACTCGGCGAGGAGCTGCTCCAGCCACGCCCCCGCGTCGCCGATGCCGGGGCTGGTCACAAGCGTCACCTTGTTCCGCCCCGCACGGCCCAGCGTGCCGAGGACGGCGCCCAGGATTCCGCCCGGATTCTTCGAGGCCGGCACCGTGCCTGCGCACGCGTCCACCATCGTCAGCGTGCTGCCCAGGAAGCGGGGCAGATCCACGCCCAGCACCCCCGCCGGCACCATGCCGAAGTTGGAGAGCGCCGAGTAACGACCGCCGATGCTCGGACGGCCGGGGAAGATGGCCCGGAAGCGGTGCTCCTTCGCCACCTGCTCCATCTTCGAGCCGGGGTCGGTGATGGCCACGAAGTGCCGCCCGGCCCCGTCCTGGGCGATGACCTTCACCGTCTCCGCCCAGAAGTACTGGAAGAAGATGTTGGGCTCGAGCGTGCTGCCGCTCTTGCTGGAGACGATGAACAGCGTTCGCGCCGGGTCGATCCGCTTGCGGAACGACTGGACTTGGACCGGATCCGTCGAATCGAGCACCAGCAGCTGCGGCTTGCCCTTCACCGGGCCGAAGGTCCGCTCCATGACCTCCGGGCACAGCGAGCTGCCGCCCATCCCGAGGAGCAGGGCATGATCGAATCGCTCGCCGGCGATCTCCGCCAGGAAGGCCTGCAGCTCCGGGCTGACCGGCCGCGCCTTGTCGATGATGTCGAGCCAGCCGAGCCACTTCGCCTCGTCCTGGTTCGTCCAGAGCGAGGCGTCGCGCGCCCAGAGTCGCTCCATCTTCTTGCCCTGGTCCCAGTCGGCCAGGGTGCGCTTCACCTCCGAGTCGAGCTCGGGAGGAAGCTGCAGGGCGATGCCGTTCACTTCCGGCCTCCCCCACTCTTCAGCCGGCTGCCCACCGCGGAGATCAGATCGGCGAAGCTCTCGGAGAACGACTTCACGCCGTCCTCCACCAGCTGGTCGGTGATCGCCTTCATCGAGATGCCGGACTGCTCGAGCTTGCGCATCACCGCGTCGGCCTCGGGCACCCCCTGGTCCAGCGTCCGGCGGACCTTCCCGTGGTCGCGGAAGGCGTCGATCGTCGCGGGCGGGATGGTGTTCACCGTGTCCGGCCCGATGAGCTCCTCGATGTAGAGGACGTCGGAGTACTTCGGGTTCTTGGTGCCGGTGCTCGCCCAGAGCACCCGCTGCGTCTTCGCCCCCTTGTCGGCCAGCTTCTGCCACCGAGCGCCGGAGAAGAGATTCTTGTACTTCTGGTAGGCCTGCTTGGCGTTGGCGACGGCCACCTTGCCCACGACCTCGTCGAAGAGGGCCTTCTGCTGCGGGGTGGCGCCGGCCTTCTCGCGGGCGGCGATGGTCTTCTCCACCAGCGAGTCGATCCGGCTGACGAAGAAGCTCGCCACCGAGGCGCTCTCCGAGATGTCCTCTCCCCGCGCCAGCCGCTTCTCCAGGCCACGGATGTACGCCTCGGCCACCGCCACGTAGGCGTCCTGGCTGAAGAGGAGGGTGATGTTGATGTTCAGGCCGTCGGCGACGCATTGCTCGACGGCCGGCACGCCTTCGACGGTGCCGGGGATCTTCACCATCACGTTGGGCACCCCGAGCTTCTTCCAGAGTCGGTGGGCCTCCGCGATCGTCCCCTGCGTGTCGTGAGCCAGGGTGGGGGTCACCTCGATCGAGCAGTACCCGTCGCGGTGCTTCGTCCGTTCCCAGACCGGCCGGAAGACGCGCGCCGCGTCCCCGATGTCCCGCACCGCGAGCACCTCGAACACGTCGCCGGCCGACGCGCCGCGCGGCGCCCACTCCCGGAACAGCTCGTCGTAGTCCGAGCTCCCCTCCACCGCCTTCTGGAAGATGGTCGGGTTGGAGGTCAGGCCCCTGAGGCCGTCGTTGTCGATGTAGCGCTGCAGCTCGCCGGTGGTGACCAGGCTACGCCGCATGAAGTCGAGCCAGACGCTCTGGCCCTGCTCGGCCAGCTGCTGAAGCGGATTCATGACTGCTCCTTTTTCCCCAGCTGCTCCTTCGCCGCGGCCACCACGTGCTCGGTGGTGAAGCCGAAGTGCGGGAGCAGGTCCTTCAATGGCGCCGAGGCGCCGAAGCTCTTCATGCCCAGGATTTTCCCGGTGAGCCCAACGTAGGCCTGCCAGCCGAAGGTCGCCGCCTGCTCCACGGCGACTCGCGCGCTCACCGACGAGGGAAACACCGACTCGCGGTACTCGGGCGACTGCTGCTCGAAGATCTCCCAGCAGGGCATGCTGATCGCGCGGGCACGGATCCCCTCGGCCTTGAGCTTCTCGAACGCCTCGACGACCAGGCGCACCTCGCTGCCGGTGGCCATCAGAAGCACTTGCGGCTTTCCGCCCTCGGCATCGGCGAGCACGTAGGCGCCCTTCCGGGCACCGCTCGCAGGCGCGTACTTCGTCCGGTCGAAGGTGGGGAGGGCCTGCCTGCTGAAGCTCAGGATGACCGGGTGGCGCTTGCTCTCCATCACCAGCCGGTAGCACTCGGTGACCTCGTTCGCGTCACCGGGTCGGATCACCCACAGCCCTGGCATCGCCCGGAGCGAGGCGAGCTGCTCGATGGGCTGGTGCGTCGGCCCGTCCTCGCCGAGGCCGATGGAGTCGTGGGTCATCACGTGGAACGCCGGGATCTCCATCAGGGCGGAGAGCCGGATCGGCGCTCGCATGTAGTCGGTGAAGGTGAGGAAGGTGCTCCCGAAGGCGCGGAGCTTGGTCAGCACCATCCCGTTCACGATGGCACCCATCGCGTGCTCGCGGACCCCGTAGTAGATGTTGCGGCCGCCGGGCTCGCCCGCGGCGAGGTTGGGCTCTCCCTTGAAGGTCACCTTGGTGGAGCCGCTGAGGTCGGCCGCGCCTCCGAGGAGCCAGGGGATCTTCTTCCCCAGCGCGTTCAGCACCTGTCCGGACGACTCGCGGGTGGCCATCCCCTTCGGATCGGCGGGGAAGACCGGCAGATCGGCGTCCCAGCCGGGGGGCAGCTCGAAGCGGTCGACGAGGTCCAGCTCCTTCGAGAGCTCCGGCTGCTCCTTCCGGTAGCGTTCCCGGGTGGCCTCCCAGTCCTGCCGCAGCTTCCTGCCGCGCATCCCGAGGCCTTGCTGGAAGTGCTCGCGGACGCCGTCGGGGACGAGGAACTGGGCGTCCTCCGGCCAGCCGTAGAACTTCTTCGCCGCGCGCACCTGATCCTCGCCGAGGGGCTCACCGTGGGCGGCGCTGGTGTCCTGCTTCTTCGGTGCGCCGTAGCCGATGTGGGAGTCGACCACGATCAGCGTGGGCCGCCCCTGCTGCTTGAAGAACTGGAAGGCCTTCGCGAGCTGGCCGAGGTCGTTGGCGTCGGTCACGTGCGTGGTCGCCCAGCCGTATGCATCGAAGCGCTTCGGCACGTCCTCGTCGAAGGAGAGCGAGAGCTTCCCGTCGAGCGAGATGTGGTTGTTGTCGTAGAGCCAGCAGAGGTTCGGCAGCTTCAGATGGCCGGCGAGCGACGCGGCCTCCGAGGAGATGCCCTCCATCATGCAGCCGTCGCCGAGGATGGCGTAGACGTCGAAGTCGAAGAGAGTGAGGTTCGCCCGGTTGTAGTGTGCCCCGAGCCAGCGCGAGGCGATGGCCATGCCCACCGAGTTCGCAGCCCCCTGCCCCAGCGGCCCGGTGGTGGACTCGACGCCGGTGGTGACGCCGTACTCGGGGTGCCCCGGAGTCCGGCTGCCCAGCTGCCGGAAGGACTTGATGTCGTCGAGCGAGACCGCCGGCGCGTCGAGCACCCGGCCCTCGGGGTCCACCTGACGCACGCCCGTCAGATGGAGCACCGAGTAGAGGAGCATCGAGGCGTGCCCGTTGGAGAGCAGGAACCGGTCGCGGTTCGGCCAGGTGGGCTCGGCCGGGTCGTACCGGAGGACGTTCTGCCAGAGGGCGTAGGCGACCGGGGCGAGTGCCATCGGCGCTCCGGGATGTCCCGAATTCGCCTTCTGCACCGCATCCATGGAGAGCGTGCGGATGGTGTCGATCGCGAGCTTCTCGATTCCTGGCTGGGGCACTGGAACTCCGATGTGTGGAAAGGGCGCTGTCGGGCCGACTGCCCGTTTCTGGCGCACCGGAGGGTTCGACACAAGGCGCAGGTAGGTGTCGGTCCGCCGGGTGAAGCCTTGCGTCAGGGCTTCAACAGGGTCGCCACACCGGCGCCGCTCGGTTTCGCCATCGCGCGTTTGCCCGGTACACTCGCTGGAACAGTGTCCGATACGCGTGCGGCCATCCGCGAGCTGCGCTCCCTCAGCGAGAAGCGAAGCACCGACGGTCTCAACGAGCAGGAGCGAAGCCGGCTCGCCGAGTTGCGGGAGAGGCTCGGGTTGCCCTCGGAACCGGCAGAGGTCCGGACCGGCGGCCCCCAGCCTGGCGGCACCCCTGCGCCCTCGCCCAGCCCCATCGCGACGTCTGGACCTCGGGTGGCGGCAGCGGCGCTTCCCCGGCTCGATGCATCGGGAGCGGCCCTGCTTCCGCGCCTGGAGCCGGATTCGCCCTCCGGGCCCGGGCCGACGCCGGACCTCGTCGACTCCGCACCCCCGGCCCCGACGGCTGAGGCCCGCGCGGATGCGCCGATCCTCCTCGTCGGCGAGCTTCCGGAACCCGAGGCGGAGCCGGCCCCCGGCCTCGCCGCGGAACCGTCCCCCGGGATGGAGGAGGCGCCCTCCGGCCTGGAGCCGATGGCGTTCGAGCCGGAGCTGGCGCCACCGGAGCGGGCGCTCGAGCCCCTCGAGGCGGAGCTGGCGGCACCGGAGCCGGCGCTCGAGCCCCTCGAGGCCGAGCTTCCGGTCCTGACGCCGCCGGCCGAGGTCACCCGGTTCGAGCATCCGTCGCCCTCCGAGGCGGCGACCGACCCGGCGATCGACCTGCACGCCTTCGTCGACCACGGGGCTGCCCCACCCGAGCCGCTTCCCGAGCTCGAGGCGGAGGGCGCGTTGCCCCTCCCCGGGCCCGAGGCTGCGGCTCCGGAGGCGGAGGCGGAGGCTGCGCCCGCCGAGGCGGTCGTCGAAGCGCTCGACGCTGTCGCGATCCCGCCGGATGCCCCGCTCCCGGGGGAGGAAGACCCATCCGGCTGGGCCGCCGAGGCCGGGGAGACTCCCACCGACCCGCAGGACACCGTCGAGCTGCTCCCGCCGCTCCCGCCCGAGACCGAGCTCGCCGCGGGGGCGCAGGCCCTCGACCCCGGAGCGCTGGGGGCGTTGCCCGAGCTCGAGCCGGAACCGGCCGTGGTTCCCGAGGCCGCGGCGCGGCGGCCGAGCCTCGCCGAGCGGATCGACGCGGCAGCCGAGGCGACCGATGATGACATCGAGGCGGGCGACGCCGCGACGGCCGAGTCCACCGACTGGGGCGCGGTGCCGGTGGCTGCCGAGGCGCTCCCTCCCGAGGACCTGGGCGCGATCCCGCTCGACGTCGCGGATCGGGTCGCCGAGTTCCATCCCGCGGACCTCGCTAACACCGAGGCCGGTCCCGGCGAGCCCGGTCCCACCGAGCCCGGTCCCGGGGAGGACGCTGCCCCGATCGAGCTGTCCTCGGCGGACGTCATCCTCCTCGAGGGCGAGTCGCTGCCGGAGGAGCTGGCCGGGCAGCCCGAGGACCGCGTCCCGCTGGCGGCGCTCCACGAGTTCGTCGGTGAGCAGCCCGCGGACCCACGGGCGATCGCCTTCGACGACCAGGAGGAGCAACCCACCTTCGCCCCGGAGGAGCTGCAGGCCACCGAGGCCGAGCTCGCGGCCGCGCCGCAGGCCTTCCAGTACGGGGAGGTCGGGGCACTGCCCGAGCTCGAGCCGGAGCCCCCCGCGCCGCCGCAGGCCTTCCAGTACGGGGAGGTCGAGGCGCTGCCCGAGCTCGAGCAGGAGCCGCCGGCGCCGGTCGCGCCACGCATCTCCGTGCCGCGCCCACCGTCCGCGCCACCTCCGGGCCCGGCCTTCGCGCCGCCTCCACCTCCGGCCCCCGCTCCGCCCAGGGCCGTCGCCGCTGCCCCGCGGCCGGCCTCGCCGCCACCGCCTCCGCCCGCCGCCTACGTCATGGGCGAGGACGGACGCAGGGTGCCCGCGCTGAGCGCTGCGCGGCCCGAGCCGCCCCATCTCGCGCATCAGTTCGGCCACAGCGGACCGTTCGCGCGGAACAAGGCCGTCCTGCTCGCGGAGGCACCGCTGGACGTGATGGAGGAGTCGGACGCGGTGATGCCCGAGCCGCCGCCAGCACCGGTCACCGACGTCGCCACCGGCGCCGAGGTGTTCGGTGGCTCCTACCTGAACCCGACCTTCGTCGAGGGCGAGCACCGGGTGGTGCTCCACACGCTCGAGGGACAGGTGCGCCGGGGAACGGTCCGGGACCTGGACCTCCTGGATCCGGTCATCCGTCTCGCCCAGCCCGGCCGCCCGCCCGAGGCCATCGCCGCCGAGCGAGTGAAGGCCATCTTCTTCATGCAGGAGCCCGGGACCTCGCCACCGCCGTCGACGGGCCGGCGGATCCGCGTGGGCTTCTCCGACGGCCGGCAGATCGTCGGGTTCTCCGAGGACGTCGACGGGGCCGAGGTGGGCTTCTTCCTCGTCCCGGCGGACACCCGCACGCACACCGCCCGGATCTACGTCTTCCGGGCGGGCGTCCAGTCGATCAGCGCCGCGTAGGCCGGGCGCCGCCGACGGTCACTTCGCCGCGCTCGCGGCGTCCTTCCGGTGGAGCTCTCCCTCCACGGTGATGGCGACGTCCTCACCCACCATCACGCCGCCGGCCTCGATGGTCCGGTTCCAGTTCAGCCCGAAGTCCTTGCGGTTGATCTTGGTGGTGGCGGTGAAGCCCCGGATGGTCTTCCCCCCGGCGAGAGTATCCGGGGTCTGCTCGACGTTCACGACCACCGGCTTGGTCACGCCGTGGATGGTGAGGTCACCTTCCATCTTCACGTTGTTGCCCTCGGCCTTGGTGATCTTCGTGGACTTGAAGGTGATGGTCGGGAACTTCTCGACGTCGAAGAAGTCGGGCGACTTGAGGTGCGCGTCACGCTTGTCCACGCGGGTGTCGATGGTCTTCGCGTCGATCGTGATCTCCACCTTGCTCTTGGTGACGTCCTTGTCGTCCTGCGTGACGGTCCCGGTGGTCTTCCCGAATTGACCGCGGACGTTCGACACCATCAGGTGCTTCACCACGAACGAGCTCTCGGTGTGGTTGGGGTCGATCTCCCAGGTGGAGGCAGCTGCGGGTAGGGCGACGAGGGCTGCGAGGGCAACGAGCGAGCGCATCGGGTGTCTCCGGAAAGCGAGGGATCTTCTCTCGTGAAACGAATCGCGGGCCCTTGGATGCCCGTCCGCTCCCGGTGATGCAACCAAACCGGCTGAAACAGACCGTCTCACTGGATGAAACGGTCCGAATCCCGGGGGGTGTTCCGGTCAGGGCTGACCAGGGTCAGGTGCTTGCTCCGCGTCCGCAGCTGGCGCTGGAGCCGCCAGCTCTGCAGCCGGAGAATCCAGCTCGACGGGCCACCCAGTCGCAGGTAGCCGAAGGTCAGCAGCAGCGCCGCCGCCTCGGGGATGACCCTCAGGAAGCCGGAGAACGCTCCTTCGAGGAACACGAAGCCCACGCCGATCAGCGCGAAGACGTTCCCGCTCACCGGCAGGCCCCAGAAGTTCAGACGCTGGCGGCCGAAGCTGAGCCCGTACGCGACCCAGAGCACCGAGCCCATCACGAAGCCGCCGGCGAAGGGGAGGAGCGCGAGCGTCCGGATGACCAGGGCGAGGAGCACCGTCACCACGCCCGCGAGCACGGTGGTGCCCACGGCGAAGGACACCATCCGCCGCGTGCCCCAGGTCTGCTCGAGCGCTCCGCCGAGCTGCCAGAGGATGAGCGCGCCGAAGATGACGCCCATGGGGGAATCGGCGACGAACCCGTAGGTCACCGGCTGCCACAGGAAGCCGTGGAGCACCGCGCGCGGAATGAGGAGGAGCAGAGGGCCGAAGCCGTCGTGGGCGAGCGCGTAGACGACCGAGCCGACGACGAGGGCCGCCGCGAGCCACGCCGCGGCGCCGTGCAATCTAGGGAAGACGGGGCGGAAGCCCCGGCGCATCGGACGCATGTCCAGAGGTCTCCACGACCGGGGCCCCGGGCGCAACCCCCCGGAGCCCTCGCGTGTTCAGCCGTTCCGCGAGGCGGGCTCTCGGTGCCGGTAGAAGAGGGTGACGGTCAGGCAGTGGAACTCCTTGTCGGAGCTCTGGGTCACGACCCGGTCGACGACCTCGACCCCGGGGTTGTTCTGGAGCCACTTGGTGATCGTCTCACCCATGGTCTCGCGGTCCCGGGCGAGCGTCGTCGAGAACACCTTCACTCCGGTGAAGGGGGCGCTGGCCATGCGCCCATCTTCTTACATCCGATGCGGCGGAGCGAGCAACCGTATTGGAAAGCTACAGCGAGCGTGCCCTGCGGGAGAGACAGGTCGCCTCTTCCCGGCAACTTGGCCCGATGCCGTCCGGGTGGGGTCCCAGCGGGGTCCGGTCGGACTCCTCCACCCCGCACAGGACGCAGTGGCGCTTCCGCTGCCGCCGCTCGGCCCGTCGCTGCTCGGCGATCTCCTTGGCCCGCTCCCGCGTGCTCTTCGCGCCATCGGTGGTCATCGCGCCGTCACCCTCGCCGGACATCGATAACACGCCTTGCCGCGGAGGGGGGGACCCGATGATGCTCGAAGGGCTCTTCTCGATGGTTCCCTTCCGCGTGTTCTGGGCTGTCCTGGCCCTCGGAGCCTGTCTCCAGCCCGGCTGTGGTCCGGGGGCGGCCCCGGAGACGGTCCCGGAGGCGGTGGCGACCGCCCGGGCGCTGGTGCGCCCCTACGTCGCCCGGAACGCCCTCACCGCCCGGGGGCCGGACACCGCCACGCAGGGAGCGGTGACACCGGGTCCGACCGCGGTGGTGCTCGGCCGGCGGGCCTCCGACGGAAGCCTCCGGGTGGGGTGCGTCGACAGCGAGGACGGTGCCGAGGCGCTGGTCCGGGACTCCGAAGACTCTCGATGATTCCAGGCCGTCTCCGCGCGCTCCTCGCCGCCTCACTGCTCGTCTCGCCGGTGGTTCTCGCCGGGGCGGAGATCCGCATCGTCGACGGCAACGGCTCGGGTGAAGGACTGAACGACAGCAGCCCGGCGGAGCCGGTGGGCGGAAACCCGGGCACCACCCTCGGCGAGCAGCGGCTGATGTCCGCGCAGTACGCCGCCGCGCTCTGGTCCGCCACCCTCGGGAACCGGGTTCCCATCTCCATCCGCACCGAGTTCGTCGATCTCGACTGCTCGGGCGGGACGGCGGTGCTGGGCGCCTCGGGACCGAGCGCGCTCTACGACGACAACCGCTATCCGGCCGCCCTGGCGAACGAGCGGGCGGGGCAGGACCTCGACCCCGGTCGCGAGGAGATCGACTCCCGGTTCAACGCGAAGGTCGGGCGCTCCGACTGCGGGATCACCGCCTGGTACTCCGGGCTGGACAACCTCGCCCCGGCCGGCACCACCGACCTCGCCTCGGTGTTCCTTCACGAGATGGCCCACGGGCTTGGCTTCATCAAGTCGGCGACGTCCTTCCGGGAGCAGGCCCGCGACGACACCAGCGGGGTGCTGCTCTC
>Ga0068871_100002475_pt1 | contig 12597 bp, 7 predicted proteins | sample KBSMisM72_FD_72750 | JGI IMG/M metagenome (GOLD analysis project Ga0068871, IMG submission 72750) | Miscanthus rhizosphere microbial communities from Kellogg Biological Station, Michigan, USA - KBS Miscanthus M7-2 | ecosystem: Host-associated > Plants > Roots > Rhizosphere > Soil ... | reverse complement strand
TAAGGTTAGCCGTTCGCGAATCCGAGCGCTGATGTTCTTCTCTAATGCGTTAGCGATAGCTCCGCAGACAGTAACAAGAAGGAACAACCCCGCGAGCAATAAAACCATCTCGTCTGGTCTAATCCCGATAAACAGACGCGGCATCGAATGGGAGGTGATTACGTGATCGATAATCAATTTGAGTGGCCATGGTGCAAATAACGCCGCGCTGATTGCCACGGTGCGCAGGAAGTACGACCAGGTTAATGAACTTCGATGCGCCCATAAGTCTGGTCCAAACGCCTTCAGCAACCGTGACAGAACACTGCGACGCTCAGATTGTTTCTCTACTTTGGTTTCGCGCAAAAGGGTAAGCAATTCCTTCGTAGTTTGATCGCCGTCAAAGTTTTCTCGAATGGTCTTTACTGCGTTTCTCCCAAGAGACTCTGCCAAAAGTGGCTCGCGAAACACGCGTTGCACTGCGAGCGCTATCTCAGCGGGACTATCCGGAGAAACGAGTATTCCGTTCACATCATTGCGGATTAATTCGGGAATACCCGAGATATCGGTCGTAACTACCGGTAAGCCACATGACATCGCTTCCATAAGCACGTTCGGAATGCCATCTCGATCCCCATCGCTCAGCACGCGACAGGGCAAACAGAAAACGGTGGCCTGCTGATACTCGCGAAGTAGTTGTGCCTGAGTAGCCGGCCCAGCGAGCCGAACCTGCGCTTCGAGCCCGTAACGGCTGATAAGATTTCGGAGCTCGCGCTCATGATCTCCACTCTCGCCGATGATTACAGTCTCAAAAGAAACGTCGAGGCTCTTTAGAATCGCGCAGGCTTGAACCAGGGTGTCAAAACCCTTTTTCGACACCAGTCGACCTACCGCGAGGATTCGTAGGTGACCACTTCGCCTCGTTGCGGATGGTTGTCCGCGGAGTAGCCGAGAGAAATCGGCATTGAGACCGTGATAAATGCAGTGAACCGGAGTCGATGAAAGGCTTTGCAGGTGCTTTCGGTTGGCGTCCGTGCAGGTTATGACAAACTTCGCTGCCTCCATCTTGCGGCTCAGTAGTCCCGCCGGATTCAGTGATTCACAGTAAATGTCTTTTGCGTGAGCGGTAAAAGAAAACGGCAGGCCGGTAATTAAAGAGCTCAACCAGGTTACGGTGGTCGCTCCGTGCGAGAAATGCGCATGGAGGTGATCGACTTCCGGCGTACGTGATAGACGATCCGCGAGGGCGGTGGCCTTTAAGAACTCTTTGAGATACTGCTTCTTCGGAATGGACCAGAATCGTGCTCGGGCTCGTAGTGACTGGGCCAGGGCAGCGCCGGCAGCGCGCGCCATTCCTCGAGGGTTATGCCAAAGTACACGTCCAATCCCGGGTAAAAAGGCGGGTACGTTTTTGCGAAGCCATTGAAAAAGTGGAGTTGCCGATAAAGAGGTGGTCGCCGGCAAATAATCGGGTTTGGTTTGGATGCGGTCGACGATTTCATGACGCATGCTCTCGTCTGATGGCGTAAGGACGTAAAGCTTTAATCCGAGCCCCAGCTGCTCGAGCCGGTAAATCTCACTCGCAATGAACATCTCGGAGAGCCGCGGAAATCCTTTGAGGATATAAGCCACGGCTCGCGATGTATTCACGTTATTAGACATAAACCTCCTCGAGCAACTGACAAAAACGTTCGCTGCAAGCTTTTATTTCGTAATGTTGTTCGACGTGCTCGCGCGCAACGGCAGCTAGTCGTATTCGCAACGGCAAATCCCCGGCAAGGCGGGTCAATGCCAAAGCAAGCAGAAGAGGATCGGCGACAGGAAGAAGCAGACCAGTCTCGTTGTCTTTTACAGCCGCATCAATTGCGCCGGCTTTGCACGCCACTACCGGGCGACCACTGGCCATCGCCTCGAGAACAACGTTAGGCAGCCCATCGCGATCGCCCGTTCTGTCAACGATCGAAGGAACGGCGACAACGTGGGCACGCGCGTACTCTTCCGGCAACTGGTCGTGAGTTCTTGGACCACAAAGCGTGACCCGATCCGCAAGACTGTAAGCAGAGATCATCCGCTCCAATCGTTCCTGCTCTGGACCGTCGCCGGCAATGCGGAGGTGAAAAGGAAATTTCAGGCGTGATACAGCCTCGATTAAAAAATGAAATCCCTTCTTCTCAACCAAACGGCCAACCGCGAGAATTTGAAACACTCCGCTCGGTGACATTGGTCGCGGCTGAAAAAGATTCAGATCGACGCCGTGCGGGATCAGGTGAACGCGGGCGCCGGTTTTCTGAAGGGTAGATGCGACATCCCTATTGCACGCGATCACACATGCTGCTCTCCTGGAGCGTACTGCGAGCTCGTTATTGCTGATCTTCCGCGCGTCTTTTGCGTGGACGCTAAATCCGGATGGCAATCGCAGCCGCTCAGCAGCGAGCCAGGCTACTTCTGCCGGCTGATGCGCAAAGTAACCGTGCACCGCTTTAACATTTCGATTCTTTAACACTCCGGCCACTACGGCGGCCTGTTTATCGGCACTGTCATTCGGCAAAACCGTAAGGAACTTCGATAATCGTTCGCTACCGAGTTGTGGTGGAATGCCTTCACCTGGCTTAGTCGCAAAGATTGCTGCCAAGGCATCGCGCCTCACCAATGCCAGCAGCTCGTTCACCGCAAAGGTTTCGGAAAGCCGCGGGAAGCCACTCACAACAACTGCTATGCTCGCGCGGCTCATACGACCTCCTGCTTCAATAAGGCGGCCGTGCGTTGCGTAACTCTCGGCAAACCGTCGAGATCCAGAGGTGGCACAACTGTCGGAGTTGGTTTGAGCGCACTTAGTACACGTGCGATCAAAATATTTGGTTTGAGATCCACGGGCTCGATCAGATCAAAGTAACCTCTGGCCGCAAGCAAACGGGCACGGATGAGTTGCTCTTGCACAGGCTCAGCGCGCGGGACAAGAATTGCCCGGTGCGCAAACGAGAGCAATTCACATACTGTGTTGTATCCAGCCAGGGAAACGACGACGTCGGCCGCTGCATATCGCTTCGCGAGATTCGCCTCAAAATCCATAAACACCACGTCTGCCAGGTAACCGAATTCGTTCAACAATCCTTCTCTATCGGCCACTGACATCTGCGGGCCAAATACAACTGTCGTGCGTAAGGCAGTGCTTCGTGGCAATTCGGCAAGACCTTCAAGATAAGTGCGAATCAAAACGAGACCATCGCCGCCGCCACCGGTAGTCACCAATATCTGCGGTGGTCCATCGTCATGCGCGGGCTGCGCTGTCGGTCGTTTGAGGTAACCGCAGAAGTGTGTGATACGCGCGACTGAATCGGGGAAGTCATATTCTTTGACCGCGTCAAAGATGCAGCGTGAGCCATAGATCCAAACTTCATCGTAGAATTCTTCGATTATTTCAAAGCTGCCATTGTCCTTTAGATTTGCGCGGGTGCGCTCCGGCGCATCGAGAATATCGCGCATTCCCAGGACCAGCTTTGCGACTGAGTCGGATTCTCTCAAGGCTCTGAGAGTAGGCAGCAACTCACCGTCAACTCCGCCGGCGCGTTTATCGACGATCATTAGATCAGGATCAAACCCGAGTACGGTATTGCGCAGGATGGCGCTACGTGTCCGTTTCACTTCATCAGCGCACTGCTGGAGGAAACGCGGTTCATACCGTTCGCTGTCCGTTCTATCGAGGCAGGGAAGCTTGACGTAGTCAATGCCGTCGGGAATGCGAAAGGCCTGGATCATCGGCGAACCAGTAACGATCAAAATGGCAGCGCCCTCATATTGATTTCTCAACTCCTCTGCGAGCAGTAGAGTGCGACGAATATTTCCGAGTCCAAAGGTATCGTGTGAATAGAGCAGGACTTTGGGTCTCAGTACGCTCGAAACGCGAAGCGGGCGTGAGCGCAGAGTCTCCATTGGGAGTTGTAATGCTAAGTTCATGTTTGGTTACTACTTCAAGAGCTGTACCAATAGTTGAGCAGCCTTTAGGTGGGGATTTAAAGATACTTACTTCGCACCTGCGTACGAGCAAAGATCTATTGAATGGAGATGAGGCGATTATTGGGCTTAATTGGGTCGGATTTCCGAGCAGCGCGAACGTAGTATGCAGTGCGAAGTAAATATCGATGAGGGATTAGCCACAAAAAGGCACAAAGAGCACAAAAGAAAGAGCCTTTATTCAGGTTTCTTTTTTGTGCTTCTTGTGCCTTCTTGTGGCTAAAAACTTGTGCTTCTTTGTGGCTTACCCGGTGGCGCTGATTCCGTAACGATTTAGTTTGAGTTGTAACCCGCGGCGGGTAATTCCGAGATCGCGAGCCGTGCGACTAACATTTCCACCGTGGACACGAAGCGTCTCGATGATCATCTTTCGCTCTAACGCTTCAACAGCAGCGCTCATAAAAACCGGCGCACCACTGTCACTGGCAGGAGAACCGAGCGAAATTGATCCTGCTGGAGTAAACATCTGCTCGGACGTGCGACGGAGTTCGGGCGAAAGGTGATCGGGAGTAATTACGGTTCCGTCCTCTGCGCGTGCGATGATTCGCTGCACTTCATTGCAAACCTGCCTGACATTGCCGGGCCAATCCCAAACCATTAACAAATCCATGGCCTGCGCCGTGATGTTAATGTCGCGCCGTCCAAATTTTTCAGAATAATGATCTATGTAGTGATTCACGATCGTCGGAATCTCTGAGCGACGCTCTCTCAATGGTGGAACCTGAAGGCGAATTACGTTGAGCCGGTAGTACAGGTCCTCGCGGAACCGCCCTTCCGCAACCATTCTTTCCAAATCGGTGTTGGTTGCGGCAATAATGCGAACGTCAACCTTGATAGGACGTTGCTCGCCAAGTGGTTGAATCTCACCCTCCTGCAAAAAGCGCAGCATCTTTGGCTGCAGGTCGGAAGGCAGGTCACCGATCTCATCGAGAAAAAGTGTGCCGCCAACTGCTGAACGAATAACTCCAGGCGAATCGGAGACAGCCCCGGTGAATGCACCGCGTTTATATCCAAACAAATAAGCTTCTGAAAGTTCTTTAGGCACCGCAGTACAGTTGAATGGAACGAATACTCTCGAACGCCGGGAAGAAAGTTGATGAACTGCGCGGGCCACTAACTCCTTGCCCGTACCAGACTCGCCCGTTACCAGGACAGTAACGTCGGACGAACGAATCTTGTGTATCTCATCAACCAGCCGCGTCATCGGGGGACTTGAGTAGATCAATCCCGGAATCTTTTGGTCCGCACGGGCCACCGGATGATGTCCCCCCTGCGCACCTGGTACGCGTTCGCGGAGCGCACACATTTCGAGACCCATTGTCGTAACTCGTAACAGCGGTTCGAGTGATAAGCCATCTAACAACAGCTCATCACTGCGAGGCGCAATAAATAGCACTGCCGGTTTGGCGTTCTGCGGACGCAGTGCAGTCACTGACGCATTGTGCCTCACGCCATACGCGGTATAGTCCTCATCGTTTTTTACATTACGCAAATCACGGGTTAGCAAATTACTGTCGTCGAACGACAATCCGTATGATACGGCGTTAGTAAAATGTCCATCCGGCTGCACTTCCGCGATCATAATCCGTTCGGCAATTGATTCCTGATGCAGCACTGCCGCCAGCTCGTGTAGCAATAGTTCACGCGAAGCAGCAGCGTTAACCAACCTCAACGTGAGCAGTTGAGAGAGTGCCAGCGGATCAGTACGACGATCCGGCGCTTCGCCGTCGAGTTCAGCCAGAGAGCGCTCCAGTCTAATAACATCCGGATCAGCTCCTAACTCACGAAACGTCTGCAACGCAGTCCTGAGTTTCTCGGTAGCCCGCTTGGGAGATGTGCGCGCGTAAGCTTCGCCCAATGCCTCGCAGGCGACTGCGCTACGGTAGCGATCGCCGAGCATTTCGAAGATGGAGAGACTGCGGCCAAAGTATTGCGCCGCGAGGGTAGAATCGCCTCGTCTTATTGCGACCAATCCATTCAAACGTTCCGCTTCACCAATAATCCCGACGTCCGCCGCCGACTCCGTTGCCTCCTCGAAAACTCGCTTGAGTAATTCGACGCATTTATCCAGTTGTGAACTGCGAAGATAGCTTTCGGCAAGCAGCAGGCAGGATTCACATTGGGCCTGGCGGTCTCCGATATTCTCAGCCAACGCGAGTGCTTGATGCCCATAGTCGAGCGCTTCGTCCACAGCATTCATACCGAGATGACAGCGTCCGAGGGTGCACAACGCCTGCCGGGCGTACCACTTGTTTCCGTGTTCTGTCGCCAGCGATACGGCGCGTTCGAGCTGGGCCTGCGCTTCGGTAAACTCCCCACGGAGCATATGCAACTGGCCCAATGAATCCAGCACCATCGGGACTTTGGCATTCTGTTCATCTATTTCGGAGGTCAGCGCGAGCGCTCGGTTCAAAGCATCCTGTGCGCGTGTCCACTCGCCAACCAGAATCAGATTCATACCGAGGTTGTTATAACCATCGGCTGCGTTTGCCTTGTGCTCCGTTCGTTCGTAGTAGCCAATGGCTTTTTCAAGGCAGCGGATTCCTTCCTGGGTGCGCTTCAGGAACCAAAACGCGCCGGCCATGTTGGTATGGATTTTCCCGAGAAGGTAAGGCGCAGGATTATCGCCGACAAGTTTCAACGCCTGTTCGAAAGCCTCCAGGGCCAGTTCGTATTTACCTTCGAAAAGCTCTGCGAGGGCGATACCAAAATGAGCTTCGGCCAATCCGCGCCAGTCGCCTGTGCGGCGATAATGATCGAGTGCGCTCTGGGCATAGTCGCGGGCGATCGTGTACTCGTTGATGCTGCGATAGACGCGCGCCAGCGCAAGATAAATGGCGCCGAGATGTGGTGCGACGTTACTTTGAGAGGCTTCTCGTAGGGCGGTGTTTAAGATGGCGATCGCTTTGGGAGGATCGCCAGTGTAGTTGTAAGCAAGGCCAACGTGAACGCGAACATACGCTAGAGATTCAGGATCGAGATCCTTCAGTGATTCCGGAAGCTCATAGGTCTTGATTGCTTCCAGAGATTCGAGATAACGCCCCTGCATCTCGAGAGCGACCGAGAGGTAACAGTGAGCCCGAGCCAGCAAAGCAGGATTGCGGCGCGCTGTTTTGATTAATGAGCGGCTGCTGCGCTCGGCTTCACTTGATAGTCCTTGATCGAGCAGACTACGCACAGTCTCGGTCTGCTCCATCTGAGATCTGAAATGACTGCCGTCCGGTGTCTGGATTTGCGCACTCGCGGCCGCCGCTGCCGCAAACTGTGACGCGGGTTTTTGGCTGCCGAAGCTGCCGTTTGGCAAATGTGGTTCGCTATTCATGCCCTACGCCCCGTCTCCAGTTATGCCCAGCTAAACGGATTCGCACAAAGTGCGAACGCTGTATCCAGACTAACCGTACAGGGAGAGCGTCAAAAAATACCTCTTGTTGCAGGATCTGCGTGTTTGACCATGGCTTTGCCTTAAAAGTCCGAAATCGTTCTTGGATCGGGTCAGTACAGCGAGCGGTAGCGACCTGGTCAGTGATCAGCATGCGGCATTTCCTAATGATTCGTGGACTCCTATGGGTTGACGAGGTCGCTACCGCTCCCTGTACTGACCCGATCCAAGCGTGGGGTCCGACTTTTGAGGCAAAGTGTTTGACCAGTCAACTTGTGCCGCTATTTTGCAAAAAAATCGTCGTGTAATAGCATTGCAAGCGGAAGCCTGCACGGTGATAAAACGCGTGAGCCTTGTGATTGCGCTCGTTTACAAGGAGACAAATTGCTCGCGTACGCCGGAGTAAGCTCTCACTCAACTGTCTAAGACAACTCAGACCATAACCCTGACCGCGCTTTTCGGGGTTAACGTAAATGCCTTCCAAATAAATCGCGTCTGGTGTATCCGCAACAATGTCTGCTTTAAACACAAGGGAGCCATTTTCAATCAACACCCAAACGCGGCGCTGCTGGATACGCCGAGCACAACGTTCCGGAAAACCCTTTGGATCAGCGACAATCGGATTAACGAATCCGAGTTCCTCACACGCCATTCTCGCGTGTGCCGTCATCACAATACCCAAGTCTTCGAACGTGGCCAGTCTCAGACCACAAATCTCGCGGGTCTCTGGGCTCCTTTGGTTCGGAAGTGTACAGCGTTGCTCAAAAAGCAATTCACGACCCATTTCATATTGCGGGCTGCCGTTGAGTGTAAAATGACGCCAGAATCGCTCAATTTTGGCCTCCTCTCCCATAATCAATTGCACTTTGTCAGAACGATGGACGAGTCGAGCAAAAGCCGCTAATACAACATCACTATTCGTTTCAAAGAGAGTGGCATGACCCACGAGGGCAACTCCCTCAATGTACCCGCTGTGATTGCGATAACAATAAAACCTGCCTCGATTCAAATCGCTCACCAGGCCGTTATCCCGAATAAAGCTCGACATCACCACAGAATGAATCGGATGTGCTGAGAGGAATTCCAGGGCCTCAGCTTCTGAGCCGTGGGTGAGAAGATTTATCGAGCAGTCTTTCGGCGTCATGGAACGAAGCGCGGGTGCAGCGGTCGATTCCCCTGGTGAGGGATTTTGAGAAAATAGTCGGGTCAAACGGTTATTGCTTACTGATCGATCAACTGCGATTGCTAACCTGATACTCGTCGCGGGCAACATCAGAAGCCTATGAAATCGATACCGCTGTCGATAACGACGGGCATCGAAGTGGTAGCGTCGCCGTTAATCAGCGCCGCCTGAGCTTCAAGGCGAAAGTCGTCAGCCAAAGTCGTATCGCTAATCAAAATTCCGTCACTGATCAAGATTCCATCGTTGAATAGAAAATTGTCGCTAATCAGAATGCCGTCACTTATCAGGATACCGGTTCCGATGAAGACAGTTCCGCCGCCGGCTGGCCCACCGTCACTGGTCAAAATGTTATCGCTGATCAGTATCCCTTCGGTGATCACCGTGTGATCGCTGATCAAAATGCCGTCACTAATTAAAATCCCGTCGCTGATTAGAATGCCGGTACCGTAGACCTTTTGATACTTGGTGATCAGGTCACTTCCGGTAGCAAGTGTGTAGCCGACATTGATTCCCTGAGCCCATGGAAAGCTGTGTCCGGCGATAGTAGTTTGCGGCGTTGGAGCAGGGCCGGTCAGTAACGGCGAGCCGAGTGCTGTACTGGCAGTTAGATCAGTTCGAACCAGCTTAGCAAGACGAACTGCGCCGTCAATGTTGATCTCACCTGCACCTTGCTCGAACGCGTTAAACCCGGCAAGCGGTTGCGCGGTGTACATCAGAATTGCCTTGATCAAATTGGGCGTCAGCTTTGGATTGACCTGCAATAAGAGCGCAGCAGCACCCGCCACGACAGGAGCCGCTACGGACGTACCACTGAGGTACATCATCTTACGGGAGTCGTCTGCACTAACACCGGCATCGAGACTCGGATTCTGTACGAGCAGGAGGTTCTTTATCTCTCCCGCTTCGATTTCAATCGGTTGTTCGGCGCTGATCAACTTATTGCCAGGCGCTACAAGGTCAGGCTTGAGTAGATGGTCGTAATGCTTTACGCCCGAGCTGTCGATCGTGAAGCTGCGTGTCGGACCACGAGAACTGTAACTGGTAACGGCGTCATCATCCCGCGAATCCGTCCCGAATGTATTTGTCGCTCCCACCGTGATCGCAGAAGGTTCATTACCCGGCGAATGGATCAGTCCATAAACTTTTTCGCCTGCTGAGTTTTTACCCGTATTGCCGGCGGCGACTACAACGACGATACCGGCATCCACCATTCGACGAACAGCCAAACAAAGAGGATCATTCTTATAAGAGTCGATGGCGGGCATACCCAGACTCATGTTTACTACTCGAATGTTGTAATCCACCCGGTTTGTCATGATCCAGTCGACCGCCGCGAGCACGTATGAGGCTCGTCCGGTTCCGTGCGAATCCAACACGCGCAAATTGATAATGTTGGCTCCGGGGGCAATGCCGGTGTACGCGCCATTCGCGATTCTTCCATTACCTGCAGCGATCGCGGCCACATGTGTACCGTGACCGTAGAGGTCGTTTGTAGTTCCGTCTGAGGTGAAGTCCTGCTTTGCAACTACTCTCACATCGCCAATCGCATCGAGAAATGATTTGTGCGACTTATCTATTCCAGAGTCGAGCACAGCGATACCGACGCCAGCGCCATCCAATCGCCTACCGCTCACACTGGTTGTCATTGCCTGGCGAATTTGGTCGGCTCCGGTGGTCAATGAAAGATGTCCAAGCTGTTTTGTCTCTCGATCGGTAGAGACAAATGTGACTTCAGAGAACCCGGAAATTGTGGGCAGCAATGGCGCACGAGTTTCGACTACCCACTGATTCAGGTTTTTAAGTCGATTAGTCACTGACGTTTGCTTTTCGAGGAGATCCTTGAGGGTTTTACTAAGGCGAGTGGTATTAAACCGAATGACTACCTTGACGCTTGACTGACTGTTGCTGATTACCAGTTCCTTGAGATCGGGCGAGAGTTTGTTGAGTCCGCTGGATTGCGCACCCGCCTTGTCGCCTATGATGATTCCAAAGACAAGAAAGAGGGAGACCAGGACGGAAATTACGCGAAGAGAGCGGGATATTTTCTTCCTCTTCGATTTACTGGCGAAGCTCACACATGTCTCGAACTGAGTCACACCAGGGATCATTTTTCTCATTAATCTTTTAGACCTGTTTCAGAGTGTCAGCGACTTTACATCTTCAATCTTTATGCCATAGTCCATTAGGCGCCGCCTCCGCTCGGATCGCTATAAAATCAACGGCTTTTCAGGAAGAGCCGGGGTCCAAACTGAATTGGGCCTCAGGCAGCGAGTGCTACTTGGTATGCAGCTCGATTCAGGCATAAAACCAGAGGGAATTTGAGGATTTCGACCTATCTGCCAGGAATTCCTTTACTTCACTTGGTGCGAAGCAACTTCCTAGTGCGAACGAAGTATCGCCAAGCTTTACCTCAAAAGCCTTCTCGACTCATTAGCAGAAAGGGACCGCCGCACCGGTGATGCGGCCCGCAGTTGTTGTGGAACCATTCGTTTGCTAGTTTGGCGTGTATGCCGCAGCCGGTGCCCGAAGAACTTAGCAGAATCATTGAGACCCTTTACCGAACAGAATCAGGCCGGGTGCTGGCAACGCTCGTGCGCCTTCTCGGCGACCTGGACCTTGCAGAAGAGTCGATGCACGAGGCGTTCGCTGCCGCGCTGGAGTCATGGGCGCAGGCTGGGATTCCCGACAAGCCACGCCCATGGCTGATTTCAACAGCACGCTTCAAAGCCATAGACGTTATGCGCCGGCGCATGCGCTTCGATGGAGCGCAGAAAGATCTTATTGCCCATCTCGAATCGCGCGCCAACGACGTGCCCCGCGACATTCTTGAGATCGAGGATGAAGAGATCGACGACGATCGTCTGCGTCTAATCTTCACTTGCTGCCATCCCGCTCTGCCTCCCGAAGCACAAGTTGCGCTCACCCTCCGCGAAGTCTGCGGCCTGACCACTGAGGAGATTGCGAGATCATTTCTGGTAACACCCGCAACGCTTGCCCAACGCATTGTGCGCGCGAAGACAAAGATTCGTGAGACACCGATTCCCTACGAGGTGCCGGCGCCGCACGAACTGCCGGAGCGACTGGACACGGTGCTTCAGGTTATCTATCTCGTCTTTAACGAAGGTTACTCGGCTGCGGCGGGAATGGAGGTTATGCGCGTCGAGCTAACCAGCGAGGCGATTCGACTCGGCCGCTTGTTGGCCGAACTCCAACCCGAGCCAGAAGTCATTGGGCTGCTTGCGCTGATGTTGCTGCAGGAATCCCGCCGTGCTGCGAGAACATCTCCGACCGGAGAACTAATCTTGTTAGAAAACCAGGATCGCTCGCTCTGGAACCGAGAGCAGATCGCGGAAGGACTGACCCTGGTGGAGAAAGCACTGAAGTCCCACCGCTTCGGCTCCTACACACTGCAGGCTGCGATTGCAGCCGTTCATGCGGAGGCGGAATCAACCGCGGCGACCGACTGGCGTCAGATCGTTGCGCTGTATAACCAATTGCTGCGAATTCAACCTTCGCCAGTTGTTCATCTGAATCGTGCCGTGGCCATTGCCATGCGCGATGGTCCAGAGGCTGGCCTGGAGCAGATCAATGCGGTGATGGAACATGGCGAACTGGCAAATTACTACCTGGCACATTCCGCCCGCGCCGAGTTGTATCGCCGGCTCGGCAAGACGGCGGAGGCTCGCGCCTCTTATGAGAAAGCTCTGGCGCTGACCCATCAGGAACCGGAGCGGCAATTCCTGCAAGAACGAATTCAGCAGCTGAAATAAATTTCGGAGTGGCTGTCGATTTTCCGTCTCGCCGACGACTATAAGACAACAGTAACGATGAGCTACGCTTCCTGACTGAACAGGAAACGATGTCATCGCGAACAAACAAGAGAAAACAAGGAGACAAGTCATGCCACAATATCTGGTCGCCAACTACCTTCCCGACGACTTCGACCCGTCCACCGTAACCGAAGCGATGATCGAAGAGATCCACGCGCTCAACCGCGAACTGATTGCTGCCGGCGTGAGGAAGTTCGCCTGCGGCATTTCCCCGG
>Ga0068871_100002470_pt1 | contig 12626 bp, 10 predicted proteins | sample KBSMisM72_FD_72750 | JGI IMG/M metagenome (GOLD analysis project Ga0068871, IMG submission 72750) | Miscanthus rhizosphere microbial communities from Kellogg Biological Station, Michigan, USA - KBS Miscanthus M7-2 | ecosystem: Host-associated > Plants > Roots > Rhizosphere > Soil ... | reverse complement strand
TGGATTGGCAGTACCGCTGCTCGACAATCCAGGTCAATTCAGGGAGAAGCGTAAAGGGCCTGTTCTACCACCCCCACACTTGGCACGAAACCACCGTAAGGGAAGTTCTTGCGGAGGAAAGCGTCACGGCTGAACCCCGGACTCAAGTGTAATCGCCATGCCAGCCGTTGCCGCGATCACGGCCTGCCTGCTGATGATTTACATTGTGGCGGGGTATCCGCTCTTGCTTCGCTGGCTGTCGCGGCATCGCGCACGGCCGGTGCAGCGGCAGCCTTTTGAGCCCACCATTTCGCTGATCATTGTGGTTTACAATGGCGAAAGATTCCTGGAAGCCAAGCTGCAATCGGTGCTGGCGCTCGAATATCCGTCCGAAAAGCTGGAAGTCATCGTCGTCTCAGACGGATCCACTGACCGAACCGAAGAAATTGCCCGGAGTTTCGACGGCCAGCGTGTGAGTCTGCTGAGTGTGCCGCGCGGAGGCAAGCCGGCGGCGCTCAACGCGGCCATCGCGCATGCGAGCGGCGAAATTCTGGTATTGACTGACGTGCGCCAGCCGCTCGAACCCCTCAGCGTCGCGCGGCTGGTTGAAAACTTTGCCGATCCCAGCGTCGGCGTCGTTAGCGGCGAGCTCGTGATTCGCGCCGGCGCGAGCCAGCAAGAGGCCGACATCGGCCTTTACTGGCGTTTCGAGACGTGGATGCGTGAGAGTCTCAGCTCGATCGATTCTATGTTCGGAGCCACGGGCCCTTTCTACGCGATGCGCCGCGCGCTCACAGTCCCCATTCCCGCGGACGCGCTCCTCGACGACATGCACTTACCTTTGGCCGCCTACTTTAAGGGATACCGCCTGGTAATGGATTCGCGGGCGCGCGCCTACGATATTCCCACGTCGCTCGACACCGAATTTCGGCGCAAGATCCGGACACTCGCTGGGAATTATCAGATCCTGCGCGCGTATCCAGCCCTGCTAGGGCCGGGGAATCGGATGTGGCTGCATTTCATGTCGTATAAATTCGGCCGTTTGCTCCTGCCGTGGCTGCTGCTGATTTTGGCGGCCGCGTCTTTTGGATTACCCGCCCCGTGGCGGACGGTTCTGCTTGCATGCCAGGCTGCGTTTTACTGTCTTGCGCTGGCCGACGTCTGGATCTTCAAGCCGCGTCTCCTCAAACGGCTCTCGTCCAGCGCGCACACCTTCCTGGTGATGATGATCGCCACCCTGGGAGGCCTTTCCGTCTTCTTCATTCCGCCGAGAGCGCTATGGAAAGTTACTTCCACGGGCCCCTTGCCCAATGACGCGGGCCCGACAACACGTTGAAACCATCGAGGCCACTCTTCGCCGCATGGTCGCGCATCATTGTCAGAGCGTGCGCGGTGCTGGGGCTAGCCGTAGTGCTGATCACCTGCACTCCTCTTGTGAAGTGGTGGGCGGTTCAACTCGCTGGACTATGGACGGATGCACGCGGCGACGTGTTAATCGTACTCACCGGTAACATGGCGAGTGACAGCATTATCGGCGAGACTTCCTATTGGCGCAGCGTCTACACCGTAATGGCTTGGCGCGAGGGCGGGTGGCGGAAGGTGATCGTGAGCGGCGGTGGAGGAGGAGCCTCCCTTCCGGTCAGCGAAGCTATGAAAATCTTCCTCGAAAGTGGCGGAATTCCGGAGAGTGCGATCCTGTCCGATTCCAAATCGATGAGCACACGCGAGAGTGCCCAGTATCTCGCGCGCGTTCTCTCTGAGATGCCTGGCCAGAAAATTTTGTTGACCAGCGATTATCACATGTACCGGGCGGTCCGGGCGCTTCGCAAAGCTGGTGTGACAGTGACGCCGCGTCCGATTCCGGATGCGATTAAGCGCTCCGGGAGTTGGAATCTGCGCTGGGAAGTTTTTCAGGATCTACTAATCGAAAACTCAAAAATCGCCTATTACTGGGCCCGCGGGTGGATTTGATCGTAACGATTCGAAAGTAGAAATCAGGACTGCTGCGCCAACTCGCGGTGCAGCGACCGGCTCATCGCCAAGGCCAGACCGCTCATGGTGGGTAGATACATAGTGTAAGCCAGTGAGAGAAATATAGTGGCCGTGCAGAATCCCACTATGGAAAGCTGGCAGCAAAAGCAAGCCGTTGCCATGGATTGCAGGTTCGGGTGAGAACGCGCGACCTTGTAGATTTTTCTAAACGTTCGAAAGCTCATAACAATCGCGGCCAGATAGCAGAGAAGAGCTGGAATGCCGGCCTCGCTAGATACCTGTGTGTATGCATTGTGGGTTACCTGCCAGGCACCTTTCCTGCCCTGGTTCTTGGCAACAGACGCTTCGTAATCCGAAAATTCTCCCGGTCCCACGCCTAGAATTGGGTGCTGCAACGTGAAGCGGATACTCTCACGCAATAAATGAGTGCGGGCTGCCGTCGACTCGATGGCTTCGGTGTCAGGTGTTTCGTTGGTAAACAACGTAGCGTACCGTTGCCTCAAATTTAGCGGCAGCACGACCAGCACCATCAGAGCCATCACGGCGGTGGCTGCGAGGGCTCCGACCCGCACCCGGCCTGGTGCTCGAACCAGTACGAATGCGAAGGCTGCGGCGAAAGCCACTAGACCTCCCCGCGATCCTGTGGCGGCGCAAAAGTACACCCCGTAACCCACAACCCCCACGCACGCAATCTTCCAGATCCAGCGGCGATTGGTGATTAGAATGAAAATTACGAAGGGAAGCACGAAAAGCAGATGAGCTGTAAAATCGTTAGCGTTTCCAATCGTAGCCAGTTCCAAGCTGAGCCGACTCTCGGAATCCGGGCTCACCGTGAAGATTTTGCCACTGAGCACATTCAGCGCGCATGCTAGCGCGAGGGTGGCTAGAACCATCTTGCATTCTTTCCATGTCAGCACCAACCCGCCCACGATCAGCAGCATGGGTAGCTGTCCTCTTACGTAATTAAGGATCAGAGAAAAGGAACCGCCCGGCCAAAAGCTAAGAGGTGCGCTTAAAATCATCAACAGAACGAGGCCGAGCCAACCATAGCTAAGGCGGGATCGAAGAACGCGACCCAGGCCACCGGTGACCACCGCCAGCACAAACACCGGTATCCCCAAGATTCGCGCCACATGGGGGTCGAAGTTCAGGGTGCTGGACACCAGTTCGCCGAACAAGCTGAAGCGGCAGAAAATAAACGCTAGCGCTACGTAAAGTCCCAGTTTCCGCAGCGGGTTGTCCAACTCGGATTGACGCAGACTCGCCTCGTTGCTTGGGGACAGTCGAGACGCAGGCGTGACAATGGGCGCGTTCGTGACGGGAATACCCAACGCCGGTTTGCGGGGGGGCGGCAGCACGCCAACCGGGGACGGGGAGAACGCCCCCGGTGGCGCAGGTTTGGTGCCCTTAAACCGGCTCATAGGAGGGGGCTCATCAAGAACCATTGTGAGTTAAGATCGAACGGCCCGTCAATTGAACTATAGGTGGGGTTTTGCCCAGTACTATTCGCCCAGGGTATTCCGCGCATCCCCCTGCGATAATGGCCTTGGATGTGCGGAATTGCCGGATGTATCGCTCTCGGTGAGCCAAGCTTAGCCGAAAACGTAACTCGCGTAATGACGGATGCGCTGGCGCGGCGCGGGCCGGATGGCGAGGGGATCGCGGCTTGGCCTGGCGTGGCGTTAGGCCACCGCCGCTTGGCGATCATCGATTTGAGTGAGGCAGGCCACCAGCCGATGATTTCCGGGGATGGCAGCGTCGGACTGGTTTTCAACGGCTGCATCTACAATTTTCTGGAGTTGCGCCCGGAGCTGGAGCGGCTGGGCTATCGCTTCCACTCGCGCTGCGACACTGAAGTTCTGCTGGCTGGGTACCAGCATTGGGGCATCGATAAACTTGTGGCCCGGCTGCGCGGCATGTTTGCGTTCGCGATCTGGGACCAGAAACTCCGCAAGCTTTTCCTCGTGCGCGACCGTTTGGGCGTGAAGCCGCTGGTTTATTCCGCCACTGGCAACCGTCTGATGTTCGCATCGACCGTGGCCGCGCTGCGCGCGACTGGGGCCGTGAACACGGAGATGGATCCGCAGGCGGTGCTCGAATATCTGGAGTTCGGTTTTGTCACCGATGCCCATAGCATTTATAGCGAAGTCTCGAAAGTGCCGCCCGCCACGATCGTGGAGTGGAGTGCGGACGGCAGCCTTAAAACGCGCTGCTATTGGAATCTGCCGAGAACGGGCGACGGTCCTAAGATTTCGTTCGAAGAGGCGGTGGAAGAAACCGAGAAGCGCATTATCGATTGCACTCGCTTACGTCTGATTGCCGATGTCCCGATAGCCGCGCTGTTGAGCGGTGGGATCGATTCCTCGCTCGTATGCTGGGCGCTATCCAAGCTGAACGCCAACGTGAGCACGTTCACCCTGAGTGCGCCGGGCGATTCTTCGGATGAAACCGATGCCGCGCGCGCGACCGCGCAGACTTTAGGCGTTCCGCATGAAGCGTTGGTAATCGATCGCACCGAAAGCGATCCCGTAGGGGAACTGGTCGACGCCTTTAGCGAACCTTTCGGTTGCCAGTCCGCCCTGGGCATGTTGCACCTGTCAGCAGCCATCAAACCGGTGGCGACGGTGCTGCTGACCGGCGATGGTGGCGACGATGTGTTCTTGGGGTATCCGTTTTTCCTGTATGCATGGCGAGCACAGCAGGTTGCCGCGCGAACGCCCAAATTTGCCCCTGAGATATGGCGCCGGATGCGCGGCATGGTGCCTGAGTCCGGGTTTTTAAAACGCGCGCATAGCTTCGCGAATTACACGATGGGTGGATTGGGTCCCTATAACCGGGTGCGCACCGGGCTTCCGTATTTCGAAAAACGTGGCCTGTTGGGCGAGCGGCTGCAAGGTCTCAAATTGCCACAGCGGGACATGCCAGAGTCGCTCGATTCCGCGCGCAATCTGCTGGACGAGGTCTTTCAATATCACCGCCGAACCCACTTCGCGAGTGAATACATTCCCAAAGTAGACGCCAGCACGATGTATTACGCGCTCGAGTCACGCGCTCCATTCTTGGATCACACATTATGGGAGTTCGCGTCCGCGCTCTCGCCCGAGATCCGTTTTCAAGGCGGGCGGCTCAAGGCTGTTCTACGTGAAATTGTGCGCCGCCGCATTGGCTCGTCCACGGCATCGCGGTCCAAGCAAGGTTTCAGAGTACCGGTGGAAAAATGGTTAGCGGGACCCTGGCGCAAGGATCTCGAAGTGTTGCAATCGGGTACGCTAGTGGAACGGGAAGGTTATATTCGAGGTCCGGCACTGCGCGCGGAGATCGATTCTGCCATCGCTGCGGGCGGCGCTTCGGACCAGTTGTGGTACATAGCGGTGCTTGAGCGGTGGCTGCATAGCCAGCAGGCGTCCGTACCAAGTCTTACTACCCGCTGAGTATTCTATCTCCGTCAGGAGCTCTCGAGATACTCGATCAAGAGTTTCTGGGGCGACAGAAACCAAGCGATGCGGCGGCCGCCAAACGCGACTGCCGGTTGCGGCCGGCGGATCGTGACCAGGCCCCGCGCGGCAGCGCCTTGAACTGCCTCATCGAAGTTGTTCATCTCATAGCAAAGGTGATGCATGCCGCCGCCGCGCTCCAGGAATTTTTGGACGGGGGAGCCGGGGTCTGCCGGCTCGACCAGTTCGATGCTGGGATCGCCGGCGTGAGTCGGGTAGATGAACGCCACGCGGACGCGCTGGAGGGGGTCGTGCCAAGTTTCCGACCAGCCGGTCCCCGCCACCGCCCGGCAGAAGCTTTCCATGACGGCGGAAATGGACGCCACCACGAAGCCGGTGTGATGAAGGCGTTCGCTGACTTTACTAGAAGGCATGGGTTTAAAAGACATCGATGTAAAGTGACTGCACGGGCCGGGGTTCAAGGCCGTTCCATAAGCTTAGATAGGTATGAAGCACCCTTTTCGAGCGGCGGAATCCGGCAGATTCGAGAGTCTCTAGCGATGAGTAGCCGAGCATAGGGCACGAGGCCGTACTGGCTCCCTGCGCCGCAGCGGCACGCAAGAACCTTTGAAGGAGTTCGCCGCGCTCTGCGGGGTGCAGATTGCCCCACAACAGGTCTTCGAGCAGTACGACTGTGGTCGGCGGCGTGGAAGCCGCCTGGGCGAGATAACCGGTGAGCACGCCGCTCCGTCCCTCGACGTGGTGGCTCACTGTAATGGCGCCCTCACGTTTGCGGCATTGCCATTCGGCTTCGGCTCTTGTCCAAAGGCGCAATAGCGGCAAGTCGCCCTGCAGGTTGGAAGCGAGTTGCAGGAAGAGGTCAATGTCCTGATCGGATACCTCCGGGCGCGGTTGGGGTGGGACGGGGCGCAATAACCGTACCAGGAATTCCACCGAGAAGATACGCTCGGTATTTAGCTTTAAAAGCCGGGAAAGGCCGGGCATCATGCGATTCATGTCGTCGCCTTCGACGCAGAAGTTGATGGTTCCGTCGTAACCTAACTTGCGCCCACGCTCGATGAGGTCGGCCCATAGCTTCAGCCCCAGCCCCGCTCCTTTCACTACGTTGGAGGCAGTGAGAAAACTATTCAGAATGAGTCGAGCTGGTCGACCATCCCAGCGTACGGAGCGTGGAAAGCCAGCTACGAATCCAAGCAGGCCAGCATCCCCGTAAGCTGCTGGGGCCAGAGCGAGACTGCATCCGGGATAGTCGAACGCCGAGCGCAGGAATGCCTCGCTATAGAGCAAGGGCTGACTGGGGTTATCCGCCCAGGATCGCTGGATCACGGCAACCAACTCGCCGAAGTCGCCGCGGAACGTATCAACGGTTGGTGAGGAGGAGTTAGCTGCCATGCGGTTTCTCCGCCACGGCCGTATTAGCAGTGACGTAATCAACCACGGCCTGGACCGAATTGAAGTGTTCGAGCTCTGTGAGGTCAATATCGAGATGGAATTCCTGCTGGAGAAGAGTAAGGAGCGTAATACCAGCCAGAGAATCCCACTCCGGTATCGACTCGCGCGACGCCGTGAGAAGCTCTTCGCGCGAGTGCTCGGGGAAAATGGCGCAAAAGCAATCGGCGACTCGGCTTTCGAGAGGGTTCATCAGGCAATCTCCAGAAGTGAATGGTATAAAATCGGACATTTCTCTTGGAACAGAACACGGGGAATGCGGTACGATTGCCAGGGCGGGGGACCGAGGAAGATTGCAAGAAACTCTTGAAGTGGGCCATTGCGTGGCGTAGGCACGAAACGCAAGTCCACTTCGTCTGCATTGAAATGATCGAACACCCAAGCCAGGCAACGGTGTTCGACGCGGCGGGAAAAAGCGCGGCAACTCATTACCCAATGGTCGATCGTGATCGAGCCCGCCTTGCATGTGCCAACCATAACCGCGATCGTGCCTAGAGAACCGAAGCGATCTTTGTAAGCGACCTGGAGCACAAAACGATTCTCGGAAGCGAGCACTGAATTCCATTCAGATTCAGACACACGCTCGCCATTGAGGTTGAACTGGTTGGTTTTGTTGAGGAGCTCGAAGGCTCGCGCGGGGGCATTTTTGCTGTACGAAAAAGTGATTTCAGCATCGGCATGCTCAAGGAATGTGTCGATACCGGATGGGCCGTCCTGAATCTCGGCCTCGAACTGAGCGCGGGAGCGTAGCGACTCGGCGCGCAGGCTGTCTTCAATCTGGAGTTGCGCGACACCAAACCGCTCGCGAAGACGGTACAGCAAATCCCAGACGGCCTCGGGATCGTCCTTTGAGAAAAGAAGACACTCGATCGCGGGAAAGGCAGCCTGAACTTCGGCCAGTTCCATGGGGCTATCATCGACAAACAGTACCGCGTCCGCGCCGATATTCCAGGCCTTGAGTATCCGTCCAATCGATTCCGATTTGGGTCCCCAGTGAGCTTCAATAGGAAACACCCGCTCGGGCGGCAACAAGATGTCGCGGCGGGCGAAAGCTTCCTCGACCAGCGCAGGGTCATTTTTGGTCGCGACTCCGACTAACGTTCCGGACGCCGCTAGAGACGCGAGAAGCTGCTGGTAGAGGCCGTGGACTTGCGCGTGTCCTTCCAGACTCCAGCTGACTTGAGAGGGGCCAATTTCGCCGAGAATGCCATTCCAGACGGTATCGTCCAGATCGCTAATGAGACCTTTCTTGCGGTCTGGCGGGCGGAGAAATCCGGCCAAAAGACGTGCCATTTCGTCAGCGTGGCCGAGAGAGTAAGGGAATCCGGAATCGAGTTCGCTTTTGAGATCTTGCCGCCGATTGAGGGGTGACCGCTGGTCGATTTCCTGAGCAGATAGAACTCGCACATGCGAATGGGCAGCAAGAGAAACGGCAAGTGACGCCAGCTCTGACCGCAACTCCGCTTCGAACACACTTAATTGTGCAGGGCGCGCGTAAGGAACCGGCGGGAGTGGCAAGGTCGGTAGTGAGACCACCACGGGCTGGGGTGCAAGTACGCGTAATCCATCGCCGATGCGCTGCGATTGCATTCGAACACACTGAATGATATCGGTAAGGCGACTGGGATCCCAGCCGCCGGAGGAGCGGGCGCCTAAGCGCGCATCGAGGTCAGCCCACTCGATGATCACGGCCGCGGCATCCATGTCGGAAGGTTTTGAGCGTTCGAGGTTACCCGCCAAGTCGCCATAAATTCCGTGCGAGACGGTCACGGCGGTCACCGGAGCCCGCGAGGCCATGTGAGCCGCTAAAAAGGTCTCCAAATGAAGGGGCGTGAAGCCACAGGCCAGCGATAACCGGAACGGTTTTCCTGGTTCTTTCCGCGCCCGGCTGACGATCTGGAGTGCTTCTAGTAAGTTCATACGCTGACTAAGGGCTTTTGACGTAACTGCGGGAGCCGGGCCTGGCAATTTATGGACTCCAGAACCCCGATTGCCTACCGACCACCTTGAGAAGGGTCGACCTTCTCCAATCACCACTCTACAACAGTGTTGGCGATTAATGATCAAACTTCGACAACCCACTAATGAGTCAATTTAAGCCAGACCTCTGCCTCCCAAGCTTGGTTTTCGTGATCAGAGGGGAACATTACCAACAATGAATCGCAAGTTATCGTTTGGTCAGTGGCGGCAGCGTCGTAAACAACCGTCTTGCCCAGATCAATATCGCATGTAGTTCTATGAGAAGCTCCTTTATCAGATCTTGCCGCGACAAAGGCAAGATCCTCCGCGAGTCTCGTTCCCGGCGGAGCCGCCCATCGTTCATCCAATCGGGCCACGAGCGGTGCAGCCGGGCACGAGACGACTCGCTTCCTGGTGGTGAGTCCCCGAGTGAGCGTTTCTGCGGCGGACTATACTATTAGCCGACAGTTGGGCTGTTGCTTTAAAGCGAGAGCATCTCAGCGAGTGATCGTGTCAAACTAGTTCTATTATTCACGGCGCTGGGTACGACTCATTTTATGAGAAGAGTGATAGTCAAGCAAACCTGCGGTCTGGGAAACCAATTGTTCCAATACGCCGCTGGACGATATTACGCAAAGAAGCACCGCGCTTCCCTTTGTGTGGCCACGGAGCTTCCCGACAGACAGTTTTCATCGGGAGGTGTGCCTCGTCCTGTCATGCTCCAGAAGTATGCTGTCGCTGCCGAGCTTCGACCGGTTAATTACATCGAGGAGAATGTGATATTGTCGCGCAGTCCCAGGCACAGTCTTTTGAAGCGAGCTTATCGACTAGGAAATAGGATTCAGGTACTGACCGAGCCGCGTGACCAGTGGTTTCATACAACTCGATTTGAGATACCTTACGCGACCCGAACGCTGTATCTTGAGGGATATTGGCAGACACATCACTACGCACTTGATGTAGAGAATGAACTGAGGTCCGAGTTTGTTCTGAAGGAGTGTCAGAAGGGCCGGGATGCTGAAGTTGCGAGAGCGATAGGCGCCGCAGATAACCCGGTTTCGGTCCATCTGCGCCGGGGTGACTATCATGCGTTCTCGGACGAAGCAGTGCTCCCCAATTGCTATTACGACCGTGCCATTGCCGCAATTACTGAGCGATTTGGACCTTCGATGTTCTTCGTGTTTTCCGATGAGCCCGCCGAGGCGAGCGCCTGGGCGCGCGGCCGAAGCAACTTTGTTATTGTTGACCACAACGATGCCTACTCCGCTTACGAAGACCTTAGATTGATGTCTCAATGCCGCCACCACGTAATCGCCAACAGTTCGTTTTCATGGTGGGGTGCTTGGCTAAATCCAGAAAAGGGCAAACATGTAATCGCGCCCGCTCGCTGGCTGGGGTGCGATACTGCCGACACAGACCTGGCTCCTCCGAAGTGGCAGGTCCTCGCGGCCTGACATTCCTCGAACCGGTGGCGATGACCGGCGAGGTAGAGTTGCTAGCGTAGTTCCACAACCTATCAATAAATTGCGTAAATCCTAATATTCTCGCTGTATTCTCATGGCCGGAATCCCTTAGTCAAGAGACCACACGAATATAGTACGCCCATAGAGTTTTTGAGTAGGATGTTGGAGCCTATGACAATGGCATCGGATCGAGCACGTCCACGGATAGCGAAAGTGACCAGGTTGCTCCCGTTAGTCTGTAAATGGGCGCCTTCGCTACCACAGCGACAAAGGGACGCTCCCTGGACTGAAGTTTAGGCCGATAGAAGTGCGGGATCCGGTGTGCTTATAGTTCGAGACGTCCACTTGCTGGTCGCGGTAATCATAACGCAGAACCAAATGAATGTTACGACCGAGAGTGTAAGTCAGCCCGGCTCCGCCCGAATACTGCCAGTAGTCTCCGAGATCCTGCCCAATGGATTTAAGGTGGTAGTAGCCGCCGTCCACGCCGAGGTTCAAGCTTCGGATGCTCGTATAGCTGATGGATGCATAGGCATTGTCTAGGCGTCCACTAACGAAGGCTCCATTTCCGGAGTTGACTCCCCGGTAATAAGTAAATCCCAGCGAAGCACGCTTAAACTGCCGTCTGAGTACCGCCGTACCGCTGGGATAAATCGTCTGGTAGCTGGTGAGTCCTGTAATCGTCGACTGGCCCAAGATGGCCGCCAGAACTGGATTAAGACTGACTGTGACCAGACTTTCACCCTTAGTGATAGTCGTGCCGGCCTCGATCGAAAACGTCCAGTGTTGTCCGAAGCCAGTGGCGTAGAGCCCCTGGATAATATGCGAGGAGGACTGGCTAGAAAATTGCGGGAACTGGAAGTGAGAATACGCGTAAGTAAGGCCCAAGGTTGAGTTCTTGGACATTCTCCGCCTCATGCCGCCATTGACGCTGTAACCCCACATGTTGGATAATCCCAGCGACTTCAAGTTCTGCAGAAAGCCGCTGCCACCGAAAGTGTAAGACATCCGCGCGGATTGTACCCAGCTTGCAGACGCCGACGATTGGAGGAAATAAGTGCGGGTGTCGAACAACCGTACTTGGGGGGTGAAGGAAGAGTCGAGGTTTTCAGATACAGCGTTTGCCACTTGACCGGTACCTTGGGCGAGGCTTCCGGCGGACTCCCGGAAATCGAGCGTCAAGTGTTTGGTAATTTGAGCGGTGTAGCCGAGAGCCAAGGAATGATTGGTGCTGTTGTAGGATTCGAAATTAAAATATTTAGTGTAAGAACCGGCATAGTTCAACCCCAGTTGCGAACGCTTCCAGTTGTGAACTCCATAGACACCAACATTCCCTTCAATGCCGTAAAGGTATGGGATGCGAACCAAGTTTCCGCTGGAATCTGAACCAAAGGGCGCGATGGTACTATCCGCTACGCCGGAAACGCCCAGATAATAGCGGAGGTTGACCTGTTCACCGCTACGGCTGCCGATCGAGCCTACGCCGGGGCTCGAGATCCCGGGGCCTTGATAGCTGCCCTGATCCGAGTCCTGAGCCATCAATCCGGAAGCCGCGACCAGCAGCAGAGCTCCGCTCAGGACCCGCGCCAGCCAGGTGTTTTGCGTCCCCGGCGTCAAATTTCTGTGCAAGGGTGAGGTTCTCCCGTCCGATAGACTGAAATCGACAATAATTTGAGTCTGACGCTTGGCGCTTGTCCCTGTCAAGCTTATCGCCCTGTAACGTGTGCCCTGCATTTCTTTGCTGAAATTGGCGCCCTGAATCGCCCTCCATATTCGACGCACAGCCGTTTTTCGGTCCTCGAATTTTGTCGAGATTGGTCCAGACATCCGATAGGCGTGCCATTTCAACATCAGCCGTCACAACCCCTCCTGTCTCCCCCACGTGTACCTTGATGCGCCCTTCCAGAAGAGCCGCTCCACGCGATTTGAAATTTCCGTCTCCCTTCTAGATATAGGGGGGCGGCTATCGCGTCAGTGCAGGCAGCGTGGTAAACGTGCCGGCGGGAGGAGTACGAAAACCCACAACGCTGATTTGTCCAACTGCCGGCGCAGTAAACTCCAGGGTGCCGCGCACACCCTCCGTGGAAGGGAATTGGTTGGCGAGCACAAACGCATTGTGCCCCTTGGCCGCCAGCGAGATCGCGTCGGTGCCGATGGTCGCGCCGGAATCGTCGCGAATCACAACCGCAACACTCACCGCCTGCAGAGAGCTATTACTCACCCCAACGCCGGTGGCGGTTCCTCCGGTATTGTCGAACGCGAGTATATAGGAGCTGGCGCTGCGGCTTTCCAATGTCACCACGGCTTCCTGCCCGCTGGGCTCATAGCG
>Ga0068871_100002469_pt1 | contig 12628 bp, 9 predicted proteins | sample KBSMisM72_FD_72750 | JGI IMG/M metagenome (GOLD analysis project Ga0068871, IMG submission 72750) | Miscanthus rhizosphere microbial communities from Kellogg Biological Station, Michigan, USA - KBS Miscanthus M7-2 | ecosystem: Host-associated > Plants > Roots > Rhizosphere > Soil ... | reverse complement strand
ACCAGTTACCAGACCAAGTCGCAGGAAGGAAATGGTGATTGGTCTCAGGGATATGGCTACCAGTTCTGGCGCTGCAAACCCGGCTTCTACAGGGGAGATGGTGCTTTTGGCCAGTTTTGCATTGTAATGCCACAACATGATGCCCTGATGGCGGTGACCAGCGAGAGCTGGGATATGCAGAAATCAATGACTACCATCTGGGACAATCTATTACCCGCCTTCCAGGCAACGGCACTACCAGAAGACAAAACTGAATCTGAGGCATTAAAAAAAGATATCAAAGAACTGGTATTGCCCATTCCGAAAGGAAAAGTGATTACCGGCTTTTCTTCTGCCAGTACAACCACCTATAAAATGGATAAAAACGATTTTGGAATAATCAAAACATCCTTCGCTTATTCAAAAGACGGTTGTAAATGGTCAATTACTACCGCAAATGGAACAACCGATATTTGGTTTGGGTGGGAAAACTGGCTGGTTAGCAAAGACAGTATACTCTACCCTTTCCCGGTGCCGGGCCGCCTGCATGTAGCTTCAAAAATAGCTGGCACAGCCACATGGATACTGCCACAATCTGGCTATACCACACTGCAGTTAAGCGCCCGATTTGTAGAAGCCATTCATGGAGATACCATTACCTGTTCTTTTACTGATAAACTAACCCTTTCATTTTTGAACAGTGTATCCGGCAACAGTAAAACAGATGCAGAAAAAAGATTGAATTTAACAGGAACTATTTATTAATACGGCATGCCACATGATCCTTTGCTTCGGCAAAGTTGAATCTTTATTGAATGTTCTTGCTGCCTCTAAAAATAGCTGGCAAAAAATTATTTCACGCCGTTTTCGGGATTCCATGAACCCTGTAGCTTTCTTACAAAAATTATTTGCCCGGTATGATAGGCATTGTGTGTGCTGATATTCGCAATATCGGCATACAGCGCCAGCAGCTTTGCATCATTCGCTTCGCTGATTATTTTTTCAAGCTGTGTTAATACATCATCCAGGTTTTTAACCAATGCTGTCCAGCTTTGCTGATCAAGTTTATTGGCAAAAGTCTCTTCGTTGTTACCACTAAAAGGTCCGGGCTTTTCTCCTTTAAACTTAGCCAGTTCCCTGGCATTCCAGAAATACAGGTGGTTAACCAGCTGACCTACCGAATGGTTACCACTGCTGTCCTTCCACATGGCTTGTTCTGCAGTAAGTCCCTCCATGGCAGTGTTTACCGGCACAAACCATTCTTTTTTATTGTGGGTAGTTTTAAGTTGTTCCAGTAAAACAGCTTTTGCACTGGTTGCAGGTTTGCTTTGTGCCATAGAAAAAACGGGCAATGCGAGAAGAAATGCGATTAGTATTTTTTTCATATGCAAGTGTTTTAGGTAAGTTAAAGAAAATCAGGGAATGGATGATACCTTTTATACAATAGGCAAATGCGGATTCCAAACCCGGTTAATTGCGGACAGTGTAAGAATCAGGCCGTCAAAATAAAAAAGCCCCGGCTAATGCCGGGGCGATTGTTTTCAACGATACTTTTATTTTAACCCATATTTATACTTATACCTTTCGTACAACTGATGCTGTTTATTATCCAGCGAAACCTGTCTGCCCTGTATAAAAGCCTGCGTAATAATGCTGCTTTTCATATCAAGCAAATCACCCTCACTTACAATGATATTGGCATCTTTACCCACTTCTATGGACCCTGTTTTATCTGCTACGCCCAATATAACCGCCGCATTCAAAGTAATGGCCTGTAATGCCTGTTCTTTGGTTAAACCATACGCTGCGGCTGTGCCCGCATTAAAAGCCAGGTTGCGGTAGCGGCTTTCTTCATGATCGTCATTGAGGCAGAACAGCACGCCTGCTTTTTGCAACGCAGCAGGTGTTTTATATGGCTGGTCTACGTCGTCATCTTCTGTTGAGGGCAGGGTATGCTCCTGGTTAAGTATAACCGCAATATTGTTTTGTTTCAGCAAATCCGCTATCTGCCAGCTTTCACTGGCGCCTGTCAAAACAACGTCGAACCCAAATTCTTTTACAAAATCAATGGCAACCAGCATTTGTTTTACCTGGTCGCAATGGATAAACAGCTTTTGCTTTTTATCAAACAATCCTTTTACCGCTTCGTATTTAAGATTGATTTCTTTGTGTGTGGCTTCCTGCAAATAAGCTTTTGCCTGTGTAAAAAAATCTTTGATATCTGCTATTTTATCAAGTGCTTCTTTTACGGGGTCTGCCTGCGGCTGGCCGGGAACTCCGGGAAATCCGCCACGTCTGCCAAACCGAACAATAAAGCTGGGCAGGGTAAGATGGATACCATTTTCCATTTTATAAGCTGCGTCTTCCCAGTTCCATGCATCAAACTGCACAACTGAAGAGGAGCCGCTGATAACACCGCCTTCGGGCACCACACAAGCCAGCAGAATGCCATTTGCCTTTAAAGTGTTGATGATTTTAGAATCGCTGTTATAGGCAACAATAGATCGAATGCTGGGGTTGTATTCGCCTATTTCCTGATAGTCGTTGGAACCACGTACCCCGCTGCCTATTTCTTTAAGACCCACATCTGTATTGGGAAGTATCATACCAGGATATACCTGTTTTCCCTTCACATCAAACACTTTAGCATCTGCCGGTACTGAAATATTAGTGCCTGTTTCTTCAATTTTACCGTTGTTTATTTTTATGGTCCCGTTATTAATCACCTGCCCGTTACCAACATGTATAGTAGCATTGGTAATAAAAATCAAACCCGCGGAAGCAGGCACAGGATATACGTCTTCCTGTGCGGAAACGTTTATTGCTATAAAAAAGCTTAGTATAAAAAATATCTTTTTCATCTATAATGATTTTGTTTATTAGTTGAAAATCTAAAAGTTTAATGGTATAAATTTTAATAATTTAAAGTTCTTAAGATGCGGCTTTCTTTCGATAAACTTTTGTATCAGACCACTCACTCCTTGAAAAACATTAAACAATAAACCTTCCTTGCACCCTACTCCTTACAACTTCCACCTTAAACCCTGATTTACTTATTAGAATTGGTTTCATCATCGCTGCTAATATCCACTGTTATTAATCCATCATGATGATCATGATCGCCGCAACTTAAAATTACCTGGTAACTGGGTGTAGCCCTTCCCCTTGGTGAACCAGTTCCACCACCTTCGGTTCTGCCTTCAGCCAGTATTTTCTGCACCAGCCTGTTGCGCTCTGCTGTTATTTGTTTACGCAGCTGCATGTCATGGTCAAGATCAAAATAGATGGTGCCATCAACAATTGTCTTTTCAGGTTTTGCATAGATGCTTAAAGGATTATCGCTCCATATTACAATGTCAGCATCTTTTCCTGCTTTGATACTGCCTACCCTGTCTGCTACATGCAGCATGGTGGCCGGATTGATGGTAACCATTTTCCAGGCATCTTCTTCACTCATACCGCCATACTTTACGCTCTTGGCTGCTTCCTGGTTAAGGCGGCGTGCCATTTCAGCGTCATCAGAATTAATGGCCACATTTAATCCGACCCTTTGCATGATAGTGGCATTTTGCGGAATAGCATCCTGTACTTCCATTTTATAGGCCCACCAGTCACTGAATGTAGACGCATTGGCACCATGTGCTTTCATTTTATCCGCTACCTTATAACCTTCCAGTATATGCGTAAATGTGTTGAAGCGGAAGCCAAACTTATCGGCTACCCGCATAGCGGCAGTAATTTCGCTCTGTACATAAGAGTGACAGGTAATAAATCTTTTCTTATTCATTATCTCCACCAGTGCATCCAGCTCAAGATCGCGGCGTACCACCACCGGCGTAGCGCCCTTCTTTTTGTTATTCTCCTCAGCAGCCTTCATAGCCTTCTGGTAATCACTGGCGCGCTGAAAAGCATCTGTCAAAACTTCTTCTACCCCCATACGTGTATCGGGAAAACGGTTATTACCCTGTGTAGCGGTAGTACGTTTTACATTTTCCCCAAGGGCAAACTTGATGAACGGATCCCAGTTCAGAAATTTTAGCCCGCTATCATCTGCACCCCAGCGCAGTTTTATCAGTTGTGTCTGTCCACCAATGGTATTGGCAGATCCATGCAATATATGTGAGGAGGTAACACCACCGCTTAGCTGGCGGTAAATATTGATGTCTTCAGGATTAAGGTTATCTGCTATCCTTACTTCAGAAGTTACTGATTGGCCGCCTTCATTTATAGAAGCCGCGGCAATGTGCGAGTGCTCATCAATGATACCGGCTGTTACATGTTTGCCGGTAGCATCAATAACCCTGGCGCCTGCATCAGCAAGGTTTTTCCCTACCTGTACAATCTTACCGTTTTTTACCAGCAGATCTGTTGCTTCCAGTTTGCCTTCTTTTTCACTGGTCCATACCGTGGCATTTTTTATCAGTAGGTTTTCCTGTTTGGGCAATTCATCCCAGCCATATCCGTCAAAAGGAAATGTGACTTTACCCAGGCGCAATGGCATTTTCCTGCGCGCACTGTCAGTTTTTTCAACAGCTTCTTTTACAAAAGTAGCTGTCCACAAAACTTTGTTACCGGCAGAATCTTCTCCATTTCCCTGCCATACACCAGTGCTGCTAACTACACCGCCTAAACGAACAACACCGCCACTTCTTCCACCACCGAAACCTCCGGGTCTTCCACCTGCTGGCATTGTGCGGGCAGAATCAGCACCAGTTGCGGGGGATATTCTTCTTGCCGGCGTATTGGAAAAACTGAGCTTCACCAATTTTCCGTCAAAACTAAATTTACCGGTCAGCGTATCCTTTGCTATTACGTTAGCAGCGGTTTTACTTTTTACATCCAGCGTATAGTTGGTGACAGTACCGCCAGCATTGGTAATAGCCAGGTTATAGGTGCCCGCAATATTATTCCAGCTGGCTTCATTCACGCCGTATTTTTCTCCCTGTATCCAGTTCTGGTAAATGATTGTTTTTTCATTAAATACCGGGCCGGATGTAATCAGAAAATTAGCCAGTTTACCCACATCCAGACTACCAACTTTATCATATACGCCTAAAAGTGTTGCAGGTGTTTTTGTTAATGCATCGAAAGCCTTGCTTTCAGACAGCCCGTATTCAATTGCCTTCCTCAAATTAGTAAGAAATTGTTTGGTATCGCGCAAATCCGAAGCTGTTAAACAAAAAGGAATATTGGCTTTTTCAAATGCACCGGGATTGCCGGGCGCCAGTTCCCAGTTTTTCATATCTGCCAGTGATACAAACCTGGCGTCGTTGGGGTCTTCAACTTCCGGCGCCTGCGGAAAATTAAGCGGTAATATAAAACTTGCTTTGGTAGCCGCTATTTCATTGATACGCTGGTATTCGTTGCCACCACCTTTAATTATATATTGTACGCCAAATTCGTCTCCGATCCTGTCTGCACGTATATCCGTCCATTTATCGCTGCCATCAAATATCTGCGGCAGGGTTTGTGTTTCATTAAATGCTTTCAGTGAAAGGTTCATGCCTTCGGCAGCCGGATTGCTCTTGTACCATTGTGCATCCAGGTAAGTTTGGCGCAAAAGGGCTATGGAACCCATTATAGAAAATGGGTAAGATTGTGTGCTGGTGCCCTTATTTAAAGAGTAATGTGCCGATGCCTTTTCTTTTACAATGACAAGGTTTTCTTTTTGATTGGCCAGTGTGGCCAGCACGCCGGTGCCCCTTGCAATACCATCTTTCTGGTGAATCAATACTGTACCAAAACCAGCTTCGCGCAGGGGGGTTGCTTTGGTATCATCGGCCACAAAAAGTTTTGACCCTTCTACATCGCTATGAATGGCCTGGTTCCAGCCAAAAGCACCTTTCTGGTTAGAAGTAATTTGCCCGGGGCCCCCGAAATTAAAGGCGCCTCTTTGCAATATGGGCGCCACAATTCCATAATCGCTATAGATATCAATAAACGAAGGATAAATATATTTGCCTTTGCAATCTGTTACCACAGCATCTTTAGGCACAGCAATATTATTTCCTGCTGCTACAATTTTTCCGTCTTTCACCACCAGTGTGGCATTGGTAAGTGTTGCCTGTCCGTCTTTAACGATGGTGGCATTTGTAAAAGCATAACTGTTTGTTTTTGGTTCGGCCACGCCGTTTACCGGGAAGGTTGGTTGCGCGGTTATCTGCAAAAAAAATAACAAAGCCGGCAGAAGCACCCGCATATGCTTCCACCCTGAAAATGGTCGTTTTCTCATGATGTTTTGGTTTTTATTATAAAGAAGCTGAAGTCCTGAAATTACTGAAATGAGGTAACTTCGGCGCATTAAATTGATTAACGGTTAAAAAAATAACAGGAGGGCGAAATGCATCGCCACCTCCTGGAACTATTTAGATACTTTTCCGGGAAAAAACCTGATTAAAACCAGATTAAAAACCTAGTTTGCTGATGAATATTGCTTCCGTTATTGATCATACGATATTAAAACCAACTACTACCATCGCTGACGCGGAACAACTGTGCCGGGAGGCTGTTGAATTTGGTTTTGCTGCAGTTTGTATTCCACCTCCCTTTGTAAAAAGAGTAAAAACAATTTTGGATCCTGCTGATACTAAAGTGGCCACAGTAATTGGCTTTCCTTTTGGCTATTCTGCTACGGAAGCAAAAATAGCCGAGACAGTGCTGGCTATTGTAGATGGCGCCGATGAACTGGACATGGTTATCAACCTGGTTGCGTTGCGCATGAACGACTGGACATTTCTAAGCAAGGAAGTGAGTATGGTCACGCAGGTAGTGCACAACAAAGGCAAGGCAATCAAACTAATCATAGAAAGTGGCATACTAACCGGGGAAGAAATTATACAGTGTTGCCAGCTTTTTGGCCCACTTGGTATTGATTTTATGAAAACCTCCACGGGATATGCGGAAAAAGGCGCCAGCATTGAAGCAGTGCGGTTAATGCGCAGCCATTTGCCGGCCTCCGTAAAAATTAAAGCATCGGGTGGCATCAAAAGCTATGCATTTGCCGCTGAACTGGTTGCAGCGGGTGCGGACAGACTGGGCTGCAGTGCCAGTGTACAAATTGTTAAAGAACAGCCGGAATAGGTTTATTTTCGTTGCCCCATGGCCAGGCATTGGCCTTTGGCAATGATTTTGTTAAAAAAAGATTATAGAAAAATAGTTATGAAAAAAATAATAATGGGGGCAATGGTTGTCTGCATTGCATTGTCTGCCATGGCACAAACAGATTCTACTTCTTCCATTGTTATCCATAGAGATCCACGGGTTGATCTGCTGGTAAAAAAACAATCGCAGATAAATGAGGTAACCACCCGCGATGCCCGCCGCAATGTAGCGGGTTACCGCCTGCAGGTAATTAATACCAGCGACCGCAATGCGGCTATTTCTGCCAAAACAAAAGTTTACCAGTTATTTCCCGAGCTAAAAGCCTACCTGCTTTACCAGGCGCCTTATTTTCGTTTGCGCGTGGGCAATTTTACAGATAAAGATGAGGCAGAAGACTACCGTAAATCTTTGTCAAAAGAATTTCCTAACAGCGTATTCCTTGTACGCGATACGGTAGAGGTGAAGTTGTCGGATATTAGCCAGTAAACGAATCGCTGATGTCTGATGTAAGAATGTCTGATTTCTTCAGGCTAAAACAATTTTTTTAAAAATAAAATCTCCACGGGGCAATAGAAATCAGCGATCAGCAAATCAGCCATCGGACATCCTTACAATACAGCAATTGACTATTTTTGCGCCATGCTAAAAGATCAGATCAAAGACCTTGCAAAGAAATACGCACCAGAAACAATCGCCATTCGTCATCATATACATGCCAACCCTGAACTCAGCTACCAGGAATTTAAGACATCCGCATTTATTCAGGAGAAATTAACAGCGCTTGGCATTCCATTTCAAATAATGGCCACCACCGGCGTTATTGGTTTAATTAAAGGCAAAAACCCGGATAAGAAAATCATTGCCCTGCGTGCAGATATGGACGCGCTGCCCATACAGGAAGAGAATAAAGTTGATTATGTTTCTACCAACAAAGGCATCATGCATGCCTGCGGGCACGATGTGCATACCAGTATATTGCTGGGTGCGGCAAAAATTTTAAATGAATTAAAAGCCAGTTGGGAAGGAACCATTAAACTAATCTTTCAGCCGGGTGAGGAAAGAAACCCCGGCGGCGCCAGTATACTCATAAAAGAAGGTGTGCTGGAAAATCCAAAACCACAGGCCATCTTTGGTTTGCATGTACATCCCGGTCTGTCGGTGGGTAAACTCAGTTTTAAAGAAGGCAAAGTAATGGCCAGCGCCGATGAAATTTATATTACCATAAAAGGTAAAGGTGGTCATGCCGCTTCACCACAGGTGGCCGCAGATATTATTTTGATAGCGTCCAATCTTATCATTGCATTGCAGCAGGTCATCAGCCGCAACCGCGATCCTTTTGATCCTTCCGTTTTATCTATCACTTCTTTTCAGGGTGGACACACCACCAATGTTATACCCAGCGAAGTAAAACTAATGGGTACTTTCCGCGCCATGGATGAAACCTGGCGTTTTAAAGCACATGATATTATCCGCAAGCTCTCTACCGAACTGGTTCATAGTATGGGTGCTGAAATTGACTTACACATTGACGTTGGTTACCCTTCTGTATACAACAATGAAGCCCTTAATAAGGTGGCAAAAGATCTGGCTAAAAAATTTATGGGCGATGAGAACATAGAAACAACCGAACTAAGAATGGGTGCTGAAGATTTTGGCTACTATACACAGGTCATCCCCGGTTGCTTTTACCGGCTGGGTGTAATGAATGAGGCCACGGGCATTACATCCGGCGTACACACCCCCACCTTTAATATCGATGAAAGCGCCATTGAAAATGGAATGGGTATGATGGCATGGCTGGGCGCTTCCGTTGAATTTTAATTTGTGATGTTATTGAAAGCGTTTAAGTAAATTGGGTAGGCATTTACTTCTCCATCTAAAACGCTTTTTATGAGTTATGCTTTCAGGCTATTTTTTATAGCCGCGCTGTTAACTTTTTATTGTGCCGCAGGTTTTGCCCAGCAGGCTGAAGACAAGTATACACGCCAGGAAGTAATGATTCCCATGCGGGATGGCGTTAAACTCAACACCGTCATTTTCACACCCAAAGACCAGGCGGAGCCACTGCCATTCTTATTATCAAGAACACCCTATGGCGTAAGCGACAATGCAAGCCCCGAAAAAAGCCAGTATACAAAAGATATGGCCGATGATGGCTATATTTTTGTGTTCCAGGATATCCGTGGCCGTTATAAAAGTGAGGGGAAGTTTGAAATGCAGCGTTTTAACCGCAACAAAAAAGATCCCAAAGCCATAGATGAAAGCTCGGATACCTATGACACATTCGACTGGCTGCTGGCCAATATAAAAAACAACAATGGCAAAGCCGGCATGTATGGTATTTCCTACGATGGCTGGACAACCGTTATGGGCGCCATTGACCCGCACCCCGCACTGGTGGCCGTTTCTGAACAGGCTACACCGGCAGATATGTTTTTAGGCGATGACTTTCACCACAATGGGGCATTCCGTTTAAGCTATGGCTTTGAATATGCATTTATGGAAGAAGCGGCAAAAACAGATTCATTGTTTCCGTTTGGCAGCTATGATGTGTATGACTGGTATTTAAAACTTGGCCCTCTATCAAACGTCAATAAAAAATATTTTCATAATAAAATACCTTCCTGGAACGATTATGTTAACCATCCTAACTATGATGATTTCTGGCAAAAACAGGGGCTGGGCACAAGGCTTGATTCTCCACGCGTGCATATTATGCATGTAGCCGGCTGGTGGGACCAGGAAGATTTTTACGGTCCCCAAAAAACGTATGAAATACTGGAAAAAAAAGATGCCCATCATAAAAACAATATGGTGATTGGTCCCTGGAACCATGGTGGATGGGCAGGCGGCCCCGGTAACAAACTGGGCAATATCAAATTTGATACTTCTACCGGGTCAGATTTTAGAAAAGATATACAGGCAAAATGGTTTGCCTGGTATTTAAAAGGAAAAGGAGATGGAAATTTTGCTGAAGCCATCACCTTTCAAACAGGTTCCAATCAATGGAAAACCTATGATACCTGGCCACCAGCAGCTGCAATAAAAAAGAATTTGTATTTACATGCAAACGGAAAATTATCATTTGATAAGCCTGTTGCCAATGAAGCTTCTTCGTCTGACGCTTATATTTCTGATCCTGCCCACCCTGTGCCTTACCGCACAAGACCCATTGAAGAAACCTATGGACCAGGTTCAAGATGGTATACATGGCTGCTGGAAGACCAGCGCTTTGTTGACAACCGGCCCGATGTGCTGAGTTGGCAAACGGATGTACTGGCGAATGACATAACGGTAACGGGCAATCTGCTGGCAAAACTATTTGCGGCCACCACCGGTAGTGATGCCGACTGGATAGTAAAACTAATTGATGTCTACCCTGCTGAATTTCCAAAAGAGATAAAAATGGGCGGCTACCAGCTTATGGTGGCCAACGATGTTTTTCGCGGACGGTTCAGGAATAGTTTTGTACACCCGGAACCCATTACGCCCAATAAAGTTGAAAGCTATACGGTTGACCTGCACAGCATCAACCATGTATTTAAAAAAGGACATAAAATGATGGTTCAGGTACAAAGCAGCTGGTTTCCTATTATTGATCGCAATCCCCAGCATTATGTACCCAATATCTTTGAAGCCACGGAAAAAGATTTTATTAAAGCCACACACAGCGTGTACCGAACAGCACAATATCCATCGCATATTGAGCTATCGGTAATGGAGTAGACTGATCACCAAATCACTTACTGCTGATTTTCTGCCAGGTATTTGTCAAGCTGATTATACAAAACAGACCTGGTATCCGGCTGCCTTGCATTTGTTTCAACAATATTTCCTGCCTTGTTAACTATTACATACCTGGGCATAAGAATAATACCTGCACTGTCTTTGGTTGATTGCCTGTATAATTTTTCATATTGATTTTCATTCACAAAAGCATGGAAGCCTTCTACCTTGTATTTTTTTATTTGCTCTTTCCACAAATATTTATTCCCCTGTGCTACATATAGGTATGCTATATCATTTCTTGATTTGTACCTGTCTTTTAATGGCTGTGTAAAGTCCCTGAATTCCTGCAAACATGGACCGCAGGTAGTTCCCCAGAAATCAATATACAATACCTTGCCCTTAAAATTGTGATTATAAATACCTTCAATTGTCAATTCATCCGGATCGGGGTTCAGAAACTGAATAGCATGGTTTGTATCTAATGGGTTAATGCCGTATATTTTTATCAGCATAAAAAATAACGCAAGCGCCACCGCCGAAAAAAAGGGTTTCAGCAACCCGGTGTCTTTTTGTTTTCGGTAAAGACGGAAAAAATAAAAGCTACTCCCTAATAATATTAAAGACAAAAAGGTTTTACCGTAAATTAAAAATGTCAGGGTTTGATTTCTTTCAAACACTTTATCCAGTATAGCCGCCTTTTGCTGACGGTCAAAAGAATAAACATTTTGCACTACCGTAATTATTTCTTCTCTTACTTCTAACTTCCAGTCGAGATAGTGTTGCGAGATATCGATAACCATTAAAGGAATGATAGCCAAACATATTGCTGCCATCCAGAATGATGCAAATTTTATCATACACTAAACCCTTTTAATGCCCCGTTTTCAATCTCCTGAGGTTATCTCCTTTGAGTGATATATTTGAGACGCTGTCTGCATCAATCATTAACTTTTCAATAAAGGCATCATTGTCAGAAAAGGCTGACTTAATCATGGTGAGCTGTAGATCATTTACACGTGTTTGGGCCGTAAGTTCTATTCCTGAGGAATGAGACGCCTGGATGGTGAGTTCTTTAAAAAATACATGAACTGTATCGGCGCCTTCCTGTTGCACTTTTAAACTGGCATCATTGACAACTGAGAAATAATAAGATGCGGCGCTTACGCTGTCCCTGCTTCCTTTTAGTGTTACATCAGCATTATCTGCAAGGATGGTGGTTGCCGCCAATGGCAAATAAATGTTCACATCCTGGTAACTGCGTTCAATATCTGCAGATCCATTCGGCTTGTTTATCACAGAATCGCCGTGAATAATCAGGGAGTCTCCTTTAATGGTATAGTGGAGATGACCGTTCTCATCTTTTTCAATTTCCAGTTTTAAACTATCGGAAGGCATTATCCTGCAATTATTAAGACCATATACTGCTATGTGACTGATGTTTGTCAATGTTTTTCTTACAAACCTGTCTTCCTGTACACTCTTCATAGATACGTAGTCGCCGCTTTTGTATTTGGCATACAAAGCCACATGCAATAATGTAAGGATAAGCAGCGGTCCAAGAAAAATGCTCAATATTATTTTGTTACTTGTTCTCATAAAATAAGTATATCAGTTTGGGAAATGCTGTTTTTTATATTTATCAAAACGGGGTTTCAGTTCATCCAGTTCCATACCCAGCAAATACATGTTGCGGAATATGCTGGGAAGATCTTTTTCACTGAATGCATCTTTGCGGTATTGCAATGCATTTTTATAAGCAGCACTACCAACAAAATAGCCAATGCCACGCTGGTTGTAAATAATTTCCTGCTGTTGCAAG
>Ga0068871_100002462_pt1 | contig 12642 bp, 15 predicted proteins | sample KBSMisM72_FD_72750 | JGI IMG/M metagenome (GOLD analysis project Ga0068871, IMG submission 72750) | Miscanthus rhizosphere microbial communities from Kellogg Biological Station, Michigan, USA - KBS Miscanthus M7-2 | ecosystem: Host-associated > Plants > Roots > Rhizosphere > Soil ... | reverse complement strand
CGAACAGCATCAACAGATACCCGGCGGTACCGACGCTGATGGAGGCGATCGCGAGGTTGCGATGGGTCGTCCTGTTCGCCTCAAAGGTCAGCGCACCGTTGCGCCCGGTACTGGGCGCCGACGCCGTCGTGGCGAGAAAACCGACGTCGGCAGCCATCATCAGCAACCCGTGAACGAGTCGCAAGGTACGCCCCTCCTTTTCTTGCCGCCCCTCGCCGAATAGATTCCAGGCGCCGGTGACAGTGTTCACCGCAAAGAGGCCGACGATCCCAGCGCCGACCACCGCGTGCGCGCTCTTCTTGCCGTCCTTGGACCCATCGAGGGACTGGCCGAGCGCCACTTCGGCGGCAAACAGCGGCAGCGTGGCGAAGCTCGCGTACTTGTGAATCTTCGCTCGAGTCTGATAGCCGTCGCTATGTTCGATCGCCACGGCATGAACCGGCTGGGCACCGTCAGGCTGGAGCAACCAGGGTGACAAGACCAGTGACGGCGCGGGAATGGCGCGTGTGGTCGGCTCGACGCACGACGGCCACGACATGTGCCATGGGTCCTGAGCGGATCGAGTCGAGAACGGATTCAGCGCGAGATCGACCGGGTCTGCTGCTGCGGATGATGCGCCCAAGAGTATGGTAATCACGCCGAGTGTCAGTGACCGCATAAGTTTCCTCGAAAGAATCGGATCCATCGCGCACGGACAAAATCCGACAACCGGACAGGGAGCAACAACGTTGCCACCGTCATGGCAGAAGGCACTTGGTTTCAAACCGCCGTAGTGTCCTCTCGAGAGGAAGAGATGTCCCGGATTCACCTGCGGTTCATCTTCCTCGTCGATTCCGTCACGCCTCGTGGTCTTCGACACTGCCGGCCACCGCGACACTGGCTCGATGGTGCTGTTTCAGCGGCAGACGCGCGATGAACAAGGACCCACTCGCCGCGCCCGGCTCGAGGGTCAGCGTCCCCCCGTGTTGCTCGGCGATCCAACGGGCGATGGGAAGTCCGAGGCCGGAGCCAGACGTCGTGGAGCGAGCGGGATTGAGACGCACGAAGCGTTCGAACACACGCTCGCGATCGGCGCGCGGGATACCGGGCCCCGTATCGGACACCTTGATGCGTGCGAAGGTGTCATCGGTGTCGACGATGACGGTCACTGAACCACCGCGAGGAGTGTGCTGCACTGCGTTGTCGAGCAGGTTCGTCACCAACTGGCGAAGCAGTCCATCATCGGCCTCGACCGACACGTCCGGCTGGAGCACGGTCGTGAGGTTGATGTCCCGGGTTGCGGCGACCACCGAGACGGCCCGCACGCACTCGGCAACGATTTCGTCGACATACAGCAGGCGTTGGGTCAACCGCTGTCCGCCGGCGTCCGCCCGAGCGAGCAGGAACATGTCTTCGACCATGCGGCTGAGACGGGCGCTCTGCTCGTTCACGATCGTCAGCGCTTCACGATACTCCCAGCCTTCCCGCTCCTTGCGTTCGAGCGTCACCTCTGCGGCTGTCTGGATCACTGACACCGGCGTGCGCAGTTCGTGCGACGCATCAGCCATGAACCGGCGTTGCGTCTGCGACGCGATCTCCAGCCGGGTGAGTAGTCGATTGAACGCCCGCGCGAGTTGGCCGAGTTCGTCGGTCACGGCAGGCGCGTCCAGCCGCCATTCGGGCGACCGTACCGTGATGGCCTCGGCCTGGGTGGCCATGATCGTCATCGGCCGCAGCGCTGACGAGGCCACCCACCAGGACAGGCCCGCCGTCCCCAGCACGATTAACGGCATCGCCACCAGCAAGATCCGCGTCAACAGCACGTGCTGCTGTCCGAGCTGATCGAGTGTCCCGGCGACGAGAATCACATAGTCACCCGCAGGTGATGACTCGCGGCGCAGGAGCACACGCCATTCAGCACCGCGCTCGGCAACCGTCGTGAAACGCGGCTGCGACAATGCGCCGGCCGGCAGCATCGTGGCATCGTACGAAAAGCCATGCCACTGAGCTGACATCGGCGTGCCCAGGAGATCGAGGATCGCTGTCGCGCGGCCGGGCACATCCATCGACGTGCGGGTCTCGGACACCGCTTTCTTGAGGTTGCCGCTTTCACTCAACTCCTCTTGCATCACGCGCGATACCGCGGCGCCCAGACTCGCCAGTTCGGAATCGAATTGCGCTCGACCCCAGCGCGCGTGCAGCCACAACACGCCGACACTGAAGGCGGCCAGCGCCACGACCATCACGGCGCTGTACCACACGGTCAGCCGGGCGCGAATGGAACCGCTCATTCGGCATCCCCGCCCAGTCCGATCAACTGGTACCCTGCGCCACGTCGCGTCCGAATGAACGATTGCGATCCGCGATCGAGCTTGCGGCGCAGCCGTTGGACGTAGACGTCGATGACGTTGGAACAGGGGTCGTACCGGTCATCCCAGACGTGTTCGGCGAGTTCCTCGCGGGAGATCACGGCGCCCTCTTTTCGGCAGAGGTACTCGAGCAACGCATATTCGCGGGCGGTGAGCTCGATCGGCTGACCGTCGCTCCATGCCTCCTGGGTCCGGGTATTGAGTGCGAGCCGTCCACACCTGAGATGTTCAGGGAGAATCGGCAGTGCTCGACGACGGGTCAGCGCCCGCACGCGCGCGAGTAACTCGCCGAAATGAAAAGGCTTCGTCAAGTAATCGTCAGCGCCCGCGTCGAGCCCCACGATGCGATCCTCCACCGCGTCGCGTGCCGTGAGCATCAGCACCGGCACCGCGTCGCCCGTCGACCGCAGCTCGCGGCACACCTCGAGGCCGTTTTTGACTGGCAGCGAGAGGTCGAGGATCACCATGTCGTAGGCCACCGTCGCCGCGTGTCGAACGGCGGAGACGCCGTCGCCGACGACGTCAACGGCATGGCCATGTTCCCGCAGCCCTTTGGCGGTCATTCGCGCGGCGGAGCGCTCGTCTTCAACCAGGAGAATTCGCATCGCGGCGTCCCTATAGAATGCACTGCGCGCGAACAAAAACCGATGTGCAGCGACGAAGATGAATGCACGATGAACTTTCGTGTGGGCTGATCATCCGACAGGGAAGGAGAGCGATACTTCAAGGCTGCCGCAGTCCCACGTCGCCGAGCAACGCGCCGGCGCTGCCGACCATCAACGGAACGCGGGTCACCCGGGGGCGCCCCAAGCCGACCTGCGCCTGAACGAATCCGGTGCTCACCCGACTGCACGAGCGGGAGGCGCAGGGCGCTGAATGTTTCATCCGACCGTGGTGCCGAACAGACGACCGACCGCGGCCGTCGCGAGCATCGCCAACATTCCCCAAACGGCGACTCTTGCGGCGCCGACCAGCATGGGCGCGCCACCGACTCGAGCGGCGATCGACCCGAGCGCCACCAGACACAACAACGACACCACTACGACGGTGGGTACTAACATAGTGGTGGGCGTCATGAGGATTGTGAGAATCGGCACCCCGGCGCCGACAGCGAACGTGACTGCCGACGCCAGCGCGGCCTGCAGCGGGCGCGCCGCGAGCTCATCGGTCAGCCCGAGTTCGTCGCGGGCGTGCGCGGCGAGCGCTCCCTTGGCCATCAGCTGCCGTGCCACCGTGCGGGCGAGTGCGGACTCCAAGCCTCGCCCTTCGTAGATGCGCGTGAGTTCGTCCTCCTCCGCCTGGGGCTCGGTCGCGAGCTCTTGTCGCTCCCGCCTCAGATCCGCTTGCTCAGTGTCGGCTTGAGAACTGACTGACACATACTCACCCGCCGCCATTGACAATGCACCTGCGACGAGGCCGGCAATGCCAGCGACCAACACGCCTTGGCGTGTTGCGTTGGCCGCAGCGACCCCGACGACCAGGCTCGCAGTGGAAACGATGCCGTCGTTGGCTCCGAGTACTGCGGCGCGAAGCCAGCCAATCCGCTCGCTCCGATGACGCTCACGATGTGCCATGACAATCCTCGCCAAGCCCATGTGTGTTGGTGCGGGTTGACAGCGACGCCGACCAGGAGAGAGCGCGGGAGAACCAATGAGCTTGGACGAGCAGGTGCTTGTGGCTCATTTACGGCCTTTCTGCCGCCAGCGTTGTACCGGATTCCCGGCACATGACCACGCTCAGAGCGTACAGCAAGGGCCCTGCTCAAACCAGGCGCGACCCGGACTTCGCCGTTGGCGGAGGCTCGGGCACTGACAGGACCTCTTCTACCAGTTCTTCGCCAGCGTCCATTTGCCACTCGTGAAGGCAGACCTTGCACCCATAGACGAGCGACGACCGCCGGTCGTGGTTGAGCATCTCATTGTCCGATCCACACTCAGGACATATGACGATAGATGCGGCTGTTGTCGTCATCGTGGAGCCCTCCCCTTCTTGGTGTTCAGAGAATCCAACGCATGCGGCGTACCAGCCGGAATTCCGGCGGGGCGTTGAGCGCACACCGGCGTGCGCGCGGTATCTCCCTTGCGTGTGGATCAACAGGAACGCACACGACTACATCGTCAACCTGCGCTTGCACGCCGGCCACCACCATGGAGTGACGAGATGTCCAACTACGATGCGATTGGCACGCAGCTCCATCAACGGCTCGCCGAGCTGGTGCAGAGAGTCGGGAGAATCGAAGGCGACCTACGGTCGGCACACGACCGCGATTGGACGGAGCGCGCGAACGAGTTGGAGAATGACGACGTGCTGGAAGGTCTGGATGAGATGACGCTCAGCGAGGTCCGGCAGATCCGCGGCGCGCTCCAGCGGATCGAGCATGGGACCTACGGCGTGTGCGCAGCGTGCGGCAGGTCCATTGGCGCCGCGCGTCTGACGGCCGTGCCAACCGCCGTCAGCTGTGTCCGGTGCACGCTCGAGTGACGTCGAGGCGCCGCCTGCATCGTCGGCGGAGACACATGTTCAGACTGACGCTCCTCGTCGCCTTCACCCTTGCCGGCTTCACAGGATCGGCAGTCGCTCAGACCATAGCGGATGCCTCGTTGCCAATGCGAGTCGAACTATGGGGCGGGGTGAGCACGGTGCTTGCGGCGCCGGTCGGCGACCTGGTGTCGTCCTACTCGCCGCCTCTGCTCTTCACGAGCGACTTCATGAGTCGCAGCGGGCAGACGCTGGCGCTCGAGGCCGGACGTGACTTCGGGTTCGAGGCCGGCGTCAATCTCTTCCCGACGACTCATCTTGGTCTTCAGATTCTGGTCAACCGTGCCACGATGGATCTGAGCGGCAGCAACGGCCCGTATGCGCTCGCATTGACGTATGTCAGCCGCCAGCCGCCTGATTCGCAGGCCCAGACATTCACCCTTCAGGAGTCAATCCCCTGGCCCGACACGAGCGGCTCTCTCACGCAGCTCACGATTGCCGTGAACCCCGTCGCGCGACTGGGTCGGCCTGACAAGCTGAATGCCACGGTGTCAGGAGGTCTGAGCTACTACCGGCTGAGTGGAACGGTACAGCCGCTCGGATACACCTCGTTCCGGTTGGGCGGGCACTCGGTCCTGTTCTCGGACGAATATCATCTGGCCGTCTCGCTTGAACCCACGAACGTCGTCGGATTCAACGCGGGCGGAGAAGTCAGTCTTCCTCTCGGCACACATGCGGCCATCGTCGCCGGGTATCGCTACTTTGGCGGCCCCACCACTGACGTGCCGGTGCGGCTCTCGACGATTGTCAACGCCGATCAGGTGACCAATCAGGAAACAACCGCCAACATTGCGGTACGACTCGTTCCGGGACCAGCTCGAATCGCTGTTTCCGGATCGCGGCTTCTGTTCGGTGTGAAGCTGAGGCCCTAGCAGACGCCGAAGCGCGCACACGAGCACGCGCCCTCGCGATCCAAAGAGCATTTGTCGGAAGTTGGATAAAGCGTCGGAGAGATGTTCAAGACGTTCCCGCCATCGCCAGAGAAGAACGATCCGGCGCCCCCAAGCGACCGGGCGCGACAGGATCAGCACAGACAGCGGGAACATGCGCGCGTCGCGACGATCCAGCGCGATGCCGGCGTGGAAGCGCCGCGAAGGCACCGCTGGGCGGTGCGTGCCGCGCCTTACGCGCAGAGCGTGAGTACAGGGCAGGTGGCGTGCCGGATCACCTGGGGCACGTTGGTACCGTGCAGAATGCGATCGAGCAGCCCGTGCTTGCCGGCTCCCATCACGATGAGGTCGCTGGCCTCGTCGGCCGCCACCTCCACGATCGATCGATAGGGTGTCCCCCAGGTAACTTTCGTGACCGGATCGCAGAACGTCGCCGCCTCTTTGGGTACCAGCGCCTCGAGCCGCTGCTTTGTCGGCGCCTCGCAGCGGGCGCGGTCCAACGCCGTCTCCGCCAGAACGAAGCCATCCGGGGTTGCCGAGTCCGGCAGGACGTGCAGCAACGTCAGACGGGCGTCGCCCTCCTCGGCGATCGGCACGACGAACCGCAGCGCCTCGAGCGATGGTTCGGAGAAGTCGATCGGACACAACAGACGCTTGAACGGCGGCCTCGCGCGGCGCGTCGCGGCGGGTGGCACGGTCAGGACCGGACAGGCGGCGTGCCGCAGGACGTGTTCGGTCACGGAGCCCACAATCAGCCAGTCGAGGCCGCAGCGGCCATGGGTGCCCATGACCAGGAGATCGGCGTGCAGGGTCCCTGCAATCGCCAGGATGCGTCCTTCGACGTCGGCGTCTTCGAGGACGACGGCGTCGACCGCCAGTCCGCGGTCGCGGAGCGGACGCACGTACTCCTCGAGGGCGCGCCGCGCCCGGGATACGCCCGTATCGGCGACGGCGCCCGCCGGCAGCGCCGCGAACAGCAACGGCCCCTCGAGGACCCGTGCCGGCGAGGCGACGTGCAGCAAGGTCATCGCCGCGCCGAACCAGTCGGCGATCGCCGCCGCCTGATCGAGCGCCGCCTGCGACGCCTGCGAAAAGTCGATCGGACACACGATTCGTCGAATCTCTCGCATGGCAACCTCCTGCCGCCTGCCGCCGCGCGATTCGCCACCGCGAAGCCCACAGCACGCGATGGCCAACTCTCCGCGTCGGCTACAGCGCCCGACGCCTCAAGACGCGCCACTCGCCGCCGTTCTCCATCTGGGCGGCCAGCGCCGCGAACTCATGGCAGTGGATCTCTTCCCACTCTTCGTCGAGGCCCATGATCGCGTTGGCGGACACGGCAATCTGCTCACGCGTCGCGCCGGGAAAACGGCGCATCAAGATCGTTTCAATCTTCTGTCGATCCACCATACCTAGTCCTTGCGGATCCGGACGGTCAGCCCGCCCACGAACATTGCCAACCCGATCGGTCCGATCACCAGACCAACCGGCAACATCAGGATGGTCACGCCGATGAACGCACCCATCGAGGCGAGTCGCAAGCGTCATGCCTGGTCGGCGCCGGATTGCCGCCAGCTTTCGCCACCAGCAACCTCTGGCCCAGGCAACGGACTCCGGACGTCGGAAGGGGGAAGGTCGGGAGGGGGTGGAGATTCTTTCGGGCCGGTGGCAGCGCCCTACCAGAGATACGTGATGCGCCCCATCACGGTGTTGGCCGTGTACGGCGCGTAGAAGTATCCCACCATCATCAACGTCGGTGTGCCGGTTGCCGGCTGCGCCAGACTCGCGACCGGGCTCAACGCGAAGTCGCTCACCTGATACTTGTCGAACCAGTAAACGACCCCCACCGCGAATTGCTTGGTGATGAAGTAGCGGCCGTCGACCGTGGCGCGCTGAAGCACGTTGGTCACGGGCGTGAGCTGCAGCGGCGGAGGCAGGACCGTGTTCGGCACCAGGCCGTAGGTGTAGGTGGACTCTCCGCGGCTCGAGTCGTAGGCCAGTTTGATGTCGGTGCGGCTGAACACCCTGATCAGGTCCATCGAGCCACCGAAGGTCTTGGTGCGATCGGCGGCGTTGTCAGTCCAGTTGCGGCGCGGGTCGAGGAATTGCGGATCCGGGAGCGGGTTGGCCGTCCGCGACGCCTGCAGCGAGTCGTACGCCTCGTAGCCGTAGGTGGCCCCGAGCGATACCTTGTTGGACGGCACGTAGTCGGCGCCGATCGAATAGAAGTGGCTGTCGCCGGAGCGCATGCCGAAGTTCGTGCCCGGGTAGTCCAGCGAGCCGATGCCCGCGCTGGCGTTGACGGAAAACATCGACGCCGGCATCACCGTCAGGATCGTGTTGAAACGGTTCTGGTTGCGGTCGGCAATGTCGTACTGCCGCAGCGACGGCTGCTCGCCGATCGACAGGAGCTCCCGTTCATCGACCGGCGAGCCGGTCCGCGTCGAATGCTCGAACACGCTGCGCAGCGTCATCCAGCCGAGCCCGGTCAGATCCACCGAAACGCGGCCGATGTTCTCGGTCGTGTTCTCCACGATCCGGTAGGTACGATCGACGTCCTCACGAGTGTAGCCGGCGCGGAAGCCGACGTAGCGGATCGGCGAATAGGTGGCGTCGGCGTCGAAGGTATGGCGGACCGAGCCGAACGGCTCGCTCGAGTTGTTGAGCGCCACGATCGCCGTGTCGTAGTTGACGCTGTTGGTCACCGCGAACGGCACCGTGCGATTGTCGAAGTCGTAGACGCGATAGCGGGCGCTGAACCACAGCGAGGTCACGGGGCGCGAAGTCAAGGTGTAGTTCATCGCGGTGACCCGTGCGTTCACGTCGGAGTTCGGCCGCGACAGCGCGGGCGACACGATCTGCGTGTTGACGGTGAACGGGATGAGCGGGTTGTTGTTGGTCATCCCCGCGAACGAGAGGTAGGCCGTCGCGTTGCTGTGCGCCGGCAGCTTCAGGCCGCCCGACACGCTGACGGTGTTCATGTCGGTGTTCGGCCAGAGCGACATGCGGCCCTGGACCGGTCCGAGCGTCGGCGAGTCGGTGACCCGTGAGGGGTTGTCCCACGTCAGCGTCGAGAGATTGTTGTGGAAGAACGACCCGTCGTAGCTGACCCGGGCGAAGCCGCGGTCGTTGGCGTACTCGAGGCTCGTGCCGATGTCGGTCGTCCGGTGATCCACCGGCACCGGCAGCTCGGTGGCAATCGCGCCGCTGATGCCGAAGCTGCCGCCCCACGGCTGGGTCCCGGTCTTCTGGGTGTTCCTGAAGGTGACGCCGATATCGACGTTCGGCGTGGCGCTGTAGCTGAAGGACGCATTGGCCACGTCGCGCTGGGTCCGCATCTCGAAGGGCGAAGCGCCGTTCATCGCGGTGTTGAGGGTGAGCGCCTTGCTCTGAATCCCGGCCTGAACCACGTCGCTCATCGGCAGGGCGCCCGGCGATGAGATGTCGTACAGCGTGCGGGTGTCCGTGCTGTAGAAGATCGGGATCTGGTTCCACTCGAAATTGGCTTTGACCTTCCCGTAGTTCAGGTACGACGCCGAGAAGCGCTGATCCCGGTAGCCGACGTTGTCGGCCTGAAAGTTGTACTTGACGCTGTCGGTCTCCTTGAAATACCGGATGCGGTCGAAGGTGGCGCCGTTCCGCAGGTCGCGGTAGTGCTGATAGCGCGCCTGGTCCGACCCCTCGCCGAACGACGTGCCCCGCACGCCGAAATCGACGACGTTGACGAGCGGGATGTCCGGGTTGGCCGCGGCGGTCTTGACGACGTCCTTCTGGACCGCGTTGGTCGAATTCGCGGCATCCTGAGCGGCGGCGCCTGCTGCCGTCAGCAGAAGCGCGGCCACCATGGCGACTTCTCTGGTGCGCATCACATTCCCCTGCTGTTATCGAAGGAACTTCTCGCCCGCGGGGCTGTTCGACCCGTGGATCTGCGAGTGGCAGTTGACGCAACTGCGTCCGATCGCCCGGTTGCTGGCGGCCGCAATCTGGGTGCCGTCATAGATCGTGGCCGGATGCCGGCTGGAGACATGGCACCGCTGACACAGCATCGGCTCCTTGGCGACCAGCATGCGATCGTTGTTCGACCCATGCGGATCGTGGCAGCTGGCGCAGCTTTCGCGGCTCGCCGCGTGCTCGTGCAGGAACGGCCCGCGCTTCTCGGCGTGGCAGCTCGCGCACGTCTCGTTGATCGTGTTCCCGATCTTCAGCATGCGGACGTTGGTCGATCCGTGCGGCGCGTGGCAGGTGGTGCAGTCCATCTTGCCCTCGCGCAGCGGCATGTGCCCCGACTTCTGGAGCTTCATCGCTTCCTGCTTGTGACAGGCCTGGCAGGTCTGGACCGCCGTGATCGTCTTCAGCTGGCTCTTTTCCGACTTCGGGTTGTGGACGCTGTGGCAACTGGCACAGGACACGTTGCGTGCGTCGTGCATGCCGCCGTTCCATTGGGCGTGCGAGCCCTTGCTGTGACAGGTCAGACAGGTCGCGTTCACGTCCTTGGGCGACATCGCGGTGAACCGCTTGATCTTGGTCTTGTCGCCGGTGTCGACATGCGCCTGGCCGGGTCCATGACAGGTCTCGCAGCTTTGACCGGTCTTTGCCGCCGGCGTGCGCACGTTCTGCGCCTTGCCGTGCAGCGTGGCGGAGAGGCCTTTGCCTTCGGACTCATGACAGGTCGTACAGGTGTCGTCGCCGACGAAACCGGTGGCCTGGGGCGCGGCAGCAACGGGAGCCGGCCCGACGGCGCGTCCCGCAGCAGGCGCCGCGGCCGCGGCCGGCGTGCCGGGCGTGGTTCCGCCCGGCGTTGTCTGTCCGGCGGAGAGCCCGATGCCGACCGCCCAGGCGAGCGCGAGCGCGATCACCAGCGTCGTTGCCGGAAACCCGTCACGGCGTTGTTTCATAGTCGTCATGCTCCGGTCTGAAATGGCGGAAGTGCGGCGCCAGGCCGACTTGCGTCGACACAAGTGCAAGGCCAGTGCCCGACGACTGTGTCAGGAAATTGGCGAAAGACGTGTGCCGAATAGCACACCAGGCTCACACCCGCAGGGATTTCTTCGCGCGCCGCGGAAAAATCCCCAGTGTGCGACGCCGCGGCCGCACGGCTATTCGATTCGGCCGGACGATCAGCCAGGACTGCAGGAGGCCCAGCACGAGCACGCCGGCAAGACGACGAAGAAGACCAGGCCGATGTAGGGGGGCGAGTGCAGGCCGAACAGATCGGCGAAAAAAACGATCAGGAAGAGGACGGCGCTGATCGTGGTCAGCACCATCCCCGCCACGGACAACGGGCTGCGGATGAGACGAACGTCTCGGGCGATCAAAAAGGCGCTACTTCTTCAGCGTCGAGAGATACGCCACCAGCGCGTCGACATCATCCTTGGGCAGCGCGTAGGCCTTCATCTCGGGCTTGCGCGTCGCTTTCGTCTTGGCCGTCATCCCCTTGGCGTCGACAATCCACTCCCGGATTTCGTCGGCCTTCAGTTTGGCGCCGACGCCGTCGAGCGGCCCCTTCTTGTTGCCTTTGTCCCCGATCGAATGGCACAACGTGCATTTCTGGTCGGCGATCAACTTCTCGCCCTGCGCCACTTTCGCCTCCTGCGCCGACGCGGTCGCCGCGAGGCCCACACACAGCACCAGTCCGGCCATCACTCTGAGCATCTCTAGTCCTCCGCTGAAGGCGTGAAAAAGCAATCGCATTGGCAGCGTCATCTTGCGCGAAAACCCCGAAGATTGCTCGATAAAAATATGGGAGCGGCAAAGCGAGACGAAGTCGGTGCCGGATTTCCGGCACCGGCCGGTCGTCACACGCCGGCGACGAAGGCTCGGATGTCGCGCGACGCAACCGGGTTCACGCAACTTTGACGGTCACCGCCGTCGGTTTGGCGGCCGCAGCTTTCGGCAGATGCACGCTGAGCACGCCCTCCTTGTACTCGGCCTGCACCTTCGCGGCGTCGACCTCCGCGGGCAGCGAGAATTGCCGGACGAACGTGCCGTACAAACGTTCCACCTGATGGAACTTCTTCCCTTTCTCTTCCTTTTCCTGGGTGCGCTCGCCTTCGATCGTCAGGACGCCATTGAGCACGTTGACCTTGACGTCCTCCTTCTTCATTTCGGCCAGTTCGGCCTTGATCAGGTATTCCTGCTCGGTCTCCTGAACGTCCACCGCCGGCGCCCCAGTCGGCAAAGAACGGACGCTCGCGGCCGGCCCGAGGCATCGGCAGGTCCGTGAAGAAGCGGTTCAACCGCATCGGGAGCCATCTAATGGCGTGACGAAGGCGTGCGGCGCGGGTCTTGCGAGGTGTGGTGGCATGCGTGGGCCGCAACGATTTTCCGCGAGCGCGCTGCTCCTGATCGGAGCGCTCTGGTTCCCAGCCTCTGGGGCATCCTCTTCAAGCGCGCCATCACTACGGCTGTTCGACCTGACGACCGCTCACGGCATCGTCAACGAGCGACCGTTTCAGCCGGCGCAGGTCTTCGCGCCCGACGACGAGGTGATCTACCTGTGGTATGCGGCGGAGGGTTGTGCGATCGGAACGACCATTCGATCGACGTGGCTGTATCTCGACACCGACCCGCCGTCGCGCCTGAGCGAAGGCGCAGTGACGGTCGAACGCGACGGCGACTGGGGGCAGTTCAATTTCACGCTGGCGCCGGGGCGGCGCTGGGCCTCCGGCCGGTACCGCATCGAGCTCCGCGTCAACGACGAGGTGATGGCTGATGCCGAGTTCGTCGTGAGCGCGCGGCCGACCATGCTGGCCTCCGCGTCTGAGAGGTTGCCGGACGGCCACGATACTGCGCTGACGACGACGGGGTTCTCGCCGCGCTGACGGTCATGCGAACGATCGCGTCGGTCCTCGCCGCTGCGCTTTTCG
>Ga0068871_100002458_pt1 | contig 12643 bp, 7 predicted proteins | sample KBSMisM72_FD_72750 | JGI IMG/M metagenome (GOLD analysis project Ga0068871, IMG submission 72750) | Miscanthus rhizosphere microbial communities from Kellogg Biological Station, Michigan, USA - KBS Miscanthus M7-2 | ecosystem: Host-associated > Plants > Roots > Rhizosphere > Soil ... | reverse complement strand
GCTGCAGCAATCTGAATCAACGACTATAGGCTATAGACTAAGAACTATCGATTAATTCACTTCTAATCCATCCTTAACCGGCAGCTTTGGAAAATATCCATGTGGCTCGCTCTGGTACCAGAATACAGTAGAGGCAATGTCATCCTGTAAGGGAAGATAGCGCCCGCCGCTGTGCCAGCCCAGGGCCTGTATGGTAACTTTCAAATTTTTCTCAAACCGTACAGGATCGGTTATATGCCACCGGTATAATCCAAAACGCTGTGCAATACCGTAATGCCCATCGCCTTTTATTACCTGGTGCAACCCTGTATAAGGCGTACAAAACTCAGTATAATTGGATTCTTCTACACCAGCGCTGTTTTTTTTGCGCGTATCAAAATCATAAGACCCACAGAAATAATCTTCGGTACCGGTACCGCAGATAGTAGGATACTCTGTATCGCCATCCATAAAGAATTTTATCTCCCCTTCTCCCCACCATCCATTATTGCGAACGCCCCAGGCGATATAAGTACCCACATACTGACCTTTCCCTTTAATACTGTCTACAAGTACATAATCTGTTTTCAGCGGCAATGGATTTACCCTGCGAAATTGTGCATGAAAATAACCCGCATCATTGGCTACCTCCGTCAATACATAGTCAACCTGATAATACAGCACCATATCCTTGTCATCAATATTCTCCATGGTTATTCTGCATTTCTTACGGAAGGGCATCGGCCAGTAACAGTTAAATGCGCTGCCGGGGTTTACACATACTGCCAGTGATTGCAATGGTGAATATTGCCCCCATCCCATTCCAAAAAAATCACCTACCGGTACTTCCACCGAGGGCGTTGTTTCATCATCCCAGTAAAAACGTATAATAGAATAACGCCAGTTACCGGTGGGCGTCATCCAGATATGTTGTATGGAACCCGGCCCTTCAATCTCTGCTACTGTAAAGACTGTTTTCGCTTTTATAACTACACTGGGGCTCACCTTCCACCCACGGCCCAAATCGCGCGAAGCATTACTGCCGGTTCCGGTGGTAGCCATGCCGCCCTTTCCCTTTTCACCATTAAAATTTTCTGGACTGATGGAACGCGTTTTGGCATCCGACAACCGGTACAGGTTGCCCATATTGTTATCTATTCCATTGTTTTTTTGCTGTGCAATGGCAGCGCAGCAGATCAATAAAAAGAAAAGTAAATAGACACTTAGCTTTTGCATGTGTAGCTTTTTTTATTTTGATACAAACATTTACTCTCTGGCGATCATCGTTGTGTCACTCCCTTCAACGGCATATCTTTATCCGACATTTTTCACGCAAAGAAGCAAAGTAAACAAGAAGCAAAGAGCGAAGAAGCACAGATAATTAATCTTTACCCCTTTGCCTCATTGCGTGAAACCTTCATAATCTGATATCATCCCTATTTTTTTACCACGTCCAAATCAACACCCAACAATTGTTTGGCAAGTAATTTCAATGATGCATAATCTCCCTGGAAATGACAGGTGGTTTGCCTGTATATTCCTTTCCCGGATTTTTTTAACATCATGGCCGCCGATGATGACTCAATTTCAAGAAAAGGTCCCATTTGTGTTCCATCGGCCAGCGGTCCGTCGTTATAAGAATTAATTACATCTCCTTTGTAAGGTTCTTTCTGCCATTCCCATTTGCTGTTTACATAAGCGCCTTTCTCATTTATCTGCGGAATAACGATGCTGAGTACATTCTTTTTAAAATCAAATGCGGCCGCAATGGGTTTTGCAATCAGGGGCGACAATCCAATTTTGCTCCTGTATTTTCCATCCGTAGTAAAATATAACACACTATCTGTTACCTGTAACCGCTCTGGCGGAATTTTGCCAAAATAGTCTGATGTAATATAAGTTTTAGCATTGGGGATAGCACGAAATGGAATAATCACTTTTGTTTCGGGGCCCGGGGTAAACATACCCAGCAACCAAACAGATAGAAGGCCCTTTTCTTTTATCCATTCTTCTGCACCTGTATTGGTGATGGTATTAACCGTTTCAAATCCTACAAAATGCAAACCGGCGGGTATACTGGTTTTTATTGTTTGCTCCAGTGCCTCTTTTGCCAGCAGGCTTATTTTTCTTTCAATATTGATGCTGAAACTGGTGCCACTGTAGTTATTAAACGAAGCATTTGCAGAAAATGTGGCTGATGATGCGTTTGCCTGTACCGTTTTATAGGTTTCGGTGTCTATAAAAGACGGCACCTGCCAGTGGGCGATATTGAACGAATCATTTTTTTTGAAATAGATGGAATATTGTCCGCCTTCCGGTCCCATCCAGAAACGTTCTTCACCACCTACGGGGTTGAATTGTTTTCTTTTTGCTGCAGCTGCAATTAAATCATAATTCAGCCAGCCAAAACTGGTGCCACTGTCGCCGGAGGCGGTACTGGTCATTACCCTTCCCTGGTATTGGGGCGATAATAATACCTTGCCTAAACTGTCCGGGCTGACCAGTTGTAAGGCTTCGCCGGTATGTTGTTTAAGAAAAGCTGCATCATATGCATAAGTTCCTTTTTGTGCAATTGTATCCTTTACCGTACTTGTCTGCTGCAGACTATTATTATTGTTGCAGGCGGTATAAAAAAAGAATATACCAGGGGCAAGAAAAAATGTAAATGCAGGCTTTAACCTATTCATTGGCATGTATTTGTTGTACAGGGATTCGGCAATCGTAAATGAAAGATATGCTAATATACGTACTCCGGTTTGTTTTACCTTGTTGTACAGTGCTGCAAAATCCACCGTTTGCGTGAAAGGGACAGAAATTAATTTTCGTCTTTTGTTTGATTATTATAACCAGCAGATGCTGCTGAATGAATACAATCCCGGAGTTATTTTTTACAGATGACTGGCATGATTTACATCTTCTTATTTGCAGGATTGCCTTATTTGCCTTTCTTCAATTTAACCCTTGTAACTACCAATTCTCCTACTTTTTTACCCAGTGCACTACCATTTTCAATAGCTTCCCTAAAATGAATACCTCCATATAACCTGCTCATAGCGGCCTCACCGGCTGCATCGTAAAAAGAATGAAAAGACCGGCTGTTTACGCCATACGGTTTTTCACTGTAATCAATATACGCAAAGTTGTCTCCGTAAATATTGGTCAGCACAACCGCCGAAGCCATTGAGATAACACTATGACCGCTGGGGTATTCAGGAAAAGGTGGTGTTTGAAGTACGGCCTCCCATCCAGGATCGATCAATTGCTGTATAGCAGTGACCGGTCTTATATAATTGGTTTTGTATTTAATATCCCAACAGGCAATGAATGCATCAAAAAGCGCTACTGAAACAAGACTGCAGGTGGCCAGCGATGGTACCAATGGCTGTTTTGTTTTGCTGGTAATGATACCGGCAATACCCAGCCAGTGACCACCCGGTGATACTTTTTTTATGCTGTACATTAAATGACCAACAGTTCTGGTAGCAAATGGATTGCAGTCCCAGAAATTGGCCGACCAGTCCTGATCTTTGCTAAGTTTCTTTTTTGTTTCAAATACTTCTTTGCATTCGGCCATAAATTTCTCTGACTTATAAGCAGCGGGCAATGGTATAGCTATTTCATCGGGCTTCACCAGTACCATAGTGCGGATCTGATTCCAGTATGGTTCTATGGCTTCCATATAATCGGGTGCCGTCTGTTGCCAGGTGCCGGGCGTTTTGGAAGGAGTAAACCTGGGCAGTGTGCGGGTGTGTATGTAGTTATCTTCTTTTGCCCATGCTAAAATATGTGCGGCTATCTGTTCTCCAAAAGCCACTGATCTGCTGTATACTTCTTTTGGCACAGCCCGTTTTTTTAATTGCACCTGCAGCGAATCCCAGTCTTTCTGAAATATATCTTTTGAAAACACAAAGGCATAACTGGTTTTGTAAAATGCGGCGGTGCCGGCTGTCTGCCAGTCGTACACCAGCCCCCCGGTTGGCAATGGCAATGGTTTTAACCCATTTAATTGTCCGGCATAGCTCATATAATTAGTATCTGCATAGCGGGCTGCTTCATAAAAAGCAATCATTGAATAGGCATAATCACGGCTGGCTACCAGCGGAGAAGTAATGTCATGTATAATTACATTGGTAAGTACCTGGAAACACTGACCAACTACCTGTGCATTTTTTTGCTGTGAACGGGTTTCAATTGCAGTAAGTGATAAAATGAAAAAAAGAATTACCCTGTTGGTGAAAACACCAGCAGAAACGTTCGGAATGCGCAACTCAGTTAACTTTAAAAATTTGGATCTTATCATTGTTGTTTCCCACTATTATAAAATTATCAATAGCAATTATTTTGCGGGCATCTTTGTTTGCGTAAAAACCGGTGTTGACTGCGGCAGAAAAACCAGTTTCCTTTTTTTGCAGCAACAATAGTCCTTTGCCTGCATCATACCTGCCAGACTGCGCCCTTACGGCATAATTATTTCCTGCCAGCAAAATATCTTTTGCACCATCATGGTTATAGTCTGCCACCACAATACTTCTCACGGGGAATAGCTGTGCCTCGTTTGAAAAAGGCATGAACTGAAAATTGCCTTTATCATTTATAAAAATACCCGACCGGAATTCTTCTGCCTCCAGGTGAATGGCTTTCTTTAATTGTTCTTCGGTAAAAATATCTTTTATTGTGGCATCTGCATAGGCTTTGTAAGTTGGAAATTTTATTTTTATTGAAGGCGCCTGGTCAATTAATTCATCGCGCGAAGGCATCGGGTAACTTTTACCCTGTATATAATAGCTGATAATGGCGTCCATGGAGCCGTTGTTATCAATATCAGCAGCATCAATGGTTACCGGTTGACCTACGGTTGGACGCATCTGGCTGTTCAATCCATGATTACCGGCAATGATATCCAAATCACCGTCGCCGTCTATGTCCTCTATTTTAACACAGTTCCACCAACCTGTAGACTGCGGAATGGTCTTTACTGCAGTTGCACTAAAATAGGGCGCTTTGCCTTGTCCGTAGAGGATGGTTACCGGCATGTATTCGCCGGCTATTATCAAATCACTAACCCCGTCCTTGTTAATATCTGCAACAGCCGCGCTGCTAATCATACCAATATTTTTTAGCCATGCGGGCGTTACGTCTTTAAATATCCCCTTATCATTTTCAAACAAATAACTGGATGGCGCCACCGGATAAGCACCTGTGGTTACCTGACCGGCCCTGAATATATCCAGGTCGCCATCGCCGTCAAAATCGAATGCCACTACAGCGCCGCCCGAAGAAAGTGTTGGCGGTAATACATCCGGCTTAAAGCTAAAATTGCCCAGGCCATCATTCCAGTAAATATGATCCTGAAAATTAGCTTCATTGCCGCCGCTTACCACGTACAAATCCAGGTCTCCGTCGTGATCCAAATCTGCAAATACAGCATCCACTGCTTCAAACAGGGTTTGCTCTGCAAATACTGTTGGTATTTGTTCTGTAAATTTTCCATTGCCTTCATTAATAAAAATACTGCCAGGCTGGCCTTTGGCACCGCCTGCAAAGAAATCATTTTTGCCATCGCCGTTTACATCGCCTGTCGCAAGTGCAGGTCCGTTTTTTGAAAACTGGTGCGGCAGCAACGGTTCCCTTTTAAAATCATTGTACTCATCCTCTACATGTGTAAACAATGGTTTTTCAGTTATTATTTCTGTAAACAGTGCAGGAGCAGGTTTTTCTTTTTTTATATCATCGGTCGCATTTTTCTGATCCAGCACAATGGTTTGGTTCACGCCCTGGCCGGTAATAATTTGTGTCTTTCCATTTTGCCAGAATACCTGCACGGTAACCGTGCTGCGTTTGCCCAGTCCAAAAAACAAACAGGGCTCCATAGAAGATTGAAACCCGTGGGTGAGTTCCAATTCCTGCAATTGCTGAAAACCATCTGCAGCAGATACAATCACTTTGCCGCCTACGCCGAATGTATTTTGATCACTTCCTTTCAGCCTTATTTTTAAAAAATTATTTTTTAAATCCTCGGCATGGTTTTGCCAGATAAAAGCTGGTTTGTTGGTATTGTTTACAATGAGGTCGAGGTCGCCGTCATTATCCAGGTCCGCATAGGCGGCACCGTGAGACAGCGAGGCCAGGTCCATTCCCCATTGCTGGCTCATGTTTTCAAAACTTAGTTTACCGGTGTTTCTATACAGGTAATTTTTTACGTCGGAAGAAGGCATTTGTTTTACCAGTCCATACAAATCAGGGTCTCTGCCTTCTGCCCTGGCCTTTTTCATTTCATCCGGCAGAATATATTTCAGATAGTCAAGATTGGTATAATCGCGCATGTATCCATTGGTAATAAAAAGATCCTGCCAGCCATCCAGATCGTAGTCGCCAAATAGCGCAGACCAGCTCCAGTCAGTATTTGAAATTCCCGCCATTTGGCCTATTTCGCTAAATGATACCTGGTCACCATTTTTTGTAGCCAGGTGCAGCATATTACGCATATACTGGTAATAGTAACCGTTTCTTAGAAGCATCTGGAAATAATCATATCCATCGGGCCCCTTCAATAATTTTTGACGCCGGTTGTCTTCGGGCAGCATGTCCAGGGTTAGCAAATCGGTCATGGCATCGTTGTTAATGTCTGCTGCATCACAACCCATAGAAAACTTGGAGGTATGCCCCATATAACTGCTTAACGATTCTTTGAATGTACCGTCGTGCTGGTTGATATAGAGGTAATCGTCTTCGTCATAATCGTTGGATACGTACATATCGGGCCAGCCATCGCGGTTAAAATCTGCCACTGCCACACCCAAACCAAAACAAATGGGATTGCCTATAATGCCTGCTTCTGCCGATACATCTGTAAAATGACCTTTATCGTTCCTGAATAATTTATCACCTGCCAGGGAATCACGTGAAGACTTCATCCAGGCCACATCAAAATTGCGGTAGCGTTTGGTGGAATGGTTTAGTACAAACAAATCAAGATCGCCATCGTTGTCATAATCAAAAAAAACAGCCTGGGTAGAATGGCCCTTATCATCTACACCGTACTGGGCGCCCATTTCTTTAAAACTGCCGTTTTGCTGGTTGATGTATAAAAGATTGCGCCTGTCTGCTTCTTCGCCGTTGCCCGAGCGGCAAATATAAATATCCAGCCAGCCATCTGCATTTACATCGGCCATGGTAACACCTGTTTTCCAGCCACTGGCTTTTATTTTTGTTTTACTGGTTACATCTTCAAAACTGAGGTGGCCTTTGTTGAAATATACTTTGGGCTGATCCATATTGGAAGTAAAAACAATATCTGGCAGCCCGTCATTGTTGAGATCGCCAACAGCCACGCCACCGCCATTGTAAAAATATTCATAGGCGAGTACGTTTTGGGTAGGCGATTCCGTAATACTATTCTGAAATTTTATGCCAGTTTGCTGTGCAGGCAGCAAGGTAAACAGCGGTTGTTGACCAACAGCGTTAAGGCTAATAAACAATACCAGCACAGATAATATCCGCATAAAGAGTTGCATTAAAAAAGGGAAGATAAAATTAATTTTATCTTCCCTCTCTATTATCAAACCAAATGTTATTATTTATTTATCCCACCACATACGGGTAGTAAACAAATCTGCGCCTTGTGCAGCCACAGCGGCTTTATAATTTACGTTTAGCCCCTGTTCTGAGGTTGGATAAATCAGGCGGCGCATAATGGTACCGCCTGTAGCATTACCGGGATAATTAGTGGGCGTTAAAGCGGGAAGACCTGTTCTGCGATAATTAGCCCAGCCCTCAAAGCCATTTAATGTGGAAGCATTCAGGATAAACATTTCTGTATGAATCTGGGTCAGTTTATCTGTAAGTGTAGTTGCCGGATAAAGATTGGCCGCCTGGTAAGCAGCAACCAAACCTGAAAGATCCGGCGCACCCACATTAACAGCCAGTTGGGTAATCGCGGCAGCTTGCCCTGCGGCATATTCTGTTGCAGCAGTTCCGGTGTACCAGCCCCTTTCAATAGCCTCGGCTTTCATAAATTCCACTTCTGCATAAGGCAACAAAATATAAGGGTCCTTTGAATTATAGATAATGGGATTCGGTCTTGAATAATTATCGGGACCGCTTTCACCGGTAAGTGCAGCCAGCGTGCCGGCGTCCAAACCACTTGGCAAACCTTTTTGGGCTGCAGCAGCAGACACCCCCGATTTCAGGATTGAGATGGTTGAAATGCGCGGATCGTTACGAGCCTTCATCATATCAATCAAAGTCTTTGACCACTGGATGCTACCTTTAGACACTTCATTTCTATGCCCTGCACCATCCGCTTCGCCCAGGTTGTACGAGTTGGAATTTATAGTGGGCGTACCGCCATCGTTGGCATATTTAATGGCAAAGGTTTCTGCATTGCTGCTTATTACACCGCCATCCAGTGCTTTCTTTGCCCAAGACTGTGCAGATGCTGCATCTACTTTCTGCATCCGCATTGCCAGCCTTAACATGAGCGAATTGGCAAAATGCTTCCATTTGTTGACATCGCCTCCGTATACAAAATCTGCGCTACCCGGGTTAGCAGCGGAAGCGCTTAACGCCGCACCAGCTTCAGACAATTCTTTCAGCAAGTCTGCATAAATATCCTTTTGTGCATCATATTTGGGCGAAAAATTGGTCGTAAGAAAACCCTGACCTGCTTCGGAATAAGGCACATCACCATATAAATCAGTGATAAGACTCATTTGCAGCGCTTTTAAAATGCGTGCAATAGACAAAGTATTTATGTTTTTAGGATCTGCTTTCGCCTGGTTAATGACATCTACGAGTCCTTTAATAGAACTGGGAAACTGTGTAACAAAATAGGCTTCACTTAAATCTGCCTGGTATAAATATTTGTCCCCCGCATAAAAAGTAGACAGCGAGGCGAACATCTGTGTTGTTGGAAGGGCATAAATAAGATTTGCCCTCCAGGTGGCATAGCCCGGGTCTCCGGCAGACCCGCCGATATACAATTGAGCCTGCGATAATAAATAATTCAGCGGTACTGCGGGTGAATTATTGGGGTCTATATTGATGGTCTTGAAATCTTTTGTACAAGATACCAATGCAGAACAAATAATTAATATGGTAGCTGTTTTACGAATCATGATTTTTCTTTTTTACAATTGAGAAATTGAACAATTAGAATTTCAGATTAAGGTTAACACCGATTGTTCTTGTAACCGGCAAACCCGCAAATTCCTGACCCTGGGCATTCCCGTTTGTATATCCTGATTCAGGATCGATAATCGGTGTATGCTTCATGATGGTCCAGAGGTTTCTTCCAACAATTGAAATGGTTGCTCCTTTGAAAGGTGTCTTTCCAAATACTTTTGTTGGAACTGTATAATCAAGAATAAGTTGGCGGAGCTTAATAAAGTCTGAGCTATAGATAAAAGGCTCGGCAAAATTGTACAGATTTGTATAATAAGTTTGTGCAGCAACCACTACTGTATTGGGTGTGCCGGCTTCCGTAACACCTGCACCGGTTACGCCTGTTTCTCTTCCCGGCAAGGTCGCCTTGGAAAGTCCATAACGCATGGCCAGCGCATTGGTGCCGGAATAAATAGTACCGCCAAATTTGCCATCTACTAAAATGTTAAGGCTAAATTGTTTGTACCTGAATGTATTGCTAAAGCCCATTGTCCACGGAGCAATGCCAGAACCAAATGCCATTAGCCCGTGTGTTTCAGGCAAGCCCTGCGCATTAAAGATGACAGATCCTGTTTTGGAATCCCGCTTAAATCCATTTCCCAGTATTTGTGCGAAAGGTTTATTTACCACCTGGTAAATAGCGCTTACACGTGGACGTGGTTCTTCTATAAATAATTTATCAAGTGTTTGATAGATTTGTACAACATTGCTTTTATTATAGCCTGTGTTGAAAGAAGTTTCCCAGCTAAAGTCCTTTGTATTAATAGCCTTATAGCTCAGCAGTAGTTCAACGCCCTTATTTGAGATCTCGCCAATGTTAAACAAAGCGTTGGTATAACCAGAAGTGGGAGAAATAGAAGCACCCACGATATCATTGGTCGTTTTACGGTTGTACACGGCAAGGTCAATTCCGATACGGTTATTCAACAAACGCGCGTCCAAACCTATTTCTGAACTGGTAACAAGGTATGGCTGCAGGTTAGCATTTGGCACCTGGCTCTGACTGATTTGTGCCAGCGGCGCAGTCTGGGTAGCGCCAGTTAAAGAATAAGTAAGTGATAACTTATAAGGATCGGTATCGCCACCTGTTTGTGCCCATGAACCTCTTATCTTGGCATAACTAACAAAGTCGGGCAATTTAAATGCATCAGTTAAAATAACACTTAACCCAACTGACGGATAGAAAATAGAGTTTTTATTAGCTGCCAGTGTAGAGAACCAATCGTTACGGCCTGTCAGGTTCAGGAAAACATAGTTCCTATAAGAAAAGTCTGCAGAACCATACACGGAGTTGATCCTTTTTTCATAATATCCGTAGCCAATCGACTTGTTTGCTGTGCTTACATTGGAAATGTCATAGAAAAAAGGGATATTAAAACCGTTACCGCTGTAATTGTCAAGGATGGTAACCTGCTTCATCCTGTTTCCGCCCACAACAGCATTAACGCTAAATGAATTGGTTATTTTTTTATCGAGACCAACCATCAAATCCAGGTTCGTTTCCCTGAAATCCCTGAGATTGGTATTATAACCACCGCCTACCTGGTAACCGGTACCTGTTGGTGTAACATCATTTTCCCGACGGTTAAATTTATCAAAACCCACACGGCCTTTTACAAATAACCATTCCGTTATATTAAACCTTGGTTCCACCACGCCTACAAAACGGTCTTTTGTATCTGACTGCAGATAATCTTCTGTAGCAAAATAAGGATTCTGTACATACTGGTTGTTTGACCATATAAATTCACAATGCGTGCAATTTGCGTAGTCTTTATATTTGTTTGCCTGCAAGGTTGAAACGGCCAAAGAAGTAGGCATTGTCCAGAGTGTATAATTCGCACTGCCCGGAGAATCGGATACACGTGGCCTGTGTTTATTTTTCTCCCTGATATATTTAGCATTGGTTAGAATAGAAAACCTTTTGCTAAGATTTGCATTCAGGTTAAGCGCCACATTATCCCTTACCAGCGTATTATTTGGAACGATGCCCTTATTATTTAAATCGCTCATAGATACGCGATAAGAAATTTTATCGGAGCCGCCGCTTACCGCAAATGTATTGGTAAACGTATTTCCTGTTTTGTAGAATTTGGAAAAATTGTCTGTAACAGCAGAATAGGGCCTTGATACGCCATCATATTGTATTACTGAAGATCCATCCAGTTTTGCGCCCCAGCTATTGGTCTGATTCAGGTTAGGATCTGCACTGGTTGGTTTTATGCCAACGAGGCCTGTACCTTTATCTCCAGTTCCATATTCATACTGGTAATCTTTTATTTTTTTATTCAGAATACTTTCAAATACAAAATTGCTGCCTACCTCAATTAAAGGCGCTTTACCGGATTTGCTGCCGGTTTTGGTAGTTACCAGGATAACACCGTTGGAACCGCGTGAGCCATACAAAGCTGCGGCAGTACCGCCCTTCAGCACACTTACACTTTCAATTTCATCGGGGTTAAGACTGGATATACCGTCACCCTGATCCTGCCCGCCCCATTCACCTACTGAACCAAGGTTATCATTATTAAAGGGGATACCATCCACTACAATGAGCGGCTGGTTATTTCCACCAATAGAAGCATTACCTCTGATGGTAATACGCGTTGAACCACCCGGACCGGTAGCAGTGCTGGTTACATTTAACCCTGCTACTTTACCCACCAGTGAATTGGCCACGTTTACGGAACGCGCCTGCGTCAGCTCATCTCCTTTTACTTCAGAGATAGCATAACCCAGCGCCTTTTTTTCTTTTTTAATACCCAGCGCGGTAACCACTACTTCACTCAGATCTTTACCCAGGCTTACCAGGGAAGCATCTAACGTAGCGCCGTTTACAGTATAATCTCTGGATGCATAACCCACATAACTAACGGTGATGACTGCCCCTTTTTTGGCAGCAATGGTGTATTCTCCGTTGTCATTGGTTACAGTGGCTTTTTTGGTAGCCTTTACCATAATGGTAGCGCCCGGTATACCAGCGCCTTTTTCGTCTGTTACGCGCCCGGAGACCGTCATGTCCTGGGCAAAAGAGAAAGTAGTAATCAGTACAGCCAACAGACAGGCAAACAAAAGTTTGTTTCTCATAAGCAGCATCAGTTTTAAAGTGTTTAAAAATGAAGTTAGTCTTGCGGAATAAAATTAGATCAATTCTTAACAGCAGTATGGTGATATTTTAACAGATCATTGCTTTGTTTTATCCGGAAAATTTAATTTGAAAGAGAATTGAACTGAAATTATTTCCGGCTGATGGAGATAGCCTGCAATAGTTTTTAATTCCCGCTCACAATGAAATGATCTAAAGTGACGGGATTATCAATACTAATCTAACTGCTAACAATTAAAAAAACACCATTACGTGTTTATACATTAATCACATAGACCATAAATAGTTTGTACATGCTGCATGTGCAAAAAATCAACCTCTTTCTGAAGTGGCTGTTCGCAGATTAAAATTTTACGCTACTATGTGTTTGTCAATTGAATATACTATTGAGCATGC
>Ga0068871_100002455_pt1 | contig 12658 bp, 9 predicted proteins | sample KBSMisM72_FD_72750 | JGI IMG/M metagenome (GOLD analysis project Ga0068871, IMG submission 72750) | Miscanthus rhizosphere microbial communities from Kellogg Biological Station, Michigan, USA - KBS Miscanthus M7-2 | ecosystem: Host-associated > Plants > Roots > Rhizosphere > Soil ... | reverse complement strand
CGCGAACTTGCCGCCGCCGCGGGAATTCGCGGCGTCGACTTTCTCGACGCGCCGGTGACGGGCAGCAAAGCGCAGGCGGAGAGCGGCGCGTTGTCCTTCCTGGTGGGTGGCTCGAGCGCATCACTCGACCGCGTCCGGCCCGTGCTCGCGGCGATGGGCGGCACTGTCGCCCATCTCGGCCCCACCGGCAGTGGCGCGATGATGAAGCTCATCAACAATTTTCTGTGCGGAGTGCAGGTCGCGAGCCTCGCCGAGGCGATCGCGATGGCCGAACGCGCCGGGCTCGATGCGCGCCAGGCCGGGGCGGTGCTGTCGGCCGGCTCGCCGGGCAGCCCGCTGGTGAAGATCGTCGCGCAACGCATGCTGGATCGCGCCTACGAACCCAATTTCTTCATCCCGCTCATGGCGAAGGACCTGGACTATGCCCGCCGGGAGTTCGCGCGTGCCGGAATCGAATTGGCCAGCGCGGAGGCGGCGCGAGCACGCTTTGTCGACGCGGATCGTGCCGGCATGGGCCAGAAGGACATCGCGGCAATCGTGGAACTGTTGCGTCGGTAGCGGGGCGGCTCTAACGGCGGCGGCCGGAACCGCTGGATTCGCGAACTATCAGTTCCGCCGGCATGGTCGCCGAAGGTGTGTCTTCACCTTCGATGCGACGGAGCACCAGATCCACCAGGATCTTCGCGCCTCGCTGCAGATCCTGCCGCACCGTGGTCAAAGGCGGGTTGCTGTATGCGGCCATGGCGATGTCGTCGAAGCCGACCACGGCCACATCCTTCGGGACCGTGAGCCCGGACGCGACAATGGCCCGGATCGCGCTGATGGCGATGACGTCCGTCGCCGCAAAAACGGCATCGAACTTTCCGCCCTCGCGAATGTGCGCGAGCATCGCTTCATAAGCAGTGTCGGCGGTCATGTGCGAGCTCACCTGCAGGTCGTCGGCGGCGCCGCGTGAAGCCTGCGCAAGAGCAAGCCGATATCCATCGTGCCGAAGTCGAATCTCGGGGATGGTCGAATCTCCCAGGAATACGATGCGCTTGCGGCCGCCCAGGATGAGATGCTCCACTGCGGCGCGAGCGCCCCCCACATTGTCACTTCCCACCGTGCAATAGGATTGCTGCTGCAGATGGCCACCCCAAACTACCAGGGGACGGTACGATTTTGCCGCCGCCTCGATGGAGGCGTGTTCCGTGCTCTGTCCGATGACGATGGTCCCATCGGAGCGGTGCGAATTGATCAGCACCTGGAGCCAATCCTTTCCGGGAGGCAGCACTTTCTTGAGGAACATCCCGTAGCCGCGCTGGGTAATCTCATCGGCGAGGTAACCCAGCATGCTGATGAAGAACGGATCGCTGAGCGCCTGGCCCGTTTCGTGGTGAAGCGGAATGACCACGCTCAGGGTTTGCGTGCGCTGGAGTCGCAGATTGCTGGCCGCCTTGTTGAGGACGTAGCCACGCTCTCGCGCCAGATTCAGGATTTTTTCGCGCTGGCTGGGCGCGATGAGCTTGCTCCCGGCGAGTGCACGCGAGACGGTAGAGACGTGGACGCCCGCGAGCCGCGCCAAGTCGGTCATTTTGGCACTCTTCGCCGATGGTGCTCTTTTGCGCTTGGTCATTGGTCGGGCGCGCATCATATCACTGCCCGCCGACCCTGAAGGCGCACGCCCCAGTCGCTTGTGCTACCTGTTGCGATCAAGCCAAGTCAGGAACAACGCAGGCCAACTCTCCGACGGGGTGCGCGGCCAGCCGACGCCGAATGCGTGGCCACCTTCTTGAAGAAGGTGGGCCTCCACCGGCCGTTTTGCCTCGCGCATGGCATTCAGGTAGCGCAGGCTGTTCTCTACAGGTACGGCCGCGTCGTCGAACGCGTGGACGATGAACGAGGGCGGAGTATCCGGATCGACGTGACGTTCGGCTGAGCGCCGCACAATGTCTGCCACGTCGGGTGATTCTCCAAGCAGCGATTTTCGGGATAACTCGTGCGTGACCGGCATCTCCATCGTGATGACCGGATACACCAGGCCTGCTGCAAAGGGACGGGCGCTGAGGTCGTCGATGGAATCAACGCGGGCATAGGTCGGTTCCGAGTGCTGGGTTGCCAATGTCGCAGCCAGATGTCCTCCCGCGGAGAACCCCACGACGCTGACTCCCTTCGGGTCGATGGCGAAGCGCGCTGCATTGGCGCGGATGACTCGCATCGCGCGTTGCGCGTCCTGCAGCGGCACGTCGGATCGATTCTTCCACCCGTTGCCGGGAAGCCGGTAGGTCAGAACGAAAACCGTGACACCCGATGGCGTCATCCTGGCTGCCACGTCCAGGCCTTCATTCGCGATGGATACGAACGAGTAGGCCCCACCAGGCACCACGAGCAACGCGCGACCGCTGGGTCGCGCGGGGCGGAACACGCGGATGTCCGGCCGGGAAACGTTGTGTACGAAAATCGGCGACGGGTTGTCGCGCACAGGTTGCGGCGCAAAGCTCCCCGACCCCGGCGGCTCGTCCGGCCACAGCGGGATGGTCGAGGCTTCGATCCAGGCGCGGGGAAGCGTAGTCGGCGGCGGTGATGCCGACGGTGGCTGCGCGGCAGCCTTGGCGACCAACAGCGTTCCGCCCCAGGAAAGAAACTCGCGCCGGCGCACAGCCTTCACGGTCAGCTTTTCCCGAGTTGCCGGTCGAAGAATTTCAGGATGACGTCGTAGCAATCGCGCGACTCCGGAACGTCCGCGTTGTAGAAAAATCCGTGGAACATGCCTTCCCAGACGTGCAGCTCCGCTTGTGCGCCATACTTGACTAGCAAGCTGTGAGTGTAGACAGCCGAGCTGAGCTCGAACGCCCGCGTTCCGGTGATGATGAGCGTCGGCGGAAACTTTGCGAGCACCTCGGGCGAGCTTGCGGGAGCGGCCAGCGGATCCGTGAGTGAAACCCCGGCGAAGTAGGGGAGTCCACCACTCGCTGGCGTTTCCGAATTGGGCAGGGGCGGCGGTGCGCGGCTCTCGCCGATGGCGGCGGTGGTGTAAAGCGCGTCACCGCCGAATCCAGTTGCCGCCCGTGTCATGCCCGCACACAGAATTCCAATCGCACCCGGCCGGGGCAATCCGTGCGTCTGAAACCATGCCACGGCCATGCCGGTCAGCATGCCGCCCGCCGAGCAACCGTAGATTCCGATGTTCTGCGGCGAATAGGTCTTCAGCAGCTCGCGATACGCCGAGGCGACGTCTTCGCTCGCAGCCGGAAAGCGATACTTCGGGCCCTGCCGGTAGTCAAGACTGACCACCCGAATCCGGCCGGAGGCTGCAACGGGTATCGACTCGAGCTCTGCGCAGGCGGGCCAGCAGCCCATGAAGCCACCGCCGTGCAGATTGATGAGCACGCGCTTTCGATTGGCAGGCGAAACGCCGTCCTTTGGAGTGAATTCATACGCGCGCACCGCGCCGATCGTGATTTCGCGTCGTGCGACGGGGAAGCTATCGCGTTGGCGTTGGAGATACCCGGCAAGCAGGGGCGGAATCCCATTTACCTGGACGAGCATTTGCGGCCGCTGCATGTTGAGCAGGTGCTCGGTGACGTACGCCTTTGCTTGCGCGCTCAGCAGGTCGGATATGGGCACCGCGTGCGCCGGCACGTGAACCGTACCATCCGCGTCGATCTTGGGTGGTTCGCCCGGGTCACCCTGCGCGAGCGCGATTCCGGACTTCATGAAAACGCCGAGAATCAGGAACGCAGGCAGACCGGCCAACTGGTGCCAGTAGCTGCGTCCGCATTGGATCGACATGCAACCTCCCCTGGAACGCCTTCAGTAGTTAGTCAATCAGGCGTCGATCAGATCCAGCAAACTCAAGGTTTCCGAGCGGCTGCCGCTCGAGAAATCGATGCGGTGAGCGCACGAGCGCAGGTCGACACGCAGATGGGCAAATTCCTCCCCATGGTGCCATCGCAAATCGAGCACCTCGTCGGCTGATCGCGCCAATTCGAAATCACCTTGAAATGCAGGGTGGGAATTCCGCAGCCGGATCAGTTCCAGCAGACGCTCCACAACCGGCTTCTCGAGCGCGGAATCGATTTCGCTGCGAGAGTAGTAATGTCGATTGATATCGCGGCCAACGCCGGTCTTCTTGAGCAACGCCATGTCGTTGCGACCGGCAAGCAGTCCTACGTAGTACACCTGCGGGATGCCGGGCAGGAAGAACTGAATGGCGCGCGCCAGCAGATATCTAGCATCATCCCTGCCGAGGGCGTCGTAAAACGTGCAATTCACCTGGTAGAGATCGAGATTCGACGCGGCAGATCCTGTTGCGCGCAGGCTCTCGCCATTGCTATTGGCATGAATCTGTTGAACCAGCTGGGCCAGATCGGTCTCGGGAATCAGTCCAGGACGTCCAATGCGGTCCTGGAAGTCCGGGCCGATGTCGATGACACCGATCCCGTCATGAGTATCGAGCACGGTGAGCGCATTGTTGGGTCGTACCGCGATCCAATGCTTGAGACTTCGCGCGGTGCGGTTGAAGAAAGCGTGCAGCACCAGCGGAGGCAGCGCGAAGTCGTAAACCCAGTCAACCTGCCGCGCGACGTCGATCTGGCGCTGGTAGTACGAATGGACCTCGACCAACACTTCAAGTTCCAGTCGCCGCGCCTTCTCCGAGAATTGTCGGATGAACTCGAAGGTCTCCTCCATCATGAAGCAGCTTCGTCCGCGTCTCTTGGCCGCGTAACCCACCGCATCCAGGCGCACCATTCGCACGCCATTGTCCGCAAGGTTGCGCAGGATGTTCTCGAGATACCGAATGCCTTCGGGATGGTCCACGTCGATGTCTATCTGTTCGGGAGTGAACGTGGTCCAGAGGATGCGTCGGGAGCCATCCGCGAGCGTCATCGGCGTGAACGGAAGGCCTGGGCGTGGCCGGTAGATAGCAAGGAGGTCCCGCTCGGTCGCGCCATCGGGAAATACGCCGTCGAAGGTCAGGAACATTCCCGCATAGGCGCTTTTTTCGCCGTTTGACGAGAAGTCGAGAAATTGCGGTGAGCGGCTCGAAATGTGGTTGACGATCACATCCGCCATCACATCCACGTCGCTGGCGATCGCACTCACGTCACTCCAACAACCCAGGCGCCGATCGACCTCGGTGTGATCGATGGGGTCGAAACCCGCATCCGACCCGTCGCTTGGGTTGAAGAAGGGCAGCAGGTGAATGGCGCCGAACAGGTCCTTCAGCGGCCCGCGCAACAGTTCATGGACTCCGCGCAGGTCTTGTGCGAGCCGGTCGGCGTATGCGATGAGCTGGACTTGATTCTTCATTCAAATGGCATGCGAGTTACGTCGCCGCGTCCGAACTCAGGAGGCGACGACGAGCAGGATCGAAAACCTGATTGGAGAGGAGTCCGGCCAGCAGCAACAGCGAGAATCCTGTTGCCAGCGCGAACCCCGCATGCGTGCTCCCGTAGGCGTCGCTGACTGCCGCCATGGCGAGCGGTCCAAGCACGGCGGCAACCGCGGTGAAGAACAGGATGACGCCCGCGGCCGCGCCATGCTGAGCTTTGGGAAAACAGCTGATTCCCTTGGAATTGAGCGTGGGGTACATGATCGACATGAAAAGTCCCGAGAGCGGCAAGAGCCACGCGGCCTGTGCGACGCCCCAGACAATCGAGATCAGGAAACACAGGAAGATCGCGAGGCTGGAAATCAACAGCGCGACGGTCCACGAAAGGTGTCCCAGCAGCCAGGCGCCGAGAAATCTTCCTAGCGCGCGCAGCACGAAGAAGATGGTCAACGCGTAGGCGGGCAGCCACCGGGTCGGGCCGTCGTAGTTGGCCAGGTACGTCGGCATCCAGACGTAGATCGCCACCTCGGTGGCCACGTAGAGCATGATGAGAAACGAGAATCCCAGCGCCATCGGATCTTTGAAGACCACGACGATTTCGGCGACGGTGGTCGATCTTTGCGCTCCCTTCACCTCCGGATACTGGATGCGGCTTGCGATGACGATGAGAACGGCACAGATCGCTGCGGCAACGATGTACAGCCACTTCCAGGAAATCTCGGATCTGATCAGTGTCGCCACGATCGCGGGGCCGACAATGGCGCCCACCGCGAAAAAACCTTCGACCATGTTCATCAGGCGCGTGTGCGACGCCGTCGAGTCGGAAATGTCGCCGATCAAGGCGAGCGCACCGGTCTTGAAGATGCTTATTCCCAGTCCGCCAGCCGCGAGCAACGATACGAACGCCAGAAAGGAATGGCTTGCCGAAAACAGCAGGCAGCTCAGGGAGTAGAGCGCGAGGCCGAGAATGATGGTGATTTTGCGCCCGACCCGGTCTGCCAGGAAACCGAGCAGCAGCGCTCCCGAGGCGATGCCGATCATCGTCGAATACTGAAAAGAGCCGGCGGCGGTCAGGCTGAGCGTGAATTCTTCGATCACCTTTGGAATGACGCTGCCGACCGCGTCGGTCGTCATGGCAAACGTGAAGAACATGAGGCATGTCAGCCAGCGGACCAGTCTCAGGTTTTTCGCGGATATGGTCATTGTTCGGACTGTAGCTTGCTCGGCAATCGTTTGCACGAACCGCCGCAGAGTCGCCTGCGCGGCGTCGGGCGGCGGGTCGAGGAATCGTGCACAAGGATAGCAAACGATTGCATAAGGAGCTAACCTTCCTTCGCGTCGGGCGGTCAGCGGGAGCGGTGACGACCATCCTTCTTCGACGGATACGGAAGCTTCCGCGCGGTCAGAGAGTTCTGGGGGGTGTGCCGGCAATCTCGCGGCGCGCACTGCGTGCGCGCCGGCCGGTGTCAGCCGTGGGTTATATCGCGCAGGCGGGATGCGACAGCCATACGGGCGCGGCGCTGCCTGCGCGGCGGAGCAACGCCCGGCGTGTCGCGCGTCATTTTCTAGTAGATAGGAGAGCCGCATGAAGCATCCGCTGAAATGGAATCTGCTGGCGCTGGGCGCCGTGCTCGTCACGACGATTGCCACGGCCCAGGATGCCGCGCGGGACCCAAAACCCGAGGTCCCGGTCGGGATCGTCGAGCGGCCATGTGGGCCGGCGATCGCGCTGCCAGCGTCCGCGCGCGAATTGCTGGTGGAGCTGTTCATCGAGCCACGAAGGCTGGCGAGCACGGATATGGATCGCCTGATGAGCAATGATCAGTTCAAGGCCTTTCTGCAGCAGACCGTAGAGCTGGCCGCGCGGGACTGGCCGGGCCTGTGCCGCTACCGCGCCGCCAATGAGGCAATATTGGCTGGTTCCACGCCGACGAGACTCGTCCTCATGGGTGACTCGATCACCGAGAATTGGGCGCTTGCCGATCCCCAGTTCTTCCAGCAGGGCATCGTGGACCGCGGGATCAGCGGCCAGACTTCGCCGCAAATGCTGGTCAGGTTCCGAGCAGACGTGCTGGCACTCCGGCCGGAGGTGGTGCATATCCTGGCCGGAACCAATGATGTTGCCGGCAACACGGGGCCAACCCGTGCGCAGGATTTCAAGGACAACATCATGTCGATGGCTGAGCTGGCAAGGGCGCACGGCATCCGTGTCATCCTCGGCAGCATCCCACCGACCGCGGCTTTCAACTGGCGTCCGCAGCTGGATCCTGCGCCGCGAATCCGCGAGCTCAATTCCTGGTTACGAGACTACGCGTCGCAGAATGGCTTCGACTACATCGACTATTACTCGCAGCTGGCGGGAGCGTCCGGCGAGCTCAACGCCGCGCTGGGCAACGACGGAGTTCATCCCAATCGCGCGGGCTATCGTCTGATGCGGGGCCTGCTCGAGAAGACGCTTCAGACGCGCAAGCGCTGATCGCGTCGTGGAACCGCCACGCGGGCGCGAATGGCAAATTGGCTTTGACACCGCGAAACAGATGTCCTATAAACCGATTACGCAAACGATTGCATCGTGTTGCATGTGGGCCTGGCGACCGCAGGGAAGCGGCGAGGGGTCACGGTACTTTCGGGGGGCAACAAACAATGTTTGATCTCAGTCGTCGAATGACTTCAGGACGGGCGGCCTCGGCACTCGCGTTCGCCATCGCGGCCGCGCTCGCCAGCGCGGCGGTGCGCGCGCAACAGCCCGCGAACGGCAGTACTCCAGATCAGGTGGATGAAATCGTCGTCACGGCGACCAAGGTCGGTGAGCAGTCGCTCAGCGACGTCCCGATGGCGATCCAGGCTTTCAAGGGCGACGCGCTGGTGACGCAGGGAATCCGCGAAACCAAGGATCTCATCGAGTTGATTCCCGGGGCCTCCGAGCAGAGTGAGATTGGCGCCGGATACAAGGTCTTTTCATTCCGCGGTTCGGGCGCTGGTGGTCCGATCGGCGATGGAATGATCGGGTACTACCTGGACGATACGCCCTTCGGCATTCCCAATTTTCAAGCCGCCCCACCTATCCAGTACTTCGACCTGGAGCAGGTGGAAGTGCTGCGCGGTCCGCAGGGGACTCTATACGGTCAGGGCTCGATGGGAGGCGCGATCATCTATCACACGAAGAATCCCGACATGCAGAAATTCACGCTCGACAGCGAGATCGGTTCGTCGAAGACCGAAGAAGCGGGCGACATGAACTATCGCGTATCGGCTGCCGCGTCGATGCCCCTGGTTGCAGACAAGCTGGCCATGCGCTTGAGCGGCGGCTACGACTATCGAGCCGGCTACGCGGACGTCTATCAGGGCGATCCGGTCGCAACGCCGTACAAGAGCGACGCCAACAACATCCGCAGCAGCGATTTCCAGGCCGTCATCCTCTGGCAGCCGACCGATCGCCTTACGTTCCGCACGCGGGCCTGGCAGTTCCAGTCCAACCAGGACTATCTGCAGGTCATGAATTCGGTGGATCCACCGTACGCGAGCAATCAAGGGACGGTCGACGGTTACGACAAGCGCAAAACTAACTACTTCTCGAACACCATCACCTACAAGTTCGACGACGTCCTTCTGACGAACGCCACCTCGTATCAGGAATCGCTTCCCGGCGGCTTCGGAGTCGGGCTGGGACTCGGGCCGCCACTCGGTACCGGGGTCCTGGTAAACGGTGGCCACGCCCACAACGCCGTCAATGAACTGAGAGTGAGTTCGGCGGGTGACAGCCCGTTTCATTGGGTCGCGGGCACGTTCTACCAGAATGCGACGGGCTACTATTCATTTGGAATCACTTTTCCCACGCTTGCACTGAGCGGTGGGACGATCACCAGGACGGAGAACTACTCGGTGTTCACCGAGTTGAGCTACGACTTGTTCGGCGGGAAGCTCGTCCCCCTGGTCGGCCTGCGCTATTTCGAAGACAAACGTACGTCCGATTCGGTCTCGAATGGCGTCGAAGCGTCGAGCAGCGCGAACCCCGACAAGGTCACCTGGCGAGCGAATCTGGCATATCACCTGAACGACGACCTGATGCTGTTCTTGAACGCAGGCACCGGGTTCCGCAGCGGCATCCTGCAGTCGCAGGCACAGGCGGACGCCGTGATCGCGGACGGCGTTCCCAGTGGGCTGTCGTTGACGCCGGACGAGCTGCGAAACATCGAGGTTGGTCTGAAGGGCGTGGTCGCGGATGGCAAATTCCGCTTCGCCACGAGCATCTACGACATCCACTACAAGAACCTGCAGAGCGCCTTCCCGACTTCGATCGGACTTGCGGCGTTTGCGAATCTGGGCGATTCGAAGACGCGCGGAATAGACATCGATTTGATGTGGTACACGCCGATCGAAGGACTGAGCGTTTCGCTCATCGGCAACGTCAACAAGGCCGAGTTTACCGATGTCATTCCGGAGTTCGTAGACGCGGTCCCCGGTACGGCAAATGGCACCAGGTTGTACAACACGCCTCCCTACAACTGGCGACTGGACCTCGGCTACGAGCACGCGGTCGGTGGAGGCTGGAAGTTGTTCACCAACGGATCGGGGTCGACCGCCGGGGCCGCCCGAAACCCGAATGCGACGGTCGGCAGTACGCCTAGCTACTCGCTCTACAACGCGATCGTCGGATTGCGCCAGGAGAAGTTCGAGGTCGCGCTCTATGGCGACAACCTGACCGATGAGCGAGGGCCGACCGCAGCCAACGGGCCCACACTGCTTGCCGGTCCGTATCCACGAACCGTGGGTCTGAAACTGACCGTACACCTGGACTGAGCTGCCACGGCGCGCGCGGGATCCCGCGCGCGCCCTTCGGCATCGCAATATCGAGCTGCTCAAGTCTCGACCGTTTCGGAGGACGCATGCGGCGTTTGCCGGGTTTGTTGCTGCTGGCCTGGATCGGCGTCTCCCATTCAGCGCTCGCACAATTGGAAGCAGAGCAGATTCGCACGGTTCCGGCTCGCGCCATACCCGTGCCCGACACCGTCAGTGCGCAGATGCGGAACTTGATCGCACGCGCGCCAATGACGCCCGTTGCTCCGCGAAGCGCGGACGAATGGAAGGCGATCGTCGCCGACGCCTCACGAGTCGAGATGGCCCGGATTGCGGCACTACGTCAGCGTTTCGACGTGAATGTGGTCGAAAAGGCCATTGCGGGTGTGCACTGTTACGAGGTGACGCCGAAGGTGATTCCGGCCGGGAACCGCAATCGTCTGCTGGTCACCGTGCATGGCGGAGGCTACGTGTTCGGGCCTGGCGAAGCCGGCAATCTGGAGGCCATCACCATGGCTGGTTTCACCCGGATGAGGGTCATCAGCATCGACTATCGGATGCCGCCCGAATTCCCATATCCGGCGGCAATGGACGACGCGATGGCCGTGTGGAATGAAGTCGTGCGACGGGTCAGGCCCTCACGCATAGGACTATTCGGTACCTCCACTGGCGGCGCGATGACGCTGTTGATGGTGCAGCGAGCGAAGTCGGAAGGAGTGCCTTTACCGGCGGCGATCGCGCCCGGCACACCTTGGTCTGATCTGAGCAAGACGGGCGACAGCTATTTCACCAACGCGGCAGTCGACAATGCATTGGGAGCCTATGAGCCTCTGCTTAGCGCCGCCGCGAAACTCTACGCGAACGGGATTGATCTCAAGGATCCGCGGCTGTCGCCGGTGTACGGCGACTTTTCAGATTTTCCACCCACTATCTTGACCACCGGCACTCGCGACCTGTTCCTGTCGAACACCGTGCGTGTCCATCGGAAGCTTCGCGAAGCGGGCGTCGAGGCCCAGCTGGAGGTTTACGAAGGACAATCGCACGGACAATACATTCCCGATCCGTCGGCGCCGGAGACCAAGGAAGCCTTTGGCGAGATCAGCAAGTTCTTCGATGCGCACTTGTCGCGTTGACGCAGTGGGGCACTTGATCGATGCGCGAACTTCCGGGGAAATATCTCGCTGCGCATGGTGGACTGACTATTCGCGCTGCGCGCGCTGGATTCGCCACAGCAGTACGCACGCCAGCAACGACGTCGCGACCACCACGAACCCGGCGATGTCGTAGTGATGAATGCGGCCATCCACTCCCTGCTTCACGATGTGTCCGGCCACCAGCGACGCGAGGCCGCCGGCCAGCTGCGAGATGGACGCGTTGATCGCATTGAATGACCCGCGCTTGGCCGGCTCCGGCACCTGCGACATCAGGGCCTGGAACGGGATCATGCGCGAGAAGATGCCGACGAACATCACCACGTTGATCACGGTGACGGCCACCAGCGTCGAGGTGGTCAGGTTGGTGTAGATCAGCACCATGACGATCATCACCGAGGTGCCGAAGAAGAAGACGCGCAATTTGCCGAACGCGTCGGCCGCCTTGCCCACCAGGGGCCCCACGAAGATCGTCGCGATCCCGGTCACGAGATAGATGACCGGCAGGTCGTGCAGCGAGATGCCGAGATTGTTGACGGTGAAGGCGCTGCTGAACGGCATCAGCATGAATCCGCCGGTGGCCAGGAACAGCACCGAGATGAAAGGCAGCAGGTAGCGGCGCTCGGTCACGGTGTGCAGCAGATGCATGAAGGCGCTGTGTTCGTGCGCCTCCTTCAGGTGCTCGACGACCGGCTGCATGCGCGCGGCGATGAGCAGCCCTCCCAGCACACCGAGCGCGGCCAGCGCGAGGAACGGCACGTGCCAGTTCCAGTGGTTGGATAGATAGATGCCGATGGGAATGCCGAGGATCTGGCTGGCGGCGAACGCGGTCTGGATGAACCCCATGACCCGGCCGCGCATCTGTGGCGGAAAGAGATCGGTGGCGATCGCCAGCACGATGGAGCCGATGACGCCGCCGAACAGTCCGGTGACCACGCGCGCCATGAGCAGCGATTCGAAGCTGCGCGCGAGGCCGCACCACAGGGTACCGAGCACGAAGCCCGCATAGAAGAAGAGCAGCAGTTTCTTGCGATCGAATCGGTCGGCGAAGCCCGCGGTAAGCAGGCCGGAGGTGCCGGCGGCGAAGGCGTACGCCGACACCACCGTGCCGAACTGCGCCGGCGTGATCGACAGCGCCGGCATGATGAGCGCGCCCAGCGGCGACATCAGCATGAAGTCGAGGATGACGGCGAATTGCAGGAAGGCGAGCATGCCGACCACCACTTTCTGGTAGGCGGAAAACTGCGGCGTACTGGCGACGGTCGATGTGTTCATGGGCGCGCACCCTAGCGCCCGGCAAAAATGGATTCGTCCATCGTATGGGGCAGTTCAATTCGTTATGGCAGGCGCTACAATCATAGCGCCTGATTGGATGTCTGCTGTACCAGGCTGTCCA
>Ga0068871_100002453_pt1 | contig 12663 bp, 12 predicted proteins | sample KBSMisM72_FD_72750 | JGI IMG/M metagenome (GOLD analysis project Ga0068871, IMG submission 72750) | Miscanthus rhizosphere microbial communities from Kellogg Biological Station, Michigan, USA - KBS Miscanthus M7-2 | ecosystem: Host-associated > Plants > Roots > Rhizosphere > Soil ... | reverse complement strand
GTTCTAAGTTCTAAGTTCTGAGTTCTGAGTTCTGAGTTCTAAGTTCTAAGTTGTAACTTCTGAGTTCTGCGCAGTGAGGGTCTTCAGCACTTCTTCCCACGGCAGCATGTTGATGGCGTCGTAGTCGGCCGGGCAGCCGAACTCACGCTGCTGGGGCGCCGTCGGGTTGCCAAGGGTGACGCAGAGTCCGCAGCCGATGCAGAGATCCGCGCGCACGGCGCAGACCATCCGCCCATCCCGATCCGGCTCCTCGACGATGCACCCGGCGACCGGGCAGGCAGCCTGACAGATCGAGCACGCGAACGCGCCAAAACAGCTGTCTGGGTCGATTACCGCGATCGTTTTCGGGGCCTTCTTGCGGGGCCCGGACATCATCTTGGTCCACATGGACCGGAATTATATCTGAATCAATGCACGATCATCTGGCCGACGAGCGGCGCGCCGGTTTCCGGCATCGTCGCAAACATCGACGCCGTGCTCTCGTAGATGATGTTGCTGGCGTTGGTGCCGAAGAATCGCGGGTTCCCGGGTTCGACCGGATCGGCCGCCGCGTAGAAGCCCTGCCCGGCCAACCCGGTGCCCAGACCGTTGCACGAGCTCGGTGCTCCCGGGTACGCCGACGCCGACATCTGGATGATGTAGCCGCTCTTGGTGATCGTGTCGGCGCTGCCAAGGCTCTGGGTGATGAACGCTTCGCGGCTTCCCACCGGCGCGGTGCCAAGCGTGGTCAGGCTGGGCGCATAGAATCCGGCGCCGCAGGTCAGTGCGTAGGTCAGTTGGGCGCTGTTGATGACGCGCATCGACCCAATCGCCGAGGCGGCCCCGGCCATCTGCTTGGCGAGGAACAGCCTGGGCAACGCGATGCTGCACAGCACGCCGATGACCCCGCACACGAAGATTAAATCGATGAGCGCGAAGCCTTGCGGTTTTCGGATCGGCAACACATCAGCTCTCTGACCGGGTGACTGCAGAGGTTGTGCCGAAATAGATGACTTTACGAAGCGGTTTGTAATCAGTGACTTATCCGGCCTGGCCAGCCCAGCGATATGACAATTTACGTCACTAGCCGACTCGCCTGACAATTGTTGACACTGATGTTTCGGTCAGAGCCTCGGCGACCTGCAGTTTATCCCGCGCGCAGCAGGCGCTCGCTCAGGCCATCGACGAGATCCCGTTCGGACTTGGGCAGGTCATCATTGAAACAGTTGATGGCTTCCATGATGACCCGCCACTGAGCGAGCCCGGTGACGGCGCTGATCGCATTCAGCCGCGCCTTGAACTCGACCGGCACGCGAATGCTGAGCTGCGGGTAATCCTTGACCTTCTCCCCCTCCCGGGCGCCGGCGGGGGGACGGCCTACACGACGACGGTCTTTCGCTTTCGAGTCGCGATTGTCGGGCATAGTCGCTCGTCTCACTGCCCGACAGATGAGCAAATTCGACGCCAGCTATTTCTTCGACAGGTCAGGCGCATCTTCGCCGAGCGCGGTCGCCAGGTCGATGAGGTGCTCCTGTTCCTGGCGGAGGATTTCCCGAATGTCCTCGGCGATGGCGTACTCAGCCAGCTCTTCGCATTGCAGCACGCGCTCGCGGTAGCCGCGAATGGTGTCGCTCTCGTTCTTGAGGTCCGCGCGCAGCATCTCCTCCGCTTTGTCCGTAAGCTTGACCGGCTGAGGTGTGTTGGTGGGCATCCCTCCGAGATAGTCGATGTGCTTGGCGACCGTGAGCGCATGCGCCAACTCTTCGGCGGCGTGCTTCTCGAGCTCCTTCGCGATGTTCATGTACTCGGCCCCTTTGAGCACTTGCGAGTACACGACGTACGCAATGATGGCCTGGTACTCCCGTGACAGGTCTTCGTTCAGTTTGTCGATCAGCTGCTTGCGCGTAACGGTCGCTTTGTCTGCCATCGTCGTCTCCTTTTCGTAGTCTATCGAATCCAGGCCGATAACCAGCTCGACCAGTCGAGAAGTTTACGGGACTCTTATTTGCAGTGACTCGCTGTCATGAATAGATCCACCGCCCTCACCTCGCTCCTGTGCCTCACGCTGGCCGCCGCCCCCTCGTCGGCGCGCGCGCAAACGCGCGTGGTGCCGCCGGCCAACAGCTATACGCCGGCCCAGGACGTGGAGATGGGCCGCCAGGCCGCGGCCGAAGCACGCAAGACGCTGCCGTTGATGCGCGACGACAACGTCACGTCGTTCGTGCAGAACATCGGCCAACGGCTGGTGGCGGCGATTCCGCCGGGGCTCCGCCACTCCGAGTTCCAGTACACGTTCGAGGTCGTGAACGTGAAGGAGATCAACGCGTTCGCGCTGCCGGGCGGACCGATGTTCGTCAACCGGGGCATGATCGAAGCGGCGCACACCGACGGTGAAGTCGCGGGCGTGATGGCGCACGAGTTGAGCCACGTCCTGCTTCGGCACGGCACGGCGCAGGCGAGCAAGGCGACAAAGTACGAAGTCGGGCAGGTCGCCGGAGCAGTGCTGGGTGCCATCATCGGCGGCGGCTGGGGCCAGGTGATTTCTCAGGGCACCCAGTTCGGCCTCGGTACCGCGTTCCTTCGCTTCAGCCGCGAGTACGAGCGGCAGGCCGACATCGAGGGCGCGCAAATCATGGCGCAGGCGGGCTACGACCCGACCGACATGGCCAACATGTTCAAGACGATCCAGAAGCAGGGCGGATCGGGCGGACCGCAGTGGCTCAGCGACCATCCGGATCCGGGCGATCGCTCCGCGTACATCGCGCGGGAGGCGCAGTCGCTCCGCGTCGTGAACCCGATCAGGACCACGCAGGAATTCGGCCAGGTGAAGACGCACCTGGGGCAGCTCGCACCGGCCCCGTCGACCGAACAGGCCACCAAGAACGCAGGGCGCACCGGAAACGGCGGCGCGGGCGGACGAGGAATGCCGAGCGGCCGGGTCGAGGCGCCTTCGTCGAGCTACCAGACCTACACGGAAGGCCGCCTGTTCCGCATCAGCGTGCCGTCCAACTGGCGCGAGCTGCCGGGGACCAACGCCGTCACGTTCGCGCCCGAGGGCGCATACGGCGACTCCAACGGCCAGGGCATCTTCACGCACGGTGTGGAAGTCGGTTCCGCGCGCAACGAATCGCACGATCTGCAGACCGCGACCAACGAGCTGCTCGCGTCGCTGGCCGAGGCCAATCCAGGGCTGAGCCGCCCGTCAGGCTACGACCGCGTGACGATCGGCGGGCGTCAGGGTCTGCGCGCGGTGATGACCAACACGTCGTCCACCGGCCAGCCCGAGAACATCGTCGCCTTCACGTCGCAGTTGCGCGACGGGTCGCTCTTTTATGCGGTCGCGGTCGCCCCGCGCAACGAGTTTCAGTCGTATGGCCGCGTGTTCGATCGGGTGATCGGCTCGATCCAATTGATCGACTGACGAGTCGGCTCGAGACACACGGACACGAGCGAACTCTGTTGGCACAGTTGTGCACACAACCGTGTCCAACGTGCCCTAAAGTAATGTAGAATCCCGGCGTTCCCAAGTGAATCGGCATCTCGGCACCGGTCGGGACCGCGTGAGCCCGCTGGACTGGAAGTACCGTCCACACTCCTCGGTCGTACGTCGGCTCCCCGCTGTCGTCGACCTTCGTCGCCATTGTCCGCCGGTCTACGACCAGCTTCACTTGAACAGTTGCTCGGCCAACGCGATCGCCGCGGCGCTGCGCTATGACGAATTAAGAGAGGGGCATCCGGACGTGTCGTCGCCGTCGCGACTCTTCATCTACTACAACGAGCGGGTGCTCGCCGGCGTGACCGACACGAACAGCGCCGTGTCGCTTCGCTACGGGTATCGCACCGTGGCCGCGCTCGGTACCTGCCCCGAGGCGATGTGGCCGTATCTCGAGCGCCGCTTCCGTCGCATGCCCACACCGGCGTGTTTCCGCGCCGCTCTCCGCCGTCGCGCGATCGCGTATTACCGTATTCGCCGGGCGATCGTGCAGTTGCGCGCGTGCCTCGCTGAAGGCTTTCCTTTCGTGATGGCGCTCGCCGTGCACCACAGCATGATGGGACGCGCCGTCACCCGCACCGGGATGGTGCCGGTGCCGACGCGTCACGATCCCCTTCGCGGAGGCCATGCCGTTCTCGCGGTCGGCTACGATCATGGGCGCCGGCTGATCCTCTTCCGCAACTCCTGGGGCCGCGCCTGGGGCGATGGCGGGTATGGCTACCTGCCGTACGCCTTCGTCGCCTCCGCCAACTTGACCTGGGATTTCTGGACCATGCGACGGGTCTCCTCGTAAGAGCGCGCCGTGCCACTCGCTCAAGGCCTCCAAATCGTCGGCCGCTTCGAGATCATCTGCCCCCTCGGTGCCGGCAGCATGGGCGAGGTCTACCAGGCGCACGACCTGAAGCTGCGGCGCGACGTGGCCTTGAAGCTCCTGTCACCGGCGCTGGCGACGTCGGAGGAACATCTGCTGCGATTCGAGCGCGAGGCGCGCGCGGCATCGGCGCTGAATCACCCCCACATCTGCACGATCTACGACGTCGGCCAGGCGCCTGAGGCCGACGGCCGTCCGTATCTCGTGATGGAACTGCTGCGCGGCACCACGCTCTACGAAGCGATGGCGGCCGGTCCGCTGTCGGTGCCGATGGTCGTCGGCCTGGGTGTGCAGATCGCCGACGCGCTCGACGCCGCGCACGGCGCCGGCATCATCCATCGCGATCTGAAGCCGGCCAACGTGTTCGTGACGGCGCGCGGCGACGCCAAGCTGCTCGACTTCGGCCTCGCCTCGGTCATCGCCAGCGCCGCCGACGTCGGGGACGCCGACCAACCGGGCGGACCGTTGACCAGCCTCGGCACCGCGGTGGGAACGGTGCTGTACATGTCGCCGGAGCAGGCGCTCGGCGACCCGCTGGATCCGCGCACCGACATCTTCTCGCTCGGCCTGGTGCTCTACGAGATGCTCACCGGCCGCCGCGCCTTCGAAGGCCGATCGAACACCGCGATCGTCGACGCCATCCTCCATTCAGCGCCGACGGGGCTCGACGTCGCCGACGTGTCGGCGGTGCCGCGCGATTTCCGCAAGCTGGTCGCGCGGATGCTCGAGAAGGATCGGGAGAAGCGGCCGGCATCCGCCGCCGAAGTCGCCGCGCGGCTGCGCGCGGTGCAGAGCGGCTCGATGGCGGGACGGGAATATGCGGCGGCCACCGGACCGTCGGCGGAGTCGACCTCGCTTGGTCTCGAATCGAGCGTCTACCGGGCGGCGCCCGCCTACGTGCCGGCCGCGTCCTCTTCATCCGGTCTCGGCGCCGCGCTCGCACCCGGCAAGATCAAGGACGCGATCACGGTGGCGCTGCTGCTGATGCTGTTCGCGATCGGCGTCTACGGTGCGTACTCCTGGTACCGCGGCGCGCCGCCCCCGGCGGGGCCGCGCGAGCCGCTGCTCCTCGCCGACTTCGCCAACACGACCGGCGAGGCGGTGTTCGACGGTGCGCTGAAAGATGCGCTCGACATCCAGCTCCAGCAGTCGCCGTATCTGAAGGTGCTGCCGGCCTCGCAGGTGCGCTCGGCGCTGCAGTTGATGCAGCGGTCGCCGAACGAGCCGCTCACGGCGGCGGTCGCCCGCGATCTGTGCGAGCGCCTCGGCGTGAAGGCGATCCTGCTCGGATCCATCGCGCCGCTCGGCCCCGCGTACATCATCACACTCGACGCCCAGGAGTGCCGGACCGGCGACACGCTCGCCCGCGATCAGGTGCAGGCGGCGTCGAAGACCGAAGTCCTCGCCAGCGTCGGCGCCGCATCGGCGCGCATTCGTGAGCGGCTCGGTGAGTCGATCGGCTCGATCCAGAAGTTCAACGTCCCGGCGCCCAACGCCACCACGCCGTCGCTCGACGCGTTGAAAGCCTACAGCCTGGGGATCGAAACCCGCCTGACGACCGGCGAGCTGCAGGCGATCCCGTTCTTCGAGCACGCCCTGGAGCTCGACCCGAACTTCGCACTGGCGTCCGCACGGCTCGGGGCGATCTACTCCAACCTGCGCGACCTCGGCCAGGCGCAGAAGTACATGAAGCAGGCCTTCGCCCACAGCGACACGCTGAGCGAGCCGGAGCGCCTGTTCATCAAGTCCACCTACCACTTCGTGGTGACCGGACGCCTCGACGAAGTGGTGGCGACCTACCGTCTGTGGATCGCCACCTACCCCGACGATTGGGTGCCGCACAACAACCTGTCCGGCACGTACCTCCGCTTGAATCAGTTCGACCGCGCGCTCGAAGAAGGCAGCGCGGCGGTGAAGCTCGCGCCGACCTCGGTGGTCGCGTACCAGCAGTTGACGCGCGCGCTGATCGCGCTCGATCGCCTCGCCGAGGCCAAGGACGTCATCAAGGACGCCGGATCCAAGGGGCTCGACTCGTCCGCCTTGCGCCAGCTCCAGTTCGACCTGGCGTTCGTTGACCGGGACAGCGGCGCCATGCAGGAGCAGCTGCGCGCCGCGGCGTCGCGCCAGGACGGCTACCTGGTCACGACCGAAGCCGCCCGGGCAGCCGTGGCGACGGGTGATGTCAACGCCAGCCAGGCGCTCTACGCCCAGGTGATTGCCGCGGCGCGCGCGGCCCGCATCAACGAAGTGGTCGGCAGCCTGATCGCGGAGCAGGCGCTCAACGACGCACTCGTCGGCGACCTCGATCGCGCCCGCGCCGAACTCCAATCGGCGATCGCCGTCAGCCGCGGCCCCGAAACCACGTGGACCGCGTCGCTCGCCGCGGCGTTCTCCGGCCAGACGGCTCGCGCATCCGAGCTGGCCAAGGCATTCCAGGATCTCGAGCCTCCGGCTCCCGACGTCGTCAACGGGAAGGTGCCGATGCTGCAGGCCGCGGTCGCGCTCTCCAGCAAAGACGGCCCGGCGGCGTTGTCCGCGCTGAGCAACACCGAGCCGTTCGAAGCGGCCGCCGGTCCCTGGCTGCCGTATCTGCGCGGCCTGGCGCACGCCGCCGCCGGCGGCCATGGCGAGGCCGCGCGCCAGTTCCGCAACATCCTCGCGCACCCGGCCAATCAGCCGACCAGCTTCGTCCACACGCTCGCGCACCTGCAGCTGGCGCGGGCGGCGCGCGACGCCGGCAACATCGCCGACGCGCGCAAGGCCTACGCCGACTTCTCCTCCGCGATGATCCGCGCGAACGCGCGCCATCCCCTGGTCGCTGCCGCCGCGCGCGAGGCTGCCGCACTGCCGGCCGTGACGACATCCCCACCATGACCACATCAATCGACGTGCTGCTCGTCTCGATGCCCTTCGGACCGCTGTTATCGCCATCGCTGGGGCTCAGCCTGCTTCAGCCGCAGGTTGCGGCGCGCGGCCTCACCTGCCGCTCCGAGTACTTCACCCTCGGTTTCGGCGAGCGAATCGGCGAGAAGCTGTATTCCAAGATCACCAGCGAGAACCGCGCGATGTCTCGCTCCTTTGTCGGCGAGTGGATTTTCTCGCACGCGCTCTACGACTGGGACGAGGCGCACGACGAGCGCTACATCTCCGGCGTCCTGCTGAAACCGCCGTCCTGGCTCGGCCGTCATGCGACGCGCCGGCCGACTCCGGGCGAGGTCCGCGCGGTGCTCGGGGCACGGGATGCCGCCCGCGAGTTCATCGACTGGTGCACCGATCGCGTTGTCGAGGCGCAGCCTCGGATCGTCGGCTTCACGAGCGTCTTCCAGCAGCACCTGGCGTCGCTCGCGCTGGCCAAACGGGTGAAGGCGCGGCTGCCGGACACCTTCATCGTGATGGGCGGCGCGAACTGCGAAGCCACGATGGGCGTCGAGACGGTGCGCCAGTTCGGGTTCGTGGACGCGGTCGTCTCGGGAGAGGCCGATCAGGTCTTCGCCGAGCTGACGGTGCGTGTCTGCCGCGGCGAGCCGCTGACCGGACTGGCCGGCGTCATCACCCAGGCATCGGTCGCCGGCCCGGCGGGGCTCGGACCCGCGCCGACTGCGCCCGCCGTCACCGATCTGGACGGCCTTCCGTATCCGGACTTCAGCGACTTCTTCACCCAGTTCGACCGCAGCCGATTCGGCAAAGAGTGGCAGCCGAGCCTGTTCGTCGAGACCTCACGCGGCTGCTGGTGGGGAGAGCGGATGCACTGCACCTTCTGCGGCCTCAACGGCGCGACGATGGCGTTCCGCAGCAAGTCCGCGCCGCGCGCGCTCGCCGAGCTCACGCACCTGGCGACGTCGCATCCGGGGTGCGACATCCAGGTCGTCGACAACATCCTGGACCTGAAGTATTTCAAGACGCTGCTGCCCGGGCTCGCCGAGCGCAAGCTGAACATCTCCCTGTTCTACGAGACCAAGTCGAACCTCAAGAAGGAGCAAGTCCGGCTCCTGCGCGATGCCGGCGTGATGACGATTCAGCCGGGCATCGAAAGCTTCAGCGACAAGGTGCTGAAGCAGATGAAGAAGGGCGTCAGCGGCCTGCAGAACATCCAGCTCCTGAAGTGGTGCAAGGAGATCGGGATCACGCCGATCTGGTACCTCCTGGTGGGCTTCCCGCGCGAGTCGCCCGAGGACTACTTCGAGATGGCGAACCTGTCGGCGCGCGTGTGCCATCTGCCGGAGCCGTCCGGCGTGAACGTGATCCGGCTCGATCGCTTCAGCCCCAACTTCAACGAGGCCGGGCAGCTCGGGTTCACCAAGCTCCGGCCGCTGCCGTTCTACGAGTTCCTCTACGATCTGCCGGAGACAGCGCGCCACAACCTCGCGTACTATTTCGCCTACGATTACAAGGTGCCGCAGGACGTCACCCGCTACGCCGACCCGCTCGTCCGCAGCGTGCACGCCTGGAAGACGACGTGGAAGCACACCGAGCTCGTCTCGGTCGATCTCGACGATCGCCTGTTCGTGTTCGACACGAGGCCGCGCGCCAAGGCGCCGGTGGCGATGCTGGCCGGCGAGGATCGCGAGCTGTTTCTGACCTGCGACGCGATCACCGATTCGAGCGCGCTCGGCGCTTCGGGCTCCGAGCGGCTGCGCACGATCGCGGCCAACGGCCACATGCTCAACGAAGGCGCGAAGTACCTGTCGCTCGCGGTACCGGTCGGCGAGTACCAGCCGTCGCGCCACGCCATGAAGCGGCTGCGGCCGCTCTTCGCGAAGCTCGATAAGGGCGATCGATCCCGCGTTCACGCTCGTTTTACGTCCGTCAATCGTCAACCAACAGGAGGCTAGATGGCGAAGAAGAAGGCAGGAAAGAAAAAGGGCGGAACCAAGAAGAAGGCTGCCAAGAAGAAGGCGGTCAAGAGAAAGAAGAAGCCGGTCGGGGACATCTTCAACTAGGCTTCCCCAGCGAGCCGGCACTGGCACGCCGCCGGCTCGCTAACCCAGCCCCAGTCCCTAGATTCCAGTCCCCGAGCTGCCTTTAATCGCGTTCCAGTTCTTGACCAGGTGCTCCGCCGTCCGCCAGGCGAGCGCCTGTGCCGTGAGCGTCGGGTTGCGCGCGCCGCTGGTGCCCATCACCGAGGCGCCGAGCACCCCGAGGTTCGGAACCTCGTGCGAAAAGCCGAAGCGGTTGACGACGTTGGTCTCGGGGTTGTCGCCCATGCGGGTGCCGCCGTACGCGTGAGTCGAGACGCCCATGGCGCCGCCGACCGGCGCGCGCTGCACCGCGACGGCGCCCGCCTCCTTGTACCACTGCTCCATCTTCTCCTGTGAGAACGCGGCGATCTTCCGCTCGTTGTCCTTGAACTCCGCGGTCACGCGGCAGACCGGATAGCCCAGCGGATCCTTGACGACGGGATCGAGATCCAGAAAGTTGTCCTCGTACGGAAGGGTCGTCTTCTGGATGTACGAGCTGTGCGAGCGATCCGCGTTCTCCTTGATGAAGGCCTTCCACTGCGAGCCCCACCCGGGCGCCCGCCCGAACGTATTCATGCCGGCTGCCGCGATCGGCCGCTTGTCCGACATCGCCCAGAGATTGGCGCCGCCGATGAAGTCCAGGCTCGAGTGATCGAAGTTGTCGTCCGCCCAGTTGTCCACCGCGACGCCTTGCGCCGGCAGTCCGTACCAGCTGTCCAGGTTGAAGGGAAACAGCGCCGACACCGGCGCGCCCTGGTGGTGGCTGAAGTAGTGGCGGCCGACCTGCTTGTGGTTGTTCGACAGCCCGTTGGGGAACGCCCCCGACTTCGACAGCAGCAGCAGCCGGGTGTTCTCGTAGGTGAAGCTGGCGAGCAGCACGACCCTGGCCGGCTGGAAGTACTCGACGCCGTCGGTCACGTAGTTGACGCCGGTCATCCGGCCGTTCTTGTCCACTTCGATCGTCGTCACGTGCGCGCGGGTGACGACCTTGAGATGGCCGGTCGCCTGCGCCCGCGGGATCGTGGTCACCGCCGTGGAGTTCTTCGCGTCCACGTGGCAGCCGCCGCGGTTGCAGAAGCCGTGATACATGCAGCCGGAGCGGTTCTGATAGGTGCGCGAGTTGATCGCGGCCGGGCCGGGAAACGGATGCCAGCCGATCGTCTTCGCCGCCGCGGTCATCTTCTCGATGAACGCCGTGCCCCGCAGCGGCGGCATCGGATAGGCGCGCTTGCGCGGCGCCTCGAACTTGTTGCCGCGCGGATCGATCGTGCCGTTGATGTTGCCCGCCTGCCCGGAGACGCCGACTTCGTACTCGATCTTGTCGTAGTACGGTTCGAGCTCGTCGTAGCCGAACGGCCAATCCTCGACGGTGGATCCCTTCGGGATCCGTGAGGCGCCGTAGCGTCGCGTCGTCTCGCTGACCACCTTGAAGTCCCACGGGTTCAGCCGCCAGCTTTGCGCCCAGTAGTGCAGGCTCGTGCCGCCGACGGCGTTCTGCATCGGGTGGATGTTGCCGCGTGGGCCGGTCGGCGAGGACGCGGTGGCGCGCGACGTCGGGATCTCCTGGTTCGCCTTCTGGACGGCCTGCGGCCAGCCGCGATAGTTGTTGCGCAGCTCGTCGGGCGCGAAGTCGCGCCGCGTGAGCCAGGACCCGGCTTCGAGGCCGATGACTTCGAGACCGGCCTGCGCCAGCGGCAGCGCGGCCACGCCGCCCGCGGCGCCGAGCCCGATGATGACGACGTCGGTGTCCTTCAATCTAGTGGCCATTGGGACCCGCCTTCGTGAAATTCTGGTAGTCGTACGCCGACTTGTGGTTCGTTTTCATCGCGTGCTGTTCGAGCTGCTGCTGATCCGCGGCCGTCACCATCGTGCGGACGCCGGGATAGCCGATGAGATCCCAGCCGATGAAGTTCGCGTTGCCGCCGTAGTAGGGATCGCCGAACGTGCCCTGGTGGGTGTGGTTCAGCACGAGCGCGAAGAACTGGGCGGAGCTGCCGGTGAAGCCGGTGGCGGCGCCGGTCTCGACGTCGATCAGCACCGAGTCCTGATCGGTGGCCGGGAGCTCGGTGAACGCCTTGCCCCGCGACGACCGCGAGTAGCGATCGAGCGCGGCGAGCCCGGCGGTATACGCCTGCCGCGATGAGGCGAGGGCGCCGCCCAGTGCGCGATCGATGTAGTGGGCGGCCCTCGCTTCGGTCGCGCCTGGGCCGTTGGCATCCGTCGGGATGAGGCGGGCGACGATCGCCTCGAGCAGGTCCGCTTCGGTCGCCGTCAGGTTCTCGAGCGGCTCGCGCGCCGCCTCCAGCCCGTGCTCATGTAGGGCGAAGGCTTTAGCCGAGCCGTCCGTTTCGGCAGCTGTAGCCTCGACGCTCGGCTGAAGCCTTCGCGCTACGTCGTCAGAAGCCGCCGCAGCCGCGCCGACGATGGCGGCGCGCTTCAACAGATCTCGCCGGGAGATGAATGTCATGGTGTGGCCTTCCGTTCGTAAATGCTGACGATCTCGCCCTGCCCGATGACGTGCCCGTTGATCGCGGTCAGCAGCTCGGCTCGTGTCAGCCCGGGCTTGAGACCGAGGTCGGCGTCGAGCGCGTAGACGACGAAATGATAGTGGTGCGGCTTCCCCGGCGGCGGCGCGGGGCCGCGATAGATCGGGCGGCGGAATCCGGAGACGCCCTGAATCGCGCCGGCGATCTCGGCCGGCATCGGCGCCGCCGGATCGATCGGAATGCCTTCGGGCAGCCCCTTCGCCATGGCCGGAATCTTGTAAATGACCCAGTGCACGAACGGCGGCGGGTTGCCGGCATCGGGATCCTCGCAGACCACCGCGAGTTCTTTGGTGGCCGGCGGCACGTTGCTCCAGGTCAGCGGCGGCGAGAGGTTGCGGCCGTCCGGAGTATAGTCGCGCGGCATCGTCTCATCCGGTTTGAGCGTCGGGCTCCCCACCGTGATCTTCTGCGGCGTCGTCTGCGCCGACAGCGTCGCGCCGGCAATCAGGGTCGCGCACAAGGCCAGTTTCATCATCTTTGCTCCACTGACGCCTGTCTTACGCCGACGTAGTGCAGGCCTTTAGGCCTGCCCGACACGGCGGACCTAAAGGTCCGCACTACACCTGTGCGGAAAACGCCTCAGACCTTGACGACGTATCGCCCTCGTGCCGCACCCGACAGCAGCGTCGCGAACGCGCCCGGCAGATCGTCGAGACCGATCGTCGTTGTTGTCGTCCGCAGCTGTTTCGGCGCCAGGTCGGTCGCGATCCGGCGCCAGACCTCGAGCCGCGTCGGCATCGGACACATCGCCGAGTCGATCCCGAGCAGCTTCACGCCGCGGAGAATGAACGGCAGCACGGTCGTCTTCAGGTCCGT
>Ga0068871_100002448_pt1 | contig 12674 bp, 10 predicted proteins | sample KBSMisM72_FD_72750 | JGI IMG/M metagenome (GOLD analysis project Ga0068871, IMG submission 72750) | Miscanthus rhizosphere microbial communities from Kellogg Biological Station, Michigan, USA - KBS Miscanthus M7-2 | ecosystem: Host-associated > Plants > Roots > Rhizosphere > Soil ... | reverse complement strand
CCGTCGTGCTGCCGCTGGATCGCAGCACCCGGCGGGAAGAAGCCGCGCAGCGCCTGCTCCACTGAGGCTGCGCAGCCCGCCGACGCCTCAGTAGTGACTGCCGTCCTTGCGCGTGAACCGCACCGCGGCGTTGAGACCGTGGAAGCGCAGGTCCTCGTCCGGATAGTGCGCGCCATCGTCCGGATCACGGTTGCTGATCTCCAGGTACACCGCGGGCTGTGAGCCGCGGTTCAGCAGGCAGTGGCCGTCCTGGGTGCCCAGCGGAAACCCCGCGCACATGCCCGCGGTCAGCAATTGCTCGCCGGCGTCGGTGCGCAGCACCACCTCGCCGCTCAGCACGTAGACGAATTCCTCCTCGTGCGTGTGCCAGTGGCGCATCGAGGATTCCTTGCCCGGCGGCAACGTGGTCAGGTTGATGCCGATCCGCGATAGCCCCAGCGCGTCGCCGAGCGCACGCTTCTCGCGCGGCAGACAACGTGAACGATACGGCTCGGGATATCCGGAAGAGTTGCGGGGCGTGACCGTCAGCGGATCCAGCGCCGGCTTGTTCAGGCTCATGTGAATTGACCCTCTGGTTTGCGCGTGCGAGTTTAGCGGCATGCCGCAGATGTTTGATGATGTCGGAGAGATCGTCGAGGAAGCGTTACGGCGCGTCGGGAAAAAGGTGGTACTGGCCCTGCCACTGGGGATTGGCAAACCCAATCTGGTCGCCAACGAATTCTTTCGCCGCGCGCGTGCCGACCGCGGGCTCGACCTCACCATCTTCACGGCGCTGTCGCTGCGCAAACCCACCGGCGGCAGCGACCTGGAAAAGCGCTTCATCGGGCCGCTGGCCGAGCGCATCTTCGGCAACTACCCCGAGCTCGAGTACCTCGAGGCGGTACGACGCAACCAGGTACCGCCCAACGTGCAGGTGATCGAGTTCTTCTTCGAGCCCGGCTCGCTGCTCCATTCTCCCTACGCGCAGGCCCACTACCTGTCCGCCAACTACACGCACGTCGCGCGCGAGCTCCTGCACCGCGGCGTCAACGTCATCGCGCACGTCGTGGCGCGGCGCGTGGTCGGCGGCACCGTCGAGATCAGCCTGGGCAGCAATCCCGACGTCACCGTCGACCTGCTGCCCGAGGTGGCGCGCATGCGCGCGGCGAGGCGGCCGGTGGTGATGCTGGGCCAGGTGCATCGCGAAATGCCCTTCATGCTCGGCGCCGCGAGCGTGGGTGCCGACACCTTCGACCTGCTGCTGGACCATTCGCGCTACGACTTCCACCTGTACGCGCCCCCCAACCCGTCGCTGGCGACCGTCGACCACGCCATCGGGCTGCACGCCAGCAGCCTGGTACGCGACGCCGGCACGTTGCAGATCGGCATCGGGGAACTGGGCGATTCCATCGTCTACTCGCTGCTGCTGCGCCACCAGCAGAACGAGGCCTGGCGCCGCGCGCTCAACGACGCGGGCACCGAACGCAGCGCCGCGCTGGTGGATGCCATCGGCGGGCGCGCGCCATTCAGCGCCGGGCTGTTCGGCGCCACGGAGATGTTCGTCGACCAGATGCTGGACCTGTATCGCGCCGGCATCCTGCGGCGCCGGGTCCACGACTATCTACCGCTGCAGCGCGCGCTGGCCGCCAATGGCTCGAGCACCCGCGTCGATGCGGCGCTGCTCGAAGGCCTGCTGGCGGCGGGCGCCGGCCCGCGTCTCGGCGCGCAGGACTTCGCCGCGCTGCGCGCCGCCGGCGTGCTGCGCAGCGAGTGCCGTTTCGAGGACGGCAGCATCGTCTCCCCGGACGGCGTGCGCGTGGCTGCCGACCTCGGCAATCCGCAGGCGCGCGCAGCACTGGCCGCCGAGTGCCTGGGACTCGAGCTCAAGGGCGGCACCGTCATGCACGCCGGTTTCCTGCTGGGCCCGCGCGCTTTCTATGCCGCGCTGTGCGAGCTGCCCGAATCCGAGCGGCGCCTGTTCGACATGCGCGGCGTGGGCTTCATCAACCAGCTGTATGGCGAGGACATGGCGCTGCGCGTGGCGCAGCGCAGCCACGCGCGCTTCGTCAACACCGCCATGATGCTGACCACGCTCGGCGGCGCGGTGTCCGACGGGCTCGACGATGGCCGCGTGGTGTCGGGCGTCGGCGGCCAATACAACTTCGTGGCGATGGCGCACGCCCTTCCGGACGCGCGTTCGATACTGTGCGTTCGTGCCACGCGGCTCAAGGACGGCAAGCTCACCTCGAACGTGGTCGCCGGCTATGGCCACGTGACCATTCCGCGCCACCTGCGCGACATCGCGGTCACCGAATACGGCATCGCCGACCTGCGCGGCAAGACCGACGCCGAGTGCATCGCGGCCATGATCGACATCGCCGACTCGCGCTTCCAGGAAGGGCTGCTCGCCGCCGCCCGGCGCGCCAACAAGATCGACGCCGGCTACCGCATCCCCGCTTCGCGGCGCCACAACACGCCCGAGCGCCTGGAGGCAGCCTTCGACGCGCAACGCCGTGCCGGCCTGTTCTCCGAATATCCCTTCGGCACCGACCTGACGCGCGACGAGATCGACCTGGCGCGCGCGCTGCGCTGGCTGAAGCAGGCCACCGGCACCGGCCCCGCGCGCGTCGCCACCGTGGCGCGTGCGCTGCTGTCCGCGCCGCGCGCCGACCAGCACGCGCTGCTCGCCCGCATGCAACTGGCGGAGCCGCGTAATTTCGCCGAGAAACTCGACGCGCGGCTGGTGAGCCTGGCGCTGCGCCGTACGGCACGCGCGGCCGTCACTTCGCGAACAGTCGCGACGGGTCCTTGAATGCCTTGAATTCCAGCGCGTTGCCGGACGGGTCGTAGAGGAACATCGTCGCCTGCTCGCCCACCTGGCCGGCGAAACGGATGCCCGGCTCGATCTCGAAGCGAGTTGCCGCGCCGCGCAGGCGCTCGGCCAGGGCGTGCCAGGCATCCCAGCCCAACACCACGCCGAAGTGCGGCACCGGCACGTCGTGCCCGTCGACCTCGTTGTGATGCACGTGCTTTTTCCTGCCGGGATCGAGGTGCGCCACCAGCTGGTGACCGAAGAAATCGAAGTCCACCCATGCTTCGCTGCTGCGGCCTTCCGTGCAGCCGAACAGGCCGCCGTAGAAGCCGCGCGCGGCGGCCAGGTCGTGCACCGGGATGGCGAGATGGAACGGTTGCGTCATGTCTATCTACCTGCCCACCACGCGTCGCGCGCCCGCACGGCGAGATCGGGGTGATCGGAGAAGAATCCGGTGATGCCGGCATCGAGCAGCGCGCGGATTTCGCGCGCCAGGTCGCCCTGGGCTGCGGGGTTGGCCGAGGATCTGAGATCGGGGGGCAGGAATTCGTTCTCGGCGCGCAGCGTCCAGACGTGCACGCCCAGTCCCAGCGCGCGCGCGCGGCGCGCGAGCCCGGTATCGCTGGCCTTGCCGCCGGCGAACTGCACCACCATCCACTTGTGCGGCCCGATGGCGTCCGCGTAGCGGGCGATTTCCGCGAGGCCGGCATCGCTCATGAGATCGAAGTAGCTGCGCGGATCGCCCGCCAGCGTGAAGTCGTAGGGCTGTCCCGTCGGTGCCACCAGCTGAACCAGCGGCAGGTCGGTGCGCTGGCGCAGAGCCTTGAGATTGCCCACCTCGAACGACTGTATGCAGATGGGATCGGTGCGCCGGGTGTAATCGTGGCGGCGCAGCGCCTCGAGCAGCCGGTCATCGAAGCGCAGGCCCTGTTGCGCAAAGTAGCTGGGGTGCTTGGTCTCGGGGTAGACGCCGATGCGCGGCGGCGGCGGCAATCCGGCGGCGCGCGCCTGCGCGGCGCGCTGCCGGTCGGCCGCGGCCACCATTTCCAGCACTTCATCGAAGGTGGGGATCTCGAACACGGCGTCGTAGCGGGTGTTGGCCACGCGCAATTGCGGCAGCCGTTCGCGCGCGCGCAGCGTCTTGAGTTCCGCGAGCGTGAAGTCCTCGGTGAACCAGCCGGTGAGCGACTCGCCGTCGATGGACTTCGTGGTCTTGCGCGCGGCGAATTCCGGATGTGCGGCCACGTCGGTGGTGCCGCCAATCTCGTTTTCGTGCCGCACCACCAGCGCCCCGTCACGGCTGATCACCAGGTCGGGTTCGACGTAGTCCGTTCCCTGTTGAATCGCGACGAAGTAGCCCGCCAGCGTGTGTTCGGGCACGTAGCCGCTGGCGCCACGGTGCGCTATGACAAATGGCCGCCCGGCGGCCGCCGAGAGGCTTGCCGTCATGAGAACTGCGACCGCGATTCTGTCCAGCAGCAGGCGCAAGAATCTCCGCCGGTGCGGCCATCGCTTGCTTGTGATGCGCATCGCAATTTCTTTTCCAACCGGGGAAGTGCGCCCATGAAATCGATTGTTCGCCGACGGCAGGAGCTTACGGTGCGCAAGGCGAGCTGTCTCGCTTTCGCTGTCCTGGGTGGAATGCTGGCCGGGGGTTGCGCGAGCGATCCGCGCCCCATGGTGGTCGGCCAGCCGCCGACGCTGCCCGCGACCGCCGACTATTGCGCCGTCGCGCAGAAGGAAATCGCCTCGTCACGTGTGCCGGCGCGCAACGTGCTGGTCACCGACTTCCAGGCCTTCGCGCGCGCCAAGCCCTCGGTGAATCCGCTCGAGACCCTGGAGTTCGTGGGTTACGCCGATCCGCAGCGCAAGCAGGCACGCATGATTTCCTGCAAGTTGCACAGCGCCACGCGCATCCGCGCCGAATACGGCGCCACCGCGGCGGGCGAGCCGAGCTCCTGCGCGCGCCTGAATCGCCGCACGCTGGATGCCGTGCTGTTGACGCTCACCGAACGGCAGAAGAAGAAGATGCCGTTCAAGGGACCGGTACCGGTGATGCTCGAGCCCGACCAGCTGGCCACCAGCGAGGCGGAATGGCTGGAATCCTTCACGATGGTCGAGACGGATGCCGGCGGCACGTTGCGCATCCGGGCCAAGAGCCTGGGTGGCACCACCGCCAACGTGCACGTGAGCACGCGGCCGAATCCCAATGCCGCCGTGCAGTATTGCCATCTGATCGCGCCCGACTATCTCAAGCGCATCCTGCTGGGCGAAGTGAAACTGCCGCAGTCCGAGTTTCCCAACGCCGGCCAGACCGCGCGCCGCTAGTCTCTCCCGGCCCCCACCGCCAGGTTGGTGACCCGCACGGTTGCGCGGGGGCACTGCTATTCTCACGGCCATGACGACGCTGACCGCGCCCTATTCGCGCCCCGAAGAGCTCGCTCATTCGCTCACGGCCGGACTCGGCATCATCGCCTGTGCGATCGCCATCCCCTGCCTGGTATGGGTGTCGTTCGGCGACCCGTGGCGCCTGGCGGCGGCGCTGGCGTTCGGCATGAGCGCGCTGGCGATGTTCGTGACCTCGGTGTTCTACCATCACGAGCGCGATCTCGAACGCAAGTCGCGGCTGCGCAAGCTCGACCACGCCGCCATCTATCTACTCATCGCCGGCACCTACACGCCGCTGACACTGGCGCTGGAACGCAGCTGGGGCGTGCCGTTGTTCGCCGCCATCTGGACGCTGGCGGTGCTCGGCATCGTGGCGAAGAGCACGGTGGGCTTCCGCTACCCGAAGATTTCGGTCGCCCTGTACCTGCTGATGGGCTGGCTGGCGGTCGTGGCGATCAAGCCGATATTCGCGTCGCTGAGCGGCGCGGAAATCGCCTGGCTCGCGGCCGGCGGGCTGGCATACACCGCGGGGGTACCGTTCTACGTCTGGAAGAGCCGGCGCTATACGCACGCGGTGTGGCACCTGTTCGTGCTCGGCGGCGTCGCCTGCCACTTCGCCGCGGTGCTGAGCCTGGTGCGCGCCGGGTAACGGGGCCCGCTATTTCTTGGCGCGAGCCTTCGACTTCGTTTTCTGGTTCGACTTCTTGCCGGGCGGTTTGCGAGCGGCCTTTTTCGCCGCGGGCTTGGGCTTCACCCTGGATGTCGATTTGGCCTTGGCCTTGGGCCGTGGCTTCGCCGCCGGCTTCCGCCGCGATTTTGGTTTCGGCTTCGGCTTCGGTTTCGCGGCCGCAGCCGGCGTGGTGGCGGCAGGCTGGTCACCGCGCAACTGGTCGATGATGGCGGGATTCTCGAGCGTCGAGAGGTCCTGCGTGATGTCCTCGTTGCGCGCGATGGAACGCAGCAGGCGGCGCATGATCTTGCCCGAGCGCGTCTTGGGCAGGTTGTTCGCAAAACGGATGTCGTCCGGGCGCGCGAGGGCGCCTAACTGCTCGGCCACGTGGTCGCGCAGCACCTTGACGAAGGCCTCGGCCTTGGCGCCCGTGGGAAGCTCGCCGCGCAGCACCACGTAGGCGAACACGGACTCGCCCTTGATCTCGTGCGGCTTGCCGACCACCGCGGCCTCGGCCACCTTCGGATGCGCGACCAGCGCCGACTCGATTTCCATGGTGCCGAGGCGATGTCCCGCGACGTTCAGCACGTCGTCGATGCGGCCCATGATCCAGAAGTAGCCGTCCTTGTCACGATGCGCGGAGTCGCCGGCGACGTAGTAGCGGTTCTGGAACGCTTCCCAATAGGTCTTCAGGTAGCGATCGTTGTCGCCCCAGATGGTGCGCAGCATCGCCGGCCACGGCTTGCGGATCACCAGGAACCCGCCCGCGTCGGCGCCTTTCACCTCATTGCCCTGCGCGTCGACGATCGTGGCATCGATGCCGGGAAGCGGCTGCGTGCAGGAACCCGGCTTGGTGGCGGTGGCGCCCGGCAGCGGCGAGATCATGATGGCGCCGGTCTCGGTCTGCCACCAGGTGTCGACGATGGGGCAGCGCATCCGGCCGATGTGCTCGTGGTACCAGATCCATGCCTCGGGATTGATCGGCTCGCCCACCGATCCCAGCAACCTGAGCCGCGTGAGGTCGTAGCGCGCCGGGATGTCGTCGCCGAGCTTCATCAGGGCGCGGATCGCGGTGGGCGCCGTGTAGAAGATGGTCACGCCCTGCTGCTCGATGATCTGCCAGAAGCGGCCGGGGTGCGGCGTGGTGGGGCCGCCCTCGTAGATCACCACGGTGGCGCCGGCGGCCAGGGGACCGTAGGCCACGTAGCTGTGACCCGTCACCCAGCCGATGTCGGCGGTGCACCAGAACACGTCCTCGTCGCGGATGTCGAACACCCACCTGCTGGTGAGCTTGGCGCCGAGTAGATAGCCCGCGCTGCAATGCTGGATGCCCTTGGGTTTGCCGGTCGATCCGGAGGTGTAGAGCAGGAACAGCGGATGCTCGGCGTTGACCCATACCGGCTCGCACACCGGGGACTGTCCCTCCAGCAGCTCGTGCCACCACAGGTCGCGCGCCTCCTTCATGGCCACGTCCTGGCCGGTGCGCTTGAGGACGATGACTCGGCGGATGCTCGGGCAACCCTGTGACAGCGCCTTGTCGGCGGCTTCCTTGAGTTCGATGACCTTGCCGGCGCGCCAGCCACCATCGGCCGTGATCAGCACGGTGGCCGACGCGTCCTCGATGCGGTCCTTGAGCGACATGGCCGAAAATCCGCCGAACACCACCGAGTGGATCGCGCCGATGCGCGCGCAGGCGTGCATGGCCACGACCGCCTCGACGGTCAGCGGCATGTAGATGACCACGCGGTCGCCCTGCCGGACCCCCTGGGACGTCAGCGCGTTGGCAAAGCGGCAGACGTCGGCGTGCAGCTCGCGGTAGGACACGTGCCGCACGTCGCCGGGCTCGCCGACGAAGGTGATGGCGGTCTTGTGGCCGCGCTCCTCGAGGTGCACGTCCAGGCAGTTGTAGGAGACGTTCAGTTCGCCGTCGACGAACCAGCGGTAGTTGGGCGCACGCGACTCGTCCAGCGTCACACTGAACGGCTTGTGCCAGCGCAACTCGTCCTGCGCCTGGCGCGCCCAGAATCCCTTGTAGTTGGCCGCCGCCTCGGCCTTGAGCTCGGCCACGTCTGCCGCCTTGAGGCGGGCCCGGTCGGTGAACTCGGCGGCGGGGGGAAAGCGTCGTTCCTCGACGAGAACGGATTTGATGTTTTGTTGATTCACGGCGCCGGAGTGTAAACCGAAATGCCGCTTCGGCAGTCTCAATGACTGGACCTGAATTCCCGCGGAGAGAACCTATGAAAATTCGTTACTGGTTGGTCGTGGTGGTGTTGGGGGCGGGGCCGGCGCTGGCCTGGGGTGACGACTGCAAGTTCCGTGCGGAGCGCACCGGCAACGCCGACGCCGCTGGAATCCACAAGGTGGTCATCCATACCGGCGCCGGCGACCTGAAGGTCAATGGCCACGGCGGCGCCACACGCATCGAGGCGCGCGGCATCGCCTGCGCCGGCAAGCAGCAGCTGCTCGACGCCACGCAGGTCAATGTGCGCCGCGAAGGCGACGTGGTCTACGTCGAGACCGCGATCCCGCAGGACGAGGGCAAAGGTTCCTGGGGCAACAGCGCCTACGCCTACCTCGACCTGGAAATCGCGCTTCCCGACAACGTGCCCGTCGAAGCCATCGACTCCAGCGGCGACGCTGCCTTCGAACAGCTCGCGGCGCTCAACCTCACCGACAGCTCGGGTGACCTCAAGCTGCGCAATATCGCGGGAGCGCTCACGCTTACCGACAGTTCGGGAGATCTCAGCATCGACGGCGCAGGCAGCGTGAAGCTCAGCGACAGCTCCGGCGACATCCAGATTTCCCGCGTGCGCGGCGACGTCGAAGTGCTGGTCGACAGCTCCGGCGACATGCGCATCACCGCTGTCGATGGCAGCGTGACGGTGCAGCAGGACACTTCGGGCAACATTCACGTCGAGCAAGTGAAGGGCAGCGTCACCGTGAACGCCGACACTTCGGGCGACATCTACGCCGGGCACGTCGGCGGCGACTTCACCGTGCGCCAGGACAGCTCCGGCAAGATCGAACACGGGGACGTGGGCGGCAAGATCAGCCTGCCGCCGGATCACGACGGCCGGCAATAGCCCGGGTCAGGCGGCGGCGGGCATCGGCAGCTGCGCCAGCCGCTCGGCCTGGCGGCGCAGCAGCGGGCCGAAATTGTGGTGGTCGAAGAAACCCGTGAGCGCCGCCACGTCGGGTGCCTGGCGCGCCAGCTGCGCGCGGGCGATCTCGAGCGGCATGTCGCAGGCGATCTCGGTGAGCCGGCGCGCCAGAAAGGCGGCGTCCCGGTGCTGCACGAGTTTGGCGGCCAGCTTGCCGGCGCCGCGCACCGGGATCTCCGCGACCCGATCGAGGTTGTCGTAGAGCTCCTCGAGCGAGACGAATTCCTTCATCAGTGCCGCCGCGGTCTTGGGACCCACGCCGGGCACACCCTTGATGTTGTCGACGCTGTCGCCCATCAGCGCCAGAAAGTCCGCGAACCGTTCCGGCGCGACGCCGAAGCGCTCCTCGATCTGGTGATAGCGATAGTGGGCGTTGTCGCTGTAATCCCAGTAGACGTCGGGCTCGCGGATCAGCTGGGCAAAATCCTTGTCGCGCGTCACCAGCGTCGCGGGCAGTCCTTCACGCCGGCAGCGCGCCATCAGCGTGCCGACGATGTCGTCGGCTTCGTAGTGCACGTGGCTGAAGGCCGGTATCCCAAGGTGCCGGCAGAATTCCTGGCAGCGGGTGAATTGCAGCTTCAGATCGGCCGGCGGCGGCTCGCGGTTGGCCTTGTAGGCCGGATAGATCTGGTTGCGAAACGACGTGCTCAGGCTCTCGTCGAAGGCCACGGCGATGTACTGCGGCCGCGTGCGCTCGATGAGATCACCGAGAAAGCGGGCGAAGCCGAAGGTGGCGTGCGCGGGATGACCATCGCGATCCGCCATGTCGGGCGGCATCGAGTAGTAGGCGCGGAATACGTAAACCGATGCGTCGATCAGGTAGATCACCCGCGCATCGTAGCGGCGCGGCGGCGCGGTGACTACGCGACCTGGCCGATCCCGCGCACGGCGCCGCTGTCCGCGGCCGGCGCGACGCGCCGGTCCGCCCGCTGCAGGGCGGCGTCCACCATGGTGGCGAACAGTTCCGCGGTGTCGTGCAGGCTCTGGCTGGCAAGGCCGAGATCGCGCGGGCGACGCACGATCTGGCGGCAGCAGTTGGCGACCTGGCTGTCACGGCCCGCGTCGGCCATGGCTCCCTGCGTGAGCGCGCGCACAGCTTTGTCGGGAACACCACCGCGGCGGCACGCATCGTTCCACAATGGATAGACCAGCCGCGGCATGCGCTCGAAGAACCACAGGTAACCCACGAGGCCGACCGTGGCGCGTTCAACGAGCTGGTAGTGGGCATATGCCGCCATGGCGATGGTCTGCGGCAACGGCGTCAGCGAGACACTGTCCAGGGAGTTGAGACCCAGTGAACGAAGATCATCGAGCAGCGCGCGGCCCTGGTCGAAGGCCAACGAAGGAACGGCGAGCAGCTCCTGCCACGCCGTCCAGTCCTGCGGCGGCACCACGTCGGCCGCGACTTCGCGCAGCCGCGAGTGGACATTGATGACGTGATTGAGCTCGAGAAGAAGTTGCCGATGGGTCGCCGCGCCCACCGCGCTGCTGCGGAACCACTCCAGCGTTTTCGCGAGGCCCGAAGTCCGCGTCAGCATGTCGAACTCGAGCGAAAAAACGTCGGCGCTGTTCATCCGTGGCCTGTGGTCGTGGCGCAGCAAAAGTCGTCTGTCTATGTAGTGTCACGACTTCAGGGTTTCTCTCACCTGCCACTGTCATAACCACGAACTATTTTCAATCAAGGACTTACTACAAACCCTGCCTCCATTCTCTATTTTTTGTTGCGGCGCCACGCAGCTGCCTGTAAACATTCGTTCCGCAGGAACAGGGAACACAAAGTCATGAGCGCTACGGGCGGCGCGAACGACAAATCAAAGAAGAGTCCGCGCGCGCACGCCATCCAGATTGTTAGTGTCGTCTGGGCGTTGTGCCTTGGCGGATGCAGCGTTGGCTTCGAGGCCGATCCGCTGGTCGAGTATTCGACCGACGTGGTGGTCACCGGCAACCACTCTCACATGCTTTCGCGCCAACTGGAGGCGGGCGTGTACCTGGTCGAAGTCCGCGAGCGCGACGTCGACCTGCGCGTGCGCGTCGACGCCGGCGACCTGCACTCCGAGCTCGCCGATGCCTACCTGCGCCACGGGCTGTACCGCACGGTAGTTAGACTGGACGCGCCGGCGCGGCTCGACATCACCCTGGACAGCGTCGACCTGCGCAGCTGGAAGGGAGCGGCGGCGCTGCGCATCCTGCGCTGGCCGGACACCGGCAACGCCGTGCCGGCGGACCAGCGCCTGCTGGGTTTCGAAGCGCTGGGCAAGAGCAACGAGCTGATCGCACGCGATACGACGCAAGCCTGGCAGGCGGCGCTCGAACCGCTGCGCACGGCGGCACGGCATTTCCAGGCTGCCAACGACATGCAGTCGTTGGCCGAGACCGAGTACCAGCGGGGCTACGTGGAATCCAGCCTGTTGTTCCGTTTCTCCGAGAGCCGGCGCACTGCCCTGTCCGCCATTGCGCATTTCCAGGCCGCCGGCGACGGCATCGGCCTGCAGCGCGCCGAAATGCTGCTGGCTCTCGACGAAATCAACCTCGCAAGCGAGGTGAGTCCCGATGCACCGCGCGCCCAGCAGCTGGCGCTGCTCAACGCCGCCGAGCGACGCGCGAAGGACGCGCAGGATTTCTTCGAGTCGCGCGACATGCAGAGCGACGCGCTCGCGGCGCTCAGCCTGTCCAGCGCGCGAGACGCGGCGCTCGGCCACATGGCCGACAGCGCGCCGGCCTTCGAAACCATTCGCCGTCGCGCACGGGCGCGTGGCGACCAGTACTACGAGATCGCGGCAACGCAGAATCTCGGGGCCTTGGCCCAGAGCAAGGGCGACGCCGTGCGGGCGGCCGCGCTCTACGAAAGCGTGCTGCCGCTGGTCGAGCGCGACCGCAATCCGGAGCTGTATGCCTCGCTGCTCAGTCATCTTGGCCAGGCACTGATCGCGCTCGGAGAATTCGATCGCGCGCAGGTGTTGCACAGTGAGGCGCTCGCGCTGTTCGCCGCGCGCGGCGACGACCGCCAGAAGGCGCGCGAGCTCGCGGCTCTCGCCGCCATCCAGTTCCGCAGCGGCAACGTCGAGCGCGCGCTCGGCACGATCGAAAGCGCCCTGCCCCTGTACGAAAGTTCCAACGATCAGGAAGGCTACGTGTCGGCATTGCGCCTGGCCGGAAACGCGGCCGCGGCGCTCGACCGTCATGCGGTTGCAGTCGGCTACCTGCGTGATGCCGAGTCGCATGATCCGAACGGCGTCACCATCGATCACACCCGTGTGCTGCTGGCCGGTGAATTGCGCGTCCAGGGAGCGCTGCGTGACGCGGAGGAAATCCTGACCTCGGTGCTGAAGAGTCCCAATGAGTGGACGCGCGCCGACGCACTGCAGGAGCGCGCGCGGCTGCGACAGCGCCAGCATCACGACGGCGAGGCGCTCGCGGACCTGCGCGAGGCGGATGCGATCTACGCGCGCTTGCGGCTGGACTTCGACCGCATCGACTCGAGCTCCGCGCTGGCCCTCGCGCTGCTCGATAGCGGCGACCTCGAGGGCGCCGCCAGGGCCGCGGATACGGCCGTCGCCCTGGAGACGCGGATCCGCGTGAAAGCTGCAAATCCCGAGATGCGCGCGCGATTCCTGTCCGCGAGCTACGCACCGTACGAGGCGCGCATAGAGGTCGACCTGGCCGC
>Ga0068871_100002447_pt1 | contig 12683 bp, 14 predicted proteins | sample KBSMisM72_FD_72750 | JGI IMG/M metagenome (GOLD analysis project Ga0068871, IMG submission 72750) | Miscanthus rhizosphere microbial communities from Kellogg Biological Station, Michigan, USA - KBS Miscanthus M7-2 | ecosystem: Host-associated > Plants > Roots > Rhizosphere > Soil ... | reverse complement strand
TCCTGGGCGAAGACGCAGCGCACCTTGCCCAGCGATTCGAGGCGCACGCTCACGGCAAGGTTGTCGTCCAGCTTCGCCGCTTTCTGGAAGTCGATCGCCATCGAGGTCACCACGAAGACCATTGCGTGCTCACGCCCGAGCGCCTGGTGATCGAACCCCAGGTGGCGCAGCCATTCGGTGCGAGCGCGTTCGAGGAACTTGAAATATTCACCGTGGTAGACCACGCCGCCAGCGTCGGTGTTCTCGAAATACACGCGCACCGGGAAGGAGTAGACGAAGAGCTCCGGCTGCAGCGTGGGTTTCACGGCGATCCGGCTCACGTGAAGAGATCCCCGCCACGCGGTCCGGCTTCATGCACCAGGCCGAAGTGCCGGTAGGCAAGCGGCGTGGCGATCCGTCCGCGTTGCGTGCGCTGCAGGTATCCCTGCTGGATGAGATACGGCTCGAGCACGTCCTCGATCGTGTCGCGCTCCTCGCCGATCGCCGCCGCGAGGTTTTCCACGCCGACCGGTCCGCCCCCGAACTTCTCGATCACCGCGCAGAGGAGCTTGCGGTCCATGACGTCGAGTCCCGCGGTGTCCACGTCGAGCATGCGAAGCGCCGTGTCGGCCACCTCGCCGGTGACGAGTCCCGTGGCCTTTACCTCGGCGAAATCGCGCACGCGCCTGAGCAGGCGGTTGGCGATGCGCGGAGTCCCGCGCGAGCGGCGCGCGATCTCGAGGGACCCCGACGGATCGACCGCGACGTTCAGCAGCCGCGCCGAGCGGGTGACGATGGTGGTGAGCTCCGCGGGCGTGTAGAACTCGAGCCGCGCCACGATCCCGAAGCGGTCGCGCAGCGGATTGGTGAGCATTCCCGCGCGCGTCGTGGCGCCCACCAGCGTGAAAGGCTGGAGGTCGAGCTTCACGGAGCGCGCGGCGGGACCCTCGCCGATCATGATGTCGATCTGGAAATCCTCGAGCGCGGGATAGAGGATCTCCTCCACCACGGGGCTGAGCCTGTGGATCTCGTCGATGAAGAGGACATCGTTGGGCTCGAGGTTGGTGAGGATCGCCGCGAGGTCGCCCGCGCGCTCCAGCACCGGCCCCGAGGTGTGGCGCATGCCCACGCCCATCTCCCGGGCGATGATGTGGGCAAGTGTCGTCTTGCCCAGGCCCGGCGGCCCGAAAAGCAGCACGTGGTCGAGCGCTTCCTTGCGGTTGCGCGCCGCGGAGATGAAGATGCGCAGCTGCTCGCGGATCTTCTCCTGCCCGATGTACTCGTCGAGGTGCCGGGGGCGAAGCGCGCGCTCCTCGCCGTCTTCCTGCGGCGAGGCCGGGCCCCCCGAGATCAGGCGGTCGGCTTCTATCATGTCTTCCCGAGGTGCTTCAGCGCGTGGCGGATCGCGTCGGTGAGCTGAAGGTCGGGCGGCAGCTGCTTCACCGCCGCCTGTGCCTCGCGCTCATTGTAGCCAAGGCCCAGCAGCGCATTCACCACGTCGGCGCTCGCCGCCGATGCATCGCCCCGCGCCCCGGGCACCGCCTTGGGCAACTTGTCGCGCAACTCCAGGACCAGGCGCTCGGCCGTCTTCTTGCCGATGCCCGGGATCTTGGTGAGCCGCGCGGCATCCTCGGAGGCCACCGCGGCCGAAAGGTCCTCCACCGAAAGGCCCGAGAGCACGGAGAGCGCGACTTTAGGGCCGACGCCGCTGATCTTGAGAAGCTGGCGGAACGTGCCACGCTCAGCGGCCGTAAGGAAGCCGTACAGCAGGTGCGCATCCTCTCGCACCACGAGGTGCGTGAGCAGCGTCACCTCCTCGCCGGTCCGGGGCAACGGATAGAAGGTGCTCATCGGCACGTCGATCTCGTAGCCAACGCCATTGCACGACACGACGACCTGCGGGAAATTCTTCTCGACGAGGATCCCCGCGACCCGGCCGATCATGTCGAGATCCTCCCTGCGCGCACCCGTCGCCCGCGCGTAGGAATGGCTCCCAGGCCCATGCCGCCGTGCGCATGGCAGATCGCGCACGCAAGCGCATCCGCCGCGTCCGCGCTCGGATGCCCCGGAAGCCGCAAGAGCCGCTTCACCATCTCCTGCACCTGTTCCTTGCGCGCGTGCCCGAGCCCGACCACGGCCTGCTTCACCTGGAGCGCGGTGTACTCGGATACCGGCAGGCGCGCCAGCACTGCGGCGCAGATCGCCGCCCCGCGCGCCTGCCCGAGGAGCAAGGTGGACTGGGGATTCACGTTCACGAACACCTTCTCGACCGCCACCTCGACGGGAGAATAGCTCTCGATCACCTCGGCGAGGCCATCGAGGATCTGGGCCAGGCGAAGGGCGAGCGACAGCGAGGCGTCGGAGCGGATGCGGCCGCTCGCCACGTACGCGAGGGACGCGCGATCCTTTTCGAGCACCCCGTAGCCCGTGCAGCCGAGGCCGGGGTCGATTCCGAGGATGCGGATGGCACTCAGCCGAAGGCCGCCGTCGTGTAGACGTCCTGGACGTCGTCGAGCGACTCCAGGGCGTCGATGAGCTTCTGCATCTTCGCCGCGTCCTCGCCGGACATCTCGGTCTCGTTCGAGGGTTTCATCGTGACCTCGGCGAGCTCGGGCTTGAATCCCGCCTTCTCGAGTGCCGCCTTCACACCAATGAATTCGTACGGGGCCGTGATGACTTCCAGCGAACCGTCGTCGTTCGCGATCACGTCTTCGGCGCCCGCCTCCAGCGCCGCTTCCATCAACTTGTCCTCGTTCGTGCCGGGCGCGAAGAGGAGCTGGCCGCAATGCTTGAAGAGGAACGCGACCGACCCGGTGGCGCCCATGTTGCCGCCATGCTTGGTGAAGGCATGGCGCACTTCCGCCACCGTGCGCGTGCGATTGTCGGTGAGCGTGTCGACGATCACGGCGGCGCCATTCGTGCCGTAGCCCTCGTAGCGGATTTCCTCGTAGCTCACTCCGTCCATGCCGCCCGTGCCGCGCTTGATCGCGCGCTCGATGTTGTCCTTCGGCATGTTGTTCTCGAACGCCTTGTCGACGGCGAGCCGCAGGCGCGGGTTCATGTCCGGATCGCCGCCGCCCATGCGGGCGGCAACGGTGATTTCCTTGATGAGCCGGGTGAAGATCTTGCCGCGCTTCGCATCCTGGCGCCCTTTGCGGTGCTGGATGTTGGCCCACTTGCTGTGGCCTGCCATATGGGTCTGTCTTCTGCTGCTTCGTGAGGCGAGCGGGAATACGTAATGGTAACATTCGCCTCCCGCCCCTCTCCAGACGAAAACACGGTGCTTTCAGCGCTCGATTTCCTGGGTTTCATCCTCGGCACGAGGCGGTAAGGGAGCCATGGCGAAGACAGGAGAGCGCAAGGCCCAGATCCTGCAGACGCTCGCGTCCATGCTGGAGAACCCCAAGGGCGAGCGAATCACGACGGCATCCCTCGCCGCGCGCCTGGACGTTTCCGAGGCAGCCCTCTACCGCCACTTCACCAGCAAGGCGCAGATGTTCGAGGGGCTGATCGAGTTCATCGAGCAGACCGTGTTCACGCTCGTGAACAAGATCCAGTCCGAGGAACCGGACCCGATGAAGCAGGTGGAATCCACCGTCGCCACGCTGCTCGGCTTCGCGCAGAAGAACCCGGGGATGACGCGCGTGCTGATCGGCGATGCGCTGGTGAACGAGGACGAACGGCTCCAGGCGCGGGTAAACCAGCTGATCGACCGTCTCGAGGCGAGCCTCAGGCAAAGCGCGCGCCTCGCGGTGACTGCCGGGTCCCTGCCCGCCGACTGGGACGTGAACGCGTACGCCAACGCGGTCATCGCTTTCGTGATCGGTCGCTGGCACCAGTTCGCCAAGAGCGGCTTCAAGCGCGCGCCGATGGACGGTTGGACGCAGCAATGGCGCGTGTTCGCGGCCTGACCGCCGCGCGTTAGTGGCACCCGCCCTGCCGGAATTGCACACCGTGCGCCTTGCGGTGCGCCTGGCGCGTCCCGGGATGCAGGCGGCGATGGCGCGCTTCCTCTCGGAAAATTTCGAAAGCCACCTGGATCGCTGGTCGCCTCCGGCCACCACGGCCTTTTTCACCGAGGACTTCTGGCGCGATCGGCTCGCAATCGCCGTCGAGGAGTACCACGCGGGGCGCGCGGCGCGCTTCGTGCTCCAGCCGGAAGGCTCGGAATCCAGCCCGATCCTGGGCACCTGCAACTACACGAACATCGTGCGCGGCCCCTTCCTCGCCTGCCACCTGGGTTACCAGATCGCGCATTCCCACGAAGGCCAGGGCCTCATGTCCGAGGCGCTGCGCGCCACCAACGAGTTCGTCTTCCGGACCCTGCGCCTTCATCGCATCATGGCCAACTACCGTCCGGAGAACGAGCGCAGCGGCCGGTTGCTCGAGCGACTGGGTTTCGTGCGCGAAGGCCTCGCGAAGGACTATCTCTTCATCGATGGGGCGTGGCGCGATCACGTGCTCACCTCGCTCGTGAATCCGGAATTCGACCCGGCATGGGTCGAGCCTGCCGGCCGGCTCGCCTAGGCTTCGGCGCCGGGGGCGAGTTCGCGCGCGGCAGGGCGCCGGCTCGCCGGATGGAAGTCGATGTCGCGCACGAGCCGCTCGAAGCTCGCGAACATCTCGTCCACCGTGGCGCCGCCCGTGTTGAACACGCAGTAGCGATAGCTGCCGAGCCATTTCATCTCGCGCGCCAGGTCGGAGCCGCGCTTGCGATACACCATGACGTGCCCCTCGGGATGGCGCGCCGCCAGCGCCTCGACGTCGCGAGCCGATGGCCACCGGCCAAGCCCCTCGCCCGCGAGGTCCCGCAACACGAAGCTTGCCGCATGGCGCTGCCGTCCCTCGCCGCGCTTCACCACCGGCTCGTCGCCGCAATGCAGCGCGAGCAAGGCATCGAAGGGGCTGTAGCCGTCCACGCGCTCGAAGATGTCGTAGAACTGGCCGGCGGCGCGCGGGTTGATCTCGATCACGCGCAGCGCGCCGCTCGCCGGGTCGATGCGCATCTCGATATTGAACATGCCGTGCCGCAGGCCCAGCCCTTCGATCAGACGGGTCGCGAGCGCATCGACCCGCTCGAGATCGGCGGGCGGCAACGACGACGGATACTGGAAACGCTGGAACTGGTCGGTGCCCGGATACATGATCGAATCGACGGTGCCCAGCATCGTGACGCGGCCGTCGCGCACGAAGCCGTTCGCGGTCACCTGCGCGCCGCGCGCAACCTCCTCCACCACCATGCTGAACGGGTCCTCCGTCATGGAGGAATGGGCCCGCATCACCTGAGCGAAGGGGCGCACCAGCCGCTCGATGATGGCGCGCTCGAAACGGCCAAAACGCGTGTGGCGATGGAGCTCCTCGAACGACTCCACGCGCCGCGCCAGCACCGAGAAGGCCGCCTTCGCGGGCTTCACGTAGAGCGGATACGGCAGCGGGACTTCGTCGGGCTGGTCGAACCCGCGTCGCAGCAGCCCGAAATGCGAGTTCGCCTCCGGGGCGATGCGCTCGAAGGCCTGGCGCGCGTAGTACTTGTGCTGGATCGTGAGAACCGCGGCCAGGTCCGAGTGCGGCAGGGCGAGCCGCGCTGCGATGAGCGAGGCGAGGAACGGCCCGAACTGCTCGTCGGAGGTGACGACGCCGTCGAGCCCGCGATCGCGATAGCGCGCCACCATCTTTTCGACGAAAGCGAGCGCGTCGAAGGTGAAGAGCCGGGCGTTGTCCGGGAAGCTGAAGAGGTCGAAGCCTTCGAAGTGGAACTCGAAGCGCTGCGCGTAGCGCGCGTCACGCGTCGCGAGGTGATCCCATTCGTCGGGAAAAAGTACGAGGACGCGCCGCTTCACCGTTTCAGGATAGCGCGTCCGCCCAGATGTTTGCCGCCCAGTTCATGGCGTAGGCGCCTTCGGCTTCGCTCATTCCCGGCGACACGCCGCCCGATCCGGGAACCGCCTTCATGGTGCGGTCCTTCTCGTCGTACTTGTGAACCGAGGCCACATGGATTGCGTGCTTGTCGGAGACCATGCTGTAGCACGTGTTGACGAGCGTTGGCGACGGATTCGGAGCATCGCCCCGCAGGAGCGCTACCACCGCGGCCGCGCAGATCCTTGCGTGGGCGTTGGCCATGCTGCCGCTCTTGGGCATTGCGGGCGCGATCTGCAGCGAGTCGCCCAGGATGTGCACGCCCTTGGCCGCTTTCGATTCGTAGGTGACCCAGTCCACCTCGCACCAGCGCTTGTTCACGGTGATGAAGGCAGCGGCGGCACCGCCCGCCTTCATCGGCGGCAACACGTTCAGGACGTCGGCCTTCACGTCGTCGAACTCGAGCTTCACCGCGCGGCCACGCACGTCCACGTCCACTGCCTTGCTGTTGGGACGGTACTCGATGATCCCCCTGTAGAGATCGGACCAGGCCTTCCTGAAGAGCGGCCCCTTCGACGTGAGGTCTGCGTTGGCGTCCAGGAGGAGCACCTTGGATCGCGGCTTGCGCGCCCGGAAGTAGGCGGCCACCTGGCACGCGCGCTCGTAAGGGCCCGGCGGGCAGCGGTACGGCGCTTCGGGGATCGACAGGACGTAGACGCCGCCGTCGGGCATCGCCTCGAGCTGGAGCCGCAGCGCGGCGGTCTGCGGGCCCGCCTTCCAGGCGTGGAGGACTTCGCCCTGCGCGCTTTCGCTCGCCATCGCCGGCAGCGACTCCCACATGAAGTCCACGCCGGGCGAGACGATCACACGCTCGAAGCCGATCGCATCGCCGCGGGAAAGGCGCACCTGCTTCTTCTCCGCGTCGATCGCGATCGCGGTGTCGCGCACGACGCGCACGCCGCGCGCCTCGAGCCCGGAATAGGGGCGCGTGATGTCGCCCATGGTCCTGAAACCGCCCAGCACCATGTTGGAGAGGGGACACGAGACGAACGACTCGTTGCGCTCAACGAGGATCACGTCGAGGGTCGGATCGAGCAGCCGCACGTAGCGCGCCGCCGTCGCGCCACCGTAGCCGCCGCCCACGACGACCACGCGCGCCTTCGCCGGTCCGGAAGCGGATTTCATCGTCGCGCAACCGGCGAGGCCCGCTGCCAGCGCCGCCCCGCCCGCCTTCAGGAAATCGCGGCGTTGGATGCTCATGATCCCTCCCGCTGCGAGGCGAAGTACGAGGCCATGGCCGCGATCTCGCTGTCGGTGAAGCCCTTCGCGATCTGGTGCATCACCGTCGCCTCGCGCTTGCCCTCCTTGAACGCCTTCATCGCCCCGATCGTCGACTCGGCGCTGCGTCCCGCGAGGCGCGGCAGCGACGAGCCCGGCGCGGGAATTCCCCGGGTGCCATGGCACATGGCGCAGTTCGCGGCCATCGAAGCGACGCCCTGCGCCGTGAGATTCGGTGCCGCGAACGCGGGGGTCGGCGGCGCGGGTTGCTGCGCGAGCGTCGCGGTCGCGAATACCGCGCCCGCCGCAGCGATTGCGAGATGCTTTTCCATGGGCCTCCCTTCTCCGGCGCAGGATAGCTGCAAAAGAAAACGCCCGCTTCGGGAAGCGGGCGTCGATTTCGCAGTCGCGGATTACGTGCTCTCGACCGGCTCCGGAGGCTGCGGCGCCGACTGCGCGATGTCGAGCATCACCTTGCCCGCGTCGTCCGCGTCGATGGTCACGCGGCCGCCGTTGGCAAGCTTGCCGAACAGCAATTCATCGGCAAGGGCGCGCCGGATCGTGTCCTGGATGAGGCGCGCCATCGGGCGCGCGCCCATGAGGGGGTCGAATCCGTTCTTCGCGAGGTACTTCTTGAGGTTCTCGGTGAAGAGCGCCTCGACCTTCTTCTCGGACAGTTGGCTCTCCAGCTGCATGAGGAACTTCTCCACCACGCGCAGGATGATCTGCTCGTCGAGGGAGGCGAAGGACACGACCGCGTCCAGGCGATTGCGGAACTCCGGCGTGAACATGCGCTTGATCTCGCCCATCTCGTCGCCGGCCGTCTTGGTCTGCGTGAAGCCCATCGTGTTCTTCGAAAGCCCTTCGGCCCCCGCGTTGGTGGTCATGATCACGCACACGTTGCGGAAGTCCGCCTTGCGGCCGTTGTTGTCGGTGAGCGTGCCGTGGTCCATCACCTGCAGGAGGATGTTGAAGATGTCCGGGTGCGCCTTCTCGATCTCGTCGAGCAGCAGCACGGAGTACGGGTGCTTGGTGATGGCCTCGGTGAGGAGCCCGCCCTGGTCGAAACCCACGTAGCCCGGAGGCGCGCCGATGAGGCGCGACACCGCGTGGCGCTCCATGTACTCGGACATGTCGAAGCGGATCAGCTCCACGCCCATGATGAAGGCGAGCTGGCGCGCGACCTCGGTCTTGCCCACGCCGGTGGGGCCGGAGAAGAGGAAGCTTCCGACCGGCTTCTGCGGATTGCCCAGCCCCGAGCGCGCCATCTTGATGGCCGCCGAGAGCGCGTCGATCGCCTTGTCCTGGCCGAACACCACCGCCTTGAGGTCACGGTCGAGGTTCTTCAGCGCCGAGCGGTCGTCGTTGGAGACGTTGCGTGCCGGCACGCGGGCGATCTTGGAGACGATCTCCTCGATCTCGGGCTTGCCGATCACTTTCTTCTGCTTCGACTTGGGCAGGATGCGCTGCAGCGCGCCCGCCTCGTCGATCACGTCGATCGCCTTGTCGGGAAGGTGCCGGTCGTTGATGTAGCGGGCCGACAGCTCCGCGGCCGTGGTGAGCGCGTTGGCGGTGTATTTCACGCCGTGGTGGAGCTCGAAGCGCGACTTGAGTCCCCTCAGGATCTCCACCGTCTCCTGGATGCTGGGCTCGTTCACGTCCACCTTCTGGAAGCGGCGTGACAGCGCGTGATCCTTCTCGAAGATGCCGCGGTACTCGTTGTACGTCGTGGCGCCGATGCACTTGAGGGCGCCCGACGATAGCGCGGGTTTCAGGAGGTTCGAGGCGTCCAGCGTGCCGCCCGAGGCGCTTCCGGCGCCGATGAGCGTGTGGATCTCGTCGATGAAGAGGATCGCGTTCGGGTTGTCCACGAGCTGCTTCAGCACCGCCTTCAGGCGCTGCTCGAAGTCGCCGCGGTACTTCGTTCCCGCCAGCAGCGCCCCCATGTCGAGCGCGTAGACCTGCGCCTTGGCGAGGATCTCCGGCACCTGGCCGTCGATCACCCGCTTGGCGAGCCCTTCGGCGATGGCCGTCTTGCCCACACCCGCCTCGCCTACGAGGAGCGGATTGTTCTTGCGGCGCCGGCAGAGGATCTGCACGACGCGCTCCAGCTCCGATTCGCGGCCGATGAGCGGATCGATCTTGCCGTCGACGGCGAGCTGGTTGAGGTTCTGCGTGAAGCTTTCGAGCGCGCCGCCGGCCTGCGCCTCGGGCGCCTCGGTCTCGGCTTCGTTCTCCTCGCGCGAGCCAGGTGCCTGGGGCGCCTTGGTGATGCCGTGCGAGATGTAGTTCACGACGTCCAGGCGCGAGACCCCCTGCTGATGCAGGAAGTACACGGCGTGCGAATCCTTCTCGCCATAGATCGCGACGAGGACGTTGGCGCCGGTCACCTCCTTCTTGCCCGAGGACTGGACATGGAGGATGGCGCGCTGGATCACGCGCTGGAAACCGAGCGTGGGCTGCGTGTCCACCTCCCCGGTGCCCGCCACGGTGGGCGTGTGCTGCATCACGAAGTCGGACAGAGCCTTCTTCAGTTCGTCGATCTTCGCCGCGCAGGCCTTCAACACCTCCGAGGCCGAAGGGTTGTCGCAGAGGGCGAGCAGCAGGTGCTCCACGGTGATGAACTCGTGTCGCTTCTGCCGCGCCTCCACGAACGCCATGTGCAGGCTGACTTCCAACTCCTGGGCAATCATGTTTCCTCCATCGCGCATTGCAGCGGATGCTGGTGCTCGCGCGAATAGCTAGTGACCTGTTCGACCTTGCTGGATGCAACGTCTTTGGGATAGATCCCGCAGACTCCCCTTCCCTCAGTATGAACTTTGAGCATGATCTGGGTAGCCCGTTCCCGCGGCAGCGCGAAGAAGAGCTGCAGCACCTCGACGACGAATTCCATGGGGGTGTAGTCGTCGTTGTACATGACGACCTGGAACATGGGGGGTGGCTTGACCTGCGTCTCGCTCGGCTTTACGACTGTCGAGCCGTCGGGTTTCTCGGCCACCTACCTGTTCCCTTCTCGGTTGGACCAACCTACTGGTTAATATGGACGGGCGGGGGCGGTTTTTCAAGCCCTTCAAGCGGTTGGAAGCGTCTTTTCGCGCCGAGGATCAGCTTCCCGGACCTGTTGCGGCGCAGATACAACATCTATTGACAGTTGCCGGGAACGGCGCGTAAAACGCGCGTTGGAGTTTGGTTTTCAAGGATTTCGCGACGAGCGGGCCTGGATTCCAAGCGATTTGCGGGACTCCACCCGTTTAACAAGAGGCAAGCAAGCGCATGGCAACCGGAACAGTGAAGTGGTTCAACGATGCGAAGGGTTACGGGTTCATCACGCCCGACGACGGCAGCGAAGACCTCTTCGCGCACTTCTCGGCGATCCAGATGCAGGGCTTCAAGACCCTCAAGGAAGGCCAGAAGGTTTCCTTCGATGTGACGCAGGGACCGAAGGGCAAGCAGGCGTCGAATATCCAGGCAGCATAAGGGGAGCAGTCTTTCGAGAACCCCCGCGGCGCAGGCCGCGGGGGTTTTTTCTTGCAACGGCGCTACTGCTTCATGCGGCGCCTGAGCTCCGAGTCCACCGCATCCATGAACTCCTCGGTGGTGAGGAACGGATGGTCGGGACGGATGAGGATGGCGAGGTCCTTGGTCATCTTGCCGCCTTCGACCGTGTCGACGCAGACCTTCTCCAGCGTCTCGGCGAATTTCACGACGTCGGGAGTGCCGTCCATCTTGCCGCGGTAGATGAGGCCGCGCGTCCACGCGTAGATCGAGGCGATCGGGTTCGTCGACGTGGGCTTGCCCTGCTGGTGCATGCGATAGTGGCGAGTGACCGTTCCGTGCGCCGCTTCCGCCTCCACCGTCTTTCCGTCCGGCGTCGTGAGCACCGAGGTCATGAGGCCCAGCGAGCCGTAGCCCTGCGCGACCGTGTCGGATTGGACGTCGCCGTCGTAGTTCTTGCATGCCCAGAGGTAGCCGCCGTTCCACTTGAGGTTCGAGGCCACCATGTCGTCGATCAGCCGGTGCTCGTAGGTGAGCCCCGCCGACTCGAAGCGCGAGCGGAATTCCTTTTCGTACACGTCCTGGAAGATGTTGGCGAAGGTTCCGTCGTATACCTTGAGGATGGTGTTCTTGGTCGACAGGTACACGGGGTATTTGCGGGCGAGCGCGTAGTTGAAGCACGCCTGCGCGAAGCCCCGGATTGAAGCGTCGAGGTTGTACATGGCCATGGCCACGCCCGCTCCGGGGGCCTGGAACACCTCGCGCTCGATGGGCGCGCCGCCGTCCTTCGGCGTGAACGTCATCTTCAGCGTGCCCGGCCCGTCGAAGTGAATGTCGGTCGCGCGGTACTGGTCGCCGAAGCCGTGGCGGGCCACGACGACGGGCTTGTTCCAGTGCGGGATGAGGCGCGGCACGTTCTGGCAGATGATGGGCTCGCGGAAGATGGTGCCGTCGAGGATGTTGCGGATGGTCCCGTTGGGACTCTTCCACATCTGCTTCAGCTTGAATTCCTTCACGCGGTTCGCATCGGGCGTGATGGTGGCGCACTTCACGGCCACGCCGTGCTGCCGGGTGGCGTTTGCGGCATCGACCGTCACCTGGTCGTTGGTGGCATCGCGGTGCTCGACGCCGAGATCGAAATACTTGAGGTCGATGTCGAGATAGGGAAGGATCAGCTTCTCGCGGATCCTCTGCCAGATAATGCGGGTCATTTCATCGCCGTCCATCTCGACGACGGGATTCTTGACCTTGATCTTGTTCATTCGGACTCCTGGAAGGGGAAAATGCGCCTGCAGAATCGAAGAATTATAGCAAGGCGATCTTCCCCGATTCCCCCATGGCCAAGCTGATCCTCCTCAATAAACCGTACGGCGTCGTGTGCCAGTTCAGCGGCGAGGGGCGCACGCTGAAGGACCTCGTCGACGTTCCGGGCGTCTATCCCGCCGGACGCCTCGACGCGGACAGCGAGGGCCTGCTCGTCCTCACCGACGACGGCGCGGTGCAGGCCTCGATCACCAACCCCCGCCGCAAGATGCCCAAGATCTACCTCGCGCAGGTGGAAGGCATCGCCTCGCCCGAGGCGCTCGCGAAGCTCTCCTCGGGCGTGGAGCTGAATGACGGCATGACGCGGCCGGCGCGCGCTCGCGCCATCGAGTCGCCTGCCGGGTTGTGGCCGCGCGATCCGCCCATCCGCGTGCGCCGCGAAATTCCCGACTCGTGGATCGAGCTCGAGCTCATCGAAGGCCGCAACCGCCAGGTGCGCCGGATGACCGCCGCCGTGGGCTTGCCGACACTGCGCCTTGTGCGATGGCGCGTCGGACCCTGGAGCGTCGAGGGACTGGCTCCCGGCGAGTGGAAGCTCGCCCGCTGAAACGCTGTTTCTAGAGGGGCGACCGCGAGTGTCAACCCCGATATAATGCGCGGCGTTAATGCAGGCGACGAGGCTGATCCCAGCGCAGTCGACACATTGATATTTGATCAAACCAACAAACTCTAGGAACAACACACAAATGAAGAAGCTGTCTGCCCTGATCGCCATGATGTTCACCTCGGCCGTGTTCGCCCAGGCCACGCCC
>Ga0068871_100002446_pt1 | contig 12683 bp, 11 predicted proteins | sample KBSMisM72_FD_72750 | JGI IMG/M metagenome (GOLD analysis project Ga0068871, IMG submission 72750) | Miscanthus rhizosphere microbial communities from Kellogg Biological Station, Michigan, USA - KBS Miscanthus M7-2 | ecosystem: Host-associated > Plants > Roots > Rhizosphere > Soil ... | reverse complement strand
GCGCGCTCGGTCAGGTCCAGGGTGTACTTGGAAAGGGCCTGCCGCTGGCTCTCGCCTTCCTGCGAGGACACGTTCTCGCCGCCTCGCACTTCCTCCACGGCTTTCTCGAGGGCCTTTTTCGTCACGCCGGCGGACTTGAGCAGCTCGCCGGTCGGCCCTTTGTCCCCGACCGCGGCCAGCAGGAAGAGCTCCGAGGCGATGTACTGGTCGCCGCGCTTCTGCGCTTCCTTGTCGGCGACGTTGAGGAGCTGGGTCAGGTCGCGGCCGATCATTACCTCTCCGGGAGTGCCCTCCACCTTCGGAAGCTGTTCGAGCGACTTGGCGACGTTCTTCTTGAGAAGCGAGGCGTTGCCCCCGGCCTTGCTGATCAGCCCGGCGACGCCGCCGTCCTCCTGGTTGAGGAGCGCGAGCAGCAGGTGGGCGGGCTCGATGTACTGCTGGTCGCGCCCAAGGGCGAGGCTCTGGGCCTCGCCCAGGGCTTCCTGCAGCTTGGTGGTCAGTTTGTCGAATCGCATCGCCTTGATCCTGGAGGTGAACCGGTTGATCCGGCCTCTAGCCAAAATGGGGCCGGACCCCGGCGCGTTCAAGACTGTTCGGCTACAGTTATCGCATGACCGCAACCATCCCGCGGCGCTATTCCGTCGGGCTCTGGCTCACGGCGGGCAGCCTGGCATTCCTCTTCTGCCTTTACCACCTGTCCGCCACCCTGGTCGGCGGCACCTTCCTGCCCGCGGACCCGGACTCGCTCTATCACGCCCGCCGCATCCTGGATTCCCTCTCAGACCCGTTGCGCATGTACCAGTTCGACCCGCGCATCCATGCCCCCGAGGGCAGCTGGATCACCTGGCCCTGGGCCTACGACATGCTGATGGCGTTCGCGGCGCGCGGGCTGGTGGCGCTCACGGGAGCGCGCGACCCGATGACCGTGCTCGCCTTCGTCGCGCCGGCATGGGTGTTCGTCAACGCGGCGCTTTTCCTCGGCGTCGCCTCGCGCCTGCGGCTGTCGCTCGCCATGCGCGCGCTCGCCATGTTGTTCTTCGTCGTCGTGCCGCTGACGCAAAAGCTGCACCGCGTGGGCATGCTGGATCACCACTACATCGAGTTCACCTTCGTGCTCGCCTCGCTCTACCTCGGCCTGGGGTGGTTCGAGGAGATGGCCAGCCGTCGACGCGCGATCGCGCTCGCCGTCGTCCTGGGCGCAGCGCCCGCCTTCCACAACGGCCTGTTCATCCTGCAGCTGCCGGTGCTGGTGACCGTCGCAGTTCTCTGGGCTCTCGGCCGGCCGATCGACCGGAGAGGAACGCTGGCATTCGCCATCGCTCTGGTGGCTACGACCGCCCTCTTCCTGCTGCCCTCCGAGCCGTTCCGGCGCGGCGAGTTCTCGTACTACCTGCACTCCTCGTTCCATCTCTACGCCGCCTTCTCGACGGCCTTGCTTTGCCTGTATGCGAGCCGAATTCGCTTTTCGCGCGCGGCGGTCGCCAGCCTGTGCGTGCTGATCGTCGCGCTGGCGGTCCCGGTCCTGCCGCAACTGGTCCATGGCCGCGACTTCCTGTTCACCGACCTGCCCTACCTGGAGCGCATCGGGGAGCTCATCGGCATCCGCCAGCTGCTTGCGCAGGGCCAATGGTGGGAGGTGACCCTGACCTACTCCCCCGCCTTGTGGCTGCTGCCCGTCGGCCTGGGCGGGCTGCTCTGGCGATTGCGCCGCGACTCGAGCAATGCCAGCGTGCATTTCCTGGTGCAGTCAATTTTCGGCTCGTTCCTGCTCCTGCAGTCGTTCCGCTTCCATTACTTCGGCAGCTTTGCCCTCATCCTGCCGCTTTGCCGCCTGATCGACGACGCGCGCGAGCTGCGCCCGGAGCTTTTCGCGTCCTGGCCGAGGCGGATTGCGCTCGGCGCGATCGCGGTTGTGCCGCTCCTCGCTTGCCTGCCGCACCTTCTCTATGCGTACCCGCTTGGCGACAGCGCGCAGTACAACCTGATGCGGCCCGTCTATGCGGCGCTGGGCGCCGCCTGCCGCAAGTCGCCGGGCGTGGTCCTCGCCGAGAGCAACGACGGGCACCCGATCCGCTTCCATACCGAGTGCTCGGTGATCGCCGACAACTTCATCACCACGCCGCAGCACGTCGCGAAGGTCGCGTTGTCCGAAACGCTCCTGGCAGGCTCGGCGAGCGAGGTCATGCGCGACGCACCGTATGTCCGCTATATCCTCGTCAGGCGAGCCGACGACGTGCTCGACGCCGACCGGCGCTGCGGCATGCAGTGCCCGGAGAACGCGGGCCTGCGCCGCGAATTGCTGCTGGCGGCCGAGCCGCCGAAGGGCCTGCGCCTGCTGAACGAGTTCCAGGTGCGGCGGGGCGACAGGGTAGAGCCGTACGCCCGGCTGTTCGAGGTGCTGCCGCCGGATCACGCGGCGCGCTGAGGCGCCTGCGGGAGGCCATAGTCCCTTCGGGAGGCATGCCGCGGCTTGAATTTCCTCCGGGCAAGCCTATTTTTTGCTTCATGAAGAACCTTATGGAACGGCGCACGCGTTTCAACCTGCTCTACCTGCTTTTCGCCATGTTCGCGATCCTCTCCCTGCAGCAGTGGTGGCAGCGCGCGCAGACGGTGGAGGTGGTGCCCTACAGCGATTTCGAAAGGCTGCTGGCGGCGGACAAGATGTCCGAAGTCGTGGTCTCCGGCCAGCGCATCACCGGCAAGCTGAAGGCAGCGGAAAACGGCAAGACGGTCGTGGTCGCCAATCTCGTTTCGCCCGACGTAGCCGAGCGGCTGTCCCGGTACAACGTCAAGTACACCCAGGCGCCCGAGAACACGATCGTGCGCGACGTGCTTTCCTGGGTCGTGCCGGCGCTGATCTTCTTCGGCGTGTGGTATCTCCTCGTGCGGCGCATGTCGGGGCAGGCCGGCGGCATGGGCGGCTTCATGAGCATCGGGAAGAGCCGCGCCAAGGTGTACGTCGAGAGCAAGACGGGCGTCGTGTTCAAGGACGTCGCGGGCGTCGATGAGGCCAAAGCCGAGCTGCAGGAAGTGGTCGAGTTCCTCAAGGATCCGAAGAAGTACGGCCGCCTCGGCGCGCGCGTGCCGAAAGGCGTGCTGCTCGTCGGCCCGCCGGGAACCGGCAAGACGATGCTGGCGCGCGCCGTCGCGGGCGAGGCCGGCGTGCCGTTCTTCTCGATTTCCGGCTCGGAGTTCGTCGAGATGTTCGTCGGCGTGGGCGCGGCGAGGGTGCGCGACCTGTTCGAGCAGGCGCGACCCAAGGCGCCGGCGATCATCTTCATCGACGAGCTCGACGCCCTCGGGCGCGCGCGCGGCGCGAATCCCGTAGGCGGGCACGACGAGAAGGAGCAGACGCTGAACCAGCTGCTGGTCGAGCTCGACGGCTTCGACTCGAGCACGGGGCTCGTCCTGCTCGCCGCCACCAATCGCCCGGAGATCCTCGACCCGGCGCTGCTGCGCGCCGGCCGCTTCGACCGCGTGGTGCTGGTCGACCGTCCCGACAAGAAAGGGCGCCTCGAGATCCTGCAGGTCCACTCGCGCAAGGTGAAGCTCGCGCAGGGCGTGGACCTGGAGAAAATCGCCGCCATGACGCCCGGATTTTCGGGGGCCGACCTCGCCAACCTGATCAACGAGGCGGCGCTGCTCGCCACGCGCCGCGGCGCCGACTCGGTCACGCAGGGCGACTTCGGCGAGGCGATCGAGCGCCTGATCGCCGGGCTGGAGAAGAGAAATCGCGTTCTCAACGAGACCGAGCGGCGCGTGGTCGCGCATCATGAGCTCGGTCACGCGCTGGTCGCGCTCGCCCTGCCGGGCACCGACCCGGTGCACAAGATTTCGATCATCCCGCGCGGCGTCGCGGCGCTGGGCTACACGCTGCAGCGCCCGACCGAGGATCGCTTCCTGATGACGCGCGAGGAGCTGGAAGACAAGATGGCGGTGCTGCTCGGCGGCCGCGCGGCGGAGGAAGTGGTCTTCAGCCACCTCTCCACCGGCGCGGCGAACGACCTTTCCAAGGTGACCGAGATTGCGCGCAGCATGGTGATGCGCTACGGCATGGTGAGGACGCTCGGCCATGTCGCCTACGAGAACGAGCCGGCCGGCTTCCTCAGCAACAACATCTCGCAAAAGCAGTTCAGCGAGACCACGGCGCGCGAGATCGACGTGGCCGTGCGGGAAATCGTCGACAGGGCGTATGCCAAGGCGCTCGGCATCCTCAAGCGCGAGCGTGCGGCGCTCGAGCGCTGGGCGCAAAAGCTGCTCGACAAGGAAACGCTGCTCGAGGCCGACCTCGACGAGCTCAAGCGCGCGGTGGCGCCCGAGCAGAGAGCCGCGGCTTAGCCGCCCGCGCTAGCTGCCGTTCTTTGCGGTGGCGGCGGCGCGCCGCTCGGGCGGCGTCTGCTCCTCGTCGCCGTACAGGCCGTTGCGGAAGACGAACGAAGCCACCGAGTAGAACGAGATCGCCTCGCGCAGCACCGCGTCGTCCTGCACCGGCTCGACGATATTCATGTTCGGGTCGACGCGGAATACCTCGGTCTTGCGCTTGGGCTGGAGCAGCGCCATGCGGTCACCCTTGATGTAGCCGAGGGTCTGGTAGTTGGCGACGAACGCGCGATCCTGCCCAGGCGGCGCGTTGAGAATGTCGTGCCCGAAAAACTTGGTGTAGTAGCGGAAGTTGAGCAGCCCCAGCAGCGTCGGCGCAATGTCGATCTGCGACATGAGGCGATCCACGCGGCGCGGCTGGACGTGCTTCGGGGAATAGACGAAGAGCGGAATCAGGTATTTGTCGACCGGAATGCGCGAGCCGCCGCGTGCGTTCGCGCCGTGGTCCGCCGTCAGGACGAAGAGCGTGTCGTCGAACCAGGCGTGGTTGCGGGCGTCCCGGATCAGCTTGCCCAGAGCATAGTCGCTGTACTTGACCGCGCCTTCGCGCGAAGCGCCCGACGGGATGTCGATGCGGTTCGCCGGATACGTATAGGGCCGGTGATTGCTGGTGGTCATGACATGGACGAAAAAAGGCTTGCCCGCCTTGTGCTCGCGATCGAGCTCGTCCATGACATGGTCGAACAGGTGCTCGTCGGCGACGCCCCACACGTTCTCGTGCTCGATGCGCGCGGACGGAATCGTGCGGCGGTCGATCGCGCGGTAATCGTTCGCCTCGAAGAACGCGTTCATGTTGTCGAAGTAGCCGTAGCCGCCGTACGCGAAGATGACCGAGTAATCCTTGTCCTCGAAGACGCTGCCCAGCGAGAACAGCTTCTCGTTGTGCGGCCGGCGCACGATCGATTGTCCGGGTGTCGGCGGCAGCGCGAGCGCCAGCGCTTCCATGCCGCGGACGGTTCGGTTGCCGGTGGCGTAGAGGCGCGTGAACCAGAGGCTCTCGCCGGCGAGCCGGTCCAGGTTCGGCGTAAGCCCGCGCTTGTCGCCGTAGCTGCCGAGGAACTCGGCGCCGAGGCTCTCGACGCTCACCAGCACCACGTTCAGCCGCCGCTCGGGCCTGGCCGGCGCGATCAGGCGCTCCACGCCTCCGGGAAACTTCGCACCGAGCGCCGAGCGCACCCAAGGCATCGCCTCGGCGATCGGGATGGTGGCGTAGTGCCGGTCATAGCCAAGCTCGTTGCGCCGATTGGCCGCGAAAAACTCGTAGACCCCGTTGCCCGCGAGATCGTTCGGCGCATCGGCCGCCGCGAAGTTCTTCGTATCGGAGTCGACCCAGCGCAGCGTTGCGGCGAACACGGCCGTCCAGGCCGCAAGCACGATGAGCGCCGGGCGCCATGAGAGCGCGGCCCCGGCGCCGGACCAGGCGGGACGCCTGACGGCGAAGGCGGCGCCGAGCGCGAGCACGGCGAGGCCGGCGAGCACGCGCCCGACCGGATAGCTCTGCCAGATATTGCCCAGCACTTCATGGGTGTACAGCAGGTAGTCGACGGCGATGAAGTTGAAGCGCGAGCCGAATTCGTCCCAGAACAGCCATTCGGCGACGGCCAGCACCAGCGCGCCGTATGCCGCCGCCGCGATGAGAAGCAGGACGAAGGCGCGATGCGGCCGGGTGCGCGCCAGGCGGTTGGGCACGAGCGCGAGCCACAGGACGAGCGGCGCGAGCAAGTAGCAGGCTGCGATCAAGTCGAAGGCGAAGCCGACGATGAAAACGCCGAGCCATTGGCCGATGGAGCCGACGGCAACCTCCGGACGCAGCGCGAGCGCGAGTCGCGTCACCGTCGAAATGAGAACGAGAAGCGCTGCGGCGAGCAGCGCCGGCCTGAACCTCTCCGGGATGTGTTTCACGGCGGGCACTTTAGCACCGCCCGATGGCACTCGCTTGCACGAAGCTGACCGCGTTCTCCGAATACCATTAGGCGTGCAACTGCGCTGGCTCGCCCTGATTGCGCTTCTCGTCTCCAGCGGGATGCTGTGCGCGCAAGTGGCCGCTCCCGTCCCCTCGTTCGCGGAGCTCGAGGCCGCGGGCGCGGTGATCGGCGCGATCCGCATCGAGACCCGCGACATCTTCGACATCGAAGATCCCGCGGAAGCAAACGCGCTTTTCCGCTGGGCGAACCGCCTGCACATCACCACGCGTCCTTCGGTGATCCAGCAGGACCTCCTGTTCAAGTCCGGCGACCGCGTCTCGGTGAAGGTGATCGACGAGACCGAAAGGTTGCTGCGCTCCAACCGCTACCTGCACGACGTGATCATCCGGCCGGTCAATTTCAGCGACGGCGTGGTCGACATCGAGGTGGTGACGCGCGATACCTGGTCGATCGATCCCGGTCTCAGCGCCTCGCGCGCCGGAGGCGCGAACTCCGGCCGGCTTTCGCTGCGCGACTACAACGTGCTGGGCACCGGCATCACGGCGGGAATCTCCTACTCGTCGAACGTGGACCGCGCCGGGACGGAGATCGGATTTGCCGACAACCACCTGTTCGGCAACCGCACCGCCATCAGTTACACGTATGCGGTGCTGGATGTGGGCAAGCAGCAGACGTTCGCGTTCGGGCGCCCTTTTTATGCGCTCGATACGCCGTGGTCGGCGGGCGTCATTGCCACGCAAAGCGACGCCCTGAGCACCATCTACGACCAGGGTGTCGCGGTCGCGCAATACCGCGCGAACAACGACACGGCCGAGGTCTCCGGCGGCTGGTCCACGGGCCGCGTCAACGGGTGGGTGCAGCGTTTTTCCGGCGGCTTTGCCTCGCAGTCGAATACCTACACGCTGCAGGGAGATCTGCCGCCGCCGCCGCAGCTGCCGCAGGACCTCGTGCTGAACGGCCCCTTCGTGCGCTACCAGATCATCGAGGACCTCTATGAGCGGGTGCGGAACCGCGACCAGATCGGCCGGCCGGAATTCTTCGCGCTCGGCATGCAATCCACGCTGCAGCTCGGCCGGACCTTCATGGGGCTGGGATCCACGCAGGAGGCGTGGCTCTACTCGGCGAACATCAGCAAAGGCCTGAGGCTGCCCGCGCGCAGCACCTTGTTCGCGAGCGCCTCCGTATCGAGCCGCCTGAATGAAGGCCATCGCGAAAACCAGCTGATCAGCGGAAGCCTGCGCTATTTCATCCCGCAAACCGACCACGCCCAGATGCTGGCCTCGACCACCCTCGATGTCTACCGACGCCCCGACGTACCTGCCCCGCTCACCTTAGGCGGCGACACCGGCCTGCGCGGTTATCCCCTCAGCTACCAGAGCGGCGAGCGCCGAGCGCTGACCACGCTCGAAGAGCGGCTGTATTCGGACTGGTATCCCTATCACCTGTTCCGGCTCGGCGGAGCGGTGTTTGCCGATTGCGGCCGCGCATGGAATGGCACGGGCGAAACCCCCGCGGACAACAGGAACAAGATCCTGTGCGATGCGGGCTTCGGCCTGCGGTTTCTCAGCGCGCGCTCCGCGTTCGGCAACGTAGCGCACGTCGATTTCGCCTTCCCGCTGAACTACCGCAACGAAGTGCGCTCGGTGCAGTTCCTGATCACGACCAAGACCGCCTTCTAGCCAGGCTGGATGGCCTGGTACGCGGCATAGCCGGCGGCCGCGGCGGCGAGCGAGCCGAAGAGGTGCGCGGCGGAGTGGACCAGCGCCCAGGCGTGGCGACCGGCGCGCAGCAGCTCGAGCGACTCGGCCGAGAAGCTCGAGAAGGTCGTAAGCGCGCCGAGAAACCCGGTGACGAGAAAAAGCCGGACGGCCGGATGCACCTGCGGCGAGGCCGCCAGCCAGGCGACGACAAAGCCGATGATCAGCCCGCCTCCGATGTTGGCGATCAGCGTGCCTAAAGGAAGGTGGGGCAGCACCGCGTTGAATTCGCCGACCAGGAACCAGCGCAGCCACGCCCCGAGTACCGCGCCCAGGCCCACGGCGGCAAATGCAGAGGGCGGCGGCACCTAGCTGGCTTTCTTGCGCGGCGCGCCCTGCCAGCGCTCCGCGGCGTGGTCGTCGCTCGCGCGAGCTTCCACCCAGCGAGCCCCATCGGGCCGGTGTTCCTTCTTCCAGAACGGCGCCTGGGTCTTCAGATAGTCCATGATGAATTCGCAGGCCGCGAAAGCGTCGCCGCGGTGCGCGCTCGCCACCGCGACGAGCACGATCTGGTCGCCCGGCTGCAGCGCCCCGTGGCGGTGGATGACCGTGCAGTCCATCACCTGCCAGCGCGATCCCGCCTCTTCGACGATCTTGCGGATCGCGGTCTCGGTCATGCCCGGATAGTGCTCGAGGGTCATCGGCACTTCGCGCACCACTCCGACGAAGCTCGCAACGGCGCCGACCGCCTTGCTCTTCGAGATCGCGGCGACCTCCGCCGAAAGATCGAAGTCGCGCTCCTGGACCGAGACTTTCATCCGCCGGTCACCGGCGGGAAAAACGCTACCTCGTCGCCGGCCTTGATCGCGCTCGTGGGCTGCACCATGTCCTGGTTCACCGCCGCGCGCACCAACGCCTTTTCCGAAAGCACCTGTTCGAAATTCCCGCCTCGCGCGCGCAAATGCGCGCGCAAGCCGGCGACGGTCGATACGCCGCCCGGGAGCTCGACCTCCTCGCCGGCAGTGCCGAGCTGCTCGCGCAGTCCGGCGAAAAAGAGCACCTTCACTTTCACCGATAAAGCTCCGCGTATGGCAGGTAGCGCACCGTATCGCCCTTGCGGATGGCCTGGTTCGCCGGGTTGTCGACCAGGCCGTCGGCCCATGCGGTCGAAGTCAGCACCGCCGAGTCCTGCGTCGGGTACAGATCGAGCCCACCCTGCGCGTTCCATTTTACGCGCAGGAATTCGCGCCGCGGATCGGGCCGCGTCCAGTCGAAGTCCGCGCGTGCCGCGACCGCCCTGGGCTCCACGGCGGAAATACCCTGCGTGCGCAGGAGGAAGGGCCTGACGAAGATCAGGAACGTCACGAAGCTCGATACCGGATTACCCGGCAGACCGAGGAAGAAAGCCTTGCCGACTTCGCCGAAGGCGAGCGGGCGGCCTGGTTTCATCGCGATCTTCCACATCAGCAGCCGGCCTTCGGCCTCGACCGCGGGCTTGACGAAGTCCGCGTCGCCGACCGACACGCCGCCCGAAGTGACGATGACATCGCACTCCAGCGCCGCGCGCCGCAGCACCTCGCGCGTCGCCTGCAGCGTGTCGGGAACGATGCCGTAGTCGCGCACGTCGCAACCGAACACCTCGGCGAGGCCACGCAGCGTGAAGCGGTTCGAGTTGTAGATGCGCCCCGGCGGCAGGGGCTCGCCGGGCATGACCAGCTCATCGCCGGTAAAGAACAATCCCAGACGCACGCGCCGGAACACCGGCAGGCTCTTGATGCCGACGGACGCCGCGAGGCCGGTGTCCTGAGGAAGGAGGCGCTTCCCGGCCGGCAGGATCTCGCCTCCTTTGCGGATGTCGCTAGCGGTCCTGCGGATCCACTCGGCGGGCTTCGGAATCTTGTTGACGGTGACCTGATCGCCTTGGGCCGTGCAATCTTCCTGCATCACGACGGCGTCGGCTCCCGCAGGGATCGGTGCGCCGGTAAAAATTCGGGCGGCGCTGCCGGCCTCGAGCGGCGCCCCCACGCTGCCCGCCATGATCTTCTGCTTCACGGAGAGCACGTTCTGTCCCCGGAGGTCGGCAAGGCGGACGGCGTAGCCATCCATGGCGCTGTTGTCCATGGGCGGTACATCCATCGTCGAGCGCTGCGGCTTCGCCAGCACGCGGCCAGTCGCCTCGAGCGTTGCCACTTCCTCCATATCAGGAACCGCCTTCGCCGCGCCGAGCAGCTGCGCGAGCGCCTCATCGACCGAGAGCAGGCCCTTGCTCATGCGAGCTTCAGGTGGCGAAGGATGAAGTCCGCGATGGCGGCGTCGTCGTCCAGCTTGAGCAGCGGCAGGCGCGTCTCCACCTTCGCGTCGCTGGCGATCGCCACGATGTGCGTGTCGTTCGGATGAAGCAGCGGCTCCCCGGTGACGGCGCGCCACACCTCGAGCTTGGGAATCGGCGCGTGCTTGAAGCCCTCGACGATCAGCAAATCGCACGGCGAGAGATGCTTCACCTGCTCGTCGAACGAAGGCTCCTGCGCGCCGCGCAGCTCGTGCATCAGGACCCAGCGCCGCGACGAAGTGACCAGCACCTCGGTCGCCCCCGCGTGCCGGTGGCGGTAGGAGTCCTTGCCTTCCTGGTCGACGTCGAAGGTGTGATGGGCGTGCTTGATCAGCGACACCTTGAGCCCGCGGCTCGTGAAGCGCGGGATCAGCTTCTCGATGAGGGTGGTCTTGCCGCTGCCCGACCAGCCGGCGAATCCGAAGACTTTCATTCGGGCGGGATTCTACCGCCCGGGGTGCTTACTTCCCGGCCATTACGTCCGACGCCTTGATGGTCTCATTTCTTCGCGTTCGGGAAGAACAGCTGCTCGCCGTTGATCTTGTACTCGGCAATGGTCTTCTGCCCTTCCGGCGAAATGACCCAGTCGACGAATGCCTGGCCCATCTCCCTCTTCACGTGCGGATGCTTGGCCGGGTTCACCAGCATCACGCCGTACTGGTTGAAGAGCCGCTGGTCGCCTTGCACCGCGATCACCAGGTCGCCGCGGTTCTTGAAAGCCAGCCAGGTGCCGCGGTCGGTGAGCGCGTAGGCGTTCATGGCGGAGGCCGTGTTGAGCGTGGGGCCCATGCCAGAGCCGGTCTCGCGGTACCAGGGACCCTTGTCCTTCGCGATGTCCACGCCGGCGGCTTTCCACAGCTCGATTTCGGCGAAGTGCGTGCCGCTCTTATCGCCGCGCGAGGCGAACGGCGCTCGCGCCGTCTTGATCTTCAGCAGCGCCGCTACGATGTCCTTCGTGCCGCCGATCTTCGCCGGGTCCGGCTTCGGCCCGACCAGGACGAAGTCGTTGTACATCACGTCGAAGCGCTGCACGCCGTAGCCTTCGGCCAGGAACTTCTCCTCAAGCGGCCTGGCGTGAACGAATACCACGTCGGCGTCGCCGCGCCGCCCCATGTCGAGCGCCTGGCCGGTACCGAGCGCCACCACGCGCACCTGGATGCCGGTTTTCTTCTCGAACACGGGCAGCAGGTGCTTGAACAGCCCCGACTGCTCCGTCGAGGTCGTCGAAGCGACCGTAATGAAGCGCTCCTGCGCTCCGGCCGAAAACGAAAGCAGCAACAGCGCCCCGAGGAACATCCGGCGGATCAGATCCATGGCAGTTCTCCTTTGATGAAGGCCTCGGCTTCCACCGAGCCGGGTTGCTTGAAGAATCGATCCACCGGCGAGCGCTCGACCAGCCGGCCCTGGTGCACGAACAGCACCTCATCGCCGAGTCGGCGCGCCTGGCCGAGGTTGTGCGTCACCATCACGATCTTGGTGCCCTCGGCATGGATGGTGCCGATGGCGGCCTCGATCGCCTGGCGCGCGCTCGGGTCCAGGCTGGCGGTGGGTTCGTCCAGAAACAACACCTCGGGCTTGAGTGCCCAGGCGCGCGCGAGCGCGAGGCGCTGCTGCTCCCCGCCGGAGAGCACCCGTGCCGGCCGGTGCGCGAGCTGGGCGAGGCCGACCTTTGCCAGCGCCTCCATCGCCACCTCCTGCGCGCCGCTGCTGCCGGCCAGCCGCAGCGCGTAGACAACGTTGGCGAGCGCCGATCGGCGCAGCATGACGGGACGCTGGAATACCATTGCCTGACGGCGCGCCGGCTCCCCGCCGCTCCAGTGAACGCTTCCCGACGTCGGCGACAGCAGGCCATGCATGAGCCGCATGAGCACGCTCTTGCCGGCGCCATTTGCGCCGAGGACGACGGTGCGCGGGCCGGCGGCGAGCTCCAGGCTGACGCGGTCGATGATCGTCTTTTCTCGCGCCGCGAAGCTCACGTCGCGCAGCTGGAGCGGCAGGATCGATCTCATCCGTAGCGCCTCTGTCCTGCTTCCTTGACGCCGTAGACCGCAGCGTTGAGCGCCAGTACCAGCGCCATCAGCACGACGCCGAGCGAGAGCGCGAGCGGCAGGTCGCCCTTCGAGGTCTCGAGGGCGATGGTCGTGGTCATCACGCGCGTTACGCCGTCGATGTTGCCGCCGACGATCATCACAGCACCGACCTCCGCCGAAGCGCGGCCGAAGCCCGCGAGCACCGCGGTGACGAGTGAAAAGCGGATGTCCCAGAGCACGGTCAGCGCGGCGCGGACGCCATTCGCCCCCAGCGACCTGAGCTGCTCCTCGTATTCGACCCACGCGTCTTCGACCGCCTGAC
>Ga0068871_100002445_pt1 | contig 12685 bp, 12 predicted proteins | sample KBSMisM72_FD_72750 | JGI IMG/M metagenome (GOLD analysis project Ga0068871, IMG submission 72750) | Miscanthus rhizosphere microbial communities from Kellogg Biological Station, Michigan, USA - KBS Miscanthus M7-2 | ecosystem: Host-associated > Plants > Roots > Rhizosphere > Soil ... | reverse complement strand
CGGAGAGCTTTCGCTGATACTGCTTCCATTAGCAGGGCAAAGCGCGTTGCTGTTGCCGTTGCCAGGGATGGCGCCGATCTGTTTTCTGATTTACGTTACGCTCGTTACTCCTTTAATAATTCGCAGTCGATGGGTTGATGCTATTGCCATTGCACTCATATATGGCACCGGCATTGTCTTTGTTGTCGTCTTCACGCGTGTGGCAGCGAGCGAGCGTGAGGCCCGCACCGCTCTCGCAGAAGCTAACCAACTGTTGCGGGATCACGCGGTGCAAGTCGAGGAACTGGCAACGACGAAAGAGCGCAATCGCCTGGCGCGTGAGATACATGACAGCGTTGGGCATTACCTTACTGTAGTTAATGTGCAGATCGGCGCGGCGCAGGCGATTCTTGAGTTGGACCGTCAGCGCGCACTGGACCACTTGTCGAAGGCTCAGGCTCTGACGCAGGAAGGATTGGCGGAAGTGCGGCACTCCGTCGCCGCTTTGCGCGCTTCTCCGATCGAGAGCCGGCCACTGCCCGAGGCCCTCGCTAAGCTGACTGAACAATGGAATGCCGCGGGGTTGCGCGCAAACTTTGTGGTTGCTGGTACCATTCGCCCTCTAACACCTCAGGTCAATCTCACGCTTTACCGGGCTGCGCAGGAGGCGCTGACGAACGTCGGGAAACACGCTCATGCAAGCAGCGTCGAGCTTCATTTGGACTATAGCGACGAGCGCTTGATCCGTTTGCGGATTAAGGATGACGGGTTGGGCAGCGCTAATTCAGAAGGTGGCTTTGGCTTGCTCGGAGTGCGTGAACGGGTACAGCTTCTTAATGGCGCGGTGCATGTTCGCGCCGGCGCCGGTGAAGGCTTTTCCCTGGAAGTGGAGTTGCCCGCATGAACCGAATCAAGATTCTTTTGGTTGATGACCAGCCATTATTCCGCGAAGGCTTGAGCACGCTGCTTTCCGTGCACCCTGATTTGGAAGTGGTTGGCGAAGCCGCGAACGGAGCGGAAGCGATCACTCTCGCGCGTTCGCTGCTCCCCCTCGTGGTGTTGATGGATTTACAGATGCCCGTGCTTGACGGCGTTGCGGCTACGCGCCGTTTGCACGAGGAGCAGCCCAACTGTCGCGTTATTGTATTGACCACCTTCGACGATGACGAATTGGTCTTCGATGGTTTGCGCGCCGGCGCGGTCGGGTACTTGTTGAAGGACGCGCCTTCCGAGAAACTCGCGGAAGCCATTCGTGTCGCCGCGCGTGGCGAAACGTTTCTTCAGCCTTCGGTGGCCGCAAAAGTCGTGGCCGAATTCGCTCGCCTGAGCAGAAAGACAGTCACGACTACTAACCCCGTAATCGAGCCGCTGTCGGAACGTGAAATCGAGATACTTCGCCTTATTGCGCAGGGTGCCAGCAACCGAGAAATCGCGGGCACACTCTTCCTCGCCGAAGGCACAGTAAAGAATCATGTGACGAGCATCCTCGGCAAGTTGGAGGCGCGCGATCGAACACAGGCTGCTCTCAAAGCTAAAGACTGCGGGCTGATTTAACGACTCGCAGAGTGCGTCTAACGTGGTGTCGCGGGATGCGCCGTTTTGGACTAAAAGAGCAGTCTTAGCCTGCGAAGCAGGCGCGAGCAAAAAGCCTGGGGCGCAAGCCCCAGGATCAAAATTAATCGGATTTCGAGCCCATGAAATGGGCGACAGTTCGCCGCCATCAAAATCATTAGGCTTTTGTCTCGGTTCGGGCCGTCGCCCGCATTCGCGGGCTTGAAACCTCTGTTGTGCTTTGATCCTGGGGCTTGCGCTCCAGGCTTTATGCTACCTCCTGCTTCGCAGGCTTCAAGACAAGCCGCCTGCTTCGCAGGCTTAGACTGCACTTTTTGTGCAACGCTGATGCGCCAGCAAATGGAATGGATGAGTTTTTCAGAGCGATAGCAGCAGAGTCGAAACTGCCGGAGAGTATCGCTCGGCAACTGACGGACGCCGGCTATGTTGTGATCGAAGGACCAGTGGCTCATAACAAGTGTGAGCAGTTGGCAAAGGCCTACGACGCAGCAGTGTTGGCGGCGCATCCCGACGATGTGCGGATCAGTAGTTCCACGCGTATTAGCGACTTCGTCAATCGCGGCCCCGATTTCGATGAGCTTTACATCTATGGGCCTCTTTTGGCAGCGTGTTGTCAAATCATTGCTCGACCCTTCAGGCTCAGTACGATGCACGCCAGGACTCTCGAACCAGGCACTCCGGTCGAATCGCTTCATGTAGATTTCAAGCGTGAGGACGACGGCTGGCCCATGGTGGGTTTCATCGTCATGGTGGACGAGTTTCGGAGCGACAACGGGGCCACCCGTTTCGTACCGGGCTCGCACCTGGCAACAAATGTCCCTGGCGACGTAATGGAGGATGCTACCGCTGAGTACGATGGCGAGGTAGTGGCGTGTGGCCCCGCAGGCTCAATCATCATTTACAACGGATCAGTGTGGCACGGATGGACGGCGAACCGGTCGGCCAAGCCTCGGCGTTCGATTCAGGGCGCCTTCATCCGACGAGAGCAGCAATCGGGCGTCAACTTAAAAGCTCGGATGCGCCCAGAGACTCTCAGTCGCATTGGAGGTCTCGCGAAATATCTATTGGACGTGGAATGACGAACGATGGCCCCAAACGGGTGAATGTAGTGCGTCTTTGCCTCAAGAGTCTGCGTCGTACTTGGACCGGGTCAGTACAGGGAGCGGTAGCGACCTGGTCGAACCGTGGGAGTCAAGAATTATTGGAATGCTGACCACTGACCAGGTCGCTACCGCTCCCTGTACTGACCCGATCCAAGAATGATTTCGGACGGTTGAGGCAAAGGCATCACGAAAACCCCGCCGGCCTTTCATCCACAACACCAAACGCGCGTTCAAGTGTTACTCCAACTTGACCAAGCAAACCATCGTCAAATAAGCGACCGAGAATCGTAATGCCATGCGGCACCCGTCGTGGTGGATTGAACCTGGGTAGCGGATTCGCCGGATCCGGCGCCCAATCACTTCGTGCTTCTGAGACTTCAACGAAACCTGCACGCAGCGTGAGTGATGGATGACCGGTGAAGTTGGTAATTGTAAGCTGCTCGTCGCGGAGTGAAGGCACGATCATCAAATCCACTTCTCGGAAGATCCTGGCCATCTCCATTGCCACCTTGCGACGCAATCGATCAGCTTGAACAAAATCTACTGCTGAAAGAAACCGCGCTTCGCGAAACAAATTTGGCCACGCGTCCTTGACCTGAACTTTGAGTGAGCCGAGTTGATTATTAAGTGCAAGCTCTTCAAAGGATGCGGCGCCTTCGGCAAATAAGATTGGCATGAGTGAGCTGTATGGCCAATCAGGAAGAGTTACCTGCTTCAGTTCCATCTTCAGCTTCTTCATTGTCTCCATTGCCGCGCGGTCGACGTCGGTTGCTGGACTCTCGTTCATCCACTGCGGAATATAACCAACCTTCAAACCAGCCACTGCTGTCGAGGCATCGAAATCGAGCTTGCTGGGAACGCTTGATGGATCTCCAGCATCTGGTCCAGTGATCGCCTGCAGTACCAGCATCGCATCTTCTACCGAGCGCGTCATCGGCCCCAACTTGTCCAGTGACCAGCAAAGTGTCATTGCACCCGTGCGCGCAACTCGTCCAAAAGTCGGACGTAGACCAGTTACTCCACAGCGCATGGCTGGACTTACAATGCTACCTCCAGTCTCACTACCAATCGAAAACGCGACGAGGGCAGCAGCAGTAGCGGCCGCGGGTCCAGCACTCGACCCCGATGCTCCCTCTTCCAAAAGCCACGGATTCATCGTCTGACCACCAAACCAGATGTCGTTGAGTGCGAGTGCTCCGAGAGACAACTTTGCCAGCAAAACTGCACCGGCATCGTTAAGCCGGCGCACGACTGTGGAATCTGCCGCCGGAATGCGATTTCGGAATGGCTCAGCGCCGTAAGTAGTCAGAATGCCTTTCGTGTCGAGCAGATCCTTTACGCCGTAAGGAATGCCATGTAGTGGACCACGATATTTGCCGGACGCAATCTCGACGTCGGCCGCCTTCGCCCGCGCCAGCGCGTGATCGCGCGTTAGTGTGATGATTGAACGGATCTTTGGGTCGAGTCGTTCGATACGGCTGAGATAAATATTGGTGAGTCGTTCAGAGGTCAGCTTCCTCGATTCGATCCATCTGGATAACTGCGTCACCGGCGCAAAAGCAATGGCATCATCGGAAGCGGGCAGGGGAATGTTCTCGGCCTTTGCACGCACAAAGCGATCGCGAAGTTGCACTGACTCGATTCCGGGTAGCAGTGGATTCCAAAGCGTTGCCGGAGCGTCTGTATCCTTGATCGAAACTTTGCGCGGACCTGTGCGTCGCTCGAGATACGGAGCAAGTGATGTACGCCACGAGTCAGCAGCCTGTTGTCGTTCTGCGGCCGTCATGGTGACTTGCATCAATTTTTCAGCCTCTGCAAATGTTTCCGCCGTTACGGGCGGCCCGGAGCCTGGGCCCGTTCCGAACGTTGGTGGTGCACCCGGTGTTGTTGGTGTTTGCGAGGGAGTTTGTGAGTTGCCGCTCTTAAGGCCGGCAGTGGCGACGAGCAGGCTCAGTGGAGCGCGAATAAGAAATTGACGACGAGTGTTCATAGGTTTTGAGAGGGTCCTTCCTCTTACGGTATGCTGGAGTATTATACCAACAGCAGATCCAGGTCGTTTAACCCAATCTTATGTGCCGTAGTTTCAACAATGGGCCAATGTGCTTGTACGAGCAAGCTAAGAGGATATGTTATGAGTGAGGATCTACAACCCAAACCGGTCAAGTCGAGTCCATTAATGCAACGCATTTTGATTTATGCCGGCGTATTGCTCGTCGTGTTCCTGCTGGGTTTTGTGCCGATGTGGCTCAAAGCTCGTGCAGCCGGGAATCGTCTCGACGAGACTGAACGACAGTTAATGCTTGTGCGCATGCAAAACAATCTTGCCTCGGCAGTGATTGACGCGCGCCGAGGTGAATACGAGCCGGCTCGCCAGGGGGTCAGTCAGTTCTTCACGAGCGCGCAAGCAGAAATTGCTAAGGGCAGCTCTTCCAGCTACACACAAGCTCAGCGGGAACAGTTGCAGCAGGTGTTGGGAGGTCGCGACGAGCTAATTACCTTGCTTGCGCGGAGTGATTCTGCTGCCGCGGATCGCCTGGTCAATCTGTTCGTAGCCTATCGAAAGATCATGAATGGTTGACGCGATCTTGCGTGGTTAGGCGAGTATTTGTCAGTTAATTCAGCTGCAAGCGCCGAGAGCGGTGGCGTTTACGACGCTGTGTATGCGCTAAGTCAGAGAATTGTAAATGCATCGAGATACGCAGTTACCCGTTATTTCGTTTATGCCGCTACCTCAGTGGTTTCTCTAACAGCAAAAATGTGTAGAATTGAGTCTCGAATACACGGTTATCGCGAGCGCGACGTGCCTTGGAGTCCGTTCCACTTGCTCTACGTAAGCCCGGCGCCAAAGTATGATTCGTTCAAGATCGGTGAACGTGGCGTTGTCGTGACTCCCGATTTCTCCGTCCCGTATAGATGGAAGAATCGCACAGAGCGCCGCCGACATTCAGAAGACGCAAACGCGCGTGGCTCTCTTGACTGCCGCCTTGGATCTACTCTGGAAACATGACGAAGCTTACGCCCGTGCAAACTTTGTTAAAGCCGCCGACGTTTTGTCGAATCGGTTCGCTTCAGATGCGATTCAGAAAAATGAGCGCGCCGAGATAAGGGCCACGATCCTGATTATCATCAGCACTCTGTGATTGAGCGGACTGTTCTTGGGGTCTAAGTGACTGAGCTTCGGCTGAAGCCGAATGAAATACCGCGAAAGCGATGGTAATAGTCTGTAGGAGAATTCGACAGTAGCTCATATACCGCCACGAATGAGCGCACTTTTCGCCAAAGTACTCATACCATCGTCAAGACTTCAACCAACGACAGATAAGTAGCCGTCGGTCTGTTGCGTAGTGGTTCCCGAGACTAGAGTCTTCGATGCCGGCGTCGGTATTGCCTTTTCTTGTGATAGTGATAGACGGTACCCGCGCCGGCTCCAGCGCCCGCGCCGATGAGTGCACCTTTCCTGCCGCCAATCAACGCCCCTGCACCAGCACCGACTGCTGTGCCGATTCCGATTCGCTTCGCGGCCTTCTTTTTTCCAGCTTGAGGATTTCGATGACGTCTGTGTTGGCCGCTAACGACGGGAACTGTGAACGCGAAAGAGAACATCAACAACAGAACTAATAACGTTCGTAATATGCGATTTCGATACATTATCAATGCCCTTACTCAACGATTTTTTCGATCAGCCTGCATTGAGCAACAGTTATGCCAGCGTTTCAGTCGTCAAAGCAACACATTAAACGCTATCAAGGCTTTCGATTCAGGGCGTCTGCATTCGACGAGGGTGTCAATCGGGCCTCAAGTTAAGAGCTCGCATGCGCCCAGAGCCTCTCGGTCGCATTGGAGGTCTCGCGAATATCTATTGGCTGTTTGAAACTCCGCACTCCTCAAGGTTTGATCGAAATGCGCGCGCTATTCGACGCCTGACCGTTAACTGTGACCGTTGCCATTAAGTCTCCGGGACTGAGATTTTCCGGGAGCCGCACTATCAATTGAGTAAAGGGAAGTCTTGAATTGAACGCGATTACTTCCAGCGGAAGCTGAAACTGATTCTGTTGTCCGTTCACAGCACGCACACTGACTAGCGGCAATGGCCCACCCTGAACGAACTCCAACCCTTCCACAAAGAGCAAAATCCTTGTGCGCTGATCAGTACTGAAGTTGGGCGATGTCGTTAAACTGAATGGTCCAGTGACAAGCAACGTGCTATTAAGTGCGATGGCACGGTCGCTATTATCTTCGGTGAGAAGTCGTGTGTCATTGTCTAAGATTATCAAAGTTGCGGTGCTGACAGTGCCAAGATCCACCTCCCCGGTCGGATTATTCAAAGTGATCGAAAACTGTTCTGTGCCTTCACGGTCTTGATCATCCACAATCGGGATCGTTATGGTCTGAGTAAATATACCGTCCGGAAAGTTCAGCGTGCCGGTCACACCGGAGTAATCCAAGCCCGCCGTGGCAGTGCCATCCGTGGTCGTATACTGGACGGTGATTGGTCCAACACCAGACGCATTACCCCCACGCACAACCGTCACTATCAAGTGGGGTGTACCCTCAACGATTGCGAAAGTCGTTTTTGAAAATAGGAGTGTGTTGACAGATAGCGCTACAAAGTCAGCCGTCTTATTGCCATCGAGTCGGGTAAAGTCCTGCGTTTGCGGTTGCATCAAATAATTGGCGCCTACGGGCCTGATGCGATAATCGAAGCCGGCCAGTACACCACTGAATGAGTAATGCCGATTTCCATCCGTAATCGTCTTCGGCGGAGCCGACCCTGAATCATCTTCAAGGCGAACTTCGATTCCAGGCTTAGGCTGGCCCAATCTTGTTATTGTTCCGCTGATAGTGTAGGCCGCTCGCACCGCATTGAAGTTTGCAATTTGATTTTCCGAGAGGTTGTTAAAGGTGATTGCAGCGGGAGTAATATTCCAGCTGGGATGATTGATAGAGACAGTGTAGTTCTTCGTGTAAACCTGAAGCCCTTATCTCCCCTCCGGCAGCAGCTCGACTCCTGCATCGGACAGTTGGGTTCCTATCATTCGGACAAACTCCTCTAGGACCGTCGAATGGTTCACCTGAACGAATAGTCTCGCGCCACGCTCAATCGCCCAACCTTGGCCCAGCAGGTATCTTGCGAACGGCCCCGTCTCGTCAATCGGCGAGGCGATGTCAAACATGAGGCGGGCGCCACTGCTCCATGAGGGCTGTGGCATGCCAACCAGCACGCGAGGATCCGCAAGGTTGTCATCCGTTACGAAACAAGAGACAACTACGATGCCCGATCCTCGGATCGCTTCGAACTCTGGTCTCGGATCCCCATCGGTCGGCTCGCCATCAGAAACAACTAGAAGCATACTTTCGGGGTTGCCACCAAGGCTCCCCTTGGTCCGCTCGAACCTCGCTGCGATGGCCGCTGCGGCAGCAGTCATTGGAGTGCTTCCGTAGATCAACGGTTCAACGTCGTCTAGCGTGGTTCGACCGCTGTCCTCCCAGATCTGGACGACCTCATCTGCGGTCAACGTGGAGTCTCCGATCTCTTCCGCCTTTCGTCGAAGGAGGCCGGCAATCTCACCGACTATGCGTTCGCGAATGGTCTGCTCCGCCTGTGATCGGGCGGCGTCAGTGACCCTATTGACAACGTCACCTAATCCGAATCCGCGCGCCAGGTCAGCCAATCCGCCGTATCCAGAGGCGCTCTGCCTCGCTTCCGCTTCATACTTTCGACGACGGTTCGCTATCTCCGACTGGAGATCGATCTGTCGGCTCGCGCGAACCAAGCTGAAGAGGTCGCCGACACCTCCAATGCGAAGCCCGAACGCATACGCAAAAAGGTGAAATGCGTCGAGTTCCGAGCCCGAGGCTCTACGTTGCAGGCTCGACTGTACAGATCGTCCGATCTTTTCAATCGCTTGCCTGGCGCTTTCCAGTCTCGTCAACGCGCCGCCTGACTCGTTCCGAATGCTGTCACGCATGGATCCGGATGTATCGAGAGCAATCCCGACAAGGACGTTATGACGTGCCCCGGTGCTTCTTGTGACATGAACGTCTTCTGGTACGCGGTCCTCACCTCTATATGACTCGCCGCGTCGGAGAAGGACGACGTGGGCTGCGTAACCCTTAAGACGGGCGCAGGACAGCCCCTCTTCGTAGGCGTCTGGTATGTCTTTGCCTGCGCCCACAGCGTCGTAGAACCCGCGTGTGAACTCAATCGCTGCGGGATCCGCTACCGGTCCCGCACTCGCCACAGTGAACTCCAGCCCAACGTTTGTGAAGCGGCCGACGCTCAGCGAGTAGCAGGCATTGAGGATAGCCGTGCCGACTCGATGACGACTGAGCAATTCGGCAAGTGCTTCGGAGGGTGGAACTATGAGGCGGCCGCCTGTGTCTTCGAACACCAACCCCATCTGCGTGCCGTGGCCAGAGAAATGGACGATATCGAAATGCGACTTCAGCAATGCTCGACGGAGATCGTCAATCGTCGCAGCGTTGAGCGTCTCGACCTCGATCTTCGACCCATGCGGAGAAAAGTGAACCGATTCTCGAAGCGTGCGGTCTTCCTGCGCGGTTCGCAATGGGTTAGTGCCACGTGGGTTGGCACACACTAGGAGCACTCGGGTTAGTGTTATATTGTCCGGCATCGCGCCCTCCAGTTCCTCTCGCCGTGCGGCTTACTTGTGATTATCTGGTTTTCGCAAAAAGCACCACCGGTACTTCTCCGTATAAAACCACAAGCAATGTTCAGTCAAGTTATTTCCGTGTCATCATACTCCCACGCCAGGTCGAAGACGTGACGATCCTCGATCTAAAGGGTAGGGAAAGAATCCGCGGCGTCACTATAGCGTTGCACGAGTCGATTCGCTGCCTTGCTGGAGAAGGAAAGATTCAGGTCCTCTTGGACCTCGCCTGGGTCAAGCACATTGATTCGGGTGGGCTGGGCGAGCTTGTTGCAAGCCATGTAACTCTCGACGAAAAAGGCGGAGCGCTCAAGCTAATGCACATGACGGAGAGCGTCCATGAACTGATGACTAACACAAAACTTCTAACGGTCTTCGATGTTTATGACGACGAGCCGAAAGCCCTTGCAAGTTTTGTGGGCGAGACCTTGAGGATTGTTGAGCGTCAGCCCTTCTTTATATAGTCGAATTCCACTGAATCCTGTTGAGAAAGCGTTCAGCGCAAAAACGAACGCGCTATTCCTCAGCCTATTTGTGATTTGGTTGAGTTCTATTTCGCTCCCGCGTAGTTCTCTCAATCGCTTCACGAATCGTTTTCCGATCCGGGACTTCTTCGGTCAGGGAAGGATGCGGACAGTTGATTTATACCCGGCGTCCCCGCAGCTCGTAAAGCTGGTTTCGGTATTCGCCGAGTAGCGTTCTTTGCACTGCTTGACGATGCTCTCGCTCATGGCTGTATTCACTGCCTGCTTTGACGCTTGTAACCCTTGTTCCAACTGCGGGTATAACATGGAATTAGTTCCTAACTAGTGACCGACTGGAATTCTCTGAAACTGTATTTTTCCATCCAGATCCTCCCAGGAAATGTCCAGGACGTAAGGCTTGACCGCTCCAGCTACGACTTCAAGTCGTCTGATTTGATCCTGTGCCTCGTTAGCCGGCATGCCATTGATCCAGGTTCTGTGAGAAACAACGGCTATTCCCTTTGGTTGCACAGAGTTTATGCGGTCGAATCGAATATGCGCGCGCGAAGAACCCGCGGCTGGTCCTTCGTCTTTCAGAAATACTGTCAGAATCTCAATGGATTTAAGGGTCATCTCCGTCGTATTAGTGAGCTCCATGAGGATCCGCGGTTTAGTATTCATGAACCTGATTATGAAAGGTGTTCTACAATTGCTGCTTGTTATCATAAATTCATTTCTGTGCCGAATTCATTGACCAACATCTCGAGCAAAAATTCTGTCGGGCCTTTCAATGTACAACTGGAGCTCCCAGATGTCCGTGCGGCAACACACATATGAGGTAACGCCGCCAATCGCTGATTCAAGAATCGATAAGCTAATTAGCGCGCACAGAAGTCTTGGTTTCTCAAGCTAAAATCGATGCATGTTCAGAAAAGGATCGCAAGCGAGACACGACTGACAAGGTATCTGCAACCCAGTCCGTAACAGTCGCATCGTACTCCGGTACTCCTTCTCTCGCGCATCAACGGTGATGCGCCCGCGCTAATGAAAGCTCGGCGTTTGGATGATTCGAGGGCAGGCTTGTTTCAAACTCGTAGAAGTCGCTCAATTTGAGCATTCGAACGCTCGTTTCTTCGCTCGGTTCCGTTTCGTCGAAGCACACTAGGTTCAAAGCTTCTCCTTTACTCCTGAAAGCAGGAAAGGTACACATAAAATGTCTATGAAACTATATGTCGGCAATCTTTCGTTTCAAACTTCGAGCGAAGATTTGCAGCAATTGTTCTCGCAAGTGGGAACAGTCGAATCAGTAAACGTTATTGAAGATCGCGAAACAGGTCGGTCACGTGGCTTTGCGTTCGTCGAGATGTCCTCGACAGAAGAAGGCAATGCAGCGATTCAGCAGTTCAACGGCCATGACGTCGGGGGACGCACACTAAACGTCAATGAAGCCAAGGCTCGCGAAGATCGCGGTGGTGGTCGTGGCGGTTTTGGCGGAAGCCGCAATAATGGCGGCAACCGCGGTGGCTATGGCGGTCGCTCTCGCTACTAATTCTGTTGCTGGATAATTCCGGCGACTCTTTTACAGCAAAGCCTCCGAGTAAGAATCTTAGCCTTGGAGGCTTTGTTTTGATCGAGCCACAAAAGATTGACGTGCTCTTCCAAGTTCGCTTACGCCGTCTTATTCATGCTCAAGGCCGTGAGTAAGCTATGGACAACACAGACTAGAGGCATAAAGAGCACATTTGTGATAGACGATGGGTTACTCGAATAACAAGCGTGCGATGCTCATTGGCTTCCAACAATGGTTAACGGGTAGTATTAACTCTCAGCGGTGTTATCACAGCGGAGCTATCATCTTTTCTTTCCATTCTTTTCTTTGAAGTTAGCACCGTACCAATCGCTTCTTTCGCTAGACTGAAGACGGTGCGCCTATTCTCAAAAAACACTTTGATCCAGGCTCTCGTGGGCGCCTGATTGATCTAAACGTGGAGTCGCTAAAGAGCGCCGACATTGAATGGGCCGACATGGTATTTGCCACGGCCATGCTGGTGCAGAAGGATTCGCTCAGGCAAGTCGTGAAACGCTGCAAGTCGTCGGGGAAACGCGTTGTGCTTGGTGGTCCATACGTCACAACGACCATCGAGGATCTGCCGGACGCGGATCACATCTTTGTCGGAGAGGCGGAGACTACGTTGCCGCAATTCGTTAAGGACCTGGCGGCTGGGGTTGCAAAACGGTGCTACCAGGCAGACGAACGTCCACCGCTTGCGGGGACTCCTGTCGCCCACTTTCACTTGGCGAATCTGAAGTGTTATAGCGCAATGAGCGTGCAGTATTCACGCGGTTGTCCGTTCTCCTGCGAGTTCTGCGACATCATTGAAATCTACGGGCGCGTGCCACGAACCAAGAGCATTCAACAAATGCTGGCGGAGTTTGAAGCACTGCGGGATCTCAATTGGCGCGGAACTGTGTTTATCGTGGACGATAACTTCATCGGCAACAAAAAGAATGTCAGGCTACTGCTGCCCGCGATTGCAGCGTGGCAGAAACGAAATGGTTACCCTTTCTCCCTGCTGACTGAATCAAGCGTGAATCTGGCAGACGATGAGTCGCTGCTCCAAGATATGCAGGAAGCCGGCTTTCGACGCGTATTCCTCGGTATCGAAACACCGGTAGAAGAGAGTTTGAGAGAAGCGCAGAAGTCACAAAACCGAGGCAACTTGCTCGAATCAGTAAAGAAAATTCAGAGCTATGGTATGGAAGTGATGGCGGGCTTTATCGTCGGCTTTGACAACGATCCGGCCGACGTTTTTGAGCGACAAATCGACTTCATCCGAAAGAGCGCGATTCCGCTGGCGATGGTCGGCCTGCTAAACGCGCTTCCTGATACCCAGTT